>Ga0208851_1000069_pt1 | contig 42671 bp, 43 predicted proteins | sample NGESurshal092012_FD_184481 | JGI IMG/M metagenome (GOLD analysis project Ga0208851, IMG submission 184481) | Arctic peat soil microbial communities from Barrow, Alaska - NGEE Surface sample 415-2 shallow-092012 (SPAdes) | ecosystem: Environmental > Terrestrial > Soil > Wetlands > Peat ... | reverse complement strand
GTGAAAGCAGAAACAACAGTGATTACCGCCTCAGAAAAGAACGCTGAAAATGCTGTGAATTTCAAATGGGTTCCAAAGGAAAGAACGCCGAGAAGCTGCAAGAACTGAACAAGTGTTCTGAAAAGTCGGAACGCCATTACATTGCAGAAACTCCGAAAAACTGGATAAGATACGTTCCCGCAAAGATCGCAATAAGTCCGAGCACCTTCAAGGCGACATCCATCCGCGTGAGTTCCTCCCTGAGCACACGAGGAAATCGATAGGATAGAATCGTTGCGAATAATAACACGAAGAGCGGCTGTGTCGCGCCAACAGAGCTTATCAGTGTTATGGGGCCGTGCGCAATCGCATAGTTGTAGGCGAATACAGAGACGTATGCTACTGCCTGCTCAGCGACGATGATAATGCCAATTTGTCTGCTTGTTATCTTATATGTCGTGACAAGTGAGCTCCTAAAGGGCCTAAACGGGATAAACTGAAAGAAGGTTATGAACCCGGCAATTTGTACCCAAATGAAGATGGTGTAAAAGTCCTGCACCGAAAACAAGTATTTCAAAGCGACGCTGTACAGCGCCAATAAGAACGATGCGAGGATCATCAGATAAAAAGCTAGTGAGATGCGAATTCCCTTAGTTAGTCTAATGGCGAACAGCGTCCCTCCAAGAACTAACAGCCCGAATGCGACGTAATCCTGTGGTCTAAGTGCTTCGTGCAGAACCACGCTAGAGAGGATCAACACGAATACGGGAGTCAGCTGAAGAAGGGGGATAACTCGCGACACCTCTTCAACCATGAGTGCCTTGAAATAAGGCAAGGTGTAGTAGATGCGGACGAAGCCGACAAGAATGGTAAACGCGAGTATTCCTAGCGGTAACGGTGTTAAATGAAAGAAGGCAAGTGTTACGAGCGGCATGAGGCTTGTGGCACTTATTACTAGCACATAGACTAGCGGTGGTATTTTGTAGTCGGAAATCAGGATCTTATCAATGATGTTGACGCCAGAAATGAGTACTGACGACAGCAATGCAAAATAGAACCACTCTACTGCCATAAGGGGGGGCCTGTAGCCTCGTGTTAGCTTTTAAGCTACTTACAGTTTGCGAGTTTCCTTCCGCTTAGACATGTGTAAAGAATGGCAGCAGGAGCATATTTAGCGTGAAAAACGGAGATTATTGTCAGATTGAAGTTCGCAGATCAGCGCGTGTTCATTTTTCGCTCTGACGAGTCCTTCTTGATTTGCCGCTTTCTGGCGCGAGATTTCTCAGTTGCCCCACAGTTCCCAGATAAGTACCGTCCAGCAGGTAGGCTTCCGCTTGTTCGAGCAATATCGCACGATTGGCAAAAAGTGGCCCTAGTAGGGTTTCATAAGTAGCTTCGTTGAAAGCGATTCCCCCTACGAGCTCATTAAAAGCGGGCATGATGATGACACGCGGGTCGTTATAGCGTTCGAGTTTTGGATATCGTTTTCGAAAAACGCCCTCAACAAAGCAGGCCCGAATCCAAACCGGCTTCGAACTTACGTAGCCCAGCGGGTCAGCAAGGCGAACGATTGGATGGTTGTGCCCCATAATAACATGACTACAACCTAAGAGCTCTGTGGAAGGCCACGTGTGGCCGTGTACTAGCCCCATACCGTTGATTCTGCACCCTTTTGATGGGTGGATTCTGATTCCAAACCGTGTGTCGCGAGGAATCAAATATTCGATGCCCCCGTCATGATTGCCTGGAATTACCTCCACAGGTGCGCACTCAGCTATCGATCGCAGAAAATGCGGTATATCGTGTCGCTCGAGCGGCGAGGTTTTGCCGATCGAATGCTTAACGTCGCCAAGCAGCACAACACGTTGAGCTTTAACTGCATCCAAATATTGGAGGGCCCGGTCGATCCGTCGCTCGATTTGCGATGAAATGTTTATGCCGCTCAGCGAAAGTTCGTGCTCAATTCCAATGTGCAGATCTGCCAATACGAGCGCATTGCCAACTGTCAGCGCAGGCTCATTTATGATAGGCCTTGGCTCGGTCAAGGCCACTTGGTCCCCGCGCTGAAATCCGTTGTTTTGCTCCATTGTCGCAAAAATGCTTTTCTTGGCAATTCAAAAAAGAAGTGGGGTCCTTCCTCCTGGAAAAAAAATGCGTCGAAAACAACAGAATTTAGCGCGATTATGGGAAGAATCCAAATCCAATCTGCGCCCTAAGGCTGAAACGAGGTCCGAATGAACATGCTCGTTTGGTTATTATTCTGTCCCACCGCGACCAACACTGTGTCTTGTCCCTTCGCGAATATGATCAAGCCCCCGGTTTCGTTAGTGCTTGTGGAGCTTCTACTTACGTTATAGCCTTGTTCTTGCATTTGAGCTTTATAAAACTCTAGAACCTGTGTAGGGGTATCGTTTGTTTGGTAGGTCATGACTTGCCCTGCGAACGGAAGACGCCAGTACGATGTCCGGTTCGCGTTGGGATATTCGGGCACGTTAGTTGGTCCTTTGCTTGATTGTGAAGCGTTTTGCGTTAAATTTTCTATCTTGGCGGTGCAGCCGGAGCACGCCAGCGCTAACCCCGCAACGATGAGGACTATCAAGACTGCCCTGAGAAGTTTCATTAGCACCTCAATCGTTCCGGTTTGAAATAAATCTTGTGGTTACAGGGAATTTATTTGGTGAACTGCGGCACGCTACCCTAAATCGCGTCGCTACGCTCAATAGCACTTATGCCTAATTATTAGTCGTTTGGATCAATGCCACATCCAAAAGTTTTACCTTCGCAGTTGCATATATAATACGAGGTTAATCGCATGTTATCAACCATCCCTATAGATCTGAACGAGATTGACAAAGGAAACATAGACAAAGAAATCTTGCGAGCGGGTATTATCGCAGAGCTTGACGCAATTAATCTTTATGAACAGATGGCTGCTCTTACCAAAAACGAAGCGATCCGAGCTAGCCTATTAGACATTGGCAAGGAAGAAAAAACTCACGTTGGCGAGTTCCAAGCTCTTCTCTTACAGCTAGATCAAGAACAAGCTGATGAGCTAGAGCGTGGGAAGAGAGAAGTTGAAGAGATGGCAGGCAAATAACTGAGGATAATAGCTTGCTGCAACCTGCAGACGCAGAGAAAGAATCAAAGAAATAGCGCCAAGCGTAAGCTATTGAACGAAGCGTTCTAAAAAAGGCGACATTCAGAGTAGAGGCGGCAGGTTTCACTAACGTCAATCGCAAACGGCAAAGATGATAGATGCGAATCTAGTTGCACTGTTGGCTCTTGCTATATTGGCAGTACTGTTGTCGATTTATTTGCTTAAGATAGACGACAACGTAGGACATCTTTTTATGCTAATGGGCGTTGGTTTGTGCGCCATAGCGCTGCTCCCATATATATTCAACACGCCAAGTGACATAAGCACTGTACTTATCATTCTTGGTCTTGGATGCATAGCCTGGGGTCTGACTTTGAGAAAAAAGAGGTTCAGACCGCAAAAAAAACGCTCTTGGAAACTATAAGTCCTTGCTTGAAGGTTCTTGGTATATAGCCTTCTCTTCAAACCGTTCTGGCGTCTTAAGTGCAACGCTAGCGAGGCTGAGCTTTTATGGTCTCACAACTCAAAGTCGTCAAGCATAGCTGTCTTAGCTTTGTTGGTTGAAGTCAAGCTTTGACAACTTGACGTGAATCATAGTTTTGAGTGAGAACATAGCAGAACTTCTATAGCACCCAAATCCCGAGGCTTTGAAAAACAAATCAAGTAAGCTTTATAGCGCTGCTTGCAAATATTACATGAGGGCCATTTAGTTCGTATCATCGCGTTATATTTTAGATCGATTCTTCTGAGTGGGTATTTGAATGGAGCAACTCTTAAAACGTGCACGAGAGTGTGCGCATGCGATTGAGAAGCAAGACGAAATATTAATCGTCTCACACGTCGACGCAGATGGACTTGCGTCTGCTGGAATAATCTGCGGCGCGCTTGACAGAATTGAAAAAGGTTACGAAGTTAAAATCGTTAAGCAACTAGACCCTTCAGTTTTCCTGGATATCTCAAGCGCAGAAGCCGTGATATTCACTGACCTAGGAAGCGGAAGCCTAGATTTGATAGACGATCTCGGGCCGCTGTGTGTAATCGCAGATCACCACCAGCCAGCAGGCAGATCTGACACAGCACTTCACCTGAATCCGCATCTATTCGGTTTCAATGGGGCTACCGACTTGAGTGGATCCGGGGCCACATATTTGATTGCTAGGGCCCTTGGAGAGAACGCTGACCTTGCGGATTTGGCCGTAGTCGGTGCCGTCGGTGACCTCCAGCACGTTAGAGAGGGGCGACTTCGAGGAGTGAACAGACTTATCCTCGACGAAGCTGAAAAACACGCTGTAGTCGCAGCGGAAAAGGATTTGCAGGCTTTTGGCAGACAAACGCGACCCATTCATAAGCTCCTTGAATATGCATCAAATCCATATATACCCGGAATTACAGGAAACAGTGACCAAATTTTGGGATTCTTGACTTCTTTAAACATTGAGCTTAAAGAAGGAGGCAAATGGAAGAAGTGGATCGACCTCAGCAGCATCGAGAGGCGTACAATAATATCTGCCCTGATCCAACGATGCTTAGCACAAGGTATGCCCCCTGAAATAATCCAGAACCTCGTTGGCGAAGTCTATACTCTACTGAAAGAAGAACGTGGGACCGCCCTTCGAGATGCGTCGGAGTATGCCACACTGCTCAACGCTACTGCACGATACGGCTTCGAAAAGATCGGTGTTGCCGTTTGCATGGGTGATCGAGAAGGTAGCTATCGGAAAGCCAATGAACTTCTGTTGGTGCACCGAGAGAATTTAGCACGCGGCCTCAACTACGTTAAACAGTCAGGCGTGACAACGCTTTCGAACTTGCAGTACTTCCACGCGGGAGACAACATACTTGAAACGATTGTTGGGATCGTTGCTGGAATGTGTAAGAATTTAGATGGCGTAAATAGGCACCTACCAATCGTCGGTTTGGCAAACTCTGAAGAGGGAGTGAAGGTGTCTGCTCGAGGAACCCAAACTCTTGTTCAGCGCCGTTTGAACTTGGCTAGAGCTATGAGTGAAGCTGCTAACTCAGTCGGAGGGGTGGGAGGTGGCCATGATATTGCCGCGGGAGCAACGATTCCAGAAGGGACTGAAACAGAGTTTCTCAAGCATCTGAACCAATTGGTTGGACTGCAGCTTTCGTAACGCATTTACGATAACAACAAATTGTAATCCATATCGCGCACATTTGCTAAGCCTGAAATCGCATTTGTCTGTATCTCTATGCCACTCTCCTTGACCGCTGCCATCGAGTTTATTCCACCAATTATCGCAACTCCGACGTGGCCCCTATTCACTGGCATTTCCAACAGATCTGAGTTAGGCTCACCGACCTCCAGTATTCCTTTAAACCCAATATCCATCAAATCCGAAAGTAAACTCTCAAGCTGGGCCCCAGCGGCCATAGGCACTTCTCGGACGCTTGCCAATATCTTACCAGATCCCGTATTGATCATCTCTAACACAGAGGTGAGTTCCTGAGACATAAATACGTCAAGGGGGTCCAGCGTGGTCGAATCATAACGCAGAATGTCCGTGAATCGCACTGGCATTTTTTCGGTCACCTGAACTATGCCCCCACACAGTGGTTTTACTGGAATGCCTGCCTTAAGCAGCACGCCGTCAATCGTGATGCTACAAATGGTGAGTATGCCGTTGAAACCTCTTTTAATTGAGACGCCGCGGAAACTCTCGCCACCTTCGATAATTCGCACATAGGGGCCAACATTGAGTCCTGCGGCATACACACGTTTAAAAATACCCAATGCTTGTTCTAAGTCACGTTCAGCAACAACCGACGTGTTAAAGGCTATTGTGCCTTCACCCGACCGCGGATCGAGAGTTATGCCATATATAACCTCGCCAATTCTTGACGACATGAATTTAAGCTTCATTTAATACACCTCTTGGACATAACGGGTTAAGGTCGCTCAAAAAGGCTCTCGACCGCATATTTTCCATCGCTACGGGGTATGAGCTTTGATCCTTTTATTTCATCAACCGAGAAACCAACTTGCCCTTCACTGTAGCGACGCCAAACATCTGGCCAAGTTACGAAATATGCCGCCTTTGATTTGCCAGACCCCATTCTCAGTTCCACGGCGAGATACCCTGTTCTGCCAGATTTCTGTATAAATTCCTGCATTTTAGTTGCCTGATGCTCGCCTCGCTTGTTGACTGAAAAGTGCTGTGAAAAATATAGAGCAGTCGCACCTTTGGCAGCTGAAATGCTTTTGCATTCGATGCCGAGATACAATCGGCGATCTGACGAATCTACCAAGACATCAAGCATCTGTTGCGAAAACCGATGTTGTTTCATCCTATAGGCGATCGCATCAATGCCGCTTTCACAAAAGTAATCGTTAAAGGATATTACGAGCTCTCTTTCAAAATTGCTCATTGGACTCACTTTCATCTTAGTACTATTAAGGATATCCACTGGTGAACTGAAGCACTGACCGTAGGAGCAAAATGGTGCTTGACTTCAAATCTGTGCATCCCTTACGCTATGAAGAATTTAGTTTGGTGACGCTTTAAAAAGCCTTCTACTTCGAGTTTTTGAAGATTGCTCGAAATTAATTGAGGATCGACGTTAAGCCGTCGCGTTAAATCAGTTTCAGTAATCCCTGAATGAGCAACTATCAAAGAGACTATCTTACCACGCAATTGCCTATTGGAGCCTTCAAAAGGCACCTGTTTCTTATATTGGGCGCTATTTCGGCTTGGATTTTTATGCTGCTTCTTCAACATCGCGCCATAATCCATGAGCGCGTAATACCAACTACGAGGGTTTGACCGATCAAGCGTGCCCTCGACTAGCGGATAGAGTCTGTCGTCTTCTACGCCTTGTTCTTCGGCGTAAAAGGCGTGGATGAACACTGATCTTATATTTGTCTCTATAAAAACCGACGGTATATCGAATGCAAAAGTACGAATCGCACATGCAGTCGCATGTCCTACACCCGGCATAGCTACAAGGGCCGAGTAGTCAGAGGGCAGCTTTCCTTCTAATTGTGCTTCAACGGTTTGAGCTATTCGTTTGAGAGCGAGTGCTCGCTTATTGTATCCTAATCCGTGCCAAACCTCAAGAACATTTTTTAGCGGAGCGCGAGATAGTTCTGAAAAACTCGGAAAGTTGTTTAAAAACAACGGATACTTGACAAGCACCCGGTCTACTTGGGTTTGTTGCAACATAAGCTCGGAGACGAGAATTCTGTACGGATCGCGAGTCTCCCTCCACGGAAGGACTCGACCTTGACTATGGTAATGTCGATAAATACGTTCTTGAAAACTTGTGATTTGCGCAGAACTTAAGTCGCAAATTGTTCGCCGACGTCGTCCGTTGTGTTTGATAAGATCAACTCCAACCGTAGACATAGGAGCGAAGATGGGTATTTTCGTCGTTCTTTCTATAAGCCTCTTAAGCGAATTTGCAAGGCTACGAAGTTAAATGGCTTAAGGAGGGACTCCTGTCATCTTATAGTCTAAGACACTTGTTCTTTAGCGCTATGATATAAACCCGACAAGGGCTGTTTCACTCAAGAAAATAGGCGGTTAACGTTTTTAATAAACGTTATTATCTCAATTATCTGAGACGTGTCAACACCTCAAGTAGAGGCAAGTGCCCTTATTTTAAATAAAAAATAGGAGGCATCACACAGAGTGTTGATCTATGTGACCACAACTGCTTTAGCCGACTTTTGCTAGTACTATCGAGAACCGTGTCCTTTAGGTTACTCTCAAGACACTGGTTCAGTCGAATTTCAAGGAGAATTCGCATTTTTTGCTAGTCTTTTGCTAGTCTTTTTGTTACAATAAAAAAACTGCGACTGACAAAACAGTAGTCCACGAGCTGTCTGCGCCAACGACCGCAGTTGTAGCAACGTTAAACGTTTCCTTCGGTTTAGAATCGGTCCCGGTCTCGTACATACTCGACGCCAATCTCTCAGCATAGGCGCCTGAGCTCTCTGTCGCCTCGCCAAATGCGTGGTGCTCCGAAATATAGCCAACCTCATTAGGATTCTTGGGAATTGCACAACCTAATGACGCTGAGATTCTCCGATTCGGTTCATTAGACGCCAGTCTAGACATTACGCAGAAAACTATTTCTCCCGGAAGTAGTTGGCTGCGCCCGTTATCCTTAGCGATAATTTCGCAATTTGGCGGCAATATTGAACTCACAGTGACAAGATTAAATTTCTCTATACCTGCATCTCTCAAAGCTTTTTCAAAACTCTCCAAGTTTTCTCGGTGTGTTCCAACACCGGTTGCAAAAAAGATCTTTTTTGGCAATAACCTCATCTTGACTATCACGCCCCTTTAAATCTCGTATATAGCAAAACATATCACACTGTAAGTGTTTTTAACCTTTATGCAAAGAATGGTGCTCGAAGTAGTGACTTTGATTGTTTCTGTTGCCTTTTTCATAGTCTTACTGCTCGCCGTTCATCTATCGAACGCTGGATCGCTCGGATATATACTTGGGATCCTTGTATTTCTTGTGATTGTTAGTGTCGCCGGGACCAGAATTGCCGCTTATGAATAGGATTCCCGCCGGTACTGGAGCGAGGTTTAGGCTACTAATGCCGATCTTTCCTAAATATTAGGGGTTTTTCATGAAAAATAAAATAGACCGTATCCAAATAGACACTTTAGGCGGCGTCCAGATCATAGACATAACAAACCACGTCCAAGAACTCCTTGCAAAAAGCGACTTAAATGATGGCTTGGCTACGGTTTTTGTTCCCGGCTCAACTGCATCTGTAACGACGATAGAATACGAGCCTGGCCTTATCGCGGACATCAAAAAGGCACTTGATCGTATAGCCCCAAGAGATGGTCACTATGAGCACGACCAACGATGGCATGACGGCAACGGACATTCGCATGTAAGAGCGGCGTTTTTGAAACCAAGCGTCGCAATTCCATTCTCTAACAAAACCTTAATGCTCGGTACCTGGCAACAGCTTGTGTTCATTGAACTCGACGTCAGGCCTCGTAACAGGACTATAGTTGTCCAGCTTATGGGCGACTAAGCACACTTAAATCGAATGTTAACTGAGCGGCACGTTCGATAGCCTCTGCCACAATGAACGCTTGCTCAAGGTTGGCCCCGACAGCAATCAACCCATGATTCTGTAGAAGAACCCCTTTACAACCCAAAATCGCGCGTGATACTGCGTCACCTAAGTCAGCAGTACCTGGTTCTTCGTAAGGAATCAACGGCACGCGACCTAAGAAGTGTTTTCCCTCAACATCAGGTGATTCTAGATCACGCCCCACGCAGGATAATGCTGTTGCAAAGCGCGAATGAGCGTGCACAATTGCAGACGAGTCCAACGTGTTATAGATCGCTAGATGTGTCGGCAACTCGCTCGAAGGATATTTTCCTTCAAGATGTTCCCCCGCCATTGTTACCACAGACACATCATCCGACCGAATTCGATAGCGAGGAACCTTTGTTGGAGATATGAACACGACTTGTTCAACCCGTACGCTTATGTTGCCGCTTAATGACGATGTGAGACTGCGCTTATACAATAGAGCCATATATTTCGTGATTTCCTTTTTCAATAACAGCGCCTGCGCTTCTATCTTTGCCAATAAAGAGCCTCCATTTTAACTTTCGCGCTTTCAGACTCGCTTGAGACGTCAAATCACGACACTAAATGAACGATTCTAAGCAGTTCGACGGTTATAATGATTAACGTTCCAAGTCCAACCATCTTGGCCACCGACATTATATAATTCTGTCTCGAAATGTATCCTGAATACACGCCTAAGACAACTAAGGTGATCAAGCTTAAAACGACGGAAACGAACGCCGAACCTACCCCTAAAATCCACGGCGCTAACGGGACTAGGCTTGCCAGAAAGCTGGCGCCGCCGTGAGTTAAGGCATCCTTTACGATTCTTTTTTTACTTTGAGATTCGACGTACGTATTGTCTAGCTTCCTCAGAAGTGATTTCTCGGTCTTAAGGAGCTTTCCATGCTCTATTGTACTTTCCGCTAAATACGAGCCCAAGCCATTGGTTAACGCCAGCGCAATCGCGCCTCCAAAACCGGCACTAACGACAATTGAGTTAGAAGCGCTCACTACTGAAACGCCTAAAATTATTCCAAGCGTGGCAAGAAGTCCGTCAATAGATCCGAGGATTACGTAACGCCCTTCCTCAATATTAAAGCTCATGGACGTAATATTATTGATATAACTTCTTGAAGAGGTTAAAAACTAAATTTCCATCGGGAATTCATCCGCGATCGTGAAGAGTTTCATCTTCTTCGACGATTTTTTTCCCCGCGATGATCTCGTCGACGCTATGAACAACCCCGCCCAGATTCTCAATCGTCTGTAGTACCAGGCTGTAATTAACGTTGGTGCCCTCGACAGTTATTTTGACGTTTTCAGTTTGCTGATCAACCTCATAGAGGCTCAAATTTACGCCGTCGACGTCTTGCAAATCCCCTATCGCGCTAGCCACCTCGACGTTTGTAGGCTCGTGAGGTTTCAGAACGTCGAGCACTAATCGCCTGATTTGAGACATTTCTCCACCGATCACCGTAGTCAATAAACAGACTTATTCTTTATAATGCTATTTATGATTCAGAATTAGCGCGTTTAATGAATCGCGCCACTTTGAGAGATTATAGCCTCGACATTGTAGCAGAATAATCCGATCTTCTTGCATAAATGTAACGTTGAGTGCACCGTTCACAATCGATACCGCTTTGATATCGCTGTTTTGTACGAGATATGCACCGGACGAAAAATAAGGCTTTACATAAAAGCACTTCTGATATAACCTCATTGCCGCCGGTCTCTTAAAGGTTGTCAGCAAGCGATCTGATTCCACATCTGTTAGATTAAGCAGCACGGCTGTCATTGTCGCTAAGATAGGACGACGCTTCGCGACCTTTTTTACGTTCTTGTTGCTAAAAACCGAGCCGATATAACGCTTGCGTACAATAGCACGCGCTTGCGAGAGGAGCGATACTGCTGTGAAGCTAACCAAGAGCACCGTAAAAAGCACTGTTATGATGAGGACGTAGAGCAGCCCCGGAAATAATTGAACCATGCGGGCTATTTACCCTCCTGACATGTCTCCAAGGATAGTTCGTCACACTATTGTGAGCGTACTTCGTTCTGCAGATTTGCAGCGTAGTTAAGCTAAGTCTTTTCAAAGCTGTCCCGACAACTATCAAGATCCGACAGTCTTCATCTCTTCTGCTTGTGGCTCTCGCGGTTAACCTTTTCTATTTACCGACGCATCATCCGTATATGCTCGAATTGCGACGCAACATGGCGCACCTACTGCTTGGCTCGTTTTTTGCGTTTTTGGTAGTGACGCTACCGCGCGAAATAGTCGTTTCCTGCAACGTGTTGCTCATCAGCGGGCTAATCGTTTCTTCTTTTTTGTATCAGAAGCACAAAATTGCCTTATTAACATGGCTATTTACGCGCTTTGATCGGCCCGGAAAATTCACCGCGAAGGGTGCCATCATTTTTTTTGTAGGAACCCTGATCGCTGTGTTACTCTTCCCGCCTTTGTTTGCTGCAATAAGCATCCTCGTGCTTGCTATCAGTGATAGTCTTGCAACGATTGCTGGCCATTATGCAGGAAAACATATACTCTTCAAAAAAAAGACAATTGAGGGCACCTTAGTTTTCTTCGCTTGTACGTTAGTTATATTAGTTTTGTTTGTTGCGCCAGTAAAAGCGTTACTAATTGCTCTGATCGTATCTGCTACAGAACTTGTTACGCCAACGTACCTCGATGACAACCTCACCATCCCATTCGTCACCGGGCTACTTCTCAGTCTTTAACGCTTCTTTTGAAATGCACAACGGAGAAAGTCGTTCAGAACGTACACACGACGATCTGCTTCTGAAACCAAGCTACATATGAAGAGACACCGACAGTGTCATTATATGAACCGCTTCTTCCGCTCAAAAAACGTATCAAGGCCCACCAGAGGGGGGCGCCTCGAACTGTTCGGGGAACATCTTTTTAAGCGCTACCAAAACGCGAAACATCTTGACATCTATGGCGTCCTCTGGATTATCAAGAAAAAGCCCTAGTGAGACTGCGTAAGCAATATCATCAATTAAATTCGCCGCGATATTTAACCGGCCCTTTTGAGAGAGCTCAGATAGTATGAGGGAGATGTCAAATGCGCGATCCATTATGTAGTCGGCACCGACTCTGTTGACTCTTTTAGCGACGTTATCCATTTGTGTGCCCAAAATAGCTTTTGGATCTTCTACCGCCGGAATGTCCATATTCTTGTATACGAGATCGCCTTGGTTCTGGACCAGAAGATAAAGGTGCTCACAATACGTGCCCGGGCCTGATCGATTTGTACAGTCTTCGCCGCACAGCACCTCGCAGTGGGGAAGCATGCCTCGTGCTTGATATGCGTCCATCTGATACTTAGCACACATGAACATAACTATTACAATTTAGTCACAACTGATATAAATCTAAATTCTAACGATAATGAGTTTACCTTGTGTGCTATCTTCTTTAAGTCAATCATGAAACGAAAGATCCTGAAGGGACGTTTTATCAAGAGCCAAAACGTTCTCGCTTGGTGAATCGCATACTTATGTTCCTGCGCTTTCAATAGTGGGTGCGGAGTATCGGCGTTTGCTGGAAAGCATTAAATACGTGTTTTGCGTCTTTATCGAACTGTAAGAGGCGCTTTTAAGGCAGTAGTCCAAGAAGCCTGACTTACTCTTTCTAACACATCTTAGAATGATGACTAAGCCAGATATCGCATGAAAGACAAATCAGCTTGGGCAATTGAAATCTCAGAACTCGTTAAGGAGTACGGCAGTATTAGAGCTGTCGATCATATATCTTTTAAAATACCGTTTGGAGTAATATTTGCATTCTTGGGACCCAATGGTGCCGGTAAAACCACGACCGTCGAAATGTTAGAGTGCCTAAGAACACCATCGTCGGGAACTGCTTCTGTCCTGGGATTAAATATCGCAAAAGATCAGAATGAGATAAGAAAGAGGATCGGTGTCCTGCCACAGGAATTTAACACGTTTGACCGCCTGACTGTTCGCGAGAGTTTGAAATATTATGCAATGATGTATGAAAAAGCTCGAGACGTGGACGAGTTGATTTCATCGGTTGATTTAGTTGACAAGGCAAACACACAGTACAAGAACCTTTCTGGCGGCTTGAAACAACGCGTTGGCGTGGCAATCGCGCTTGTGAATGACCCTCAAATCGTCTTCTTGGACGAGCCAACTGAAGGGCTGGACCCGAAAGCGCGGAGAGGTGTTTGGGAGATTATTACTAAATTGCGAGACGAGGGAAAAACTGTTTTTTTAACCACGCACTATATGGAGGAGGCAGAGACTCTCGCAGACATCGTCGCGATAATACTTGATGGGAAGATCAGGGCAATGGACACGACTACAAACCTGATTAATAACCACGGCTGCCAGACAAAGCTCGTAGTACACGGTGGGGGCGCGGGCGCATTCGAAGCTTTGAGGCGATGGCGCGGAACAGAATTGAGCGATAGTGACGTCATCGTGCCATTACGTGACAAAAAAGATCTAACCAAAATCGTTGATTTACTCGATCAAAGGCAAATCGCCTTTGATGAACTCGAGATGAAAAAACCGTCTCTTGAAGACGTTTTTCTTGATCTCACCGCCACAAATTGGGAGGGCGTTTCTTGAAACTATCCCGAATTTATATCGATTTTATCAGCAGCTTGAAAATCTTTTTTAGAGGACGTAGCTCGTTTTTTTGGGTGCTCGCTTTCCCTATTATCCTTATGCTCATCTTTGGAGCGATATTTAGCGGAGGCAATGTCCAGTATGAGCTCGCAGTTCAAAACAAAGACGGTTCGGACATTTCTTTCGCTTTCATTAACGCGGTAAACTCAACAAACGCATTTAAAGTCCACATGGTCAACGCGAGCGAGAACGCTGACGCGTACATAAAATCAAATAGGATAAGCGGTATGCTCATCGTCCCTCAAGGGTTTGGGAATCAGGTCCAGCACAACTTAGCCCTTGGAGCAACACGACCTTCCACAGCTGTGCAGATGAATCCCACGACGACAAGTGCAACGAATGCTAGCGCGCTCAACGCTACTCGAGTTAGCTCATCGTCCTCTCAAGCTCAGAGCAACAATACTAACGCAACGCCGGCCGCAGTTATACTGAAAGTCGATCAATCATCAACAAGCGCCCCTGTGATAAGCGGAGTCTTGAGCAGCATAGCGAACGGTTTCAATTCGCAACTTACAGGTTCTACACAAATCGTCGGCGTTGAAAACCAACAGGTTCTTTCATCGCAGTTCAAATATATCGATTTCTTTGTTCCGGGGATTATAGGCTTGACGGTCCTCACGACCGGCGTGCTTGGCACCGTTGGAACGAACACTCAGTATCGCAACAACGGAATCCTAAGGAAACTCGCGACGACACCTCTCGGAAAGTCTGAGTGGATCATATCTAAGATGTTGTATCAAACTGTCGTTATATTCATTTCAGCAGCCTTGATTATCGTCGTAGCAAAGCTCGTGTATAACGTAACGGTAGTGCCAAATGTAGTTACCCTACTGCTCCTTTTTGTTGGCACTATATGCTTTACCGGAATTGGAATGATCATCGCGCGTTTTGTAAAAGACGAGGACGCGGCAAATGCGGCCGCAAGCGCGGTGACTTTCCCCATGCTGTTCCTTGCCGGCACTTTCATCCCTCTCGAGACGATGCCAGACTATCTCCAGACAATTGCCAAGTTTCTTCCGCTTACTTATTTAAACTACGGGCTCAGAGACGCAATGATCCTAGGAGACACCGCTAGCGCATTGTATAACATGGCGATAGTGTTAATCGCAGGTGCCATCTTCTTCGTTATCGGCTCTATTATCACCGATTGGCGCGAGGGCGGTTGAGCGACGTTATGAAAAAATGTTCAACTCACGGACAGAATATATAGAGGAAACATCTGCCCCAACAACGCTTGTTGCTCAAGCGGTCCAAGGAAACTCTTCAATTGCCGATAGAATAAAAAAAGCTTCCGCTAGGCAAAGAAGTTGCTAAACAAAAAAAGAAGACGCGGAGCGTTCTCACGCTTCCGCATAGTACAATTTACCTTTTCCTCCCTCGCCGAGATCTCCTTGGTAAACCTTTACAGCATATTGCGTACCATCGTACTCGATTTGATCGTCTTTCTTGTAAATAAAGCCAGGGAGCCAATACCCAATTTTACCGAGCACAATGATCTCGCCCTTCGTCATTTGAGCGCCAACTCGACTCTCTGCATCCCCCTCGATGACGATCTTACCACCGTGCGCATGAATACCGGCTTGGAGATCGGCGTTACCTTTGACGACGATTTCGCCGCCGACCATAGCTTCGCCTATATCGCTCCCGGCATTGCCGCTTACGACGATCTTACCACCTTTCATGCCGCGCCAGTCACCGCGATAGTTAGCGCCTAGGTAATCACCTGCGTTTCCGTCGATGACCACTTCGCCGCCTTCCATGGCTATACCAGCGTATGCGCCGGCGTCACCGTTTATACGAAGTCTCCCTCCGGTCATCCAACCGCCAGCGTACATACCGACAGAGCCTTTCACTAAGAGCTTTCCCGCGGACATTTTCATGCCAATGTACTTCACCTTGGGAATGGACCCATCGATTACGACGCCGATCTCGTTCGTATCGGGGTCGGTTTCTCCAATGACGTCAAAATAGTCTCCGAGGGCGTACGTTCGGTTGCCCTCGTAGATCTCAACCGCTCGGACTTCGTCAAGCGTCTTGCCAGCAAAGTTGTCAGGCGTAACGTTGTCTGCGTCGAGGAACATATACTCTTTGTCTTTAGGCCGAAGCGTGATTTTTTTCACTTACACCACCTCCGGTTTGATAACTAGACCGCGTGCAACGTACTCGTCTTGGACTGGATAGTTGTTCTTAGTGACGCTGTAGAACCTCAAGAACTTCTTCTCGATGTCATCCATTACCGCTGGATCCATAGAGCCGTTCGTGGCATCGACCCAAATCGTACGCTTGTTGCCCTTGCTCACAACCTCTCCGTCAATGACGACGATATCGCCACCTTTAATCGTGTAAGCTGTGTTCGTAAACGCCTTTTCAATGCCTGCAGGGTCAGTTGTGGGGTCCATGGTCTTCGGGTTGTAATTGTATATCGCGACGTCGGCGTCAGCGCCGACCCCCAGATGGCCCTTCATGTCACCTAGCCCGAGCGCCCGAGCAGGACCCGCGCGCGTCATCTTGGCAATGTCGTAGAAATCAAAGACGCGCGAGATACCGCCAATGGCGACTCGATCAGGCACGACCTTATGCAACGTCTCAAGTCGGTCGAGCCGAGCTTGATTTGACATAAGCCAACTAATGATGCGTGGATAGCGCCTGAAAGGCCCAGCGTTTGGATGATCAGTCGTAATGAACGCCTGCATTGGATCGTCGATCAGAAGCGCGAGCTCGAGCCCAATAGCCCACTGGATACCACACACGCTAATCTTCGGGCTGTACACATAAGGAACAACGCCAGCAGCAGTTTCAAGTTCGATGTCTGCATTTGCCCACTTAAGGTGGTTCGTGTTATGGAGATAGAACTCCATCGGACCGTCAGCGGTCATCGTTGTCGTCTCATCAAGCGTCACAAACCCAACGTCGACCGTCATATTCTTATTCTTGTTTATGCTGTCAGCGATCGTTTGTGCTTCGGTTTCAAAGTCTTTCCATGTAGTACCCCCATACGAGTGGAACTGCATGTGGGCAAAGTTAATCACTTGGTCCCTTTTTCCGTTCTTAGGCAAGATCCCTTCAAGGAGTTTGATGGAATCAAGAGTAGTTTGGTAGTTTCCCGGATGTCCTAAGTTATTTGGGTGGAGGTGAATTGAAGTCGGTAAGTTCAAAGCCTCGTTCGCCTCGGCAAGCCCGCTGATGATCTCAGATGGCATTACGTCGAAATACGGAACTGGATCGGAGACGTTGACGCAATTCATGCCCCATCCCCAAGCTTCTGAACCTCCTGGATTGACGAGCTTCACGCAATATCCCTTCGTCGCTTTGAGCATCCACGCAACGAAGGCTTTGAGTTTGTCCTTCTCACCTCGTTTGATGTACTCCATCACGAGCCAGTTGTTGCCAAGCAGCGTGTAAGCCGACTGATCAATCAGCGGTGTGTCTGCCATTTCCTCGTGCGTGTGCCGAGCTAATAGCGGCGGCATTGCCGCTTCGTTCACCTGGGTGTAGCCCATACGCGAATATACGTAACCGGTCTCAAACACAGACGGAACTGAGAACCCGCCACCCGAGCGCGTAAATTTGCCGCGCTTAGACGTGTTAAACAGCTTATCCTCGGGCCTCATGTTGCGGCCAACGTTTACTTTGGGTCCTGCGACGTGGGCATGTATGTCAATTCCACCTGCCATTACCACTTTGCCGCTCGCATCGATGACTTTGGCATTAGGAGAGACTTTGTCTACTATCTTGTCGTCTCGAATAGCGATGTCCATAACATCGCCGTGTACGCCATTTTTAGGATCGTAGACGTATCCGTTTTTCACTAATATTTCACTCACGTTCTCTCACTCTCCTTCCTCACGTTGCCCGCTGCAATATATTATCAAACGCTCTTGCTTCTGCCGGCTCCTTGACCGCCATGACTTCTGGGACTCCGAGCCCCTGAAGTTCCATAACGCGCCTGTGGATGCGCTCAATGATCTCTTGGTCAGTGAGAACCCCTTCAGGCGGTTCAACAACCTTTCTCATTCTTATGGGAACGTTGTCCATGCGATATGCGCTGCCTGCCTCCTCAATGCCCACGATCGCGCTTGGAATATACACGGATGCTATCTCCGTCGTTGGAGTCACGTGGGGATCGATGGCTATCATCGGTATGGAGGCAAGCGTCCTCACCATGTTAATTGGGAAATGCGCTCCCGGATCCGCGGCAATGATCAGTGCCGCATCGGCTTCTTTACGTGCTAAGATGTCGGTTGCGGAGGTTTCACCTGGATTGTACCGCGGGAACCCTCGGGCGAAGTCGACCGCGTAAGGAAACCCACACTCCCACTGCGAAACTTGGTCTGCTCCCGCAACGTTGTAATGTCCTCGCATGGCCATAATGAGGAACTTTGTGTAAGAGTTCAAGTCCCGCGTTAAGCTTATAGCGATGTCGATATTCCGATGCTTTCCTCGCGTCATCGTGAGGCCCATACCGAAGAAGATGATTCCAAATCGGCTATCTTTCATCGTTTGTGCGATCTTTTCAATATCGGCTCTTGGGATCCCTGCCACAGATTCCGGAAGCGGTTCGCCTCTGAAAGCCACACGCAACGCATTCATAAGCTCGTAGTCTCGTCCTTGCTCGGGCTGGATGAAGATATCGGCGTTCTTAGCGGTTTCGGTCTTACGCACATCGACCACGATTTCAGTTCTGTCGGACTTACCCCGCTCAGTGAAGAAGCCGCGCTTGTACAACGAGTACCGGCTCATGTGGCGCGGATGTGCGTTTACGGGGTTGCACCCCCAGTAAAGCACCGTATCTGCGCGATTGATGATCTCACCGAGAGTGCAGCTTGGGATGCCGACCGTTTGTATCGCCAAAACCGACGGCCCGTGACAACACACTGATGTATTGTCCATCGTGCCGCCTACGTCTTCGGCAAGAGCCATGCCAGCCTCCTGCGCCTCGCAATGAGTCGAGCTCCACCCATAGAGAAGCGGATGTTTGGCGTTAACGAGAATTTCTGCTGCCTTGTTTATCGCCTCGTCCATCGTGCTCTCGACGAGCTCCCCTCCTCTGCGGATGCGCGGATGCAAGTGCCGGTCAGGCGCTTGAGCCGTCATAAACTTGTTGTCGCCGATTATGCACGCATTTCGTGTCGCGATGATCTTTTCGGCATCGTCGATATCTACTTCGAGGTCATCGCACAACGTTCCACAAAATGGACACACGACGTCTGTTGCGGTCCTCATGCCTCTACTCCTCCTTGTGTCGTCGTCTTGATGAGGTCGATGGCGCCTAAAACCTTCTTTCCGGGCGCAGGGGTTATGGTAACCATTATGCCTTTGTATGAAGGCATCCCCGTCGTGTTTGTTTCAGGGTCGACGACTTGATTTGCCCATGGCCCCATCGGAATGAATACGATTCCTGGATGCGGCCCATATGGCGATTTAACTGCTCGTACCACCACTTCGCCGAAGTCAGACTTGACCAAGACGCTCGAGCCAGGCCAAACGTTGAGCGTTTTGAATTCGCTAGGGTCAATATGCACGAATCCAGCGGCATCAATGTACTCCTGCTTGTCCTTCCATCCCTCGATAGCAACGCCCTGTTCAATGGTCCGTCCGGTGATGAGGTTAGCCGTAAAAACGGGGTCAGAACTCGTCATCCGCTACGACACCTTCCTGCCCAGCTGCAACTGCCTGCTTCAACGGATTGGGGCCAAGTTTCTTAATGGTGTTGACCATGTCCTGGACCACCTCTGCCCAAATGGCACCCTCTGAAGCGGATATCATAGTCATGCGCAGGCGCTCACGGTCGTAACCGTACTCTTCGATGAGCTTTCTTAAGAGCGCAATACGACGGCGCGACTTGAAGTTGCCCGCAAGATAGTGACAGTCACCGATGTGGCAACCCGAAACAAGCACGCCATCCGCTCCTATGCTCAGGGCCTTCAGCACGAACGCTGGATCGAGTCTTCCTGTGCACATGATGCGTATGACTCGCACGTTCGTCGGATACTGCATTCTCGAGGTACCGGCGAGGTCAGCCCCCGCATAGGTGCACCAGTTACAGAGTATACCTAAGATATTTGGTTCAAATTCCTCTGCCATTGTTATCACCACCCCTGAGCAAACGCTTCTATTTCGCTCATAATCTGCTCATTCGTGAAGTGCTGCATCTTTATGGCGCCGCTTGGACACGCAGAACCGCATACTCCGCAGCCCTTACACTTCGCCTCGTTGACGCTCGCAACAAGCTTGCCTTCAACTTGGTTCAGCTCAGTCGCGCCGTACGGGCACAGACCGATACACGTGGCACAGCCCCCGCAGTGTTCCTGGTCTACGATCGCGAAGATCGGTTCGAGGGTGACTGATCCCTTATGTATCGGGATTGATGCTGCTGCCGCTGCTGCCGCTGCGTGAGCCACGACATCCGGAATGTCTCTCGGCGCTTGGCACATCCCTGCTAAGAATACCCCATCAGTGGTCGTCGACATGGGGTTAAGCTTCGGGTGCGCCTCTAGCAAGAACCCATCTGGGCTGTTTGAAAGCGTCAGAAGCGTCTTTATCTTCTGTGTGCTCTCAGCGGGCACCACGGCATTTGCCAACACTACCATGTCAAGCTCTATTTCGAGGAGTTGTCCAAGGAGCGTATCCTCAGCCGTTACGGTAAGGTTCTTTGTGACCGGATCTTCGGTGATCCTCGAAACGCGACCTCGGATGAACTTGCCGCCTTCATTCTGAATGCGGTAGTAGAACTCCTCGTACGCCTTGCCAAAGGACCGTATGTCCATATAGAACAGGTAAGGCACACATCCCGGCATCTTCTCGATCAACTGGTGAGCGTGCTTCAAGCTGTACATGCAACATACGCGCGAGCAGTACGGCTTAGCACCATCCTCTTCATCCTGATCACGCGAGCCTGCGCAGAGCACAAAGCCAACGCTCTTTGGTTTCTGTCCGTCAGAAGGTCTGACGACGTTTCCACCTGTCGGACCGGATGCGCTGATCAACCGTTCCATCTCGATCCCAGTCACAACGTTGTCGAAGACCTTATAACCCCATTCTTCCTTGCGCTCAACGTCATACATATCGAACCCGGTGGCGACGATAATCGTGCCCACCTTGACCGTTACGAGCTCGTCGGGCTTGTCGAAGTCTATTGCCTCAAGGTCACCGCACGCTTCCTCGGTTTTACAGAGGTCACACTTGATACAGCTGTCCATATCAATGGTGAACTTGAGCGGCACTGCCTGTGGGAACGGCACATAGGCCGCCTTGCGAGGCTGTAAGCCCAGGTCAAACTCGTTTGGCACTGAAACAGGACATACCTCTTGGCATTTGCCGCAGCCGTTACACTTGTCTTCATACACATATCGCGACTTCTTGCGAATAGTAACGTCGAAGTTTCCTATGTAACCGCTTACGTCTTCGACCTCAGAGTAGGTCATCAGCTCAATATTTGGATTGCGCTCTACGTCGACCATCTTGGGTGTCAGGATACATTGCGAGCAGTCGAGTGTGGGGAACGTCTTATCGAGACGGGACATCATGCCGCCGATTGACGGCTCCTTCTCCACTAAATACGTCTTTATTCCCGCATCGGCAAGCTCCAGTGAGGCTTGGATGCCAGCGATACCTGCGCCGATAACGAGCGCCGCCTTTTCAACCGGCACCGTCTTTGCAGTGAGGGGCTCCAGCATTGATGCCCGCGCGACCTCCATTCTGACTACATCCTTTGCCTTTTGCATTGCCTTTTCTGGCTCTTCCATGTGAACCCACGTGTTCTGCTCTCGGATGTTCGCCATCGAAAACAGGAACTGGTTCACCCCGCCCTCTTCAGTCGCTTTCCTAAACGTAGGTTCGTGTAGCCTTGGTGAACAAGCTGCTACGACCGTCCCGTTGAGGTTGTGTTCCTTGATCGCGTCTCTGATCATGGTTTGGCCGGGCGTTGAACACACGTACGTATAATCCTCGGCGTGTGCGACATTCGGCAGAGTCTTTGCGTACTCGGCGAGTGCCTTAACGTCTATGACACCTGCGATGTTAGTACCGCAGTGACATATGAAGACGCCGATTCTCTTCTCTTCGTCCATTTGTGTTTACCTCCTTCCTCACAGTATTTTTGCGAGCAGTGGCTCAACGCTTATCTCGTGGGCATCGAGGCCCAACTCTTCAGGGTTCATGCCCTGTGCTAAGCCAAGAAGCTGGTTGTAGTGGAGAACCGGCAGGTCGTACACATCCCCAAACTTCTCCTTGATCTCAACCTGTCCACGATCTAACTGGAGGTGGCAAAACGGACAGACATTTACTACGACGTCTGCGTTTGCTTGAGTCATATTGTAGAGCTTTTCGTTAACCATATCGAGCGCGAGATCGACCTTGTACGATCGAACGCCGCCTCCCGCCCCACAACACATCATCTTTTCCTTGTAATCGACCGATTTGGCCCCTAGTGCCTCAACCAACTCATCGAAGAATACCGGTCTTTCTGAAGAACCGAACGTCCTGTCGAACTTTGGCTTAAGCAAGTGACACCCGTAGTGAATGGCCACGTTTAAGCCGGTCAGTGGCAGTTCAACCGATTCCTTCACTTTCTCCGTTCCGACATCGTTGTATAGAATGTCAATTAGGTGTCGAACCTCAATTGTCCCTTGAAACTCAGTATCTATGTTTGCAAGAATCGCATTGATTCTGTCCTTCAACTCCGGATTGGCTTTGAGCCGGTGATTCGCCTCGAACAGCGACTTGTAACAGCCGTTGCATATGAGGGCTATATCTTTGCCTTCCTTTTCAGATAGGCAAATATTTCGCGCTCCGAGCGCAATCCACGCATCCACATCCATTGATCCGAATGCGCCTGGTGCGGGGCAGCACGACGCTCCTTTGAAATCTTGTAGATCGATATCGAACTTTCTTGAAGTCTTCACTGCAGACGCTTCAATGCCGGGATATCTATTAGGAGCGATACAGCCTAGGAAGAAATTATACTCCTTCATTGACTTTCCGCCTCCATCTCCTCTCTGATTTTAAGTAGTCCCGTTACCTCGAGTATCTTGTTAATGTCTTTGATGTACTCTGGGTATGTGTGTGTCGTCGGGGGGTTCTCGGGCAGTCCGAGCAAAACGCGCTTTTTCATGTTGCCCTCACTGTTCGGCACGCCGTGACCTGTCTTGGAAATCGCGCCCATGATCTTGATCATGCTCATCGGCACTTTATGCTCCCGGGTCGCAATATTCCGCAGTGCAATGATAGCATCGGTTGCGATGATCCTGCGCGGGCACCTATCAGAGCACGTGTAACACGTTGTGCAGAGCCACAGGTCTGGATCGTCGAGCACCTCTCTCATGCCTAGATTGGCCTTTCTCATTATCGTTCTAACTCGCAGCCCGCTTCTTTGAGTCATTGGGCAGCCTGCAGTGCACGTTCCGCACTGGTAACACATTTGTGCGTTCTTGCCACCGCGGGCTTCGACCTCTTTGATGAGATCCGGGTCAAATTGAGTTTTACCAAGCTGATAGTGCTTTGGGTCTCTCATTCCTTCGCTTGTCATCTTTTACGTCCCCAGCTTTTCGATCGTAGGAGTCTTAAGCTCCATCATCTTGCCAGCCGTCTTCTTGTAAAGCTCCGTCTCCTTACCTTCGATGTGTATCACGTCACGCTTGACCTCTATCGTGTTAGCGACTGGACAAACGTTCACACAGGCACCGCAGAGCACACAGAAATCGTCGTTAACTTCAAGCTTCGCTGCGATTTCTCCGGCCTCTTTTTGAGGTGGCAAATACAGTGCGTTACACGGACAGATCTCTACGCAGGCAGAACATCCTGCTGGGCAGTTTTCCGTCTTTATGTCAATAGAGCCTTCAAAGATCTTCTTAATGTCAATAGTGTTCTCGATGGGGCATGTCTTTGCGCACCACGTGCAGTACATGCACTCATCTTTGTTGATCGTGACTTCGCCTTGGAGCTTGGCCTCAGCGATCGTACGATCTATCTTTATTGAGTCCGTCGGACAGATCTCCTCACAGATCTTACACCCATCGCACTCAGCAGAGTCAAACTTCACTTCGCCGGCTGCTTCGATGTTGATGGGAGTGGCCTCGTTATGCTCCACCGTCAACGCGTCACAGATCTCACCACAAAGACCACAATAGGTGCACTTGTTTTCACTTCCCGGGTCCTCGTCGAGTTGCATTTCGGCGGTGTACGTGATCGCTTGCTGTCGCCCAGTGACCTCTGGCACGTTTCGCTCTATCGCGTTGTCGCGTGGACACATCTCTTCGCAAACCTTGCATCTCACGCACGTGTCTAGGTTTATCTCAGCTACCTTTAGGTAGTGTGGGAACCCTTCCTGGTCAATGAGATCGGTCTTCGGCTCACCGTTCTCGGTGAGTTTTAGCGCAGTAAATGGACACAATTCCACGCATACGCCGCAATATGAGCACTTCTTCTGATCGAAGACCATCTCGGGGACTTCCATCTCCTTAAAGCCCACAGCGCCGACTGGACCCTTCTCTATGGCCTCTTCTGGACATACTTCTTTGCAAATGCCGCAGCCAGTACATCGCTCCATGTCAAGAGCGAGGTTGAGGGTCTGTACCAGCGTCTTCTGTTCTATGATCGATTTTCGTCCTTCCTCTCTTTTAGAGTATATCGGAAACAAAGCCAAAGCTCATTCCCTCCTTTATTGTGTTAGCTGGATGCAATCTCTCGGACATGCCTGAAGGCAAACGCCGCACGCTTCGCAGACATCCTCGTCTACGGCGAGGGATTTGCCACCCTGCACTTTGTACGTCTTCTTGGTCGTCGCGGGCTCATCAAAGACGAGTTCAAGCGCGTTGACTGGGCACGCCACGACGCAGTTGTTGCAGCCAGTGCAGCTCTTATCTATGTGTAACGCAAATGTCACTTATTTCACCAGCCTCGTATCAACTAAAAAGTCAACTAGTTCACTCGTAGGTTCAAAATGTGTAATATAAAAGGCTTATTATTTCGTTCGATTATCAAAGCCATTTTGTCGCTTTTAAACCTACCCGTCACTTCGTTTAGCGCATCGACAAACGGCATTCGCCGTTCCTCGTACACTAGCATTCATATATTATTTAGTCAGATTATATATTATTTACTTCAATAAATCAAATTCGCGCGTAAGTTTATGCCATTCAAAACTAGCGAGTTAGCAAGATTTTTTAGGCATAAACTGCGTGTATCATTTTTAAAAATATACATATATATATTTGTCATTTGTAGATGATAAAGCTGCTGGCAACGTCACCAACCCAGCAGCTAGTTCACGTTCGTTTGACGATTCGAGCTTCGCACCGGCGCCCCAAACGACTAATCGGCACGATTTCAGCCCTTCCAGCGCGTTTAAAGAGCCAAGAATATCTCGCGTTCAAATGGAGGTATAACAACCTTATATATTAGTAATTTCATATAAATAGTTAGTTAGAATTGATAGCAGTTTTGGCGCTTCTGTGTAGAATATTTTTTGAATTGAACTTCTTTAGAAAATCTGTTCAAAATATTTTATATAGAGGGAGCCAAAATACAAGTGGGTCAAGAGTGTGAGGCAATTTTGCATATCTCCGAGAGGTCATGGCGTAAATGACCGTCTCATTGACTCTCACTACTTTTCCAGATTTTAGACACGAGGTGACTCATAAATGGGAGATAAGGTAAAGGTCCAAGAGGACTGGCTAGCCGTTTGTTCTGGTTGCGAGATAGCCGTTCTAGATTTGCACGAAGCGCTTCTTGATGTGCTGCAACTGATAGAATTCGTTCGCATTCCAGTTTTAATGGACATCAAGGACTTTGATCAACATACTACGGTTGGCATACTGACTGGTGGCATTCGCAACGAAGACAACTTGCACGTTGCTCAGAAAGTTCGCGAGACCTCAGACATCGTAGTTGCGCTCGGCAGTTGCGCGGCGTTCGGTGGCGTTCCAGGTTTGAACAACATCAACGCGATGTCAGACATCAAACAAACAGTTAAAACATCTGCGTCCACAGCTCCTGATCAAGAGATACCGACATCACCAGAGCTTCCAAAGCTCTTTGACACGTTGAGACCTGTCTCGGACGTTATCAAAGTTGACTATTTCATCCCCGGATGTCCGCCAGATGCGTTCCTCATCGCGGAGGTGCTTACCGCGCTTCTAAAGGGCGAAGAACCTCAATTAAGCAATAAAAACGTTTGTGAGGACTGTCCCCGAGAGAGGAAGGAGAAGAGGATAACCGAAATCAAGCGGCCAATTGAAGCAAACGGGGAAGGTAACGAATGTCTGCTTAACCAAGGATTCATGTGTATGGGGCCCGCAACGCGTAGCGGGTGCGGCGCGCAATGTCCACAAGTCAATGCAACGTGCACCGGCTGCTACGGACCAACAGCATCTTCATATGAACAGGGTGCGGCGATGCTTAACGTAGTTGCATCAGCATACGGTTTAGATGATGATGACACAGTCGACTTAAACGAGATGAATAAGGACGTCTATGATCCAATAGGCACCTTCTATCGTTATACGCTGCCTGTTTCACTTATTAAGGCGAAGGTCACCGAAAAGAGGTAATGAATATGGGAAAGAAAATCACTGTCGAACCCGTGTCGAGGGTCGAAGGTCACGCAAAAATTACAATAAACCTTAACGACGCAGGACAGGTAGATGATGCGCACGTGCACGTTATCGAGATGCGTGGCTTTGAAAAACTCCTACAAGGGAGGCCTATAGAAGACGCTCAGAGAATCGTGACGGCCATTTGTGGCATATGTCCTGTCAGCCACCACCTCGCTTCAGCGAAAGCAGCTGACAACACCTTTGGCGTTGAAATCCCACGTCCCGCTGCATTGCTCCGGGAGCTTATGCATATGGGACAGATGATACACAGCCACACGCTGCACTTCTTCTACCTTGCCGCGCCAGACCTCATATTCACGCCCGACGGCGATCCAAAGAAGCGGAATGTCTTTGGTGTGATTGAGGCAAACCCTGAGCTTGCAACACAAGCAGTCCTCAATAGAAAACGAGGCCAAGAGATGATAAGGGCTATTGGCGGAAGGGCTGCACCTATCACCGCAAAGCCTGGGGGACTCACTAAGGGAATCACCGAGGAACAGCGTCAGAAGATGCTCAAGGACGCCCAGGACTCGATTGAATTCACAAAGCTAGGCTTAGAAGTGGCTTCTCCAATATTCGAGCAGTATATGGATGTCATAAAAATGCTCGGAGTCGTCGAGACCCCCATGATGGGCTTAGTCAAGGACGGAAACCTCGAGATGTACGACGGAACGCTGCGTATGATGGATACTGATGGATCCATCATAAAGGAGTTTGATCCCACCAAATACGCGGACTACATTCAGGAGAATTATCAAGAATGGTCGTACCTGAAATTCCCGTATTGGAAGGAGAAGGGCTGGCCTGATGGCATCTATCGCGTTGCGCCCCTGGCCCGTATAAACGTGTGTGACCAGATTTCAACACCGCTAGCCAACGATATGCTCACGGACTTCAGAGCCGCTTTTGGAAGGATGCCACAGCAGACGTTACTCTATCACTACGCAAGGCTTATTGAGCTGATGTACGCTAGCGAACGTGCTATTGAACTCCTAAACGATCCAGATATAACCAGCACAGACGTTTGGGCAAAGCCCGAAGTGCGAGCGGCTACAGGCGTTGGTGTTCTTGAAGCGCCGAGAGGGACGCTCATACACCAGTACAGCACAGATGATGAGGGCATCATAACGAACGCCAACATGATCGTTTCGACCGGTCACAACCAAGGGGCGATGGATCTTGGTGTTCGCGAGGCTGCAAAAGTCCTAATAAAGGACGGCGAACCATCGGAAGGCATGCTCAATCGGCTTGAGATGGTCATCAGAGCTTATGACCCGTGCTTCTCGTGTGCAACCCACACGATTGATGGACGCTGGCCAGTCAAACTTGAACTTGTAGGACCCGACGGACGAACCAGAACATACACCAACTACTAAAAAATAAGAACCGATAAGGCATTTTTGCCTTATCTTCCACTTTTTTTTGTTTTTTCTCTCGCCTTTTCGCTAGAAAGTCCCACATAGCCGAAGCTATCGGCAAGCAACGGCGCCAATACCCATAATAGTGTCCTGAGCGAAATCCCACACAACGACTGTTTCTGCGTTGTTCGTTATCTCAAGCTTTCTTGTTCCGGTAATTTCGCCAATTTTGGCCGCTGCAATACCAGCTTCCTCGAAGATGTTCACTATCTTGCGCACGTTCTCTGGTTGAGCTGTCACCACAAATCCCATTCCTGGGTACATGCGGAGCCAAAGGTGCATATCCATGCCATTGGGGATCGGAATTCGATCAAGTTGAACTAAAGCGCCTTTTTCGGAGACTTCAAGCAACATAGCAAGTGTCCCGAGCAATCCGGGATTGCTGATGTCCTTGCCTGCTGTCACTAAGTGCTGTTGCGCCAAGTGAGGCATAGTTTCCAACTGTCGGCGGATGATTTCAGTATGTTTCATCGTTGTAGTATCCCAACAGAGACTACACGATGGATGAACGCGACCGTCCAAGTCAACCGCAGCAATAACGTCGTGCCCTTCCCGGGCAGTGCAGCTATAAATGAGCGAGTCGGTCTTTGCTGTTCCGATAATAGCAACGTCGAGTGCGTTGTAACTCGTATCGGGGTGCAGGTGCCCACCAACAACTGGCACGCCGAATTTTCTTACCGCTTCGCTCATTCCCGCCAAGACTCGGTTACAAACTTCGGGCGAATTCGCCGAGAAAACGTCGACCATTGCGAGTGGGGTACCCCCCATCGCCAAAATATCGTGAATATTAACAAGCACAGCACAGTAGCCAGCCCATTCGGGATCTGCATCCATAAGCCTTGACCAAATACCGTCGGCAGCCAATAAGAGCGATTCATCGCCGCGTTCGATTACAGCTGCATCCTCCCCGAAATTGCCTGTACTGAGGTCCTCATCGAACCATTTCACAAGCGGACCTATTGCGCGCTTCCGTGCGACGCCTTCAAAATCACGAAGCGACTGCGCTAGTTCGTCCAGTTTCATATCGTTCACAAAACATTAATAGACATAAGGGGTTCTTATATCCTTATACCGCTTTATCTCCTGATTTCTGCGCTCAATTTCTATGGACTTAGTCGAAAAATACCGTCCGCGCACTCTTTCAGAAGTGAGAGGCAACCACAAAGCTTTGGAAGAGCTACGCAAATGGGCATTGAACTGGCCGTCTGACAAATCAGCAGCGTTGCTGTACGGCAGGCCGGGCACAGGCAAAACCTCTGCTGCCGTCGCATTGGCAAATGACATGGGATGGCAGTTACTCGAGCTCAATGCGAGCGACAAGCGGACGCAAGGAATGATCACAGAAACGGCAGGAGAAGCGTCAAAAAACGCATCGCTTCTCCATGCAAAGAAACTGATACTCCTTGATGAGATAGATAACCTGCACGGTACTTCTGACCGTGGCGGCGCAAAGGCGGTCACCGAACTGGTCAAAAAAACACGCGAACCAGTAATCCTGACCGCCAATGATCTCTACGGCGTCTCATCGACGCTGCGCCGATACTGCACACAAATTCCCTTTTTGGCCATCAGAGAGGAAAGCGCACTAAAAGCACTTCTGGATATTTGGTATAACGAAAAAAGAGAAGCCCTCCGCGCCCGAGAAGCTGTTGCTGACCTGATGGTTCACCTCGAAGAACCAGATCAGATTCGAAGCAATGTAGCTGAGCTCACAGCAGTTAGAGATGATCTTGAGCTTCTCGCGCAACTTAGCTTTGACCTCAACGTCCTTACGAAGATTTCCGAAGCTAGGAATGCCGTTTCTAACTTGATGGCCAACCTTGAAGAGGCACAGCAGACCCCAAACGATGCAATTGGACTGAAGGTAGTCAGCACTGATTTAAATGTACTAACAGACTTTTTTTTTGAGCTCGGAATACTGCAAGAGGCGGTCTCGGACGTTAGTCACTCGTTAGACACTGTCAATCTGCCCTCGATCGAACTAATAGTGAAGAACTCTAAAGGTGATCTGCGATCAGCAATCAACGACTTTCAAGCTTTCATCGGCGGAGCCACTGGAGAAACCGCAGCTCGTGATCGAGCTGAGTCCACATTTAACCTGATGAGAAGCGTCTTTAGTGATCGGGACGCTAAAATGCCGCTCACCATCTCATACGCAGTCGATGAAACCCCAGAAGACCTTGTTCACTGGATAGACGAAAACCTTCCACGCGCTTTAAAAGGGAAGGGACTAGCGCGCGCATTTCAGGTCTTAAGCAAGGCGGACATCTACCTCGGGCGAACCAGAAAGCGGCAAAACTACGGCCTGTGGAAATATGCTAATGAACTTATGACCTCAGGCGTAAACGTAGCTGCTCGCACAAACCATGAGCAAAGCAACACGGCAACTAAATATTCACCCCCTACCCATTGGATGCGTCTCGGACAAACACGCTCCAAACGTGGTTTGCGGGACGGCGTCGCATCAAAAATTGCCTCCACAAACCACATCTCCGTCGCCCGAGCACGAGAAGAGATTCTTCCGTTGTACAGAGAGTATGCACTAAGAGATCCGGCTAGGATAGTGGCAGCACTAAATCTTAATGCTGAAGAGCTTTCGTTCTTAATGGATGTCAAAAAAGACGCCGCAGCTGTAAAAAAAGGACTTAAAGATGCAGAACAACTGATCAGCGAAAGCATGCCCACAGATGAACAGATCTCGAAGCATAGCTTTGCCAATTCCGACGCACAACAGCCCTCGTCTGAGAATCTCACCGATTCAGCGTCTAAGCCGCGAATACAGCACGATAGTCAACAGATCGCGAGTGACGGCAGCGCAAATCGAAAAAATGGCCCACATCACGGCCAAAAATCCCTTGACGAGTTTTAAGCGCGATCGATGGTAGTGTTCTCTGCCATTCGCTCGTTAAATCGCTTTAAAACCTGCACCATTACGCTATTTTGTAAAATTGCTTCTTGAATATGCTTCTGCGCACGTTTTTTAGCATAAGCGTCCTCAACGAACTCTATGCCCGCATATTCTACGCGTGTAAGTATAAGTCCTAAAGCAGGCGCTGATCGGATCCCTTCAGTGTGCACTTTTGGGTTCAACATATTGCCAAACCACTCTACGCTTTGTAGTCCGTTGCCCACAAGCGCCAAGGCACTTACAAGTTTTCTCATCATGTTCCACACGAAACTGTCAGCCGCAACCTTAATCACCACACAGCCACCCGACACCCGAACATCTGATGAGAGGATCTCTCTGACAGCAGAGCGACGCTTATCGAGACTGAAGTTTTGAAAATCATGAACTCCGACTAAGAGATCAGAGGCTTCCCGCATTGCACTTACGTTGAACTGTCCATCGCACAGGAAATATTGATATTCACGCAAAACGGCGTCACGCCGGGCATCGAACGTCTGGGGTACGTCAGCGCGTGCCCACGTCCAGATCTCATCCGGAAGGTGAGTGTTGATCAGACGAGGAACTGCTAAGCCGCTAGCCTCAGTTTCAAACGCTATGACTGCGTCAAGAGCGTGAACCCCTTTATCAGTTCTACCAGAGGCTGTAAAATGAGCGGCATCGATCTCTTCAATCAAATGCGCAAGGCGCAGGGCTTCGACTACCCCCGCCTGTATTGTTGGTAGGCCTGGTTGCACTTGAAAACCCAGATACTGAGTCCCAAGGTACGCAAGCCGCATGGCTACTTTTGACTTTGTCATAGATCGCTTCAGTTTATAGGGTGTTCAAACCCCTTTAAAGCTTTCAACAATTGCGTAGAACTATCCGAACAAAGTATCCTCTGTGGCCCTTGTCTTGTGGCCGGTCAATTCAGTTGAGTCCGTGCGTTTCCACCGCACATAAGCCGCACCAAACATAACAATTTATTTACCGGATACTTGTGATTAGCATAAAAGGGCAGTCCATCAGGAGTTCACCCTGAGCTGCTTCTGCACGAGCAGAAGAAATGACGAAAGCGATCCTAGGGTTTGAAAATGGCGTCGGGTTAGTAGGAAAACATTTTGGCGCCAAGCAGGCCATAACGGGCGAGCTTGTTTTTGCTACCCCCTATACCGGCTACGTCGAAGCGTTAACCGACCCTTCTTACAACGGTCAAATCTTGCTTTTTACCTACCCGCTGGTCGGTAACTATGGCATAGATTACGAGGACTGCCAATCAGACCGTATCCAAGCTGAAGGATTTATCATCAGAGAGCTATGTGAGCACCCCACCAACGATAAAACGCTTCACGAGTTTCTCAAGGTCCATAATATTCCGGGGATATGGGACATTGATACCCGAATGATCACTATCATGATTCGTGACGAAGGCGCGATGCGGGCAAGCTTATTGCCATCTACCAGAGGCAGCGACGCCGATGTAAAAAGGGCGATTGATCTTGCGCGCAATGCGCCCGATATATCGCACCTTGACCTCCTGTCAGAGGTTACCTGCAAAGAGGCCTACCGCATTCCGGGCAAAGGGAAACGTTTCGTGCTTATGGACTTTGGTGTCAAGCGAAACACATTAAACAATCTTACGCGTCGAGACGTTGACCTCATCGTCGTGCCTGCTGATACGCCAGCACAACAAGTGGCAGACTACAAACCTGATGCGATACTGCTTTCCAACGGGCCCGGCGATCCTATGCAAGCTAAAAATGGGATTAACGTGGTGCGTGAACTCGCCGGACAGCTCCCTATCTTCGGAATATGTCTTGGACATCAACTTATAGCCCTCGCACTTGGTGGAGAGACTTTTAAGCTTAAATTTGGACATAGAGGCGCAAATCAACCCGTTTTAGATCTACGAACGCAGCGTGTATACATTACCGCACAAAACCACGGATACGCCGTCAAACACGAAGAGGGAGGGGAGATGACAGTAACGCAAGTGAACGCTAATGACAACACCGTTGAAGGCATTCAAAACGAATACCTGCGCATAATGAGCGTGCAATATCATCCAGAAGCTTCTCCCGGTCCACATGACCTTGAAAAATCGTTTTTCGACCATATCACAAGAGCCGCTCGAAAGTCGTTGTAACGGCGCCGATCCATAATGAGCACTCACAAATCATGCCCAAAAGAGCAGACATAGAAAAGGTGTTGCTCATTGGTTCTGGTCCGATCGTAATCGGGCAAGCAGCAGAGTTCGATTTCAGCGGGAGCCAAGCGTGTACCTCCCTTCGCGAAGAAGGCGTAAAAGTTGCATTAGTCAACTCAAATCCAGCGACAATTATGACTGATCCGAACATGGCAGATGCCGTGTACATCGAACCGCTCAAGCCTGACATTGTTGCCGCGATCGTAAAAAAAGAGCAGCCTGATGGGATCATCGCAGGTCTTGGAGGCCAAACGGGCCTCAATATTACGGCCGAATTGGCAGAGATGGGCGTTTTAGCTGAAAACGGCGTTGAACCCCTCGGAACGCCACTCGAAACCATCTATTTGGCTGAGGATAGGGAACAGTTCCGAAACACGATGGAAGGCATTGGGGAAGAGGTCCCAAGAAGCTATGCGGTTTACGATTCGAACGACTACCAATGGTTGGCCAGCGAACTGGGGTTGCCGGTGATAGTCCGGTCGGCGTACACGCTTGGAGGCGGGGGAAGCGGGATAGCCAGAACTGAGGCTCAATTAAAGGCCATAATCGAGGGGGGGATAAAAAAATCACGCATCGGCCAAGTTCTGGTCGAAGAAAGCGTCCTCGGATGGAAAGAGTTCGAGTATGAGGTCATGCGCGATTCGGGAGACACCTGCATTACGATCTGCAATATGGAAAACATCGATCCTATGGGTGTGCATACGGGCGAGTCAATCGTCGTGACTCCTTCACAGACCCTGTCTGACGTTGAGCATCAGATGCTGCGAAGCGCTTCAATACGTATCATTAGAGCGCTCAAAATAGAAGGTGGTTGCAACATACAGTTCGCTTTTAAAGATGGGGAGTACCGCGTTATAGAAGTGAATCCACGAGTCTCTCGTTCATCTGCGCTTGCGTCAAAAGCGACAGGGTACCCTATCGCGCGCGTTTCAGCAAAGATCGCTATCGGGATGCAATTAATCGAAATCCCGAACCGGGTTACCAACGAAACGCCCGCTTCCTTTGAGCCGACTATCGATTATACGGTTATCAAGATACCGCGGTGGCCTTTTGACAAGTTTACGAGCGCGGATAATTCCTTGGGAACGGCAATGAAGAGCACCGGCGAAGTGATGGCAATTGGTCGAACGCTTGAAGAGTCGCTCCAGAAAGCTATCCGGTCGCTCGATTTGGACTTACCGGTTTCCTTTTCTAAAGATCCCATTGACTTGTTATCCATCCCGACGGACAAGCGGCTATTTCAGATCTATAGCGCGCTCAAGAATGGTCACACTATCGCAGAAATAGCACGAAGCACAAGCATTGATCCCTTTTTTATAAGGAAGATTCTGAATATCGTCGATTTCGAGACGTACCTCCAAGCAAAGTACAGAAACGGTAAGGCCAAGAAAATGAGCGCTGACGATCTGCGACGTGCAAAGCGTCTCGGATTCACTGACGAACAAATTGCTGAACTGACCGGCTTTACCCGTGAGAAGGTCACCGATCTTAGACACCAGAGAACGCACGACGTCAAGGTGACGTACAAAATGGTTGACACATGTGCGGCTGAATTTAAAGCGCAGACTCCATACTACTACTCGACTTACGAACAGCAGAACGAGATCGTCCCCACAGATAAAACGAAGGTGCTTATCGTGGGGGCTGGCCCCATCAGGATAGGACAAGGAATTGAATTTGATTATTGCACCGTTCACGCGGTGCTCTCGCTACGAGAAGAGGGAATAGAAGCGCACATTATAAACAACAATCCTGAGACGGTTTCGACGGACTATGACACGTCAGACAAGCTCTTCTTTGAACCACTGACGCTAGAAGACGTAATGAACGTCATTGAACAAGAGGAGCCGCAAGGCGTTCTCGTGCAATTCGGTGGCCAAACTTCCGTAAACCTCGCAATCCCTCTTGAAAAAGAAATTAAACGAAGAGGGCTGTCGACCAGAATCTTGGGCACGTCCCCTGATTCTATCGACATCGCAGAAGACCGAGACCGGTTTTCACGGCTGTTAAAGCAGCTTGCTATACCCCAGCCAGAAAGCGGTTCTGCGACGTCACGTGAAGATGCAATCCGAATAGCACGAGAGATTGGTTTTCCGCTTCTGGTCCGGCCGTCATACGTCCTCGGCGGTCGCGCTATGGAGATTGTTTACGATGAGTCCCAGTTAGACCGTTATATTGAGGAAGCAGTGAAGGTATCGAGACAACACCCCGTGTTGATTGATAAATTCTTGCAACACGCGGTGGAGATTGATATCGACGCGGTTAGCGACGGAGATCAAGTTCTTGTGCCGGCCATAATGGAGCATATCGAAGAGGCAGGGATTCATTCTGGCGACTCTGCTGTCGTCATCCCTGCTCAATCAATTGATGATATAACCCAAGAAATCATCAAGGATTACGTGACGAAGATCGCCAAGGCGTTGAACGTCGTAGGGCTCATCAACCTTCAAATTGCAATAAAAGATGATACAGTCTATGTTCTTGAGGCCAATCCGCGCTCGAGTAGGACAATCCCATACGTATCAAAAGCTACGGGCTTGCCGCTTGCAAAGATCGCTGCCAAAGTGATCGTGGGACACAGCTTACGTGACCTTTGTCCAACCGTGCCAAAGATGAAGCACGTCGCTGTTAAAGAGGTCGTACTCCCATTTGAAAAGCTGCCCGGAGTCGATCCAATACTAGGTCCTGAAATGAAGAGTACGGGAGAAGTCATGGGCATCGACTACGACTTTGGAAGGGCATTCTACAAGGCAGCCCTCGCAAGTGATAACGAGCTACCGCTCTCAGGCACGGTCTTTATTTCGGTAAGGGATGAAGATAAACCAGAGCTCTGTAGCATCGCAAAATCGCTTTATAACGCCGGATTTAAACTGTTAGCAACTGAAGGAACGGCAAACTATCTGAAAGCTCACGACGTTGAGGTTGAAAGAGTGCCAAAACTCACCAACAGCCCTGAACTTCTGGAAATGATGCGCGGCAACGGGATACAATTGATAATCAACACCCCAACGTGGAAGCAATCACGACTTGACGGAGAAGTATTACGACGTGCAGCTGTTGACCATGGTGTGCCGTACATCACAAGCGTCCAAGGAGCGCGGGCATCAGCCGACGCTATTCACACCATGCTTAAACACTACGACAAACCCAGAGCTCAGAATCTCACAATAAGGCCCATAAACAACTATATCAGCGATTTGTGGCCTCAGACCTAATTGCAGTGGCAATCTACTGCTTATAGTCACTACAAAGCACGGAACGATTTAAGTATAGTTCCTCACCTCGAAAGCTGACTTGCTTTTAAGAAGTCACGCAACTATTGCAAGTAACAAAAGCGCGTTCATTTACGAGATCGTGCCTAACATTGCGATCATATTTTAGCGCGACTGCACTCAGGATTCTCAAAAACAAGACCAATTAGTGGGGTATAGCACTAACGAAAACACTTTAAGCCTGCGCGTTTATTGTGAAATGATAGTATGCAGCGAAGGTTTGAAGCCGTACGAACTAACACCACACTCCAAAACCTTTGGACGCGACGAGTAATCGCGTTCATTATCGACTCGCTGATTCTCTTGATCGTATTCGCCGTATTAAACGCAGTGTTGGCAATTATTTTGTTAGTACCTCTATTAGTCTTGAACTTGGATGCTTATGGCGGATTCTTCTCTGGGTTTTCCGCTATATTTGGCCTCTTTATCGTCTGGGGGTACTACGTCGCGCTAGAGGGGTCTGCAGGAGCGACGATCGGCAAGCGATTTATGGACTTAAAAGTAAAATCACTCAGCGGTGACATGAGTTATACAAAGGCTTTTGTAAGAAGCTTCACCAAAGCGTGGCTGCCAGTTTTCACGGCTCTTTTCGCGCTGGATCTCATAGTTGGATTCCTTACTCAGGGGGATCCAAAACAGCGGTTCTCGGACACGGTCGCCGACACTGCCGTCGTTCACGCGCGCACTTAAATCAGCTCCAAAACGTGCAAATTGTGGAAGACATAACAAGGTAATTGCAATGAGTAAAGTTGTGCTTTCATTCTCTGGAGGCTTGGACACCTCAGTTTGCGTTCCCCTCCTGAGAGAACGATATCAATACGAGAAGGTCATAACCGTGACCGTTGACGTCGGTCAACCACGGAGCGATTTAAAAAAAGCAGAGGCCCGCGCCGCTACACTCAGCGACAAGCATTACACAGTCGATGCTAAGGAAGAGTTCGTCGAACAGTACTTGTTCCCGTTGATTAAGGCGAACGGCAGCTACGAAGGATATACACTCGGACAAGCCATTGCCCGTCCGCTCATCGCAAAGAAAGTGCTTGAGTTGGCAGACCGAGAGCATGTCTCAGCTGTCGCACACGGTTGCACCGGAAAAGGGAATGACCAGCTGCGATTTGAAGCTGTCTTCCGTGCGTCAAAATATAAGATTCACGCACCGATGCGAGAACTGAATCTTACACGCTCAGAGGAAATTGAATACGCGCTAGAGCACGGAATCGACGTACAGACTACCTTTGAAAAACCGTACAGCGTGGACGAAAATCTGTGGTCGCGCTCCATTGAAGGAGGTCGCCTTGAGGATCCCTCCTGTGTCCCACCGGACGACGTCTTCAAGTGGACGACCGCCCCAACGAAAGCAAAGGCTCAGCTTCAGTTGAGCCTCGATTTCGAACATGGTATCCCCATATCATTAAATGAAACCAAACTAAGCGGCTTAGAGCTTATCAGAGAGCTTAACGACGTAGCAGGTAAGCAAGGAATCGGACGGACCGACCTTATGGAAGATAGGATCTTGGGCCTGAAAGCCCGAGAGATCTACGAACACCCCGCAGCGACTGTCATTCTGACAGCTCACAAAGACTTGGAATCGCTTGTACTGACGCGAAAAGAGCGGAAGTTCAAGGACCTCGTCGATTCCGAGTGGGCAGAGCTTGCCTACGAAGGCTTGCTAGACGAGCCGCTCTACGATGCTCTTGAAGCATTCATTAACCAGACGCAGGAAAGGGTAACGGGTTCAGTCACAATGTTGTTGCACAAAGGACTGGCAAGCGTCCGCGCTCGCAGTTCGCCCAACGCGCTTTATTCAGAGAAGCTCGTCTCATTCAACGATAAGTCGCTCGACCAACGCGACGCCGAAGGATTTTCCAAATTCCATGGTTTTCAAAGCCGTGCATACCGGAAGTTCGTCAAATAATGACATAGACAAACCGAAGGAGCATCAAACGCGGGGACGAACACAATCAAAAAGAGGGATTTGAGAAGATGCCTCATGAGGCCATTGAGCGCTATTAGAGTGTGTTAAAAGAACTTGCGGAGTTATAGCCTTGGGCGTGTATTTGACACTAGAACAAGTTCGAAGCACACACGATGCAATGATCTAAGCGATTTATGGTGAGCGTAACAGCTGTCTTAACCCTGGCATCTATGAAAATCTTCTTGCGGATTGCCTTGACCGCCCACTAACAAACATTCTAGGCTATGCGCCCTATCCAGACATATTCCTAAAAGCTGCTTCCCTGATCGAATGTATCATTAGCACGAATGCGTACACCGATGGTTCTAAGAGGACTGGTTTCCTAGCGCTCGAGCTATTTTTAGAGCAGAATGGAGACGTTATAGATCCAAAGGCACAAATAACGAGTTTTTGTTAGCTATCGCACGTAATGACGTAGATCTTACGACGATGACAGACTGGCTTCAATCGCACTCACTACAGAAATAGAGAGGGTTGACTACAGGTCAGAAGTATCATCTTACTACAGTAGGCCTTCTCGTCGGTGAAGCACTTGCTGACGGACTTGGTGTAAGAGTCGGTGAAGGACTTGGTGAAGGACTTGGTGAAGGACTTGGTGAAGGACTTGGTGAAGGTGACGGCTTTGGGGTTGGGGTTGGGGTTGGGGTCGGGGTTGGTTTTGGAATGATTAGCAGCACACCTGCTCCTCTTGACCCAGCATAATCAGCATTGCCCTTATATTCCACAACAATGCGATGCTCCCCTACGGACAACGCTGAGACGTCGCTGACCGAAAGGTTGTATGTAGCAAAACCGAAATATGTGGAGCTTTGCCCAAGAGGCTTACTATCAAGGTACCAATAGACTACTTGATCGCTAAGACCCAGTCCGTTAGTTGTGTTCAAAACGCAGGAAAGAGACGTGTTGTAACCGATCATCACCTCAACCGATCTGACCACGAGCATGGAGTTTGCGAGAGGCGACGTGGTCACATCATTGGTTTGCCCGCCCCCCAAACACCCACCACAAGATGCCAAGACAAGTAACATAAGCATAATTGCAACAGTAGGTGTTTTTTGTTGCATGGATTGCGGCTCACCCTGTCGTGACGCCTTTTGTTTGCTGTCTCGGGCGAAAAATCAATCAAAAAGCAATTCTTCACTATTTATATATTGTGTATGCTGTAGTCGCGTTTCGCGCTTTCGCTACTAGACACGAACAAGACTTTAAGAGTCCGCAAAGTGTATAAATCTTCTCTCATTTTGACTGCGGCGTCCGCCACAAATCGAAAGCAACTCACCCAGCCATATGTACAGATCTTCGTACTCTACCGAGCACGAGCGAACCTAGCGTGTCGTATCACTGAATCAAGAGATACTGTTGACCCGCAATTCTGATATTGAGGTAAAAAAGAAAAGGAAAAATGACTGCAGAGCGCAGTCACCAATAACTCAGGAATCCGTCTTAGTACATCTCCGGCCCTGCGCCTCCGAGGTCGGGAGTCTCACTGCTAGCTGCGATTATATCATCAATTCGCAAGATCATATTTGCAGCTTCCGTCGCCGATTCAACTGCATTCAGTTTAACCCGGAGCGGGTCAACGACGTTGAGCGCTAACATGTCTCGAACCTCGCCGTCGGCTGATATACCGGCGTTTTTATCGCCTGATTCGTGAGCGCTGCGAAGTTCGACAATTTTGTCGAGTGGATCTCCTCCCGTATTTTCAATGAGCGTTTTTGGGATGATCTCCATAGCATTTGCAAAAGCGCGAACGGATAATTGCTCACGTCCTCCAAAAGTCGTCGCGTAGTCACGAAGTGCCATTGCAAGCTCGGCCTCAGGAGCACCCCCACCAGCTACTACTTGGTTATTCTCAAGTGTCAGTGAGACGACTTTCAACGCGTCATTAACTGCTCTGTCCATCTCATCGACAACGTGTTCGATGCTACCGCGGAGCAGAATGGACACAGCTTTGGGGTTTTTGCTGTTTTCAACGAAAATCATCTCGTTGTCACCGACTTTTCGCTCTTGGACCAAACCTGCATAGCCGAGTTGCGCTATATCCTCCAACGTATCGGTGATCTTACCCCCGGTTGCCTTTTCGAGACGTTTCATGTCGCTCTTCTTGATGCGTCGTCCCGCTAGGATGCCCGCTTTAGCAAGAAAATGCTGGACGAGATCGTCGATCCCTTTTTGACAAAAAACAACGTTTGCGCCGCTCGCGATTATCTTATCTGCAATCGCCTCTAACCTGCGCTCTTCCTCATCCCAAAATGACTGCATTTGCCCAGGATCGTTAATCTCGATCTTCGCATCGATCTCCGTCTTTTCAATCTCCAAACCGACGTTAAGAAGGGCGATCTTGGCATTTTTCACCGTCGTTGGCATAAGCGGATGGACTTTCTCCTTATCAATTATGAGGCCACGGACGAGTTTTGAGTCATCTATAGACGCCCCATAGCGACGAACGACGCTGATGTCATCCGGATCAACGGTCTTCTTTCCATCGACATCTTCAGCAACGAGGCGCACTGCTTCAACAACAATGTCAGCGATCTTACCGAGCATCATCTCCGCCCCTTTTCCGGTAATGGCCGTCATTGCTACATACTTCAATGTAGCATCGTCGCCTGCAAACGCCATTTCATTTAACAATTCAGCAGCCTTACGCGCCGCTAAGGTGAAACCCGCAGCGATTACTGTAGGATGCACGTCTTCACTCAAAAGCTCCTCTGATTCCTTTAAGAGTTCTCCAACAAGCACAGCAGCAGTAGTAGTGCCATCGCCAACTTCATCGTCCTGCGTCTTAGCAACCTCGACCACCATTTTTGCCGCCGGGTGTTCGATATCCATCTCTTTCAAGATGGTTGCTCCATCGTTGGTAATGACGACATCTCCGATGCTGTCAACGAGCATTTTGTCCATTCCTTTGGGACCAAGCGTTGTTCGTACTGCATTCGCTACCGCGCGCGCAGCCTCGATATTCATGCTTTGGGCTTCCTCCCCGCGCGTTCGGGTGGTCCCCTCCTTGAGTATCAAAATCGGCTGTCCGCCTGCATTAACTAGCTGTCCACGTCCTGCCATAATCTTCCTCCTATTAACGTAAAATGACGTGTTTACATTGCGTGCAGTTCTATATAAAATTGATGTAAACCGATAAGGACTTACTCAGGTGCTAGCCTACCGCACCCCTAAAAGCACCCCTCGTTGCGTCACAAGAACAGAGGGAACGAAAAAGCGTATCGGTGAACAACAGTCAGGGTGAGATCACTCGTCATCAATTCGTTTCAACTCGCTTACTGTGGCCTCGGGATGATCGTGGAGAAACGAGGCTATCCTCTTCTTATGGATCAGTTCACAGTCAATGCATGTCCAGACAACGTCACCTCGAGAACTTACGATCCACTTTCCGAGTTGGGAGTCCTCACATGGGTACTTCGGACAATAACAGAAGACGCATACCTGTCCTTCGAAATGACACGGATAGTGGGGGCAATCCTTTCCTTTCGGTAACCCCTCGGGTTCGCTTAAGCGCTCCCGTCTCTTAAGCTCTTCGGGAAACTCTTCTTTTTGGTTATTTTCCATTTTTGTTCAGCTACAATACGCAAGGAGCAAACCGCTGAAATCTGAGCAGTTTTTTCCGCTTGATTTAGGCACCAACTTTGGTTTCTGAGCTGTGATAACTCCAGAGTTCACCGTTAGTGGTTTAAACTATTGATTTATATTATGACATTTATCAGTGTTTAGAGGTTTAAAAATGCCTATTGGAGACATAGAACTTAAAGAACTTAGGAAGGACATGGGCTTCTCGCCGGCACTTCTGAAGCTCATTTATGAGTCGCATCCGAAAATGTTTGACGTCATTTATAACATGGATAAAGCGCTATTAAGCGACGGAGCGCTTCCAGCCAAAACAAAAAGGCTAATCGCCCTCGCAGTCGTTTCTGCAATGGGTTGTGAAGCGTGCGCAACTGCGCAGATGCAAGCTGCTATGAACATGGGCGCTTCACGCGAGGAGGTATTAGACACGCTGGGAGTCCTTGTGGTAACGGCAGGCATGCCAGCTGTCGCGGCAGCTCGTCAAGCACTCTATAAGTGTTGCGAACTTCCTGAAGAAGACTGGGGCGGAGAGTAGGCAGGCAGCGCTCGCATCTTCCCACGTAAACACACGTTGCTTGATGTACCTCTCTCTGAGCGTACATCAAGCAAATATTTAATAAGGTGCCCCTCGGGTGGGTAGTCTCTACAGACACATTTCCCCTCTTTTTTATCCAATACGGTTTAGCGTGGTTTAGCGGAGCTTTTTACTCAGATAAGTTAATGTCCTCACACATTCCATTATGAATGGTGTGGTCGATGTTTGCCCAAATAGAAGTCGGTAGCCTCAGTTTGGTCTTCGCAATCATCGTCGTTGCGGTCGCGCTCTATCTGCTCTCCGGGCTTCGTGTGATCTACCAATATGAACGAGGCGTTAAGTTCACCCTAGGGTCATTTAAGAAAGTCTATCCCCCAGGA
>Ga0208851_1000068_pt1 | contig 43082 bp, 40 predicted proteins | sample NGESurshal092012_FD_184481 | JGI IMG/M metagenome (GOLD analysis project Ga0208851, IMG submission 184481) | Arctic peat soil microbial communities from Barrow, Alaska - NGEE Surface sample 415-2 shallow-092012 (SPAdes) | ecosystem: Environmental > Terrestrial > Soil > Wetlands > Peat ... | reverse complement strand
GTTGTGTCTGCTCGGAGCGCTGCTCGCAGGCGGTGGGCTGGCAGGATGCAGCAGCGAGTGTGCTGTCGCCCTGGCGTCCATCGACCCGTGTGACGGCGGCGACTGCCACGGACAGACATACTGCGCCGTTGACGCCGGGGTGAGCAGCTGCGCCCCGAAGCGAGCTCTTGGTGAGGCGTGCGCGCGCAACGCCGAGTGCAGCCAGAACCTCTGCCAGGCAGGGCTCTGCGTCGCGAACCCCGGCTTTGGCTCGTGTCCATGAACGCCCCGCTGCGGCTCCACCTGGGGGCGAGGTAGGGTCGTCGGTCGGATGCGGGTCCCCCTGGTGGCGGTGCTGGCGGTTGTCGCCCTGCTCGGGTGCGCCCCAGCGGCGCCCGCGCTTCGGCCGGATGCCTGGACACCCACCCAGTGGATGGGGAGGCGGCGGCAGCCTCCGGGCTGTTCGTCGGTGCTGGTGGGACCGGAGTCGGCGGTCGGGGACAAGGTCGCGCCCGGGCCTGGAACCGGCGTCCTCGTACCCGACGACCTCGGGGTCGGGGACGTCAGGCAGGTCTGGGCGTCCGAGGTCGGCGGCGCCACGCTCAACTGGATCTCGCCGGTCCCTCAGCAAGTCCAGGCGCTGTGGGCGATGCGCGTCGTCGAGGGTGGGCGCTGCATCGTGGGCACGTGGGGCTCGGTCGAGCTCATCGCCGAGGTCATCCGGCACGTCTTCGCACCCAGGGGCGCCCTGGAGATCGTCCTCCTCGGGCTCGGACCGACCGAGTCGCGTGGCTGGATGGTGCTCGTCACCGACGGCGCGCGGCTCTGGTCAGGCTTGGACAGCCGCAACGGAAGGCCCGGTGCCATCCTCGGGCAACGGGCCGAGTTCCGGGAAGAAGGCGCCCAGCTTCGCCTCGTGGTGTACAGCGGTGGCGGCACGCTGATCCTCGACTTCGACGGGAGCCGGTTCCGGACCCGACCCTGACGACGCTCGGCCGTGCGAAGACCCCGAGATCTGGTTGACCGGGACTGTCTCGCGTGACAATCCGATTCATTGGCTCTCAGCCGGAGTGATGCCCATGGCCCGTGACGTCGTTATTGTGGGTGCAGCCCGCACCCCCATCGGAAGCTTTCAGGGAACCCTGTCCTCCATGACCGCGCCGCAGCTCGGTGCGATCGCCATCCGCGCCGCGCTCGAGCGGTCGGGGGTCGACCCGGGGAAGGTCGAGGAGGTCTGGATGGGGAACGTCCTCCAGGCCGGCCAGGGCCAGGCCCCCGCTCGCCAGGCCTCCATCGGTGCCGGCATCCCCGACACCGTGCCCACCAACACCCTCAACAAGATGTGCGGCTCCGGCCTCAAGTCGATCATCTCCGGCGCCCAGGCCATCGCCCTCGGCGAGGCCGAGGTCATCGTGGCCGGCGGCATGGAGTCGATGAGCAACGCCCCGTACCTCTCCATGAACATGCGCAACGGCGCCCGCATGGGGAACGTGCAGATGCTGGACCACCTGGTCTTCGACGGCCTGACCGACGTGTACAGCAACCAGCACATGGGCATGTGCGCCGAGGCCTGCGCCGAGCAGTTCAAGATCAGCCGCGCCGCGCAGGATGAGTTCGCCCTCGAATCCACCAACCGCGCCATCCGCTCGCAGAAGGAAGGTCTCTTCAAGACGGAGATCGTCCCTGTCCCCGTCCCGCAGAAGAAGGGTGACCCGGTCATGGTCGCCGACGACGAGGGCCCCAAGAACGCCCGGCCGGAGAAGATCGCCAGCCTCAAGCCGGTCTTCAAGAAGGACGGCACCGTCACCGCGGCCAACGCCTCGTCGCTCAACGACGGCGGCGCCGCCGTGGTTCTCATGTCTGCCGAGCGGGCCAGGGCCGAGGGCAGGACGGTGCTCGGCCGGATCGCCGGCTACACCACCGCCGCCCGGAAGCCGGTGGAGTTCACCATCGCCCCGGCCGACGCGATCCGGAAGCTCTTCGAGCGCACCAAGCTCTCCGCCGGAGACATCGACCTCTGGGAGATCAACGAGGCGTTCGCGGTGGTGGCCATCGCCAACAACCAGCTGCTCAAGCTGGATCCGTCGAAGGTCAACGTCCGCGGCGGCGCGACCTCGCTCGGCCACCCCATCGGCGCCTCGGGCGCCCGGGTGCTGATCACGCTGCTCCAGACCATGAAGGACTTGGGCAAGAAGCGCGGCGTCGCCTCGCTCTGCATCGGCGGCGGCGAGGGCATCGCCCTGCTGGTCGAGCGCTGATCCGGGAGACGACATGAACAAGGTGGTGGGCAGTGCCGACGCCGCGGTCGCGGACATTCCCGACGGCGCGGTGGTGATGTCTGGCGGCTTCGGCCTGTGCGGGAACCCGGAGAATCTCATCGCCGCGCTGGCGAAGAAGGGCGTGAAGAACCTCACGCTCATCTCCAACAACTGCGGAACCAACGATCACGGCCTCGGCGTGCTCCTGAAGGCCCACCAGGTCCGGAAGATGATCTCGTCGTACGTCGGGGAGAACAAGGAGTTCGAGAGACAGCTGCTCGCGGGGGAGATCGAGGTCGAGCTCAACCCCCAGGGCACGCTCGCCGAGCGAATCCGCGCGGCGGGCTGCGGAATTGGCGGCTTCTTCACGCCCACCGGCGTCGGCACGAAGATCGCCGAGGGGAAGGAGTCGCGGACCATCGACGGCAAGGAGTACGTCTTCGAGAAGCCCCTCCGCGCCGATTTCGCCATCATCCGCGCCTGGAAGGCGGACCGGTGGGGGAACTGCGTGTTCCGGGAGACCGCCCGGAACTTTTCTCCGATCATGGCCATGGCGGCGAAGACCACCATCGTCGAGTGTGAGCACCTGGTCGAGGTTGGAGAGATCGATCCCGACCAGGTCCACACCCCGAGCATCTTCGTGCAACGGGTGCTGAAGGGTCCCCGCTACGACAAGTGGATCGAGAAGCGCACCGTGCGCAAGCGCGCCTGACCGGAGACTCGAACCGACATGACCCTCACCCGCGAACAGGTCGCCAACCGCATCGCCCAGGAGCTCCAGGACGGCTGGTACGTCAATCTAGGCATCGGCCTTCCCACGCTCGTCGCCAACTACATCCCCCAGGGGATGGACATCCTGCTCCACTCCGAAAATGGCCTGCTCGGGATCGGCCCGTGGCCGGTCGAGGGGGAGGAGGACCCGGACCTGATCAACGCCGGGAAGGAGACGGTCACCGCGGTGAAGGGGGCCTCGTTCTTCGACTCCGCGACCTCGTTCGGGATGATCCGGGGCGGTCACATCGACTTCGCCGTCCTGGGCGCGATGGAGGTGTCCGCGCAAGGCGACCTCGCCAACTGGATGATCCCCGGCAAGATGGTGAAGGGGATGGGCGGCGCGATGGACCTGGCGATCGGCGCCAAGCGGGTCTTCGTGGCCATGGAGCACGCCACGAAGGAGGGCAGGCCGAAGATCCTCGAGCGCTGCTCGCTCCCGATCACCGGGCGGAAGTGCGTTCATCACATCGTGTCGGACCTCGCCTACATCGACGTCACCCCGGAGGGGCTGCTCCTCCGGGAGGTGGCCCCGGGTGTCACCCCGGAGCAGGTCCAGAAGCTCACCGAGCCCCGGCTCCGCATCTCGCCCGAGCTGCGCGAGATGCGCATCTAGGTCACGGCGGCATGATCGGACCGTCAAGGCCGCCGCAGTCAGGGAGGGCGGCGGCACGCGAGTTCGACGTCAGGCGATTCGCGGAAGAGCGCGGCGGGTCCGTCCCCGCCGCCGCCGGGTGGAGGGAGCGGTCGCTGGTCTGGTACGCTTTCCCGGACGGAAGGCGCGTCCAGGATGTCCAGCGAGAACCCCAAGAGCGGACGGCGGGCGGACCGGCTCGAGCACGAGCTGCCGGTCGCCTATCGCACCGTGGACGGCTTCATCACCGACTGGGCCACCAACCTCTCCCAGGGCGGGATGTTCATCAATGCCCGGGACCCGCTCCCGGTCGGCACCACGGTCCGGATCATCCTGCAGCTCCCCGGCGCGCCGGTGCCCTTCGAGGTCCGCGGGCGCGTGACCCGCGTCCAGGAATTCGACAATCCCACCAACCAGGTCCCCGGCATGGGCGTGCAGTTCGTCGACGTCACCGACGAGCTGCGCGACCGGATCCAGCGCTTCGTGGAGCAGCTCAGGCGCGAGCTCCCGGAGACGGGGCGGATGCCTGGACCCGTGGAGGGCGGGAAGCTCCCCAGCTGAGCCGGACGGCTCGGCTCGGCCATGCTGCGCGGCGGAGCGGGGGATGGTGACCCGCCGGGCTCCCCCCGCCGGACCTCCCCCGAGACCCTCGCGCGAGGCGCCACCTGTCGAGGTCGACATCGATCGACTGTCCGCGGACGGGGAGGGCGTGGCCTCCTGGAATGGCCGGGCGCTCTTCGTGGCCGGCGCACTGCCTGGCGAACGGGTCCGGGTCGTTCCGGGCGACGACGCCAAGGTCCAGCGGGGTCGGCTGCTCGAGGTGCTCCGCGTGGCGCCCGAGCGCGTCACGCCCGGCTGTCCCCACGCGGGATCCTGCGGTGGCTGCGACTGGCTTCACCTTGCCCCGGCCGTGCAGCGCCGGGAGCGCGAGGTCGCCGTCCGTGCCGCGCTCGAGCGCCTGGGTGGTCTCGACCTCTCGACGGTCGGGTGGCTGCCGACGCTCGCGTCCGGAGACCTGGGGACTCGCCGGCGCGCGGACCTGACCTGGACCGGCACGGGGCTCGGCTATCTGCACCGGCGCAGCCACGACTCCGTGCTCGTCGACCGCTGTCCCGCCCTGGTCCCGTCGCTGGCCGGTCTGCCCGGGCGGCTGGCGTCCTTGGTGGCACCGCTCGGGAAGGTCCTGCGCTCGGTCCGCCTCCTCGCCGACGGCGAACGCGTCTCGGCTGCGCTCGAGCTGGATGGGGCCATCACGCCGCGGGCCCGCGAGGTGGCGCTCGCCGTCGTCCGCTCGGGGCTCCGGGGCGTGGTGCTGGTCCCGGAGCGTGGTGCGAGCGAGGACGTCGGCCGGCCCACGCTGCGCAGCGCGGCTCCGCTCCGGCCGGAGGTGCCGCTCCTGCTTCGGCCCGAGGCGTTTTCCCAGGCCCACGGCGAGGCGACGCCGCTCCTGGTGGATCGGGCGCTCTCGCTGCTGTCGCCGCGGCCGGACGACAGCGCCATCGAGCTGTACGCGGGCAACGGGACCTTCACCTTCGCCCTGGCCGCGCGCGTGGCCTCGGTGCTGGCGGTCGAGTCTGCGGCACTGGTGGTCCAGCTGGCGGTGAAGTCCTCGACCGAGGCGCGGCTGGACAACGTGCGCTTCGTCCAGGGCAACGCGGAGAAGGTGCCCCGAGGGCTGGTGAAGGAGGGCCGCCGCTTCAGCCTGCTCCTCGCCGATCCACCCCGGACCGGTGCGCCCGAGCTCGCCGCCGCCGCACGGGACCTCGGTGTGCGGCGGGTGGTCTACGTCGCGTGCGACGCGGGGGCGCTCGCGGGCGACGCAGCCCGTCTCGTCGCTGCAGGGTTCCTGCTCACCACACTCCAGCTCATCGACATGTTCCCCGGCACCCATCACTCGGAGACGTTGGCCGCCTTCGAGCGAGTGGATCGGGGCGCCCCCGTGGCCCGGGTCCGGTCGTAGACACGAGCCGGGGCAAGGGGGTTCGGCGTAGAGAGGCTATAGCCAAGACCCAGTATGCCAGTGAAGAGGACGAACGAAGATTCAAGGTGTTGGCGGCCTACGACACGCACTCTTGGTCATAGTCGTTGCTATTGCCTCTCGTCGCCGATCCCCCCTCGCCCCGCAGCGGCCGCCAGCACCGCCCCGGGCCTCGGACGCAGTCATCCCAGGAGCAGCCGAGCTCGAGACCGGCCGGTCGGAACCGCCCGTCGATCGGCCGCCCCCGGGCCCCGGCTCCCCTATGTGCAGGACCGTGCAGCCGCTCCCCGATGCTTCAGAAGCAGGAGCAAGAGCCGCCCTGGAACACGAGGCGCCGTGCCTCGCCGGCCCCGTCCATCTCTGGTTATCTCCCTCCCGGTTCCATGGAAGCCCGCATCGTCGAGTTCGCCGAGGTGCTCCGCCAGAACGGCGTCCGGGTCGCCACGTCCGAGCTCCTCGACGCCACCCGCGCTGCAACCCTGGTCGACCTCGGTGACCGCGAGGCGTTCCGTTCCGTCCTGCGGACCACCCTGGTGAAGCGCACGGCGGACCGTGGCCCGTTCGACCGCGCGTTCGACGTCTTCTTCTCCGGCGCCCTCACGCTCCTCGAGGGCGTCGAGCAGTCGCTCCTGGACGAGCTGGCCGCCACCGGCGCCCTCGAAGGCGACGAGCGGACGATGACCCTCCACACCCTGAACCGTCTGCTCGGCGAGATGTCGCCACTGACGCAGGCGGCCCTGCTGGGCGACAGGTCGCGCCTGGCCCAGCTCTTTCGGGGCGCGACGCTCCAGCTCGACTTCTCCCGACTCCAGAGTCCCCTGCAGGCCGGCTTCTACGCCCGCCGCCTGCTCGCCGGCGCGGGCGGAGACGGGCTCCGGACGGACATCGGTGCCATCGAGGCCGAGCTGCAGCGCCGGGGACTGTCCGCCGATGGCTTCGAGTGGGTGAGCCGCCGGCTCTCCGACCTGTTCCGGGCTCTCGAGGCCGACGCACGCCGCGAGGTGGAGCGGCAGGCCCGGGCGCGGATCCGCGGACGCTCGGGCGCGCTCGCCGACCGCGCCTTCCAGAGCCTCAGCCGGACCGAGCTGACCCAGATCCAGCACGCAGTCCGTCGCCTTGCCGAGCGACTCAAGAGCCGCCTCGTCCGTCGCGAGCGGAGCCGGCGGAAGGGCACGTTGAACGCGCGGAGGACGCTCCGCCGGAACATGTCCTGGGGTGGGATGCCCATGGTCCCGGTGTTCCGGAACCGGCGCCCGCAGCGGCCCGAGGTGGTCGTGCTCTGCGACGTCTCCGAGTCGGTCCGGAACGTGAGCCGGCTGATGCTGCTCTTCACCCACACGCTCCAGTCACTCTTCGCGCGGGTGCGGAGCTTCGTCTTCGTCTCGGACCTCGGCGAGGTCACCGACCTGTTCCGGACGCTCGAGCCCGAGCGCGCGCTGGATCTCGCGGTCACCGGCAAAGCGGTCTCGCTCCAGTCCAACTCGAACTACGGGCACGCCCTGGTCAGCTTCGTCCGCCGCGAGCTCCCGGCCATCACCCGGCGGACGACGGTCCTGGTCATCGGCGACGGCCGGAACAACCAGAACCCGCCGAACGTCTGGGCGCTGCGCGAGATCCGCCGCAAGGCGCGCCGGCTGGTGTGGATCTGCCCGGAGGAGCCTCGCGCGTGGGGAGTGGGGGACAGCGAGATGGATCTCTACGCCCGGGTGTGCGACCAGGTGGTCGTGGTCCAGTCGCTCTCGGATCTGGACCGGCTGGCGGACCAGCTGGTTCCCGCAGGAGCACACTGATGCAGCCCCCCGAGAACGAGCTTTCCAGCGGCGATGCGCGGACCCTGTCCTTCGCCAGCTACCGCATCGACCCGGCTCTCCTGGACCGCCTGCTCCGCTACCAGCGCGCGCTGGTCGAGGCGCTCGGCGAGAGGTCGAGCGCCGACGAGATCGCCTCGGCGCACCGGCTCGCGCTCGCCACCGCGGGGCTGTCCCAGGCGGTGGTGGAGCGGGCACTCGCCGTGGTCCGGCGCTTTGCCGGAAACCGCGAGGTGGCCGGCCGGCTCCGCGCGAGCGTGGCGGCCCTCCCTCCCGAGCGCTCGGCGGACGTCCAGGAGAGGCTCGCGGCACTGGACCATGAGCTGCGCGCGCGAGACGACGCCGGGACGATCGCCCTGCTCCTCCAGCACGAGGGCGAGCTGCTCGCCCTGCACCGGCGCTTCCTCCGGCTCGGGGGGCCCTGAGTCCGGGGGAGCCCTCGAAACCGGAACGGCAGGTCCCACGTCCGGAGCGGCGCCGATGCTCGGCCCGCCAGTGTCGGGCAGGGCCTGGCATCAGCCTTGCCGCCTGTGCGCTCCCCGCGCACCAGGCGAACCGCATCGTCTTCCGGGGCTCGGTGACGCACTTGTGACGCTCGGGTCCCCGTGTCAGAAGGACGGTCTGGACGCATCCTCCGCCGCCGGCCTCCGCGCACAGCCCGCCGACGCGGCCGATCGCGCCATGCTCGCGCTCGCCGAGGCGATCATCCCCGGGACGAGCACCATCCCCGGCGCGGACGACACGACCGTCAGGGAGGTCACCGAGCTCCTCTCCCGGGTTTCCCCGAAGCTGGCCCGCGCCTGGTCGTCGGCCCATCGCGCGCTGGACGCGGCGGCTCGGCTCCGGACTGGGCGCCCGTTCCATGCGCTCTCCGCGGACCGGCAGGAGGCCCTCCTCGCGCGCTGGGAGCGCGATCCGCTGTTCAAGACTCCGCTCGCCCTGCTCGCGAGCGTCTACAAGGTCGTTCACTTCGACGCGCCACACGTGCAGCGCGCCCTGGGTGCCCGACCCAGGCCCCCCTTGCCGGTCAACGAGCCGCGCTGGGCCGAGCAGGTCCAGGCAGCCGGGTCATGGACCGGCGGCGACATCGAGTGCGACGTGGTGGTCATCGGGACCGGCGCCGGTGGGGCGGTCGTCGGTCACGAGCTCGCCGCGCGCGGGCACGCGGTGGTCTTCGTCGAGGAAGGGCAGCTCTTCCACCGGCACCACTTCGACGCCAGCATCGTCCGCGCGTTCGAGCGCTTCTACCGGCCTGCGTTCACCCTGGGGAACGCGACGATGCCGGTGCTGATGGGCCGGATGGTCGGTGGCTCCACCGCGGTCAACGGCGGGACCGCCTTCCGGACGCCGCCCTGGGTCCTCGAGCGCTGGTGCGAGGAGATGGGCACCGACGCCTTCACTCCGGCGCGGATGGAGCCTTACTTCGAGCGAGTGGAGTCGCACCTCGGGGTTGGCCCGGCCTCCCTGCGCTTCTCGGGGCCGATCGCCGGGGTGATGCAGCGGGGATGTGATGCGCTCGGCTGGAAACATGGCCAGCTGATCCGGAACGCGCCCGGCTGCGAGGCCTCGGGTTTCTGCCACCTGGGCTGCCCGAGCGACGCACGTCGGAGCACCAACCTCTCCTACCTGCCTCCGGCGCTCGCGCGCGGCGCCACCCTGTTCACCGGATTCAGGGCCGAGCGCGTGCTGATCGAGAACGGCCGCGCGGTCGGCGTGGAAGGAAGGGCGGCCAACGGAGCGCTCCTCCGGGTCCGCGCCCCTGCGGTCATCCTGGCCGGCGGGAGCATTCCCACGCCGCTGTTCCTCCTCAAGCAGGACCTCGCCAACGCCAGTGGGCAGGTGGGCCGGAACCTCACCCTTCACCCGAGCGGCGTCGTCTCCGCGCTGTTCGACGAGGAGATCCGCGGGTTCGACCACATCCCCCAGGGGTACGGCTCCGAGCAGTTCCTCGAGGAGGGGCTGCTGCTGCTCGCGGCCCAGGGGTCGCACAACGCCATGGTGACCCTGTTCCCGTCGACCGGACGGCGGTTGATGGAACCCGTCGCCCAGCTCCGGCACATCGCGGCTGTCGGCCCGCTGGCAGCCGACACCACCCGCAACGGCAGGGTCTGGGGCGACTTCCGTGGGCTCCCGGTGATCCGCTACTCGCTCACTGCAGCCGACGTGGCCCGTCAGAAGCGCGGGCTCGAGCTGTCGATGGAGATGCTCGTCGCGGCGGGAGCACGCCGCCTGTACCCCGGTGTGTTCGGTCAGGATGGTCTGGACCCACGGCAGGGCCTCGACCGCTTCCGGAAGACCGAGCTCTCCGCGTCGGACCTCGCGCTCGCCAGCTACCACCCGCTGGGCACTTGCCAGATGGGAACGGATCGGCGGACCAGCGTGGTGGGGCTCGACCACCAGTGCCACGATGTCCCGGGCCTCTTCATCGTGGACGGCAGCACCGTGCGGGGACCCCTCGGGGTGAACCCGCAGCTCACCATCATGGCGGTGGCTGCCCGCGCCGCGGAACAGATCGCGCCACAGCTCGGGTGAGGTCTCGCGGGCGACGCCGGGGCGGCCTTTCCGCTCGCAGCCCCGGACTCCCTGAGCTAGAGTCGGGCGGCGGACCGGTGGTCCGCATCGACGTCGTTCCCGTGCCCTCGCTGCCCAGTCCCTTCTCGAGCACCTGCGGCTTTCTTCCAGACCCCTTCCCGTTGCCCCAACCCCGCTCGGTACACCCGACGCGCAGCACGGCGCCCTCCGCCGTGTTCCGGTCGAACACCCGGGTCGTCGTTCCGTAGGAGTTCACATGCAGCCTGCCCTCCAGCCCACCGCGGCCTCACCGTCCATCGATCTCGCACTGACCAACGGGCGCAAGCTCCCGATGTCCACCTTCGTCGAGCGGTACATCACCGGGGAGATCAAGGTCAGAGGTGACTTGCAGGCGTTCCTCCGCAGGAAGGAGGAATTCCTCAGTCACCGCCTCACGCTGGACCAGATGAAGTTCCTGGTCGGAGGCTTCATCCCCTCCGTCCTGGTGCATACCCCGGCGGCGGACAAGAAGACGGTCACCTTCCACTACGACCGGGGCAACGACTTCTTCCAGGCTTTTCTGGGCGAGGTGATGATCTACACCTCGGCCTTCTTCCAGACTCAGGACGACACCCTGGAGGACGCCCAGCGTCGCAAGCTGGAGGTGGTGGCGGAGAAGATCCAGCTCAAGCGCGGCGAGCGGCTGCTCGACATCGGCTGCGGCTGGGGCACCCTCGTGGCGCACATGGCCGAGCACCACGGCGCCGATGCCACCGGGGTCACCCTCGCGGCGCGGCAGGCCGAGTTCGGGACCGATCGCATCCAGAAGAAGGGCCTCACCGACAAGGCCCGCATCCTGACCATGGACTACCGCCAGATTCCGAAGGAGCGGTGGAACAAGATCACCGTCCTGGAGATGGCGGAGCACGTCGGCATCCAGCACTTCCAGAAGTTCATGCGTCAGCTCAACTCGATGCTGGAGGACGACGGGCTGCTCTTTCTCCAGATCGCTGGCCTGCGGCGCAACTGGACCGCCGAGGATTTCAACTGGGGACTGTTCATGTCCAAGTACGTCTTCCCTGGCGCAGACGCCTCCATGCCGCTCAGCTTCGTCTGCAAGAACCTGGAGAAGGCGGGGTTCGAGATCCACAGCGTGGAAAACATCGGGATCCACTACTCGCTGACGATCGATCGCTGGTACCGGAACTGGCTGAGGAACCGCGAGGCGGTGGTGAAGGCCTACGGCGAGAAATGGTTCCTGCTGTGGGAAGTCTTCCTCGCCTGGTCGGTGGTCGTCTCCGAGCGTGGCGGATCCACGGCCTTCCAGCTGGTCTGCAACAAGAACAAGTCGAGCTTCGAGCGCAAGCGCTGGATCGGCGAGAAGACCCGGCTCGGCGAGTTCCGCAAGTCCTGAGCCGTGTCACTGCCCTCCCGGGCGGGGGCGCTGGTCCTCGACCGGCCGTGACCCGTTGATTCGGGGGACGGCTCCCGGCTATCTGCACCTTCCGGGCTCCGCCACCGTGAAGCGCTTCTTCGTCCACACCTTCGGCTGCCAGATGAACGTCAACGACTCGCTCCGCATCGGCGAGGCGCTGGCCACCATCGGCTACCGGCCCACGGCCGTGGCCGACCAGGCAGACCTGATCATCCTCAACACCTGCGCCATCCGCGAGAAGGCCGAGGACAAGATGCTCTCGGCCCTCGGGCGGTATCGGTCGATCAAGACACAGCGCGGGGCGCTCCTCGCCGTGGGCGGCTGCGTGGCCCAGCAGGAGAAGACCAAGCTCCTCGCCCGCGTCCCCTATCTGGACTTCGTCTTCGGGCCAGACGCCATCGGCAAGCTGCCCGAGCTCGTGACCCGCGTGGTCTCGGACCGGGTCCGGGTGTCAGAGACCGCCTGGGTCGACTCCGAGGAGTACGTCTTCCCCCGCGCCGACCCCGGGAGCTCGGCAGGGAAGGTGAGCGAGTTCGTCACGGTGATGAAGGGCTGCGACAACGTCTGCAGCTTCTGCGTCGTCCCCCACACCCGGGGCCGGGAGGTGAGCCGGCCGTTCGTCGAGGTGGTCGAGGAGGTGGCGTCGCTCACCCGGGTGGGAGTTCGCGAGGTCACGCTCATCGGCCAGAACGTGAACTCGTACCGGGGCGGCGTCTCGTTTGCCGAGCTGCTCCTCCGGGTGGCCCAGATCCCCCGCGTGGAGCGGGTCCGGTTCACCACCAGCCATCCGCACGACCTGTCGGACGTGCTCGTCGACGCTTTTCGGCAGGAGCTGCGCATCGCCCCGCACTTCCACCTGCCGGTCCAGAGTGGCAGCGACCCGGTGCTGCGTCGGATGAAGCGGGATTACACCGTGGCCGCGTACCTCGAACGGCTCGCCGCGCTCCGCGCTGCCCGGCCCGGCATCGCGGTGACCACCGACGTCATCGTGGGCTTCCCCGGCGAGACCGAGGAGGACTTCCAGGCCACGCTCGCCCTGACGGAGCAGGTCCGCTACGAGAACCAGTTCTCGTTCATCTTCTCCGCCCGACCGCGCACCGTGGCCAGCCTCAAGGAGGCGGAGTGGGGGCCCGTGCCGCACGACGTCCAGATCCAGCGGCTCGACCGGCTGATCTCGCTGCAGCGACGCATCACCGGGGAGATCGCCGCCGGGCTCGTCGGCCAGGAGGTCGAGGTGCTCGTGGAGGGGCCGTCGCGGTCGGATCCATCGCGCCGGTTCGGCCGCACGCCGGAGAATCGCACCGTCAACTTCGACGGGACCGCACCGGCCGGCGCCCGGGCGCGGGTGCGCATCACCCACGGCTCGCCCAGCGCGCTGCTCGGCGTGGAGGCCGCCCTCATCGACGTCCCGCCCGTTCCACCGCTGCAGCGGGGCAGCGAGGCGGCGTGATGGGACTCCGCCCGCTCCAGGGAGTCACCCCGCGACTCCATGCGTCGGTCTTCGTCGCCGACGGGGCGCAGGTCATCGGGGACGTGGAGATCGGGGAGGAGTCCTCGGTCTGGTACAACACCGTGCTCCGCGGCGACGTGAACAGAATCCGGATCGGGTGCCGGACCAACATCCAGGACCTCACGATGATTCACGTCGAGAACGGCACGCACCCGACGCGCGTCGGCGACGACGTCACCGTGGGCCACCACGTGGTCCTCCACGGCTGCACCATCGGTCACCGCGTGCTCGTCGGCATCGGGGCGATCGTGCTCAACGGGGTGGTCATCGAGGACGACGCCTTCATCGCCGCCGGGACGCTGCTCATTCCGGGGACCCACGTTCCCTCCGGCTCGATGGTCATGGGCAGCCCGGGAAGGGTGAAGCGCCCCCTGACCGATGCCGAGCGCGCAGGTCTCCTCGACTCGTCCGCCGGCTACGTCCTGAACGCAAAGCTCCACCGGGGCGGCTGAGCGCAACCGGGAGGCAGTCCCGCTTTCCCTGACCCCGGGGGCACCCGTGCTACAAGGTCTGTTCAATGCCGCCCCAGGACGCGCTCCGGACCTGCGCCCTCTTCAAGGGATTCACGGAGACAGGGCTGCAGATCCTCGCAGGAATCTCGGTGGAGCGGACGTACCCGCGCGGGACACCGCTGTTCGTGGAGAACATGCTCGCCGAGAGCCTGTTCATCATCGCCGACGGCCGGGTGGGCATCACCCTGCGCAACGGCGCCGAGGAGCTCCCGCTCGGGGAGCTGCAGCGCGGCGACTCGCTCGGTGAGCTCGCGCTGGTGCAGCAGGGGCAGCGGCTGTGCAGCGCGGTCGCGCTCACCCCGGTCACGGCGGTGGAGCTCCGGAGCGTCGATTTCCAGCGACTGATGACTCAGAAACCCCAGGCGTGCCTGAAGTTGCTGATGGCCATCGTGTCCCAGTTCGGTGCCAGGCTCCAGTCGAACCGGGAAGCGTTCAAGGCCCTGCTCCCCCGTCCTTGAGGTGCTGTGCCCCGGAGCCGGGGTGGTAAGGTCCGAGGCCCCGGGACCCCCGGCCGGAACCCCGCTTGGAAGCACTTCTCAAGACCCTCCTGCTCGGCTCCCACGGGGCGATGGCGTACCTGTCCATCTTCGCCGTGCTGGTCGCCTGTGGGCTGGGTGTCCCGCTCCCCGAGGACATCTCGCTCATCCTGGGCGGTTTCCTCGTCTACAAGGGCGTCGCGAACCTCTGGCTGATGGTGGCGACCGGGTTCCTGGGCATTCTGGTCGGTGACACGCTCATCTTCGTGGCCGGCAGACGGGTGGGGCGCCGGGTCCGCACCGGTCACGGCCTGCTCAGCCGGGTGGTGACCCCCGCCCGACGCATCCAGGTGGAAGGGCTCTTCGCGCGGCACGGGGAAAAGATCGTCATCGCTGCCCGGTTCATGCCGGGCGTCCGCGCGGTCACCTACTTCACCGCGGGGTCGGCGGGCATGACGTTCGCCCGCTTCATCTGCTTCGACGGCCTCGCAGCGCTCGTGTCGGCGCCGCTCTTCGTGCTGCTCGGGTACCGCTTCGGGCGGCACCTCCAGGAGGTCATCGAGCTGATGAAGCGGTATCAGCTCATCGCCGTGGGTGTGCTGCTCGGCACCGTCCTGCTCTGGGCGGCCATCCACCGCTGGCGCGAGATCAGCCTCGCCCGGAAGATCCGCGAGCAAGGCGGCGAGGACGACCGCAAGCCGTCTCCCGGCGCAGTCCTCCGTGGACCCGCGGGTGAGCTGAACGAGTAGACGGGCCAAGTGCCCGACACCCCACTCGCTTTTGTCGGGGGTGCGGCGTATAGAACGCCATGCTGACCGACCCCCTCCGCCTGGCGCTCACGTTCGATGACGTGCTGCTCCAGCCGGCCGAGAGCGACGTCCTCCCGCGCGACGTCCAGCTCGGCACCCGCCTCACCAGGAACCTCCGCCTCTCCATTCCGCTGCTCTCGGCGGCGATGGACACCGTCACCGAGTCCGCCACCGCCATCGCCATGGCAAAGGAGGGCGGCATCGGGGTGCTCCACAAGAACCTGTCCGTCGAGCGCCAGGCCGCCGAGGTCTCCCGGGTGAAGAAGTACTCGAGCGGGATGGTGAGCGAGCCCGTGGTGGTCGAGCCGGAGGCTCCGCTCCACGTCGCCTTCGAGCTGATGCGGAAGAACGGCATCTCGGGCATCCCGGTGACCCGCGGCCGGAAGCTGATGGGCATCCTCACCAGCCGCGACGTGCGCTTCGAGACCAACCTCGACAAGAAGGTCGAGGAGGTGATGACCCGGAAGCTCATCACCGCCCGCGAGGGCGTCAGCAAGGCCGCGGCGCAGGAGCTGCTCCACGCCAACCGCATCGAGAAGCTCCTGCTGGTGGACGAGCAGGGTGAGCTCCGTGGGCTGATGACCATCAAGGACATCGAGAAGTCCCGCACCCACCCCCACGCGGCGAAGGATGGCAAGGGCCGGCTCCTGTGCGCCGCGGCGATCGGCCCGGGGCCGGACCGTGAGGAGCGCATCGGTGCCCTGCTCAAGGCCGGATGCGACGTGCTGGTGGTGGACACCGCCCACGGGCACTCGCGCGGCGTGCTGGACGCGGTCCGGGACACCCGGCGGAACTTCAGCGGCTTCGAGCTGGTGGCGGGGAACGTGGCCACCGCCGAGGGGACCCGGGCGCTGATCGAGGCCGGGGTGGACGCGGTGAAGGTGGGCATCGGCCCCGGCAGCATCTGCACCACCCGCGTGGTGGCCGGGGTGGGCGTCCCGCAGCTCACCGCGGTCGACGACTGCGCCCGCGAGGCGGACCGGCACGACATCCCCATCATCTCGGACGGAGGGATCAAGTACTCGGGCGACATCGTGAAGGCCCTGGCCGCCGGGGCGAGCACGGTGATGATCGGCTCGCTCTTCGCGGGGACCGAGGAGGCGCCCGGCGAGGTCATCTTGTACCAGGGCCGCAGCTACAAGAGCTACCGGGGAATGGGGTCGCTCGGGGCGATGAAGCGCGGTGGCAAGGAGCGCTATTTCCAGGGCGACGTCGAGGAAGAGCAGAAGCTCGTCCCGGAGGGCATCGAGGGCCGCGTCCCGTACAAGGGCAGCCTGGCGATGAACGTCTACCAGATGCTCGGCGGCATCCGGAGCGGCATGGGGTACGCGGGGTGCAGGACCATCGACGAGCTGCGGAAGGACGCGCGCTTCGTCCGCATCACCGCGAGCGGGCTCCGCGAGAGCCACGTCCACGACGTCATCATCACCGAGGAGGCGCCGAACTACCGCATGGAGTAACCGGCGCGCGCACACGTGCACATCCACGACGAGAAGGTCCTCATCCTCGATTTCGGCAGTCAGTACACGCAGCTCATCGCCCGCCGGGTCCGCGAGCTGGGCGTGTACTGCGAGATCCACCGGCCGGACCTGCCGCTGGCGGACATCAAGGCCTTCGCCCCGAGGGGCATCATCCTCTCCGGCGGCCCGATGTCGGTCGAGGCCGCGGGTGCGCCGATGCCCGCCGCCGGGGTGTTCGACCTGGGGGTCCCGGTGCTGGGCATCTGCTACGGCCTGCAGCTCATCGCCAAGATGCTCGGCGGCCGCGTGGACCGGAGCGCCCACCGCGAGTTCGGCCCGGCCGTGGTCGAGGTGCTCGAGAGCAAGGGCCCGCTCGCCCCGTTCGTGAAGGGCAGCACGTGCGAGGTCTGGATGAGCCACGGCGACCGGGTGGACATGCTCCCGCCCGGCTTCGAGCCCATCGCGCGCACCGCGAACGCGCCGCTGGCCGCCGCCGCCCACCGCGAGCGCCCCATCTTCGGCCTGCAGTTCCACCCCGAGGTGGTCCACACCCCGCGGGGCAAGGACATGTACCGCGCGTTCCTCTTCGACGTCTGCAAGCTCTCCGGAGCATGGACGATGAAGGGCTTCGCCGAGGAGGCAGTGGAGGCCATCCGCGCCAAGGTGGGGCAGGGCAGGGTCATCTGCGCGCTCTCCGGCGGCGTGGACAGCTCGGTGGCCGCGCTGCTCATCCACCGCGCCATCGGCGACCGGCTGACCTGCATCTTCGTCGACAACGGCGTCCTGCGCTCGGGTGAGCGCGCCCAGGTGGAACAGCTCTTCGAGGGCCGCTTCCACGTGCCGCTCCGGACCGTGGACGCCCGGAGGCGCTTCCTCGACCGGCTCGCCGGCGTGACCGATCCGGAGAAGAAGCGGAAGATCATCGGCCGTGAGTTCATCGCCGTGTTCGAGGAGGCCGCCCGCGACATCCAGGGGGCGGACTTTCTCGCCCAGGGTACGCTCTATCCCGACGTCATCGAGTCGGTCTCCACCAAGGGCCCATCGGCCACGATCAAGAGCCACCACAACGTGGGCGGGCTGCCCGAGGTGATGAAGCTCCGGCTGGTGGAGCCGCTGCGCGAGCTGTTCAAGGACGAGGTCCGGGCGCTGGGGCGCGAGCTCGGGCTGCCCGAGGCCATGCTGATGCGCCACCCCTTCCCGGGTCCCGGGCTCGCCATCCGCGTTCTGGGGGAGGTCACCGAGGAGCGGCTCGAGCTGGTGCGCAAGGCGGATGTCATCGTCCAGGAGGAGATCCGGGCCGCCGGGCTCTACGGCGAGGTGTGGCAGGCCTTTGCCGTGCTGCTCCCCGTCTCGAGCGTCGGGGTGATGGGGGACGAGCGGACGTACGAGTCCACCGCGGTGGTGCGGGCGGTCACCAGCGTGGACGGCATGACCGCGGACTGGGCCCGCCTCCCGCACGAGGTCCTGGCGCGCATCTCCGCCCGCGTCACCAACGAGGTGCGGGGCATCAACCGCGTCGTCTACGACATCTCGAGCAAGCCCCCCGCCACCATCGAATGGGAGTGACCGCCCGTCTGCTGCGCGCGGGGGTGGCCTGGGCGTTCATCGGCACGGGGTGCTCGCATTCCGCTGCAACCTCGCCCACGTCCCCCACGGCTTCCGAGCGGCGAGAGGAGTGGCTGGCCGCGCTCCGCTCCGACGTGGACCGGCTCGCGGAGGCGGACGGCTTCCATGGACAGCTGCGCGTCCTCCACGATGGCAAGGCGGAGCTCGAGCGGACCTTCCGGCCCGCCGAGTGCCTTCCTCTGGGCGTCGGTCGGCGGTTGCTCTCGACGCTGGCCATGGCCCTCCTGGTCCAGGACGGCGTGCTCGACTTCGAGGATCGTCTGGACCGCCGGCTGCCGTCGGCGGCGGGGACCTCGCTGGCGAACCTCTCGGTGGCGAACCTCCTGACCGGCTCGGCCGGGCTCGCGCCGACGACGGGCGCGACGCTCGACGAGCGCCTCGACGCCGCGGAGAAGCTGCCGCTGAGAGGTGCCGGGACCCGGGTCGATCCTGCAGACGATCGGCCCTGGAGACTGCTCGAGCGCGTCGTGGCCCACGTCGCCGGGGAGCCATACGCAGCCTTCATCGAGCGAAGGGTGTTCGGGCCGGCCGGGCTGCGCGACACCACCCTCGGCCGCACGACCGTCTGCGCCGATTCGACCGACGGGACGACGACGGTGGACGATCAGTTCCGGCTCATCGAGGCGCTGCGGGCGGGCACGCTGGTGCGTCCCTCCACCCGGGACGCGCTCTGGACGCCGCGTCTTCCGCTCGGAGCGGGGCTGGACGTGGGCTACGGGTTCGTCCTGCGCAGCAACGGGGAGCAACGGGCCGTCGGTCTGGCCAGCTCCGGTCAGGCGAGCGCCTACGAGCTCTGGCTCGATCCGTCCAGAAGCGATGCGCTGGTCCTGCTCGGCCAGACGTCGGCCCACACTGCGCGAAGTGTCCGGACCGCGCTTGCCGAGTTCTATGCGCTGCCGCCGGGCCCACCATCGCCCGCCTCCGCGCCACGACGGTAGGTCAGGGAAGCCCGTCCGAGCCCGGCGGGGGCACGCCGCCGTCCCGGCGAGCTGGAAGCTCCTCGACGAGCCACCGTCCGCCGAGCCGGCTGACGCGCAACGTGAGAAAGTCGGGCGCCTGCCCGGACACTCCGAGCTCGGCGCGGACCTCCGCCACGTCCGGCTGCTCGAAGCGGACCTCGCGAACCACCACGCTCCCGAACGGCGCCGCACCGCCGACGGTCTGCATGAGCCCCCAGCAGCTCGACGCGGGCTCCACCTGCGCCCCGGCCCGGGCGAGCGCCTCCATCTCGCTCCGCGGTGGGTCGGCCACGTCGTCGCCGATGCCGACGCACACCAGCGGCCGCGCGTCGGGCCCACCGTCGACAGCGGGTCCGCGCAGCCGCGCGAAGAGCGCCCGGAACACCTCGATGCGCACCGAGGCCGTCCTCGCCACCTCTCCCGGGGGCGGGGTGAACGAGACCAGGAAGGTGTACGGGACGAGGACCGGCCGGCCCTGGTAGGTGGCCGGGACGTACCGCCGGCGCTGGAGCCACTCGGCGATGGCCTCGTCGACCGGGGTGCCCCGTGGGTCCAGGACGTGGCACGACTGGATCGCCCCGGTCTCACGGAGGATGCAGCGAACCGGCACCGGGCGCCGGTCTGCCTGGAGCACGGCGAGCTCGCTCGCGTCGAGCCCGGGGAGGGCCTGCGGCGCGATCGCGACCGCCTCTGCGGTGCAGGCGTCGAGCTCCACATCGGCGCAGGTGGGCCTCGGCCGCGCGGCCGACGGCGGCGGCGGTGACGTCCCGGCGTTCAGCAACGCGCAGGCCCCCAGGGCGAGCGCGGCGAACGACATCAGAGCCCGGGGGAGGCGCATGCTTCTGCTGCACAGCTTGGACCACCCGAGCCGGGGAGCGGAAGTCCGCCCGCTTCGGTCAGCGCCCCGCACTTCACAGGCCGAGCGCAAGGCTTGCGGGCCCCCTCGGCGCAACCTCGCGGAGTTCCCAGGGGGCATCGCTCTTGCTCGCGCCCATCGGCATGCAGACGCCGTCGGAGGAGCTCGGGCTGCTGAGCCGGCGCGTGGGCGCCCGCATCCGTGCGGCGCTCCTGGGCGTCGCTCCGGAGCGCATGCGCGACCTGCTCCACTGGATCCAGGAGGACGCCCAGGCCGCGAGCCTGGTCTACCTTCGCGAGGGGCGCGCGGAGGAGGTGTCCATCCTGCCGGCGCCCCTCACCGTGCTGCCCGAGCAGGAGGCGTACCTCCACGCCACGGCGCTGCAGCTCCACGATGCGACCCGCAGGCTTCTCGACCTGTGGCTGGCCGACCCGGATGTTCGCGCGGCTCTGCCGGTGCCCCATGGTGACGAGGAGTGGATCCGCCGCTGCTGGAGCCCGCTTCACGTCCGCTCCAACCCGGTGTTCGGCCGGCTGGACGCGGTGGCGGTGTTCGAGAGCGCGCACTGGAAGAGCACGCTCCAGTTCCTCGAGCCGAACCTCAGCGGCGTGGGAGGGCTGCACATGCTCCCCAGCGCCGAGCGGATCCTGGATGCCCGGCTCGGGCCGCTGCTGCGTCGGGCGGACCCTGCGCTCCGGCTGACACTCGGACAGGACATTCGCGAGCTGCTCGCCGGACTGATGCTCGAGCACCTCGACGCGCTCGGCCGTGCCGGGCGCCGCCTCTGCTTCGTCGAGCCCCGGTGGGCGAAGGACGGGCCCGAGGAGCAGGCGCTCCTGGCCGAGCACCTCCACCGCCGTCTCGGGGTGGAGGTCTGCCATGCAGACCCGACCGAGCTGGTGCTGGACGGGGACGAGGTCCTGTTCCAGGGGCAGCCGGTGGACCTCGCCTATCGGGACTACTCGGTGGAGGAGCTCCGCCAGCTCGCGCAGCGTGGGGTGGACGTCTCGCCGATGCGGGCGCTCCTGGCACAGAACCGGATGGTGTCGTCCATCGCGGCGGAGCTGGAGCAGAAGAGCATGTGGGAGGTGTTCACCGACCCTGCGCTGGTGAACCGGCACTTCACGCCGGGCGAGCGGCAAGTGTTCCGGCGGCACGTGCCCTGGACGCGGCTGATCCGGGCGCGCCGGACCGAGCTGGCAGATGGCAGCGTGGGCGACCTTCCGGAGTACGTCCGCTCGGAGCGGGAGATCCTGGTCCTGAAGCCGAACCGCGGCTACGGAGGCACCGGGGTCTGCATCGGCGCGCAGCAGACCCAAGGCAGCTGGGAGCTCGCGGTCGACCGTGCCATGGCCGAGCCCGACGGATGGGTGGCGCAGCGACTGGTCGCCATCCCGGTCCACGAGTTCCCGGCGCTCGCGGCGGACGGTGGCGTGCGCCTGGAGCCGTTCTACGTGGTCCTCGGCCTGGCCCCGACCGAGGAGGGACTCTCCCTCACCGCCCGGGCGTCCCAGGAGCCCGTGGTGAACGTGGCGCGCCGTGGCGGGCTGGCGGTGGTGATGGTGGCCCACCCGGATTCCCTCGACAGCCGGTGAGCAGGAACCCGAGACTCGAGCGTTCATGACCCAGCTCTCCCGTCGCACCGTCCTCGGCGCCGCAGTCGGAACCGCGGCTGCCAGCTCCATGCCTCGGCTCGCGCTCGGCGCCGCCCCGACGGCCGCCGCTGGACCTCTCGCCGCGGAGATCGTCCGGCACCACGAGGAGAACGTGCAGCGGATCCAGGGGTGGATCCGCCAGCCCTGCATCGCCGCCGAGAACCGGGGCTACGACACCGGGCTCCCGTACTTCATGCAGCTGCTCCGGGACGCGGGCTTCCAGAGGGTAGAGCAGGTGGACACCACGGGAAAGCCCGGCGTGTTCGCCACGCTGGACGCCGGCGCGCCGAGGACGCTCGGGCTGTACTTCATGTACGACGTGAAGCAGGCGGATCCGGCGGAGTGGAGCTCGCCCCCGTTCGAGGGCCGGCTGGTGGAGAAGCCCGGCTTCGGGAAGGTGCTCGTTGGCCGGGGAGCGGTGAACCAGAAGGGCCCGGAGGCCTCCTTCCTGGCAGCGCTCCACGCCTACCGAACGGGAAAGCGAAAGCTGCCGGTCAATCTGGTCCTGGTGGCCGAGGGAGAGGAGGAGATCGGCTCGCCGCACTTCGGCGAGGTCGTCCGCCGCCCGGACATCAGTGCCGCCCTGGCCCGCTCGATCGGGATCTTCATGCCCAGCGCCTCCCAGGATCCGGACGGCGAGGTCAGCGTCAGCTTCGGAGCCAAGGGCGTGATCGAGCTGGAGCTCGTGGTCACCGGCGCACGCTGGGGCCGCGGCCCGTCCAGGGATGTCCATTCCGCGAACCGGGCCCGGCTCGACAGCCCACCGTTCCACCTGGTCCAGGCCCTGGCGTCGCTCGTCACGGCCGATGGCGCCGAGCCGGCCATCGACGGCTTCGCCGATGCCGCGCGCCCGCTGTCCGCGGCCGAGCTCCAGATGATCCAGCGCGCCTCGAAGCGCATGAGCGAGGCGAAGGCGAAGGAGCTCCTCGGGGCAACCCGGTGGATCCGCGACGTGGACTGGGAGCACGCCCTGCAGCGGCTGTGCGGCCGCCCCACCGTGAACATCGAGGGGATCATCGGGGGCTACACCGGCCCCGGCGGCAAGACGATGCTCCCGTCGAAGGCCGTGGCCAAGCTCGACCTCCGGCTGGTGCCGGACATGACGGCCCAGGGCGCACTCGCCGCCCTCAAGACCCATCTGGAGAAGCGGGGCTTCGGCGACCTGGAGGTGAACATGACCGGGGGCTACGACCCGACGACCACCCCTCCCGACTCGGAGTTCGTCCGCACGCTGGACAAGGCGTACCGCCGCGCTGGGCTCGATCCGTTGATGTGGCCGAGGAACGCGGGCTCGTGGCCGGGCTACCTCTTCACCGCCAGGCCCCTCGGGCTCCCGGCCGGGCACTACGGGCTCGGGCACGGATCTGGCGCCCACGCCCCCGACGAGTACCTGGTCATCGAGTCCAGCAACCCGAAGGTCGCCGGGCTCGACGGGGCCGTGAACAGCTACGTGACGTACCTGGAGGGGCTCGCGGGGTAGCGCGCCGGCGGCGCGAGGCGTCAGTGCGTCCGCTGCAGGAGCGTGTCCAGGTCCTTGCGGGTGTTGACGATCTTGGAGATGAGGCCGAGGTCGATGGCGGCTGGCGGGTCGATCCACCGGTCGCGCTCCATCAAATCCACGAAGCGCTCCTGGGGGGTGCCGGTCCGCTCGGCATAGAGCCGGTGCATCTTCTTCTTCAGCTCGATGATGTCGCGGGCGTGGATCTCCAGATCGCTCGCCGAGCCGTGGATGACTCCGCCGATCAGCGGCTGGTGGATGAGGAGCTTGGCGTTGGGCAGCGCCACCCGGTCCTCCTTGTCTGCCGCCAGGGCGATGACCGACCCCATGCTCCCGGCGAACCCGGCGACCACGGTGATGATGCGCGGGGTGATGAAGCGCGCGGTGTCGTAGATGGAGAAGCCCGAGTAGACTTCCCCGCCCGGGCAGTCCACCCAGAGCACGATGGGGGCAGTTGGGTTGGCGCGCTCGAGCGCCAGCATGAGGCGGTTCACCCGCAGCGCGAGCTCCGCGTGCACCTCGCCGCTGACGAACACGGTTCGCGACTCGAAGAGGTGCTGGTCGATGGGGGTGAAGGGCGTCGGCTGTGCGGCCTGCGGGGTCTCGGGCTTCTTCTCGTTCACGGTCGGCTCCTCGTGCTGCGTCAGGGAACCTTAACCGGAAGCCATCGCGAGCACAGCTTGGATCGGGGTTGAAGTCGGGGGCGGACGATGAGCAGCTTGCAGGTGACCGGGGGCGAACGGAGGCCGCGATGGTGGAGACGGAGACGAGGCAGGGGGGATGTCACTGCGGGGCCGTCCGTTACACGGTGGAGCTCGACCGAGATCCCGCGGCGCTGAGCTGCAACTGCTCGATGTGCGGCCGGGCCGGGACGCTCCTGAGCTTCGTCCCGGCGCCTCGGTTCCACCTCGAGCGGGGCGAGGAGGCCACCACGGACTACCTCTTCAACAAGCACCACATTCATCATCTGTTCTGCCGGACGTGCGGCATCAAGTCGTTCGCTCGTGGCTCCGGTGCCGACGGCCGGGAAATGGTCGCGGTGAACGTGCGATGCCTCGACGGCTTCGAGCCGGGTCAGTTCCGGGTGACCCAGGTCGATGGCCGCAGCCGCTGAGGACCCACGAATAACTCTGGAGTTCAATATCCAGAATTGGTACGTCTCCGGCATGCTCTCGCAGACGACGGAATACGCCCTCCGCCTGGTGGTCCAGCTGGCGAGCGCGTGTGACCAGCCGGTCACCATCCCGGAGCTGGCCCGGACCACGAGGATTCCCGAAGGCTACTTGGCCAAGGTGCTCCGCCAGCTCTCGCGGGCGGGCCTGGTTCACTCTCAGCGTGGACCCAATGGTGGATCGACGCTCGCCCGCGCACCGGAGGAGATCTCGGTCCTGGACGTGGTCCAGGCGGTGGACCCCTTGCAGCGGATAGAGGTCTGCCCACTCGGGCTCCGGACACATGGAGCGAACCTGTGTCCGCTCCACCGGCGGCTCGACGAGGCCATCGCCTCGGTCGAGGCTGCCTTCCGCCAGTCGTCCCTTGCGGAGATCGTCGGGGACCCCACGGGCAGCCGGCCCCTGTGCGACGACCCTCGCCTGCGGCGCGCCTCCGGCGGAGCTCGGCGATGAACGCCCCCACGGAGGAGCGTCCGCTGCACCATCGGTACTTCACTGCCGCCATTGCCATCGTCATCACCGTGGGCGCGGGGTGGGGCGTGTGGCTCCTCCTTCAGGTGGCCCTCTCCGGTCGCTTCACCGGCGTCTCGCTCCAGGACGTCAACGCCCATGGTCAGGCGCAGATCGACGGCTGGGTGGGGCTCTTCATCATGGGCTTCGCGCTCCAGATGTTCCCGCCGGTGTGGCACGCGCGTTTGGCCGGACGGCGGTGGAGACTGGTGCCGCTCGCCACCATGCTGGCCGGTGTGGTCCTCCGGTCGGTGGCGATGAGCCTGCCGCTCGGAGCCTCGGGGCCGTTCCTGGCGCTGGCCGGCAGCGCGCTCCAGCTCGCCGCGACGACCCTGTTCGGCGGCATGCTGGTACTGACCTGCCGCCGGAGCATCGAGCGCTTCCAGCCATGGATGGGCTTCGTGTTCCTCGCGGTGGCGTGCTTCGTGGCCCAGGCGCTCTTCGATGGGTGGCACACCTGGCGAACGATGGTTGCGCCCGACCGCGGGGCGCTCCTGGCGCAGGTCGCCACGTTCCAGGCGCCGCTCCGGGATCTGCAGATCCACGGGCTCGCGCTGTGCATGATCCTGGGCGTCTCCCAACGGTTCTTGCCACCCTTTCTCGGCTTGCCCGACACCCCTGCCCGCCGGGGCTGGCTGGCCCTCGCGGCGATTGGCGCGGGCCTCCTTCTCGAGTCGACGTTCTTCGTCGCGCTCCGAAGGACGGGTGACCATCGCTGGGCCACTGGACTGTTCCTGGGGTGGGTGCTCCTCGCGGTGGGCTCCGCAGTGGTGGTCCTCCCTTGGAAGCTCTGGCGCCGTCCCGAGCGGAACACGCGCAGCGCCGGGTTCATCCGCCTGGCGTACCTCTGGCTCGGGATCTCCCTGGCGATGCTGCTGCTGCTTCCCGTCTACCAGGCCATCAGCGGGCTCCCGTTCAGCCACGCGTATTACGGGGCGATCCGGCATGCAGTGACGGTGGGGTTCGTCTCCCAGATGATCGTGGGCGTCTCGACCCTGGTGGTGCCACTCAGCCCGCGTGCGGCGACACTCCGGCCCACGCTGATTTGCATCAACCTGGGCTGCTTCCTGAGGGTCAGCCTCCAGGTCTCTTCCGACTGGACGCCACACGCCTTCCACCTGATCGGGGTGAGTGGGCTGTTCGAGCTCACCGGGCTGCTACTCTGGGCAGGCGTCCTCTGGCGCGGCCTCCTTGGTCGTGAGCCGCGGGTCGAGCAGGTCGCGGGCCACGTCTCGCTCGGGAGGTCGTGACGAGCGCCCGGGCGGCCGTTCCCCGATGGGTCTTGCTGAGCGCAGCACCCACATCGGCGAGGGATCTTCCAGGGGGTACAGTCCCTGCGTGCCCGGACCACGGCTCCTCATGTTCCTCGTCGTGATGGGAGCAGGTGCGGGCCGGGCAACGACGTATCCCGTCGGCGCGACCCGGACCTGGAAGTCGCCCTGCGCCCTCGCTTCGGGGCTGACGCTCCAGCCGGGCGATATCGTGGAGGTCGATCCCGGGACGTACACCGATGCGTGCCAGCTGAAGGCGTCCGGCACCGAGTCTACGCCCATCGTGCTGCGCGGCAACCCCGGGCCACGGCCGGTATTCGATGCGGCGGCCCTCGACCTCTCTGGCGCCGGCTCGGTGCCTCGGGCCATCTTCCAGTTCACCGGTGGAAGTCACTGGCGAGTCGAGCACCTCGAGCTGAAGAACGCCCACAACGCATCCGACAACGGCGCAGCGTTTCGGGTCACGGCGGGATCACTCGACGTGGTGATCGACGGTGTCTCGGTGCACGACTGCCAGGACGGCTTCATGTCCGATGGTGTCGCCACCCTGACGGTGAAGAACAGCGACGTATTCCGGAACGGCGTCGCCGGCTTCTCGCACAACTTCTACGTGCAGGGCGACTCGATCGTCCTCGTGGGCAACCACATCCATGACTCGGTGCATGGCCAGAACGTGAAGATCCGCTCGCACCACGCCCTGCTGGCCTACAACCTCATCGAGAACGCGGGCAACTACGAGATCGATCTCATCCAGAACTCGCCGCAGACCGATGCGCCCAACGCCAACGTCACGCTCATTGGAAACGTGATCATCCGTCCGAGCACCTCGGACAACAACAGCCAGGTGATCCTCTGGGGCACGGACAACGGGGGCGACCCGGGGCGGAACGGCAGCCTGTACGCGATCAACAACACCTTCATTCTCGCCAACGCGTCGAACCGGCTGTTCCACGCGATGAACCCGGCCGCAGGAAGCCAGATCCACCTGATCAACACCATCGTGCACGCGACGGTCGGCGGAACGGGGCTGGTCACCGATGCGACCACTGCGGCCATCCTCGTCGGGAGCAACGACTGGATCTCCAGCCAGGTGACGACTGCCGGAGCTCTCACCTCCGTCCAGACCGGCACGAGCCCCGGCTTCGTGAGCGCGAATGACTTCCACCTCGCGGCCGGGTCGCCCGTGATCGGCGCGGGGATGGCCGGCGTCACCGCCGTGGATGGCATCGGGACCGTGGTCAGCGGGGTTCCGGACCAGGAGTTCACCGCACCGCTCGGGACTCGCCCCCGCGCAGCGGCCGCGGCGCTCGACCTCGGCGCGTTCGGGTTCTCCGCCGCAAGCGATGGCGGGACGCTGGATGCCGGAGTCGCGGATGGCGGAGCTCTCGACGGCGGAGTGACGGACGCCGGCACGGGGGACGTGCTCTTGGGCCCACCGGCGGAGATCACCGGCAGCTGCTCGGGTTCCTCCGGTAGCGGACCCTGGCTCGGGCTGGTGGTGCTGGCCGCCCTCGCCCTCAGACCCCGGTCCGTGAACAGCTGACTCCGGCGCCGGTCGCGTCCGGCTCACCGACGGGGCGCCGGCGAGCGTGCTCGAGGTCGGCTCAGGCGGGTGGCGCGAGCAGGTCCTCCAGGAAGAACGCGGACAGCTCGGCCCGTCCGGCGAGCCCGGCCTTCCGGTAGACCGCGAGCGCCTGCTGCCGGACCGTTCGCTCGCTCGTCTCGCGCAGCCCTGCAATCTCCCGGAGCGAGAGGCCCTTGAGGAGGAGCAGCGCGACCTCTCGCTCGGCCTCGGTGAGCTTCCAGAGCTGAAATTGAGAATCGATCGCACGCCCGAGCCCAGCAGCGAACGTCTCGGTCTCGCGTCTCCAGGACTCGGCCGCCTCGCTCACCTGTGCCAGACGCGTCTGGAGCGCCCGTTGGTTTGCCCGCTCCCGCTGAACCCGGGCACGGAGGAGCCAGAGGCCGGCCGCTGCGAGCACCAGGACCACCGATTCGAGACCGAGGTGCAGGCCCGCCGAACCCCGCCGCCAGTCCTCGACGAGGTCGACACCGATCAGCAGGACGATGGCCAGGAAGAGGAGAGCCGAGCGAAGTCGCTCACCTGGCAGTGCGTCATCCGACGCATCGGGGCCATCCCGGTGGGTTCCGTCGCGCGACGGATTGAGAGGGGGGGCGGGGTCGGGCACGAGCAAGGTCGAACTCTCAAAGGGGAACGTCGTGAACACTCTGCCGCTGCATCCCGCCGTCGTCCACGTCCCGATGGGGCTGGCTCTGATCATGCCCCTGCTGCTCGGCGCGCTTCTGTGGGCGGTCCTCACCGATCGACTTCCCGGGAGGGTCTGGCTGCTGGCGCTGGCGCTCCAGGGCGTGATCCTCGGCGCAGCTGCGGTCGCCCTCCGGACCGGGGAGCAGGACGAGGAGCGAGTCGAGGACCGGGTCGGTGAGGCGCGGCTCGAGGCGCACGAGCGTGCCGCCCAGGCCTTCACCCTCGCAGCCGGAGCCACGTTTGGAGCGGTGGCGCTGGCCGTGCTGCTGCGGAAGCGTCGACGACCCTTCGCGCTGGCGGGGATGGCCAGCGTCGCCCTGTCCGTCGTGATGCTCGGGCTCGGGATCCAGGTGGGACACCGCGGCGGAGCGCTCGTGCACGGGAGCGCGGGGCTTGGCGCGCCGCCGGGAGGGGAGGGCGTGGGGGAGCCGCAGGCATCCGGGCAGGACGGGCCTGACGACGACCAGGACAACGACTGATCAGGCCCGTGTCCTGACAGGTGAACGTCGGAGCGCCGCTCCCGGGCTGGATCCTCGGACCGGTCCCGGGGACTCTCCCGGGCTGCAGCTCCAAGGAGGTCTCACGTGCTCCGTCATTCCTGGATCCCGGTGCTGGCGCTGGCCGCCGGGTGTGCCTCGGCAACGCCGCCGCCCACCCACGCACAGGGAACGTCCCCCCTGGCGCCCTTCGATGTGGACCTGCCCAGCAACAACACCCGCCAGCAGCTCGCCACTGCGCTCCGGCAGCGCGGGTTCCTCCCTGCGGACGCGCCTCCGGGGACGCAGCTCGGGAGCGCCATCCGTGAGTTCCAGAAGAGCGAGGGCCTGAACGAGACCGGCTTCCCGGACGACACGACGCTGCGGGCGCTGGGCATCGACCCGAGCACGAAGGATCGCTCTCTCGACACCTCCGAGGTGCAGATGGGGGCTGGTTCGGCGGCCGGCGTGGGGCACTGATCTCGCGGCATCAACATCTGGCGATGAGACCTAGGTCCCATTCCGCCGGGGCTGCGAGCCGTTGGAGAACTGTTCTCCCGGGAGCGAACCTCCGGGTCGCAACCGGAGACCACCCATGAGACTGAAGTTCCTGGTTTTCTCGTTGTCGCTCTGGTCTGCCGCTGCCTTCGCCGCCGAGGAGCCGACGGCGGCGGAGTCCGACGGGAAGGAGTCCAACGCGGCACTGGCCAAGGCCGCCCAGAACCCGGTCGGGGACATCATCAGTATCCCGTTCCAGAACAACACGAACTTCGGGTACGGCCCGGGCAACGACCAGACCCAGAACATCCTCAACATCCAGCCAGTCCTGCCGTTTCACATTGGCGAGGACTGGAACCTCATCACCCGGACGATCTTCCCGCTCGTCTGGCAGCCGAGCTTCACCGGAGGCGGCACCTCGTTCGGGCTCGGGAGCGTGAACTTCACCGCGTTCCTGTCGCCCTCGAAGCCTGGCGCGATCATCTGGGGTGTCGGCCCGGTGGTGACGTTCCCCGCGACATCGTCGGCGGTCGGGTCCACCAACACCTGGGGACTGGGCGCATCGGTGGTGGTGCTGACGATGCCCGGCGACTGGGTGCTGGGCGTGCTGGTCAACAACGTCTGGTCGATCGCCGGGGACCCCGCGAACAACTTCCTGTTGCAGTACTTCATCAACTACAACTTCGGGAAGACGGGCTGGTACCTGACGAGCGCGCCGATCATCACTGCCAACTGGAAGGCTCCCTCTGGCCAGCGGTGGGTCGTTCCGTTCGGAGCAGGGGGCGGCAAGATCGTGCGGATCGGCAAGCTCCCGCTGAACATCAATGCCGGTGCCTACTACAACGTGGTGCACCCGGACCTCGGTCCGCTCTGGCAGGTCCGGGTCCAGGTCGCGGTCCTGCTGCCCGCGTCGATGATCTGACCCGGGGGTGGGTTTTGCGCGGGCGATGTCGAGGCCGCGGCGACGCTGGCTCGCCAAGACCGGGGAGCTGGAGTGCCCGCCGGGCCGACCGCGACACCTCCGCGTGGTCTGACGCGCGAACTATCTCGAGTGATCTTCATTTCTTGAGCATCGGGTTTGACACTGCACGGCATGCCGGAGATGCTTCGCGCCCGATGACCCCGAAGGCCACTGCAGCCAGCGCCAGCGCGATCGCCCTCGCGCCGCGGCTGTCTTCGGCCCTGCGGTCGGTCCTCTTCTCCTCCTCGGTCGTCGTCGGCCTGCTGCTGGGCCTGGTGCTGCTGCCCCTGATTTCTGCGGGGTGCGGGCCGCCGACCTGACCGAAGGAAGTTCTCGGAAGGACCTGGCCCCCGCACCCAACCCGGTGCGGGGGCTTTTTCGTTTCTGGCGCAGCGACATCACGAGGAAGTCGATGGAACAGCAGATCGCAGACCGACAGGAACACCGGCAGAGCACGCTCCCCTCGACCGCGCCGGCGCGGATGACCGGAGCGCAGATCCTCTGGGAGGTCCTGGCCCGCGAGGGAGTCGAGGTCGTCTTCGGCTACCCCGGCGGGGCGATCATGCCCGCCTATGACGCGCTCCCGGCGAGCGGGATCCACCACGTGCTGGTGCGCCACGAGCAGGGCGCGGCCCACATGGCCGACGGCTACGCTCGGGCCTCTGGCAAGGTCGGCGTCTGCGTCGCCACCTCGGGCCCCGGGGCGACCAACCTGGTCACTGGCATCGCCACCGCGATGCTTGACTCCTCGCCGGTGGTCTGCATCACCGGGCAGGTCTCCTCCACGCTCCTGGGGAGCGACGCATTCCAGGAGATCGACATCACCGGCATCACCCTCCCCATCACCAAGCACAACTACCTGGTCACCCGTGCCGAGGACCTGGTGCACACCCTGCGGGAGGCGTTCGAGGTGGCACGCTCCGGCCGCCCCGGGCCGGTGCTGGTCGACATCACCAAGGACGCGCAGCAGGCCACCGTGCCCTTCCGGTGGAGCGACGAGCCGGTGCGTCTTCCCGGTGTCCGCCCGGCTCGCCGGATGGCTCAGGAGCAGATCGAGCGCGCGGCCAGCCTCGTCGACGTGGCGAAGCGTCCCCTCATCCTCTGCGGCCACGGGGTGATCAAGGCTGGGGCGAGCGAGCAGCTCTTGCGCTTCGCCGAGAAGACCGGGGTCCCGGTGGCCAGCACCCTGCTCGGGCTCGGCGCTTTCCCCGCCTCGCATCCGCTCAGTCTCGGGATGATGGGCATGCATGGCGAGGCGTGGGTGAACCACGCCGTACAGGAGGCCGATCTGCTCCTCGCGCTCGGCATGCGCTTCGACGACCGCGTCACCGGCAACCTCAAGAACTACGCCCCGGCGGCGAAGAAGATCCACCTGGAGATCGACCCCACCGAGGTGAACAAGAACGTCAAGGCCGACGTGGCGCTGGTGGGCGACCTCCGCCGGTCCCTGGAGCGGCTGACCCCGGTGGTGCGCGAACGCGAGCACGGCGAGTGGCAGACGAAGATCCGCACCCTCCGCGACGACTCGGCCACCCGGGACGTCCAGGGAATCCCCCACGGCGGCAAGCTGCGCGCCCCGCACGTCCTGCACGACCTCTGGCGGCTGACGCGAGGCGAGGCGCTGGTGGTCACCGACGTCGGCCAGCATCAGATGTGGGAAGCGCAGTACTACCGGCACGAGCGTCCACGAACGCTCATCACCTCGGGCGGTCTGGGCACGATGGGCTTCGCCCTCCCGGCGGCCATCGGCGCTCGCTTCGCCCGGCCCGACGACGAGATCTGGGTGGTGGCGGGCGACGGCGGTTTCCAGATGACAGCCTGCGAGCTGATCACCTGCGCCCAGGAAGGCATCAAGGTCAACGTCGCGCTGATCAACAACGGCTACCTGGGCATGGTCCGCCAGTGGCAGGAGTTCTTCTACGGCGGGCGCTACGTCGCCACGCCGCTGAAGAGCCCTGACTTCGTGAAGCTGGCCGAGGCGCACGGGATGACCGCGCTCCGAGTCACCAGCCGCGAGCAGATCCCCGCGGCAGTGGAGGCCGCGCGCACCGCCCCGGGCACCGCGGTGATCGAGTTCTGCGTCGAGGGGGAAGAGGCTGTCTACCCCATGGTCCCGGCCAACGCCGACCTGCACGCGATGATCCGCCGCCCCTCGCGGATCGAGGAGAGCATCCATGAGTCATGACTCGGCCTTCGCCGCACCCACCGGGCGGCGCATCGCCCGCACCTTCATCGTCTACGTGGAGGATCGGCCCGGCACCCTGAACCGGGTGGTCTCGCTCTTCCGGCGGCGCGGCTTCAACATCGACTCGCTCACCGTGGGCCGCACCGAGCGCGAGGGCATCTCCCGCATCACCCTGGTGGTGCAGTCCGACGAGGACACCGCCCAGCGGCTGGAGGCCAACCTCTACAAGCTGGTCAACGTCCTCGAGGTCCACGATGTGACGCACGCCCCGGCGGTCTCGCGCGAGATGGCCTTCGTCAAGGTCCGCGCGGGTGCCGAGCATCGCGGAGAAGTCCTGCAGCTCTGCGAGACCTTCCGCGCCCGGGTGGTGGACGTCGCGCCCGAGGCGCTGACCGCGGAGATCACCGGCACGCCCGAGAAGCTGGACGGGCTGATCGAGCTGCTCCGGCCCTTCGGAATTTTGGAAATGGTCCGCACCGGCGCGGTGGCCATGGCCCGCGGCGCGGCGATGCAGTCCGCAGCGACAGCGTCCGAGGGCGACCTCGCGGCCTGACGAGACGAACGAACACTGGGAGACACACAATGAAGAATGGCAGCGGAAGCGACCGGGTGATCGTCTTCGACACCACCCTCCGTGACGGCGAGCAGGCGCCTGGGGCGAGCATGAACCTGGCGCAGAAGCTCCAGGTCGCGCGGGTGCTGGGGCACCTGGGCGTGGACGTCATCGAGGCGGGCTTCCCGGTGGCCTCTCCGGGAGACTTCGAGGCGGTGCAGGCCGTGGCCCGCGCCGCCGATGGTCCGGCGGTCGCCGCCCTGGCCCGGGCGAACCGGGGTGACATCGACCGCGCCGTCGAGGCTCTCGCGGCGGCCGCGCGGCGGCGGGTGCACGTCTTCCTGGCCACCAGCCCCATCCATCGCCAGCACAAGCTGAAGATGTCGAAGGAGGACGTGGTGCGGCTGGCGACGAGCAGCGTCGGATACGCCCGGTCCCGGTGCGATGACGTCGAGTTCTCGGCCGAGGACGCCGCGCGCACCGAGCCGGAGTTCCTGGCCGAGGTCGTGGAGCGGGTGATCGAGGCCGGCGCCACCACCATCAACATCCCCGACACCGTCGGGTACGCGGTGCCCGCGCAGTTCGCCGAGCTCATCGCCTTCCTCCGGCGCACGGTCCGCGGCATCGACCGGGTGGTCCTCAGCGTCCACTGCCACGACGACCTCGGCCTGGCCGTGGCCAACAGCCTCGCGGCGCTGCAGGCCGGCGCCCGGCAGGTGGAGTGCACGGTGAACGGTATCGGCGAGCGCGCCGGAAACTGCTCGCTGGAGGAGGTGGTGATGGCGCTGCGCACCCGGGCGGACTACCTCCATCTGGAAACTGGCATTCGCACCCAGCAGCTCTGCAACGCCAGCCGCGTCGTCGCGGCGGCCACGGGGTTCCAGGTTGCGCGGAACAAGGCGGTGGTGGGGCAGAACGCCTTCGCCCACGAGTCGGGGATCCACCAGCACGGGATGATCGAGTTCCCGCTGACCTACGAGGTCATGCGGCCCGAGGACGTGGGGTTCAAGAGCACCAGCCTCGTCCTGGGCAAGCACAGCGGCCGTCACGCACTGGCCAGCCGGCTCCGGGACCTGGGCTACGCGCTCGAGCCGGCGCAGATCGACCAGGTCTTCGAGGAGCTGAAGAAGCTCGCCGACAAGAAGAAGGAGATCTACGACGGCGACCTCGAGGCGCTGCTGGTGAGCCTCTTCCACCAGAGCCCCTCGGGGAGCTGGACCCTGATGAGTCTCACCGCCGCATCGGGCACCGGAACGCCGCCCAGCGCCGCGGTCCGCCTGCAGCGGCGCGGGGGACGCGCGGTGGAAGAGGCCGCCACCGGCGACGGGCCGGTGGACGCGGTGTTCAAGTGCATCGACCGCATCACCGGGGTGAGCGCGACGCTGCGTGACTTCCGCATCTCCAGCGTCAGCGTCGGCGAGGACGCGCAGGGCGAGGCCACGGTGGACGTGGAGTCCGAGGGCAGGCGCTTCCGGGGGCGCGCAGTGGACACCGACATCGTCGTCGCCAGTGCCCTGGCCTACCTCGAGGTGGTGAACCGCATCGCCGCCGGACGGCTCCCCCGGCGGAGTCCTGCCCTCCCGGAGATGACCTGTGGAGCGGTCTGAGCGACCCGCCAGGACCCTGTTCGACCGGATCTGGGAGGGCCACCTGGTCCGCCCCGAGACGCCCGAGGCGCCGGCGGTGCTCTTCGTGGACCTGCACCTGGTGCACGAGGTGACCTCGCCCCAGGCCTTCACCGTGCTGCGCGAGCGCGGGCTCCGGGTGCGCAGGCCGGACCTGACGCTGGCCACGATGGACCACTCGACCCCCACCGACCCTCCGGGCCCGGCGGGCGAGGTGGAGATCACCGACCCGCAGTGCCGCAACCAGCTGGAGGCGCTGGAGCGGAACTGCCGCGAGTTCGGCATCGAGCTGCACCCTCTGGGCGCGGACCATCAGGGCATCGTGCACGTCATCGGGCCCGAGCTCGGCCTGACCCAGCCCGGGCGCACGGTGGTCTGCGGCGACAGCCACACCAGCACCCACGGCGCGTTCGGGGCCTTCGCCTTCGGCATCGGGACCAGCGAGGTGGGCCACGTGCTGGCCACCCAGTGCCTGCTCCAGCGGCGGCCGAGGACCCTGGAGGTCCGGGTGCACGGGAGGCTCGGGCCCTGTGTCACGGCCAAGGACCTGGTGCTGGAGATCATTTCCCGGCTCGGCGTGTCCGGGGGGACGGGGTACGTCCTCGAGTACTCGGGGGAGGCGATCCGCGCGCTCTCGATGGAGGCGCGGATGACCCTCTGCAACATGTCCATCGAGGCCGGCGCCCGCGCGGGGCTGGTCGCCCCGGACGACACCACCTTCGAGTACCTGCACGGCAGGCCGCGCGCGCCGAAGGGCCCGGCCTGGGACGCGGCGCTGGCCCGCTGGCGGACGCTGCGCACGGATCCTGGCGCGCCGTTCGATGCGGCGGTCGAGATCGACGCCTCGGCGCTGGAGCCGACCATCACCTTCGGCACACACCCCGGGATGTCCGCGCCGGTCACCGGGCGAGTGCCGCAGCCGGAGCGGGAGCGCGATCCGGCCGCCCGCCGCGCGCTCGAGGCAGCGCTCGCATACATGGGTCTCCGGCCCGGGCAGCAGCTCGAGGGGCACCCGATCGACGTGGTGTTCATCGGCTCGTGTACCAACGGCCGGCTCTCGGACCTGCGCGCTGCCGCCTCGGTGCTGCGCGGGCGACGGGTGGCGACGCGGGTGCGCACGCTGGTGGTTCCGGGCTCGCGCGAGGTGAAGCGCGCCGCGGAGGCGGAGGGGCTCCACCGCGTCTTCCTCGAGGCCGGGGCCGAGTGGCGCGAGCCGGGCTGCTCGATGTGCATCGGGATGAACGGCGACCAGGTCGGCCCGGGCAAGTCGTCGGTGAGCACTTCCAACCGGAACTTCGAGGGCCGCCAGGGACCGGGGTCGCGCACCTTTCTCGCCAGCCCGCTCAGCGCGGCGGCCGCGGCGGTCGCCGGCGCGCTGGCGGACCCCCGCGGCTTCGTGGACGGCCGTCCGCAGGGAGGACGCTGATGGAGCCCTTCCGGACGCTCACCTCGCGGGCAGTGGTGCTGCCCAGGCGGGACATCGACACCGACCAGATCATCCCCGCACGGTTCTTGAAGGTCACCACCCGGGACGGGCTGGGCCGCTGGCTCTTCGCTGGCTGGCGCTACGACGCGCAGGGCACGCCAGTGGCCGACTTCCCCCTCAACGACCCGCAGGCCGCCGGGGCCCGGATCCTTATCGGAGGCGCCAACTTCGGCTGTGGCTCGTCGCGGGAGCACGCCCCGTGGGCGCTGGTGGACCACGGCTTCCGGGCGGTGATCAGCGTGTCGATCGCCGACATCTTCCGGAACAATGCAATCAAGAACGGGCTGCTGCCCGCGGTGGTGGACGAGGAGACGCACCGGGTGCTGCTGGCCCGGCCGTTCGGCGAGGTGTCCGTGGACCTCGAGGCGCAGGAAGTGAGCGCGCCCGGCGTCCGCGCACGCTTCAGCATCGACCCCTTCGCCCGGCGGTGCCTGCTCGATGGGACCGACGAGCTCGGCTTCCTGCTCGGCCAGGCGCCGGCGATCGCCGCGTACGAGCAGGCCCGCCGCGAGGAGGGCGCGTGAGCCACCTGGTCGCCGTCCTGGGAGGCGACGGGATCGGTCCGGAGGTGACCGACCTGGCCGCGCGCGCGCTCGTCGAGGCCGCCGCGCTGCACGGGCTGAAGGTCGAGCTGCAGGAGGCGCTCATCGGTGGATGCGCGATCGACCAGACGGGCTTGCCACTCCCGGAGGAGACGCTGGCCCTCTGCCGCTCGGCGAGCGCCGTTCTCCTCGGCGCGGTGGGCGGGCCGCAGTGGCCCCCCGAGGCGAAGGTCCGTCCGGAGCAGGGCCTGCTCGCGCTGCGCCGCGAGCTCGGTCTCTTCGCCAACCTGCGCCCGGTCACCATCCATCCGATGGTGGTCCCCAGCTCCCCCCTCCGCCCCGAGCTGCTCCGCGGCGTGGACCTCCTGGTGGTTCGCGAGCTGACCGGCGGCATCTACTTCGGCGCCAAGCGGCGCGAGGCCGACTGGGCCGAGGACGTGTGCTCGTACACCGCCGCGGAGATCGAGCGCGTGGTGCGCGCCGCCGCCGGATACGCCCGGGCCCGCCGGCGGAAGCTCACCTCCGTCGACAAGGCCAACGTGCTCGAGACCTCCCGGCTCTGGCGCGAGGTGGCCACCCGGGTGGTGGAGACCGACTTTCCCGACGTGCAGCTCGAGCACCAGCTGGTGGACTCCTGCGCGATGCAGCTGGTGCGGGCTCCCCGGTCCTTCGACGTCATCGTCACCGAGAACCTCTTCGGGGACGTGCTCACCGACGAGGCCGCGGTGATCGGCGGCTCCATCGGGATGCTGCCCTCCGCATCCCTGGGCGACGGACCGCGCGGACTTTACGAGCCCATTCACGGCTCGGCACCCGCGCTGGCCGGGCGCGGCGTGGCGAATCCGTACGGGGCCATCCTCAGCGCCGCGATGCTGCTCCGCCACTCGCTCGCGCTCCCCGGGGCGGCGTGGGCCCTGGAGGCGGCGGTGAGCGCCGCGATCGAGGAGGGCGTGCTCACCGAGGACGTGGCCGGGCCGGGCCGTCATCCGGCGACCACCCGGGAGGCGGGGAGCGCGGTGCTCCGTGCGCTTCGCCGCGCCATGCCGGCCACGCCGAGGCACCAGATGCAGGTGGAGGAGCGGTGATGGCGGGCGACCCGCGCCACAAGAGCCGCGCGCTCACCGAGGGTCCGGACCGCGCCCCGGCACGGGCGATGCTCAAGGCCATCGGGTTCAGCTCGGAGGACCTGGCGCGGCCGCTGATCGGAGTGGCCAGCACCTGGACCGAGACCATGCCCTGCAACTTTCACCTCCGCCGGCTCGCGGAGCAGGTGAAGCAGGGCATCCGCGCCGCCGGCTGTACGCCGATGGAGTTCGACACCATCGCCGTCAGCGATGGCGTCACCATGGGCACCGAGGGGATGAAGGCCTCGCTGGTCAGCCGCGAGGTGATCGCCGACTCCATCGAGCTCGTCGGCCGCGGCCACCTCTTCGACGGCATGGTCGCCCTGGTCGGGTGCGACAAGACGCTCCCCGGCGCGGCCATGGCGCTGCTCCGCCTCGACCTGCCCTCGCTGGTGCTCTATGGCGGGTCGATCCGGCCCGGGCGGTTCGAGGGACGTGACGTCACCATCCAGGACGTCTTCGAGGGGGTGGGCGCCCACGCCGCCGGCCGGATGTCGGCGGCCGAGCTTCGCGACCTCGAGGACTCCGCCTGCCCCGGCAGCGGCGCCTGCGGGGGCCAGTACACCGCGAACACCATGGCCCTGGCCCTCGAGGTGCTGGGGCTGTCCCCGGTGGGCTACGCCACCATCCCCGCCGAGGACCCGCGCAAGGACGCCTCGACGCGGGCCGCTGGCGGGCTCGTGGTCGAGCTGCTCCAGGCCGGCCGGCGGCCGCGGCAGCAGCTGACTCGGGCTTCGTTCGAGAACGCGATCGCCGCGGTGGCCGCGACCGGTGGCTCCACCAACGCCGTCCTGCACCTCCTGGCGCTGGCGCGGGAGGCCGGCATCCCGCTGGCCATCGACGACTTCGACCGGGTCAGCAAGCGCACGCCGCTCCTGGCGGACCTCAAGCCCGGGGGCCGGTACGTGGCGGTGGACATGGACCGGGCGGGCGGGGTGCCGCTGCTGGTGTCGCGCCTGCTGGAGGCGGGGACGCTGGACGGTGAGGCGCTCGCCGTGGACGGCAGGCCATGGAGCGAGCACGCCGCCGCCGCGCGAGAGACTCCGGGGCAACGAGTCGTGCGGCCGTTGACCGAGCCGGTGAGCCCGACCGGGGGCCTGGTCATCCTCCGGGGGAACCTGGCGCCCGAGGGCTGCGTCCTGAAGATGTCCGGTCACGAGCGCGCGTATCACCGCGGACCGGCCCGGGTGTTCGAGCGCGAGGAGGACGCATTCGCCGCCGTCCGCGCGGGCCGGATCCGCAAGGACGACGTGCTCGTCATCCGCTACGAAGGCCCGCGCGGCGGCCCCGGCATGCGGGAGATGCTCGGGGTCACCGCGGCGCTCGTCGGGCAGGGTCTGGGCGAGCACGTGGCGCTGATCACCGACGGCCGCTTCAGCGGTGCCACCCGCGGGCTGATGGTGGGCCATGTGGCTCCGGAGGCCGCAGCCGGCGGACCGATCGCCGCGGTCGGCGAAGGAGACCTGGTGGTCATCGACGTGAACGCGCGCGCGCTACGCCTCGAGCTGCCGGCCGAGGAGATCGCCGCCCGCCTCCGTGCCTGGAGGCCTCCGGCCCCTCGCTACGCCTCGGGAGTGTTCGCCAAGTACGCCGCGCTCGTCACCTCGGCGGCCGAGGGCGCGATCACCCTCCCTCCAAGCCCCTCGAACCCAAAGGAGCAGTGACCATGGCCACGCTGTATTACGAGAAGGACGCCCCGCTCGAGCCCATCCAGAAACGCAAGGTCGCCGTGATCGGCTACGGCAGTCAGGGACACGCGCACGCGCTCAACCTCAAGGACTCGGGGGTTGACGTCCGCGTCGGCCTGCACGCCGCGAGCAAGTCGGCCCGGAAGGCGCAGGACGCCGGTCTCCGCGTGCTGTCCGTGGCCGACGCCGCGCGCGAGGCGGACGTGGTGATGGTCCTCACTCCGGACGAGAAGCAGCGGAAGATCTACGACGAGGAGATTGCTCCGGCCCTGTCGCGGGGCAAGGCGCTGTTCTTCGCCCACGGCTTCAACATCCACTACGGGCAGATCCGCCCGCCGTCGGACGTGGACGTCATCCTCATCGCGCCCAAGGCGCCGGGGCACATGGTGCGCCGCCTCTACCAGCAGGGGCAGGGGACGCCGTCGCTGATCGCCGTGCACCGCGACGCCTCCGGCCAGGCGAGGACGCTGGGCCTCTCGTACGCCCGGGCGCTGGGAAGCGCGCGCTGTGGCGTGCTCGAGACCACCTTCAAGGAGGAGACCGAGACCGACCTCTTTGGCGAGCAGGCGGTGCTCTGCGGCGGGCTGACCTCGCTGGTGCAGGCGGGTTACGACACGCTGGTGCAGGCGGGCTACCAGCCGGAGAGTGCGTACTTCGAGTGCCTCCACGAGCTGAAGCTCATCGTGGACATGATGTACGAGGGCGGCCTTGGCTGGATGCGCCACTCGATCAGCGACACCGCGGAGTACGGCGACTACAGCCGGGGCCCGCGCATCGTCACCGACGCCACCCGCGCAGAGATGAAGCGCATCCTCCGGGAGATCCAGACCGGCGCCTTCGCCCGGGAGTGGATCCTCGAGAACCAGGCCGGCCGGCCCCACTTCGAGCGGCTGCGCGAGGAGGGCAGGGCCCATCCCATCGAGGAGGTGGGCCGGAGGCTCCGCGAGACGATGAGCTGGATCCGCGACGCGAGGAAGGACTCGAGCGAATCCGGCTCGCACTGAACTTTCCCGGGGCTGCCGAGGAGTGGTGACCCTGGGATGGAAGAACAAGGAGCGCACGTGGAGACGAAGAAGGCGCAGAAGCCGCCGATGTGGCTGAACGGGAAGCTGGTGGCGGCGGCGGACGCCAAGCTCGATTTCCTCACCCCGGCACTGCACTATGGCGTCGGCGTCTTCGAGGGCATTCGTTGCTACCGCACGCCGCGCGGGCCGGCGGTCTTCCGGCTGAACGAGCACATGGCGCGGCTCTTCAACTCGGCCCGCGTGCTGGGCTGGCGCGAGCTGCCGTATGGAGTGCCCCAGCTGGTGGAGGCGTGCCTGGAGACGATTCGCGCCAGCGGATACGACGAGTGCTACGTGCGGCCGCTGATCTGGCTGGCCGAGGGCGGCTGGAACCTCACGATGGATGCGGGCAAGGCGTACTTCGGCATCGCGGTGTGGGAGTGGAAGGCCTACCTCGGGGCGGAGGCGATCGAGAACGGCGTCCGGGCGAACATCTCGTCGTTCACCCGCCATCACCCGAACGTGATGATGACCAAGGCGAAGATCACCGGGAACTACCCCAACTCGGTGCTCGCCAAGACCGAGTCGCTCCGCCTCGGCTTCGAGGAGGCGATCATGCTCGACGCCCAGGGCCTGGTGGCCGAGTGCACCGGGGAGAACATCTTCCTGGTCAAGGATGACGTGCTCCTCACCCCGCCGGACGCCTCGGTCCTCGAGGGTCTCACCCGAGATTCGATCATCCAGCTGGCGCGGGCGCTGGGCCATGAGGTGGTGAAGCAGCCCATCTCCCGCGACCAGCTCTACGGCGCCGACGAGGTCTTCGTCTGCGGGACGGCCGCGGAGGTGGTCGCCCTGCGAGAGATCGACTTCCGGACGATCGGGGCGGGCCGGATGGGCCCGGTGACCCGCAAGCTCCAGGGTGCCTATCTGGGGGCGGTCCGGGGAGACCAGCCGGGCTACGAGCGCTGGCTCACCCCGGTCACTCCGCTCGATGGCCCGCGAGTGGCCGTGGCAGGTTAGGACCCAGCCGTCGCGAACCCCTCACTTCTTCACGCTCGCAGTCAACTCGACGCGGCGGTTCTGGGCGCGCCCCTCGGCCGTGTCGTTGGAAGCGACGGGGTTGGAGTCGCCGAATCCGCGCGCCGAGACCAGGTCCGGCCTGACGCCCTGCGAGATCATGAACTGCAACACGGTGTTCGCGCGCTTCTCCGACAGGATGAGGTTGGAGGTGACGCCCTGACTGGCCAGCGCCGGGCCGATCGGCACGTTGTCGGTGTGGCCGTTCACGTCGATCTTCGTCGTCTGATGGGGGGCGAGGACCTTGGCGATCTGGGCGATCCTGTCCTTCGCCGAGTCGGACATCTCCCAGCCTCCCGACGGGAAGAGCAGCTCGTTGTTGATGGAGAGCTTGATGGCCTCCTGCAGCCGGGTGATCTGCATGGTCTTGGCGCTGAGGTCCGCGCCCAAGGCCTTGTTCAGATCCTGGTACTCCTGCTCCAGCTCGGCGTCTTGCTTCTGCGCCTCGGCCAGCTGCGCCTGCGACTTGGTGTATTCCGACTCCGTGGCGCACCCGGCGAGCATCAGTGCGCCGCAGGCGATCCCGAGAATTGCGCGATTCGTCATGACGATTCCCTCCAGTAGCGCGCTGGACGCTTCATAGCGCTCACCGGCGCTGGACGGAACGCAACGCAGATTGGCCTTTGTGCCAACGCCAGAGCCAGTTGGATTCCTGACCGGCGGGCGGCTTCGGGCCGATGGAACTCGGAATAAGCCCAGTCCAAATCGACGGACTGTCACAGCCCAGCCCTTCTTGCTAGAGGACGGCCGCTGCCGCCATGGGCAGCAGAAGTGGGGGTATCATGAGACGAAGGATGGAGCGCCTCCCTCGAACCCGCGGGAGGACCGCCACTCGTGTACTGCTTGCCTTGGGCCTGTTGGTGTTTTCCGCCCGAGCAGCGGCCACTGGGCTGGATGCGCAGGTTCCTGTCGGCTCGCCCAGTGGCGGATGCCCGAGTTGCCTGACGTCTACGAACGGAACGGTGAGCATCACGTACACTTGGTCGAACACCGGGAACACGTCCAAGCCGGTAGGGGAGGTTCCGCCAGGCGCGAAGGTCCTCTACCTCTACTTGGAAGGCCCGCCATCCGGGTACGGCTTCGTGGTCGCGTACATCAACCTCACGCACGGCGCAGCCCAGAACCACATCTTCGACGCCTACACCGATGGGCGCCTCGACTACCCCAAGAAGGGTTGGGCGATGTCTTATCCTTTCAAAGGACAACCGCTCGACGACCGGAAGCCCTGGACTGCGGAGCCAGTATTCAGGCAGCTGGAGGCCAGCTGGCGGATGACGATCACCCTCGTGATCGCGTACGAGGTTCCACCTCCGCCAACAACGCCGCCCCCCCCGATGGACTACACCATCTCGGTTAGTCCCGGTTCGGGCGTCATGGCAGTAGGAGGCGTCCCGCTGACCTTCACGGTCGGGTCGAGGTGGATCTCGGGGTCCAACGCGACGTGCGACCTCTCGGTCGTCAATACCCCTGCAGGGTTCAGTACGTCGCTCAGCAAGCCGTCGCTCCGCCCATTTGCGGGCGAGACCGCGTCGCTGACCGTCACCGCACGGCCGGACAGTCAGCCCGGCACATATTGGTTCCAGGTCCGGTGCCGCGATTCGTGGGGAAACACGGACCGATTTGCCACGTTCTCTGTCGTGGTGATGCCGCTCCCGGTAGGGAACTTCGAGAGTCTCTCGAGTTCGGGGGTGGCTTCTGGGTGGGTATTCGATCCGAACGTGTCAAGCGTCTCGACGGATGCGATTGTCTATGTGAGTCAGGCCTCGGGTGCTCCGCTCACCTTCAGCGCCCCCACGACCCAGTATCGGAGCGACGTCAACTCCGCGTACAACATCACCGGGAATCACGGCTTCAACTTTGCGATTCCGTCCAACCTCCTGAGTGCATCACGCCAGGTCTGGATCTA
>Ga0208851_1000067_pt1 | contig 43253 bp, 38 predicted proteins | sample NGESurshal092012_FD_184481 | JGI IMG/M metagenome (GOLD analysis project Ga0208851, IMG submission 184481) | Arctic peat soil microbial communities from Barrow, Alaska - NGEE Surface sample 415-2 shallow-092012 (SPAdes) | ecosystem: Environmental > Terrestrial > Soil > Wetlands > Peat ... | reverse complement strand
TTTCGCAGTTTGTCTAGAAGTTCATGTTTTAAGAAGCTGCGCTTGAGCGCAATAGGCTTGCAACTGTCAACAAGGTAGACACATGGCGAACTCTATCGGTAAATATTCAACGAGACTCGACGTGCTGCCTCCGTACCTTTTCGCACAAATCGATGCGCTAAAGGCAGAAAAAGAGGCACAGGGAATTGACATCATTGATCTAGGCGTGGGTGATCCAGATCAGCCGACGCCCGCTCATATCGTCGATTCACTTGTGCACGCCGCGCACAAAGGTGTGAATCATCGGTACCCCTCCTCGGAGGGTATGCTGTCATATCGAGAAGCGGTGAGCGAGTGGTATGCGAAGAAACACATCGACCTCGATCCGGCAAGCGAGGTATTGGCGCTGATTGGGTCGAAGGAAGGCCTCGCGCATCTGCCTTTAGCTTTTGTCAATCAAGGGGACAAAGTGCTCGTTCCAGATCCTGCATATCCTGTTTATAAGATCGCTACTATCCTTGCTGACGGTAAGCCAGTAGCTATGCCGCTAACTGTCGACAATGGTTTCTTGCCTAACATAGAAAATGCTGCACCCGATGCTAAGTTGCTCTTTATAAATTATCCGAATAACCCCACCGCATCTGTCGCTGACGAAGCCTTTTTCAGAACGGTCGTCGACTATGCTCAAGACAACGACGTTATCGTGTGCCACGATGCCGCCTATATAGAGCTGACGTTTGATGGTTACGTAGCGCCGTCGTTTCTTTCCGTCCCCGGCGCTATGGAAGTAGGAATTGAAATCAACAGCCTTTCTAAAGCGTATAATATGACGGGCTGGCGAATGGGCTTTGCAGTCGGAAACGCTGATGTCATCGCGGGCCTCAAAAAGGTCAAGTCGAACCTCGACTCAGGCGCGTTCCAAGCGGTGCAGGAGGCCGGGATCATGGCCATGACGGGACCGCAGGACACGGTCAACGCCCTTAGAAAACTCTACGTTGAACGAAGGGATGCGCTAGTTGACGGTCTGAGGAACATCGGCTGGTCCGTCGAGAAGCCAAAGGCGACGTTTTATGTCTGGGCTCCTGTCCCCGATGGAAGTCCCTCACTGGAGTTCTCTCTGAAGCTACTAGACGCAGGAATTGTTGCTACACCGGGCATTGGCTTTGGAGAATATGGAGAGGGCTACATCAGATTTGCATTAACAGTGCCTGTCAGCACAATTAAAGAAGCAGTAAGGCGGCTTGAGGAGGTTGTCTGAGATGAATTTCGGTACGCGCGAACACCTTGGCGAGAAGGCTGGGCACCTTACGATTGGTGGCGTCGACGTTGTCGATCTCGCGCGAGAGCACGGGACGCCATTGTACATCATCGATGAACGGCGCATTCGAAGTAACTACAGACGCTTTGCAGCAGCGTTCCCTGACGCGGACGTCTACTATGCCGCAAAGGCAAACGGCAACCTTGCCGTGCTGCGTGTACTCGCACAAGAGGGTGCAGGCGCCGACGTCTTCTCCGACGGTGAGCTTTACGCCGCCCTTGTTGCAGGGATCCCCCCTGAACGTATTCTCTTTAATGGGAACTCAAAAACCGATGCTGAACTTCGCATGGCGTGCGAAACAGGCGTTCGAGTCTCTGTCGATTCACTTGATGAATTGAAAACTCTCGCCCGAATCGCCTCACAATCTAACAAAGAGGTCGAAATTGCCTTTAGGGTCAACCCTGATGTATCACCGGCGACTCACCCCAAAATTGCCACGGGTTTGGCACAATCGAAGTTTGGAATCCCGCACGAAAAGGTACTCGCTTGCTATGTCGAAGCGCTTTCGCTTGAGGGCGTCCGACCTGTAGGCATCCATTGCCACATCGGTTCACAGATACTAGAGCTTAGTCCATTCGCAGAAATGATGATGCGGATGATGGATCTCGTTGAGGGGCTTAAAAACGAGCTTCAGCTTGAACTTGATTTTGTCGATATTGGCAGTGGGCTGGGCATACCATATACGGGCACGGCTCCGACCCCCGTCGATCTCGCTAACACGGTGCTCCCGATCTTTCTCAAGCGCTCAAGCGCCCTTGAGATCCGGCCTAAGCTTGTGCTTGAACCGGGAAGATACGTCGTTGGAGACGCCTCACTTCTGCTCTGCACGGTAAACACCGTCAAAGAGGCTTATAGAACTTTTGTGGGCGTTGACGCAGGGTTCAACTTGCTTCTCCGCCCGACTTTATATGACTCGTACCACGAGGTGATCGTAGCAAACAAGCTTGAAAAAACGTCCGATCACACGTACACAATCGCTGGTCCGATCTGCGAGAGTGGGGACATCTTAGCGAGAGATCGGCGCCTTCCTCGCGTTGAAAAGGGTGACCTCATCGCGATCCTCGATACAGGGGCTTACGGGTTTGCCATGAGCTCTCAGTACAATGGCAGGACACGTGCAAGCGAAGTTCTTGTTAACGAGGGCGAGGCGGAGATCATTCGGACGCGAGAGTCTTATGGGGGTCTTCTGATAGGGCAAAACATCCCTCCGCGCTTGCTCTAGGGATCTAATATGAAAACGATACCATTTGTCAAGATGCACGGCAACGGCAACGACTTCGTCATCGTTGACGAAAGCAAGGATGGCTTAGTCAAAAGCAAGTCAAGTTTTGCGGCGAAGGCGTGTGATCGTAGATTTGGAATAGGTGCCGACGGGGTTCTTTTCTTATCACGACCAAGCGCTACCGATCTCGGCATGCGGTTGTTTCAACCTGACGGCTCCGAAGCGGAGATGTGCGGCAACGGAATAAGGTGCCTGGCATTGTACGCAGTTGACGCTGGTTACGTCAGGCGTGGCACTGTTACAGTGAAGACTAAAGCAGGAGTTCGGAAAGTCACGGCTAAGAAAACCTCGGTGATCGTCGACATGGGCACGCCTCAGTTTGCTCGCTCAGCGATACCGGCGCGGGGAACCGGCGATGTGTTTGTCGAAAATATGCACGGCGTTGTAGTCTCTGCCGTCAACACCGGGGTTCCTCATGCGGTAGTCTTTGACGACGTAGCTGACGACGATATTGCCGATTTGGCAGCAAAGATTCGCTTTGATCCCATATTTCCGCATGGTGCTAACGTCGATTTTGTTAAGATAGACGGCAACACACTCTTTGTTCGCACATACGAGCGCGGTGTCGAACACGAGACGCTCAGCTGCGGAACGGGTGCCGTCGCCGCTGCTGCTGTTGCGAACCAGATGGGCCTGATCGGCGCGAGGGTGACTGTCAACACGTTAGGCGGCTCTTTAAAAATTTCGTTAAAAAAAGATGGTGCGTTTATGGAGGGGCCTGCAGAACTGGTCTATAAAGGTACTTATCTCCTTAAGAGGGGCTAGGAAGGTACTTATCTCCTTAAGAGGGGCTAGGCATCTACGAGCCCATCGCCAGTAATTTTGAAACACGTGTGTGCATCGCGCAGCTGAGTCGGATGTTTTTTTATTATCGCACACCTCCGCCCGCCATCGGTCTTTGTAAATTGCACGACGACTTTCGACAGGTTGTCGATTAGATACCCTGCAACGGGCAACGCTTCCCCGGTATCGATGTCGGCGTAGACTTGGTTGGTTACAACCACGCTCAGATCGAATTTCTTCGCTAATCCGAGTAGCAAAAGCAGTTGATTAACGAGAGCGTGCTGCAATGCACTTTCAGTATTCTTTGACTGCTCAAGTCGATAATGCGTCGTGGCTGCATCGAGGACGACAAGCCCCACATTCTCCTTTGCTATTCTCTTAATGTTGCGGAGTGTGGCACGCTGCTGATCGAAGCTTTTAACCTCGAAGACGAGCAGTCTCTGACCGATGGATCCCACGTCTGATCCGGCGATTTGGGCGAATCGTTCTCCTGGAAACTGGTCGGCAGCAACAAAAATGACGCGCTTTTCGCGTCTAATGACGTTTACGGCAAGTTGTATACCTAAAGTAGTTTTTCCGCTTCCCGGCTCTCCGAAAATGTGTGAAATAGCCTTAGTAGGAAATCCGCCGCCAATCAGGGTATCTAGACTGTGGCAGTCGCTAGGATAAATCATCAGTGTTTAGAACCTCAAAGCAAATCCGATCGAGAGAAACGACGCGATTGCTGTTAACTACAGCCTAATGGGGAGTTAGGGTTATAAAGGTTCGTCCCTCAACTATAGAGTGGAGGGGCAAGAATTCACATCGCCCTAGCAACTACGGACTTCGCGCTTTTCCAGGATATCACCAAAACGCTTCGCGAAAAGGGGCTTAAATTTGTGACTATTGCGCCAAGCGACGCGATAGGACGCGAAATCGGCGTCGTGATAACCTCTAAGGAGGAGGCGAGCGAGATCGCTTTTCCCAACGTTGTAGTGGCGTCTGATCCTGAGATGACGGTGAATGAAGCGATCAGACTTCTCAGGAATGGCGCCTTGCTTGGGTGCGCCGTTATCGGCATCGATCCGGGAGAAGAGCCAGGGATAGCCGTCGTCTCTAATGGCATCGTCGAAGCGGTTTATCGGGTTCCCTTGGGGCAGGCCGTTGGCGTAATCGAGAGAATTAAACAGACATATTCTGACATACTTGTACGAATTGGACATGGGGCTCGCCTGGCGAGCATGCATTTAGCAAACTCGTTAGTAGCCCAGGGGATACCAGTCGAACTCGTCGATGAAACCGGGACCTCTCCGTACCTCGGAAAAGGCACGGGTGGGACCGCGATCTCCGATATAGTCGCCGCCATCAATATCGCGTACAAACAAGGCGTACGCGTGGGACACCAAGAGATCCTGCCTTCGAAGGGCGAGATCAGGTGGATTCAAGAGAGGAGTAGGGCACTCTCAGAAGGACAAACAACGATCTCGAGACAGCTTGCGAAAAGAGTTGCTCTAGGTGAAATAACGATTAAAGAGGCGCTAACTGAGTATAAACACCCAAAACAGAACCAAACGTGCTAACTGCTGTTTAATCGAGCCCAAGCCTCTTGTTCAGCTACTCTGATAACGTGTTTGACCGGGATGCCGAGTCTTTTGGCAAGTTTTGCGGCGTCGCCAAACTCTGCAGCGACGTTCAACACGGTGCCGTGTTGGTCTGTGGCAATTTTTACGCTAATCGTGTGGGCTTCGCTGCCGATACGAACCGTTACGGCTTCACTGCGCCGTAAAGCAATGAGTCTGTGACGTGTTGGCATAATCCGCACGCCCAAACTGCCCGTTTCTTCGATTATCTTTCTTATCAGTCTATTGGAGTCGGCGGGGCGCGCTATCACCTGAATAAGGTGCCCGGTTCTGCTTTTTTTCCCGGTCGTGGGTATTATTGCGACGTCCAGAGCGCCCATTTCGAGGAGCCCATCGACCAGATTTCCAAGCACCTCTCCTGTCACATCGTCCACGTTAGTTTCAAGCACGTGGACATCATCTCGAAGCAGACCCTCATCGCTCTGACCAAGCGTAGCACGCAGAACGTTTGGGTGAGAAAAGTCTTGAAATCCTGCGCCATAACCCACGCGTTCAATGGTCATCTGGGGCAAAAAAACGTCTGAAACTCCCGTAAAAAAGGCGAGAATAGCCGCACCCGTTGGGGTCAGCAGCTCCCCTTCCACGGGCCCTCCACGAGTTATCAAGTCGTATTTGGCAAGTATTGCGGCAGTTGCAGGAGCGGGGACAGGGAGAAGCCCATGATCGGTCTCTAACGATCCTCCGCCAACGAATATTGGGGTCGTGAATGTTGCGTCAACCTTGAGAAGTGATATGGCCGTGCAAGCACCGACTACGTCTGCAATGGCATCCCGAGCACCTATTTTGTGGAACTCGAGCTCCTCTTTTTGAACACCATGCGCGGCTGCTTCTGCTTCTGCAATTATCTCAAATATCGCACTCGCGTCAGCGACTATCGGTGGACTGAGCTCGCAAGATTTAAGCACGTTCATAAGCTCTCGATAAGCAAGCGGCGTCTCTTCGGCGACGACATTTACTTGCGTTGCGCGTATGCCCGATTTGCTCACCTCGTAGATCTCAACTTCGACGTTGGCAGCAGCTTCCATGCTCTCTCGAACGGCGGATGCGTCGGCGCCCAGATCGATGAGACTTCCGACGAGCATATCCCCTGAAGCGCCAGAAAAAGGCTGAAATGCAAGTATTGTCATAATATATCAAATGGGGCTCTTTTAGCCACCCTTATATATCACCATGGGTATCATATAAGCTTAGGTTTTGATCGTATGCCTCTTGAGATTCAGTTAAAAGTTGCCAAAGCATACCCGAATGATTCAGGAAGGGGTATTGCACGGCTCGACCCAGATACACTGCTTAAGCTTCAGCTCTCTCCCGGAGAAATCATAGAAATCGTGGGCAAGACCAGTACGGCTGCCAAAGTCTGGCGTGCGGATCGCCAAGACTGGCACGAAGGCATTATTCGGATCGATGGATTCATTCGCCAAAACGCCGGTGTCGGCATGGGTGAGCGCGTGCTTGTACGCAAACCGAAGGTGAACGAGGCGCAAAAGGTTATGCTAGCCCCTCCTGAGGGGACGGTCACACAGCCACTCGCAGAGATGACGGACAGCGTACACCGTCAGCTGCTCAAGCGTCCTATGGTTCAAGGAGACGTCGTACCCGTTTTGAGCGTTGCGTCGCACCCGCTTCTGCGAGTGCCGGGCCAAGCAGTACCACTCATCGTGGTAAGCACGAGTCCACTTGGCGTAGTATTCATTACTGAGCGAACGCAGCTTGACCTAAGAGATAAGCCCGTCAAAGGGTTTGAATCAGTGCGCGCCACAGGCATCTCATATGAGGACATCGGTGGTTTGAGAGATGAGATACAACGCATAAGGGAGATGATTGAGCTCCCGATGAAGCATCCAGAGGTTTTTCAAACGCTTGGCATCACGCCGCCGAGTGGTATTTTGCTTCACGGCCCTCCTGGTACCGGAAAGACGCTCATAGCAAAAGCAGTGGCAAATGAGTCGGGCGCATCGTTCTATTCTATAGCGGGGCCCGAGATTATGAGCAAGTATTACGGTGAAAGCGAGCAGCGACTGCGTGAAATCTTCGAAGAAGCACGCGATAAAACTCCCTCGATCGTATTTATCGATGAGCTCGACTCAATCGCGCCACGACGGGGCGACGTAACCGGAGAAGTCGAGCGACGCGTTGTTGCCCAATTGCTTACCATCATGGATGGGCTTGAGGAAAGGGGTGAGGTAATAATCGTAGGCGCTACAAACAGGGTAGAAGCAATCGACCCTGCTTTGAGACGTCCAGGAAGGTTTGACAGAGAGATTGAGATATCTGTACCAGACTACAATGGTAGAAAGGAGATCCTCCAAATTCATACACGCGATATGCCGCTCGCCAACGACGTTAACCTTGAAGAGCTGGCCAGCATCACTCACGGCTTCGTCGGAGCCGATCTTCTCTCTGTTACGAAAGAGGCGGCAATGCGCGCTTTGAATAGATACACGCCTGACATCGACCTCGACAAGGAGATTCCCGCCGAGATCCTTGCTAATATGAAGATCACTAACGATGATTTCAGCGAAGCATTTCGAGAAATTCAACCAAGTGCGCTTCGCGAAATCCTGGTTGAAATTCCCAATACCACCTGGAACGACGTTGGCGGGCTTGAAGACGCACGGCAGGAGTTGATCGAAGCAATAGAATGGCCCCTTAAAGACCCTCAATCGTTTAGAAGAATGGGCATCAAGCCACCTCGCGGTATTTTGCTCTTCGGACCGCCTGGAACGGGTAAGACGCTTATCGTTAGAGCAGTAGCGAATGAAACTGAAGCGAATTTCATAAGCGTGCGTGGTCCGGAGCTTATGAGCAAATGGGTCGGTGAATCTGAGCGTGCGGTAAGAAGTGTTTTTAAGAAAGCTCGGCAAGTTGCGCCCGTCGTCGTCTTCCTCGATGAGCTCGATGCGCTCGCTCCAATGCGGGGTATTGAGGATACCTCGCGAGTCTCCGAAAGGGTCGTGAACACCCTCCTAACAGAGCTTGACGGTTTACAAGAGCTAAAGGACATTGTCGTGATCGCTGCCACGAATCGGCCTGACATAGTCGATCCGGCCCTCCTGCGATCAGGACGATTTGACAGGATGATACTACTTGGTACGCCGCAGAAGAGTGCAAGGGTATCGATATTGAACATCCATACGCGGACCATGCCGCTGTCAAACGATGTAGACATCGAAGAGCTTGCGGATCTCACGGAGTGGTATGTCGGCAGCGATTTAGAAACACTTTGTAAAGAAGCCGCGATGCTCGCTTTGCGAGAAGCGAAGGACATTCGTTCAATAGAAATGCGTCATTTCAGAGAAGCACTGAAAAAAGTTCGACCTGCGATTGACGAACGCACTATGGAGTATTACGAGCAGATAAAACAGAGATTCGCAGGAGGTCGCCCTGCTGAGCCGACGACGCACGTGAGCTATCAATAAGTGTGGAGTATACGAAACCCTTTATATCATAACTACATAGCAAGCAGCGATGAAAAAGGAGATTTTCGCAAAGAATCTGTCTAATAAGCAAGTGATGGGGAGCGATGGTAGTGATATCGGCACGCTCTATGATCTTATTATTGATGAAAATACCGGCGATATCCTTGATCTCAAAGTGAAGCCCGATCCCGACCTGAATCTGCAAGAGTTTAGGACGGAAAACGACTTTATATTTTTGCCATTTGACGCTGTGAGGGCGATAAAGGATTACATTGTGGTTGACCGCAAGCTGATTAAGCAGCCGCAGTGAACGCCAACCTTCTTGCTGCTTGATTCGCGCTATGAATGCGGCAAGGCTTTAGCGAAACGCGCGGATTAGCAACAGTATTATTTTGTTTCGCGGAGCATAAGCTTGTTACAAAGCGTTTAGATGTTCTAACATAGAGCTTTGATCATAAATGGATACATGAGTGGAACGAGGAAGTGAGATGCAAGTTGACGATTTGATGAATGCCCCCGTATATTCCGTCTCACCCGAAGACACGGTTGCTCACGTAAAAAATGTGATGCTGAAGCAGAAGATTGGTAGAGTAGCAGTTGCTTACGAAGGGACTCTCGTTGGCGTGATTGCCAAATACGACCTTGTAAAGATGCTTGGATCATCTGAACCAGGATGGCGGAGGCGGCATCAGGACAGAACGCTCGCTAAAACGATAATGTCAGAGAATTTGGTCACAACCTCGCCTAATACCTCAATTGTAGGGGCAGCTCGAGAGATGATCACCAACGGAATTGGCTGCCTTCCGGTAGTAAAAGACGGCGAGCTGCTTGGCATTCTCACAGACACGGACTTAGTAACACATTTTGCTACTACAAGCTCAAAGGTTCTAGTCAAAACTATTATGGCTAATGCTTTTCTCACATGCCACCGCCATCATTCAATCAACCACGTTTTGCATGACATGGATACGAACCATATTTTTCGTACCATAGTTCAAGAGGGGAACGGCGTGCCCGTTGGCATAATCACGCATACCAATCTGACGTTTGCCCAAGAGCCTTTTATCGATTCAAAGGACATTGTGATGGTGAGAAAAGCCGATCGTGCTGGCGTACAAAAAAATAGGTATGTGCGAAAGGTGCTGCAAGTTGCAGAAGATATTATGTCTGAACCGCTTATTACCATACCTAGTGACTCAAAGGCTGTAGATGTTGCACACATGATGGTTACGAACAGGATAGACGCCATTCCTGTCGTAAAAGACGAGTCGCTTGTCGGTATTATTTCCAAGACCGACATAGCGAGAAAGATGGCAGAATAGGACAGTCAGCGTCTCAGCGTGACCAGTAAGGTGCAAAAAATGCGTTACGACAATCACACGTTTACTTCAGCATCTGATCTAGCATCAGCTGCGTGCTTTGTAAACAAATCCGATCGGATTTCACACGCCTTGGATCTTATGGAAAAAAACAAGGTGAACCATTTGCTCGTGATGAATGATGGAGAAGTTGTTGGGATTTTGACGAAACAAGGTATTGCACGCACATTAGGCGCAGTTGATGACGTCATTAAGCCCGCCTCGTCACTACACGTGACAAAAGCAATGGATGAAATGTTCACTGTAATTAGCGGAGCCCTACCAATTGGCGAGGTCAACCGTCTTTTGGAACCGTCAGGGGTCCTGGTAGTTGCCAATGGGCAGCCTATTAGATGGATCACTTTCAATGAGATCGTGAAGGTGAGCAGGCCGGCGGGGTTGGCGGGTGAAATAATGGATCCTCCATTGACTTGCTCCCATGTTGATCGAGTAGCCCACATCAGGCGAAGGATGATTGATGAGAATACGTGGTGGATGGCGGTCGTCGAAGATGACAAGCTTGTTGGAATCATAACGGAGAACGACCTAGCGAAGGCCATGAGCCAGTTCAGAGACGACGTACGATCTCAGTATCAAGATTCACGCGTGCGGAAACTACTTGTAAGTGACATAATGGTCGCAGATGTCGTGTTTGCGCGAACTAATACCTCATGCGTCGATGTGGTCGACCTCATGTTGAAACACGACGTTGAGGGCGTGCCAATCCTCAATCTAAATGATACTATGGTCGGCGTGATAACTCAAAGTACCGTGCTTCGGAAGCTCGAATGACTTCAAGCTCCTCCCACAACCATTCTCAGCGGTCGCCGGGGGGAGAAGAGGTTGATAGTTGCTACCCCAACGGCGTGCCTGCTTGACACTGTATTGTTCCTGACGTGCCGACCTTTCCGAGGATTTTGAATTGACTATCAGTCAACGTCTCTGTTACTTTTATAGCAGTGACTGCGTGGAGCGTCAGTGTGGCCGTCTTAATGCTAGAGCGTCCTTGTGCTAGTGCTAGCCAGACAATTAATTGATCGCTGAGATGTGTGTCGATCGGTGCCCCGATGGACAGTTGCGATAAGAGCTTAGCTGCGGCCTCCTCTCCAACGCGTTCAGCAGGTTTGCCTGGAGCTCCGAGTGAGTCACCTGCTAGTCTTCCTCCGGTTGAAGTCTCAGCCCATAGCACAACGCCGCTTCCTGTGGAAGGACTTTTAGTCCCCTGACCAACGTCGTGCACGAAGCCCGCGGTTTGAAAGCCTGCTCGCGAACAGCTTTGTTTGGCAGCGTTTGCTTGCCGTTCGACTATGTGAGTAGGTAGATTACGCGAATGCGATATACCTCTTATTCCTTGGAGAGCCCCCATATCGACGATATTGATAGGATGCAGCTCGTCGACGGGCTCTGTGAGGACGTGTATCAGCCCCCCTCCACGAGGATAGAACCCCCTTTTTATGAGACGAAATCGGTACCGAAATCCCATGCTAACTAGTACGGGATTAAGGACGTTGATCACGTAATCGGCTTGCGGCGCCAATGGATTGTTAGTCCCACCGATGATAGTAACAGAAGAACGCTGATCGGCGAATGCGAGGACCGGCAAAAGTGCCTGCAAAATGAGGGTAGTGCTTCCGGCCGTCTTCGCGTCAAAGTGAAAAGTTCCCCCGTGTATCGGTCCCGGGGAGAAAACTAGCTTAGAAGAGCCTATCGCAAGTCCGCTCACCTTTGCGGCGGTGACCTCAGCTACCGCACGTATCGCCGTCAAATGTTGGCTGCGAAGCCCGGGATTTGTCCGGTTGACCCTAATATTCTTGATAGTAATGGGCTTTCGCGTTAACGCGGAGAGCGCTAGACATACACGCAGCACTTGTCCGCCGCCTTCACCGATGCTGCCATCAATCTCAATCATCAATAGTAATTACACTGCATTCAAAATAAACTGCGGTGTCTGCAACAGTTGAAATCGCTGATGACTTGAGAAACGGTTACTCGCCGCCTTAAATGTCAATTTATGCGTAGAATCAGTATGCTTTTTGACCTCAAGCAAGTGTTATTTAGTACCTTGGCCTTTCTATTACTACGCGAACATCGGCTGTAGCGCCGGTAGAATTAGGGAATACAAGGAGCACGAAATGGGTCAACCGGACAACATAACAGTCTGTAAACTCTGCCAGCGCAACTTTGAAAAGTCAGAGGTAGGTCGAATTAAGATTTTAAGACGCGAAAAAAAAGGAGAAAGCGTTCTTTGGGTCTGTTCTTATTGTGCCGGGCGAATTAAATTCTCGGACCACTGAAAGCGCATCTATGTGCTCAAAGCGCAATTTTGCCCTGGTCTCTGATTCTCGCTTCTTAACAAGATCTCGTACATATTGAGTAGTTGTTTCAAGCCTCAAGACTCATTTAGACCCGATTGACGGTTTCTAGGTGAAGCTCGCAGTTTACTAGTTTGATATAGCTAAAAAGAGGGGTCGCGCCTCTGTGATTCTCGCTGCTGTAGCGCTTGCAAGCTGTTTGCCTTTTTTTTGCCAACAGACTCGCTTTTACGTGACTGAGGGTAGGCACTGTGCAAGCGGACATGGCTCTCTTTGGTTCGCCGCAACTTGCAGAAACAGCAACGACTAAGCAATCAACCTCTGGAAAGCGCAGTAAGGGGCGTGATCAGACTCCAAGCATACAGGCATCGGTTTTGTTTTCCTTATCAATACGTATTTATTTCGTTGTGTATTGTTTAGGTATGTGAGGGTTATTGCACTTACCGGTGAAGCAGAACGTTGCGAACAGTTTATACAGGCACTAACGCTTCAACATAAGGTGGCGATTCTGCGTCAGGAACGCGAGAATTCACTTACGTTAGCCCACAAGGGAGGCTCAGATACACTCCTTTGCATCAAATCTCCGACGAGATATTCGTTGACGCGCTATACACACGAGAACACAAATGAAATCCCGCGAGAGCTAGATCGTCTGGGAGAACAAGAGGATGTTGATTTTGCCGTTGTAGTGGGGAGCGTGCTTGCATCACGGATTGTCTCTTTTCGTGAGGTTTACGAGGTTCAGCTAGAGCCCTCTGCAAACTTTGAACAGCATTTTGAAGCGCTTAAGAATTTTCCAGAATGGATGACGCTCGGTGCACTCGTAAGAACCGTACGTTCGCATCCTGACATTAACAAAGCTGGAGCGATACTTACATTCACTGGAACTGTTCGCGAGGAAGCGTTTGCTCTTGAGTTTGACATTTACGAAAGGGGGGCGCAGCAGCGACTTTCGTCAATCGTTCGCGATCTGAAGACTGCAGAGGGCATAATAGAGGCAAAGATATACCATAAATCAGGTCGTGTCAAACGAGGCGAAGACATCGTCTACATCGTTGTTGCGGCAGCACATCGACAAGAGGGGTTTAAGGCACTCAGGGATGCAATAGAACGGATAAAGAAGGAAGTCCCCATCTGGAAAAAGGAATTTACTGAAGAAGGTGAAAAATGGGTCGGTGTTTGAGGGTGCGGGAAAGCCGCGACGTCAAAAACGATAAGCGGGGCTATCTGTCGATCGGCGAGAGTCTGGATTGGTGATGCAAACAAGGAGAGTTTTATGAGGCTTTTTGGAACAAATGGTGTGAGGGGGATAGTAAACCGCGATGTGACTGCAGATCTTGCCCTACGACTCGCTATGAGCTTGGGAACACTAACAAAGGGCACAGTTGCGGTCGGACAGGATACGCGGACGTCAGGTAGCATGCTCAGCTGTGCAGCAATTGCCGGACTGCTCGCAACAGGTTGTAAGGTTATTGACGTCGGCATAGCTCCGACCCCCGCTGTGCAATACTTCGTGCGCGATAACGCCGATGCGGGCATCGTTATCACCGCGTCGCACAATCCGCGGGAATACAATGGACTGAAACTGATCGCTGCTGATGGAACAGAGTTTGGAAGTGAAGAGGAACTAGCCGTCGAAGACATATATTACCGTGATGCGCCCAAGCTTGCGGATTGGCGTGAGACAGGCGAACTTACACACGTTGACATCCTCCCTGCTTATATAAAGGGGGTTATGCAGAACGTGAGCGCGTCAGACATTGCAAAGCGTGGGTTCATCGTCGCAGTCGACACAGGTTCTGGCGCCGGCAGCGTTGTAACGCCATTCTTGCTTAGTAAATTAAACTGCAAGGTGACAACGATCAACGCGCAGATAGACGGCACGTTCCCGAGTCGAAATCCAGAACCGACAGAGGATGTACTCACCGATCTTGGAAAAATCGTCGTCTCTAACGGCGCCGATTTGGGAGTTGCTCACGACGGCGACGCTGATAGGGCGGTTTTCATCGATGAAAACGGGAATTTCGTCAACGAAGACGTTTTGCTTGCGATCGTCGTGAAGCACGTGCTCTCAAAAAAGCGAGGACCCGTGGTCACTCCCGTCAGTTCATCGCAGCGCATCGAAGATGTAGCTGAAGCAGCCGGCAGCCACGTTGTCTGGACCCCAGTCGGAAGTATTCACGTAGCGCGTGTAATGATGCAAGTGAACGCTGTCATAGGTGGAGAGGGCAACGGGGGCATCATCTTCCCAGAACACCAGTACTGCCGCGACGGGGCGATGACCGTGGCCAAAGTGCTTGAAATAATGACCGAACGTGATAGAAAACTTTCTGAGCTCGTTAACGAAATTCCGAAGCGATATATGGATAAAACGAAGGTCACGTGTCGCGATAGAGACGCAGCCATGCAACACATTCAGTCATCCGTTCACGGTAACGTCGACACAACCGACGGCGTTAAAATATGGTATGATGACGGTTGGCTGCTTATTCGCCCCTCTGGAACAGAGCCAATCATTCGGATATTTGTCGAGGCGGAAACGGAGATGAGGGCCCACGAACTACTTGAACTAGGCATAAACATGACCAAAGGTTGCTAATGGCCAAGGAGTCTCGAGCGTTCTAACTTACTCGGAAGTGGAATATGGCATTAGAGGAGCTCTTAGTTCTCGGCGCAGAAGTCGAAGTGCTCGATCCAAGTTTAGAATTCTTTGTGACCGGTTGCAGCGGTTTTATCGGCACGCATCTTGTCAAGCGTCTCCTAGACGAAGGGCATATGGTAACAGGCTACGACCTTGTCATGCCAGCTTACACTCACGCTAATTTCGATTTCGTGCAAGGGGACATCCTTGATTTGGAAAGACTTCGCGCGAGTGTGGTCAAACCTGACGGCATCTATCACTTCGCAGCGCAAACTAAGGTGCCTGATTCAACTCGAGATCCAAGCTACGACTTCCAAGTTAATGCGCGAGGTACATTCAACGTGTTGTCATGTGCTTCTGAAGCCACGTTTGTGTACGCGTCTACAAGCACGGTTTACGGAACTGCGGCTACTCCTACGACTGAAAAACACGCTATGCGTCCAGTATCCTTCTACGGCGCTTCAAAAGCCGCGGGCGAGCTTTATTGCTCTGCATTTAACGGCATTTTCGGATTACCCACGATCTCTCTCCGTCTTTATAACGTCTACGGGCCAGGCAATGCCAAGGGAGTCATGTATGACCTTATAAAAAAGCTGCAGACGGATGGCAGCCACCTTGAAATATTGGGATCCGGACTCCAGAAGAAAGACTACGTTTATATTGACGACGTCATAGACGCGTTCTTGCTTGCTTATAACATGGGAATACCGGGCGAAGCTTACAACGTCGGAAGCGGCAGGGCTATTACGGTCAACGAGATTGCCAGCTTCATCTGTCGTATGTTGGACCTGCATCCCGAAATCCACTGGACGGGGGGCAAGTCTTGGGAAGGCGACATTGAATCAACGCAGGCCGACATATCGCATTTTGCCTCGTTTGGTTGGAAGCCTACAATCGATGTAAAAACGGGCTTGCATAACCTCTACGACTGGATACAACACTACTAGTTCGACTTGGCCGTCCTAAATAGCATTCGAAGCGTGTAGTTTTTTACGACCCGAACGTAAACAAAAAGAAACAAAAGTGTGAGCCCAGCTAAGCCGGACTCACCTCAAATAGTTTAAAGCGTTACTTCCGACGTCGTATCACCAAGTACGCAACAACCAACAGCCCTGCTACCGCGTACAACGCCTCAAAACCAGGCAAGCCGAGGAATCCTCCGGCTGCCGTGGGTGACGCCGTTGCCGTTGCCGTTGCCGTTGGGGGTATCATGACACTATCGATGATGTGAATCACACCGTTAGTCGCGTTGATATTCGCTTTGGTAACTGTCGCGTTATCTACTTTAATTTTAGTGCCATCAACAGAGTATGGTACAGAATAAGGGGTTAATGTCAGAAGATTTCCAGTACCTATTAAATCACTTGAAAGAAATTTCGTTGGGATGATGTGATAACTAAGCACAGTCCTTAATGCTGTCGTGTTGTTTTGCCAACCAGCAAGCTTAGAAGCGTCAACTTTGGAAAAAGCGGCGTTGTTTGGTGCGAAGACGGTATAGTTGCCTGGACCGTTCAACACGTTTGTGAGGTTAGCTTTCTTTAATAGGCTCGTAAAGTTCGTAAGATCCGTATTATTGGCTGCAACCTGTGCTAGAGTCTGCGTAGGTTTCGCCGTTGCCGTGTTTGCCTGCGTTTGTGCGAAAGCGACACTTGACCCTCCAACAATAGAAAGGATCACTAACGTTGCCAAAACAGCAGAAAAGAGCTTTTTGCTGATCATTTTTCACCTCGAATATCTCTTGTTATTGTTGGTTTGAATTTCCATATGCTATAAACTTTGCTTTTCTCTACTTCCGACGCCGCATTACCAAATATGCAACAGCCAACAGCCCGGCTACCGCGTACAACGCCTCAAAGCCTGGCAAGCCAATGAACTCCGGCCGCAGCGACCGACGCACGGTGTGGTTTTTACGAATTAAAAAGAAAAAATAAAGGTAGAGCCCAGCCAAGACCGGACTCACCACGCGTGGTTTAGTGCGTTACTTCCGACGTAGCATCACAAAGAACGCAACAACCAACAGCCCGGCTACCGCGTACAACGCCTCAAAGCCTGGTAAGCCAAGGAATCCCTGAGCTGCCGATGCAACGGCTGATACAACCGCTCCCGCCGTCACTTTTGCGGTCGCGTTCGCCGACGGTATCATCACACTATCGACGACGTGGATTACGCCGTTAGTCGCGTTGATGTCCGCTTTGGTTACCGTCGCGTTGTCAACTTTGACTGTAGTGCCATTGACGGAATATGTTAGGGGCAGCCCGTTTGCCGTCGTGAGCGTCCCATTGCCCTTGATATCTTTCGATAACAGCGTCCCCGGTACGACGTGGTAAAGCAGCACTCTCTTAAGGGCGGTCGTGTTATTCGCTAGATCAGCCAGAGTTGAACTCGGGACTTTTTCAAAAGCCGCGTTCGTCGGCGCAAAAACTGTGTAGTTAGTGGTTCCGTTCAAAGTGTCAGTAAGGTTCGCCTTCTGGAGCAAGCTCACCAGCGTAGAAAAGTTCGGGTCGCTAGCTGCGATCTGAGTGATAGTCTGCCCCGTGGTTGCCGCCTGCGTTTGCGCAAAAGCTACACTAGACCCTCCGACAATCGAGAGAATTAGTGCGGTTGTCAATACAGCAGAAAAGAGTTTTTTGCTGACCATTTTTTACCTCCAATATAGACTTAGCTTCATTGACGCATGAAGTACCATATGCTATAAACTTTGCTTTTTCTCTACTTCCGACGTAGTATCACCAAGTACGCAACGGCTAATAGCCCGGCTACCGCGTACAACGCCTCTAATCCAGGCAAGCTAAGGCGTCTTCCATCAGTTGCCGTGGCTGATGCATCTTCTGAAATCTTCGAGAATAAGATAAAAAAATAAAGGCGTGAGCCCAGCTTAGACCGGACTCACCACACGACGCTCAGAGCGTTACTTCCGACGTCGCATCACTAAGTACGCAACGGCTAATAGCCCTGCTACCGCGTACAATGCCTCAAAGCCAGGTAAGCCGAGGAATCCCCCAGCAGCTGACGCAGCGGCTGATGCAACGGCTGATGCAACCGGTCTCGTCGTCGTTCCGGCTCCTGGTTGCAGCACAGTATCGATGATGTTTACTTGTCCGTTACTTGTGGTAATGTTCTTTGTTACTATGGTGGCGTTAGTGCCGCCTTGAAGTTGCACTTTCGTGCCGTTCGTTGTCCAAGTAATCGTGTTTCCTGCGAGCGTTTGAGCAGTTCCGTTTACCGTGAGGTCTACTTTACCCACTATGACGTGGCTCTTGAGGATCGTTGCGAGTGCCGTCGTATTGTTTGCCAAAGCGGCAAGCGTTGTAGCGTTAAGCTTCTCAAAAGCAGCGTTATTCGGCGCGAAAACTGTATAGTTTTTGGTCGTGTCGTTGAGCGCAGCCGTCAAGTTCGTCGCGTTAAGATATTTCACTAAATCTGACAGCGTGGGCGTTTCTTTTGCAGTCATTACGATCGTGTTCTGAGGACCTACTACTACTGCGGTTTGAGCCGATGTGATACTGGTTCCAGCTATAACACTTAGAATTACTAAGGTTGCCAATACAGCAGAAAAAGACTTTTTATTGACCATTTTTCACCTCCAATATAATGTTAGCCTCTTATACGTAATTTGCTTATGCAATAGGTTTTACTTAATGAATCCGCCTCTGTAGTCTCAAAAGATTCGCTATCGCTCCGAATCACGTTATTCGTGTTCGTGGCTTCGAAGTCCAGAAATCTCTTAAGTGAGGCCGTCATTTGATAAAGAAGTTGAAGCAATAAAATCTTTTTGGTTAAGCGTATGCCGGGGCAAACAGATCTTCTTCTGCGTTTCTTGCAAATCACGAAGAGCGGTCTGTTTTCGTTGCCCCCCAATTACCTCACGCAGACGGCGTTCGATTAAAAAAGCCCCCTAGTCAATAGCAGAAAGACAAATAGCATATTGTTTTATATCGGCACGAGAAAAGAACAGCGGAGAAGTTGACATGTCTTGGAAGGAAATAAGCCCGCTGAGCAATATTCGTAGCAGGATGGACGGGCTGTTAGAGGATATTGACAGCGACGAGTATACTGCGCCAATCACCGCAACGCCACCAGTCGACCTCATAGATCTCCCTGGGGAGATCGTCGTTCTCGTAGATCTTCCAGGAGTTAGCAAGGACGATGTGAAGCTTGAAGGCAGCAGCGACATGGTAGAAATTACAGCGGAACGGAGTTCACAATTCGACAATGACGAACATCTCATAAGAGAACGAGCGTCACGCGAGTATTACCGCTCTATCAAACTCCCTACAAATATCGACGATGCTGCCGCGCGCGCAAGCTTCTTTAACGGCGTGCTTGAAGTTCACTTGCCGAAGATTGGAATCGCTGACAAGAAGCTCATCACTATTGAGTAACCCGCCTCTTGCGCAAGCAGATTGACGGCATCAGTCAGGTTCGCTCCTCATCTTGTGCTCAGTGGGGGTAACTCTCATCATCGCCGTCATATGAAATATGGACTATTTAGACGATAAATATTCCTTTAAACTCAAAGGTACTCACGCACGCTCTTGATTCGCTTGAGAATTGAAGCATTTACAGTCAATCGTATTCCCCTAGTAAAAGAGGGAGACGACATAACAGATTTTTTGGGAGATCTAGACCTTTACGACGGAGATATCGTAGTCATTGCTTCCACGATAGTCTCGAAGGCTGAAGGATTGATCCGTAGGTTGGAAAGCATTACTCCAAGCGAGCAAGCCATCAGGATCGCCGCGGGACTTAACGAGGATCCACGTTTCATTGAAGCCGTTCTTGGGCAATCTACTGAGATCCTGATTGAAAAACCGTTCTTGCTTGTTGAAAGCAAGTTTGGACAGGTGTGCGTTAACGCAGGGTTGGATCGGTCTAACGTCGAAGAAGGGTTTGTTTTACTCCTTCCTGACGATCCCTGTCACAGCGCAAAGCAGATACGCACTCGAATCTTCGAGCGCTACGGTAAAAACGTGGCAGTGATAATCACCGACACTTGCGGTCGGTCGTTTCGCGAGGGACAAACTGGCGTTGGGATAGGATTTGCCGGAATTGCCCCGATGAAGGACTGGCGCGGGAAGAGGGACCTCGTGGGGAAAGTACTAGAAATAACAAACGAAGGCGTGGGCGATGAGCTAGCTGGGCTCGCCAACCTAATGATGGGGGAAGGGGCAGGCGGCGTCCCAGTAGTCATCGTTAGAGGTATCACCTATGAAGACCGTTCGTGTCAGGTGTTTCGTTCGAAAGAAACAGACGTGATAAGAAAGGCCATCAACGACGCAAACAAAATCTAGCGTAGGCTCTCCGATCCTTGTATAACTCCTTTTTTTGTTTTTTTCGAGAGCTGGCATCTTTCGACACACACGCATTGTGCAACTTTACGATTTTCAAGCAGGACTTAGCATAAGGATGCATTTGGAACCTTTTACGTCACAAAGGGAAATGCTGGCAATTCGAGAAGCGGCATTAGACAACTTACGAAGTGTTCTAGGTTTTTAAGCCACCCCTCTCAAATACATCACATAGATGCATAGCAATAACCTACAGCCTGCAAATTGTCAGGTATTCGAAACCGAGTAGAGCTCGATCTGTGGTTTATTTGTATCCAAATGGGCTTGAGCTGTCGTCGGGACGATCGCCATCAAATAATGCCAACCTGTTTCGCGGCAGGCATTAAGAATAATTGAAGGAAGTACGTTGACGCCGTTGCGCCCATAGGTGCACTTCTAATGAAGTTTCGCGGTTGTTCCCGCGCGTAACCCTCAATAGAGTTGTTAGGTATGAATGGAGCGTCCCGGCCGGGATTTGAACCCGAGTCTTGAGCTCCGCAGGCTCATAGGATATCCACTACCCCACCAGGACTCACATAACTCTATGCTTTAACGGTATAAATCGGTTTTTCAACCAGACTGACCTATAGGGGCTGCTTGACATATCTCGTTATGTCGATCCCGACTTCTGACGTGGTTGAACTTCCCCCCAGGTCAAACGTTCTCACTTTGCGGGCGCGTAAATTGCACTCGATTGCGTGCATAACACCGCTTGCAGCTTGAGCCTCACCGAGACTCTCGAGGAGCATTGCTCCAGCCCAAATTGTCGCGATCGGGTTGATCTTGTTTAAGCCTTTGTATTTTGGGGCAGAACCGTGAATCGGTTCAAACATTGAAGTTCCTTTTGGATTTATGTTCCCCCCAGGGGCAAGCCCAAGCCCACCTTGCACCATAGCCCCGAGATCCGTAATAATGTCCCCGAACAAATTCGGCGTGACAACTACGTCAAACCATTCCGGGTTTTTGACGAGCCACATAGTCATGGCGTCGACGAGGTTGAACTCCGTTTTTACGTCTGGATAGCCTGCGGCGATTTTGGTGAATATCTCACGCCAGAACCCGTAAATGTCCGTCATAGCATTCATTTTGTCGACGCTCGATAAGTGTTTCTTCCTTCTTGTAGCCAAGTCAAAAGCGTACTGCATCACGCGTTTTGTCCCCTCAGCTGAGATAAGCCCGATTTGATATGCAATTTCGTCGCTGTCAGAGTCAATATCGAGGCCAAACTTGACGCTATACAGGTTGCGGATAACTTCGTCATCGTGATGTACTTTGCCTCTCTGAGCGCGACCGCCGATGCCAATATAAAGGTCTTCTGAGTTTTCACGCACCACAACGAAATTAATTTCTTCAGGACCTTTGTCTCGAACTGGCGTCTCTACACCCTCCAGCAACCGAATAGGTCGCAGATTTATGTATTGATCGAGATAAAATCGCAGGGCGAATAGCACACCGCGCTCGAGCACTCCCGATGGGACACGCACGTCTCCGACTGAGCCAAGGTATATTGCGTCATAGTGGCTCAGTTCTTTGAGAGCGTCTTCTGAGATAAGCTCTCCAGTGGAGAGATAGTGCTCTGCCCCATATGGGTACTCTTTCCACTCAAGGTTGAATCCGTAGTTGTCGCCTGCGGCTTCGAGAACCTTTTTTCCTTCTGCAATGACCTCAGGGCCCACGCCGTCTCCAGCGATTACGGGGATTTTATACGTCTTCATTTCCGCTTCACCATACAGTATTCAGTAAATCGATGTTAGATAACGCGATTAATCACTAGTCTGTCTCGAGTTCGCGCGGCTCTCGACTTTCAAGCTGCGCCTTGTTTTTTATGTACTGAACGAGGCCCCCAGCATCTATGATATTCTTAATAAACGGCGGGAAAGGAGTTATCGGGATTTCTTTATTCTGCGTCTTGTTGTAGATGTTGCCCTTCTCTAAATCAACGTGTAAAATATCCCCCTCCTCAATTTCTGTCGTATCGCATTCAACAACCGGCAGTCCAATATCAATGGCATTTCGAAAAAAGATCCGCGCAAACGAACGTGCGAGCACGACGCCGACATTGTCCTTTAGAGCCAGAGGAGCGTGCTCCCTTGAGGAGCCGCAACCGAAATTTTCTCCGCCGACGACGATATCACCTTTGATAACTTGACTCGCAAAGTTAGGTCGTACGTTTTCGAAAGCGTGCTTTGCGAGGTCTTTTGATGAATTGAGCACGAGATACTTGCCTGGGACAATTGCATCCGTATCGACGTTATCTCCAAACTTCCACACTCTGCCTGTGATATGAGCCTTTGATCTCGCCATGTTCCACTCCTAAAGCGTTCTCGGGTCAGCTATTACCCCATTGATAGCAGACGCCGCCGCGGTCGCAGGGGAACATAGATATACGGCAGCCATCGGGCTTCCTTGTCTGCCAACGAAGTTGCGGTTTGACGTGCTGAGACCAACCTCACCTGGACCGAGTATTCCAAACGATCCACCCATACACGGACCACAACAAGGGGCTTCAACAAGAGCGCCGCTGTCGGTAAAGATATCTATAAGACCTTGTTTTAACGCCCTCTGAAACTCGGTTCTCGAAGCGGGAATCACAATCATTCGCACCCCTCGCGCAACTTTCTCTCCCTCTAGTAGCTCTGCTGCTGCTTTTAGATCCTCGTACCGGCCGTTTGTACACGAACCGAGGAATACCTGATCTATGTGATAGCCTTCAACGTCCGTGACTGGCACCACGTTATCGACCTGGTGGGGTTTTGCAACCACGGGAACCATTTCGCTCGCGTTGTAACGACGCAAGACTTTCGTTGCATCTTCGTCAGAGTCCAGCGTGAAGTCTCCATCGATGGAGCGCTCCTCTAGAAAGGCGGCCGTCGCTTTGTCGGGTGCTACAATCCCCGTTTTTCCTCCCATTTCGACGGCCATATTGCAGAGAGTCATCCGGTTGGGGATATCCATGTGAGCAACGGTTTCCCCACCGAATTCACACGCCTTGTAAGTGGCGCCATTTACGCTGACGTCGCCAATTATTGTGAGTATTATATCCTTAGCATAAACGCGGTGTGAGAGTTTTCCTTCAATATCAAATGCGATGGTATCTGGAACTTTAAACCAAAGCTTTCCGGACGCGAGGGCTGCCCCCATATCTGTCGATCCAACGCCGGTAGCAAACGCCCCCACAGCGCCGTATGTGCAGGTGTGTGAATCGGCGCCAATGACGAGCTCTCCCGGAAGCACGTGCCCCTTTTCGACCATGACTTGATGGCATACACCTTCTTGCACATCGTAGTTTAGGATCCCCTCTCGTTTCGCAAACTTGCGAAGTTCGAGGTGGTTGACTGCGGCGTCGATCGAGTCAGCAGGTACCTGGTGGTCAAAAAGCATGATGACTTTGGTACGATCCCACACCCGATCTGTTATCTCGTAGAGCGTCTTCACAGCCAGAGGTCCTGTAATATCGTGAATCATTGCGACGTCTATCGCAGCTTCTACAAATTCACCAGCCGTTACGACTCTTCCAGCTGAATTTGAGAATATCTTCTCGGCAATAGTTTGTCCCATCCTCGACGTGCCCCTTAACCAAAAATAGTGTGTAGGTCGCTGTCATAACACGCAACAGAAGTATAAAAAATATTTCATTACGAAGAAAAGAATCGTTTGCGACAAATATTGATGCAGCAAAGCCTTTGACCTCTCACAATGTATAGGGATCTAGCTGGAGTTCTCACGGTTTCACACTCGCTGCGCCTTTTTGGCAAAGTTATTAAGATAAGGGGTTATTCTACTGAAGGTGCAAGGAAACTTAGACCACCTTTCTGATGACGTTGCGAATATCTACGAGCGCTTAGCCAATACGATTTCGAGGGAGGAGTTCGTTGAACGAGTCAATCAAAAAGTTGAGGACATGTCTGGTTTGTGTGATGATAAGACTGCGGCCATGCTCGTAGCTCACGAGCTTGGCATCGATACGATCGTGCAAATCGGACAAATCGATGCACAAACGAGAGCCGTCGCATTTGTCGGGAAGCTTTCGCACGTCTCGCCAACGAGAGAATTTTCCCGTAACGGCGATGTTGGATATGTTGCCAATCTCGTCGTTTCGGACGAAACGGGGTCAATTCGCGTGGTCTTATGGAACGATCTTGCAAAACATGTCGAAGAGCTTCAAATTGGACAGACCCTGAAGATTGGGGGGGTCGTCAAGGAAGGGCCATACGGCTTAGAAGTTAACGCGAGAGAAATTGAAGTCGATGAATCAGTACCAAAAACTGAGGTAACCTCCTCCGAGGATAAACAGACGATCACTGACCTTATAGCAGGACTCAATGCGGTCGAAATAAGTGGTGTTATACTCGACGTTGGACCCGTACGTACTTTTTCAAAACGCGATGGCTCGGTAGGAAAAGTCTCGAACATAACGATCGGCGATGAAACGGGGAAGGTACGCGTAACGCTTTGGGACGATCTGGCTGAGAAGGCTGTTGATTTTGTCGCTGGGGATGTGGTTGACATCACCAATGGGTATACGCGAGAGCGTTATGGACGGCTCGAAGTGAATGTGGGCAGTCGCGGATCGCTCCTGAAAGGGGCTCGAAGTATTGAATTCGTTGAGCAAATCATCCCCATTGGTGAGGTCAAAGCGGACGTCCCGTGTACGGTTAAGGGAGTAATCGAGAACGTCGGCTCTCTTCGGGAATTCACTAGAAATAATGGTAGCGCCGGGCAAGTGAGAAACATCGTACTAAAGGACGATACTGGTGAGATAAGAGTGGCCCTCTGGGGCGACAAAGCACTCGCAATAACCGAAGAGGATGCGCACAGCAATGTCATATTGCGCGATGGCACCCCGAAAAACGGCTTTGACAACCAACTCGAACTGAGTGTTGACTGGAGAAGCGGTCTTGGTTTAGCAGGTAAGGAGGACAGGGCGCCAAGCCAAAATACCGCGCCGCAAGAGAGTACTGACGGAGGCATTACCGGTACGGTGATTTCATCGGCGGCGTCGGTGTGCGTCGACAACGGGATCGACTACGTGACTTTTGACAAAGCGTTTAGCAATGTGACGCTGGACGTTGGGGATGAGGTTACGGTTGTTGGTACCAGAACGAATGACAATTTTGCGGCTAAAAGTGTGTCAAAAACGCCGCAGGACTTGGCCTCTCAAAAATTTGCAGTAATCAAGAGAAGACTCGATGAGCTTCAGTCCGCGATCCAGAAGGCGGACGTGCGATAAACACTTTCGCTCTGCACTCAAAAGCCTTTATAGTGCACAAGTGATTAGCGTGTATGACTCTCCAAGAGTTGCGACAAAAAAGGGAGGGTGGGTGTATGGAAGAAGTAGAAGAAATCGATGGTTTTAGTATCGAAGACCTGCCAGGCGTAGGCCCTGCTACCGCAGAGAAGTTGAGGGAATCTGGTTTTAACTCAGTGGAAGCAGTTGCCGTAGCATCCCCTTCGGAGTTATCAAATGCTGCAGATCTCGGTGAGTCAACCGCCTCCAAGATCATAATTGCGGCGCGCCAAGCTGCAGACATCGGCGGTTTTGAGACCGGCGATGTCATTCTTGAAAGAAGGCGACACGTAGGTAAACTTAAGACCGGAAGCGAGGCTTTTGATGAGCTTCTTGGGGGGGGTATGGAAACCCAAGCGATCACCGAGCTCTACGGAGAATTTGGCTCTGGAAAGACCCAAGTTGCACATCAGCTTGCGGTCAATGTTCAGCTCGGGCACGAACGCGGCGGTCTTGACGGATCGTGCATATTAATTGACACCGAGAACACGTTTAGGCCGGAACGCATCAGTCAGATCGCAGGAGGTCTCGATCTCGATCCTGAAGACGTGTTAAGAGATATCCACGTCGCGCGGGCACATAATTCCAATCACCAAATATTGTTAGTCGAAGCGGCAAGTGAGTTATCGGAACAGCTTAAGGCGACTGAGCTCCCTGTAAGGCTCCTTATCGTAGACTCGCTTACTGCCCATTTTAGGGCTGAGTATGTCGGCAGAGGTACGCTTGCAGACAGACAACAAAAGCTAAATAAGCATCTGCACGACCTTATGCGCTTTGGAACGTTAAACAATGCAGTCGTGCTCGTCACTAATCAAGTTCAATCAAAACCTGATGCCTTCTTTGGCGATCCAACGCGACCGATCGGGGGCCATATATTGGGCCATACCGCGACTTTTAGGTTGTATTTGAGAAAATCGAAAGGTGGAAAACGTATAGCACGCCTTGTAGACTCTCCCAACCTTGCTGAAGGCGAAGCGATATTTTCGGTGGAGTCAGAGGGAATACGCGACTAAACGAGAGCAAGTTCAAGTATTTCGGAGTTGTCCCGCTACCATGAAAGTGGTACTTTGATTAAAGCTGTAGCGTTTGATATCGACGGCACTTTAACCTTCCCCGACCGGTCATTGGATCTTACCGTTGTTCGAGCCATTCGACAATTGACCGTTCCGATTGTTTTAGCGACCGGTAACGTTTTGTGTTTTGCAGATGCGCTTGCGGTCAGTATCGGAAAAAGCTCAGGCGTGATCGCCGAAAACGGAGGTATCGTCACTGTCGGTAAATCGAAGCTTGTTAATGGGGATATTGCTGCCTGCAGTCGAGCGGCTCAAGAAATCGAGGGCAGCAGTGAGTTTACTCTTCAGCGGATCAACGCCAAAGAGCGCGTCACTGAGATTGCTTATAGCAAAGACAACCTAACGACCTCCGACGTCGAATCGCTTCGCAAGATGGTGGCTCAGTGCTGTGAAGGCGTTACCGTCGTCGATTCGGGATTCGCTCTCCACATAAAAGATGCGCGCGTTAACAAGGGCATTGGCCTAATGGGAGTTGCGCAACTCCTTGAAATCGCCATCGACGAATTTGCAGCGTTTGGCGACGCTGAAAATGACGCTGAAATGTTAGAGATAGCGGGGAGCGGGATCGCAGTGGGTAACGCAGACCCTAAAGCGCGAGCTGCTGCAAATTACGTCGCAGAAGAGCATTACGGCCTTGGCGTTGTCGAAGGCCTCAAATATCTGAGGCTATTGTGATTGCTTGACCACTCAGACAACAAATCTGACAAAATGTATAGGGCGTGCCTTGGCGTGTGGTTCAGAATTCCACCGCACACTCTGAAGCACACCCCCTATATGCACTCGCAAACGCCCCAGTCCACATGACGAGCTATAGCGTTAACACTTGGGTACTATAGCCGGGTCATCACAATTCGAAGTATTCCTTGACGATTTTGTAGGCGCAGAACTCGCCGCACATGGTACAAGTATTTGAATCCGAAGGCATTCGTTCCTTACGAATGTTCATTGCAGCTTGCGGGTCTATTGCGACTTCAAATTGTTTCGCCCAATCGATTTCGTTGCGCGCGTGCGCCATCTTTAGGTCGTCGTCCCTGTCGCCAAGCTTTACCATGTCCCCGATATGAGCAGCAATCCGCGCAGAAATGACTCCTACGCGCACATCGTCTGGATATGGCAATGCAAGGTGTTCTGCTGGCGTAACATAGCAGATGAAATCGGCGCCATAAGAAGACGATAGAGCTGCTCCGACCGCGGCCACTATGTTGTCATAACCAGGTGCTATGTCAGTCACGAGTGGACCGAGCATATAGAAGGGCTTATCTCTGGTCAACCGCTTTTGCAGCACCACATTGGCCTGAATCTCATCAACCGGTATGTGTCCCGGGCCTTCAACGATCGTTTGAACACCAAATTCGTGTGCTTTGTCAGAGAGCTCGGCATTTATTACTAGCTCTTGAATCTGGGCCCTATCGGTAGAATCATGCACTGCGCCTGCTCGCATGCCATTTCCCATGCTGAGTGTCACTTCGTGTCGCTTGAGGATTTCAAGAAGGTAGTCAAATTCGCTAAACAGTGGGTTCTCTCGCTCGTTGTGAGCCATCCACGCCGACATTAGAGCTCCGCCTCTCGAGCAGAGGCCAGCGTGCCGTCCCTGAGCCCTCAACCTGTCGAGTGTCACCCAGTTTATTCCGGTGTGAATTGCCATGAAGTTGGTACCAAGCTTTGCTTGCTCTTCAGTCACTCTAAAGAGATCATCCTCTCGCATGTCAACGATTGAGCCGGACTCCCGTGCAGCTTCAATAAACGCCTGATAGAGTGGAACGCTGCCAACGGACAGGGAAGTAGCTTCGATTATCCTCCTTCTAATTTCGTAAAAGTCGCCAGCGGTAGACAGCTCCATTATGGAGTCAGCTCCCGAAGCCTCAGCCACTTTTGTTTTTTCGACTTCGAGATCGACATCTGCGATGTCTGAAGAGGTGCCAACGGAAGCGTTAACCTTGGTCTTAAGCCCTTTGCCTATTCCAATCGGTTTGGTCTCCCGGTATGGACTTATAGGAATTACTATCTGTCCGTTCGCAATCCCGCGGCAGATAAATTCGGGCGTCACGCCCTCATCAGAGGCGACGGTCCTCATCTCGTCAGTTATTATTCCTTGCTTTGCGCGATCAATTAGGGTCATGATTCACTCCGTGTTCTTGCAGTTCAATAGTTGTATTATAACGAGGGGCAATCTGTTAACTGGCGTTTACAGGTTCATTCAACTTAAAAGGAACTGGTCTCTATATCCCGATTTTAGTTAGTCGCTAATAAATATATATAAAATATAGTTAATTTTAAAATTAACGGAAAAATATTTTATTTAAATAATAACATTATCCTTGTTTACCAACGGGATAGCCTTTTAGATAAACAAAAGTTGAACTTTTTCAATTTTTAATGATTTCGCTCGCCACAAAGGTTAGTGACAAACGTAGCGAAGCTAACAAGTCGGATTTCAGAGCGTTTGCGAGTGTCTGCCCGTCCGCCGCCGCCCCACAGAGCCCATTTTAGCCGAAATAAGTCTTGTTTGTTCTGCGAGCTATCACCAACGCGCTATTTTTTATACTTCTCAAGGAGGTTTTGAGCCTCATCCCAGTTATAATCATAGATATGCATCGAGTTGCCAACCGTGCATAACGTCCCCATCTTCAGTCCTGTCGGTTCCAAAAGCTCCTTTTTGACCAGGGAAAGAAACGCGTTAATGTTAGCTTCATATGCTTGAAAAACGTCCCAACTCCGGTACATGATATGCACGTCAAGCTTCCCATTGCTGTGCAGGTAAACCCACATTCTCTGAAAGCACGGTTGGTCTTCGTCCTTTTGACAGTCAATTTTTGGGATCCACGTAATTGCCTGAATACGCTTCGATCCGACTCGTTTCTTTAATAGCTGGTCTTTCATCCACGCTAACTGATCAATTCCGTGCCCCTCTACGAGTCGTTCCAAATAAGTGTATTCGAAGTGGTGTTGGTGTAAGTAGTCGCGATCGAACTGTTTCTTATATTCCTCTACCCGGGCTTTCGAACAAAAAGTATCACCTTTATGCCACCCCAGGGTAGGCTTGTCGATTTGGATCATCCCCATTAGGATCTGGCGCGCTTTAACTTCGTACTCGGTGTCTACCACGTTGCCAAATTCCATGATGTGTCTGACTGCTTTATACCAAGCCTCTGGAACTGTCAGCGTTGTTATGGACATCATTTTAGCTTCACCTGAACGTTGCGCGTGACCACGTAAACGTGACGCACATCAAGCGCACTCAAACGGGTCCGCTCTGAACCGTCTTACTTCTGCAGATCTGCTGTTTGAAGGAAAAAAGCCCCGGGAGGGATTTGAACCCCCGACCTATTGATAACTTGCTCCGCAATCGTGAGTACCAGTAGCGTTCCGATGCGCAACGTTTTGCGTATGTGGTTACAAGTCAATCGCTCTTCCAGGCTGAGCCACCGAGGCGCTTAGGGCGATTTTATGTACGCCCGCCGATACTTATACGTTTTTGATGTATAGCTATAAAGCGTCGGATTCACGAACGGGATGGCTAACATACTCATTCGAAATCGCTCGCTTCAATGAGCGCTTGAATCCCTGGCAAGTTTTCTCCCGCCAAGAAATCTATGCACGCCCCGCCTCCGGTTGATACGTGAGTGATGTGCTTGTCAATACCTATGTTTCGTGCTGCGGCTGCGATGTGGCCCCCGCCTAGGATAGAGAATTTAGATTGAGCTGCGGCTTTCAACGTTTCATCGGTTCCGAGCGCAAACGCCTTTTGTTCGAACACTCCGGCAGGGCCGTTCATCACAACGGTACCTGCCGTTTTGAGTTCTGCCGAATAAGCTACAATTGTTTCTATGCCGATATCGTAGATTGGATAAGCTTTTGGCAACACTGAGATTGGTGTCTCTAACCGTTTTCCGTCGTCGTTTAAAGCCACGTCAAGGGGCATTACTATTTTACCGCCGTAGTTATCTAACAATCTCTGACAAATCTCGACATAATTGCCGTATCCAGAAGATTTGATGTAATCGAGGCTAGGAGGTCCGATGTCAACTCCTGCTGCAGCCAAAAAGATATTCGCTACGAGGCCCGTAACAAGCACCTTGTCAGCGCTTCCTTTAGCGAAAACGTGCTCAATGACTTTGATACTATCGTCTGCTTTCGTCCCTCCAAGCACGAACAGGCGCGGCCGCTGGGAAGTTGTCAGCGCCTTTGTGAGCATTTCGAACTCTCGCTCCATCAACTTCCCTGCTCCTGAAGTCAAGGCTCGCGGAAACGCGACGATCGAAGTCTGTGCGCGGTGTGCAGTTGCAAACGCGTCATTAAGAAAGATATCACAGAGTAGGGACAGCTGTGTAACAAGATGCGTTTTAGCAAGATCTTCAACGGGGGCCTTGAGCATCTCTTCCGAACTAAAACGAACGTTTTCGAGAAGAGTAATATCTCCTATTTCCATCTCTTGTATTGATTGCCGTACGTTGTGTCCATAAATGTCATCGACATACGTAACGTCTTTCCCGAGAAGTGAGGAGAGCTTTTCGCCGTGCTGCTTCATAGTCGTGAAATCTTGCTTCCCGGGCCGGGACTGGTGGGCAAGGAGCACCGTCTTAGCATCTTTCAAGGCTTCAATGGTTGGAATATGGCCGCGAAAACGAATGTCATCTAGAATCTCTCCGTTGGGCCCCATAGGTGAATTCAAATCGACGCGAACTAGGACCACTCGTCCGTGTGTATCGAGATCGTCCATAGTGAGAAATGGCGGCATAGTCAAAGCTTATGTCGAAACGTAACATATAAGCGTATCTAATTGTCGTAAAATGCCGTTGAAGCGAGTTTTGAACCCGCTGCGAAGCCTCCACAGACTCTCAAAGCGTTCAAACTGGAAAGAGTGAAGCCGTTACTCAAGCTGGAAACCGAGATATTCCTGTATTCATCGGATATTGTAATTAATGCGTTGATACCGGTAGGAAGAGCGAGCCGTAAGTTTCCGATCTCCGGCACGCGAAGTGTTGCCACACCTATTATCCACTCTGGCTTAACTGGTTCGACGACTGGGGATCCGCCAAAGAGCAACGGCTGATCATAGTCTTGGTTGTGGTCCCCCTTAGTGATGTATCCTGCGTGAGCAGCCGTTTGATTGTTTGGAAGACGGTCTCCTGCGTTTACCCAGTACATAGCTCGGTGTATGATTGGCGTCGCGTGTTCGTCGCCATTCGGCCTATAAACAATGACATCACCGTAGTCGCCGAAGCTCTGGTGATTAGTTGCTTTCCCTTCTTTGTTAGTGACGACCTGCACTTTGTGAATAAGCACGACGTCACCGACGTATATACCATTGTTTTGATCCAGCAGGCCCGTTGTCGTATTGTGCTCCATGCTTCCCGATTGCACAGCAACCAGCGGAGTTACCGACCCTGAGTACGCATATACTATCGACAAGATCACGGCTACAACGAGAAATGCAACTAATATATCACGCAGAAGCGCTAACCAATAATTATCAGTCTGCCAAAATTTCTTCGTGCGTTCTCTGGTTTGATCTTGCATGTATTTCAGTTGAAAAGCGAAAAAACGGTGTAAAGCTGGAGGATATGTGATGATAGTTGTAATTGCCGCTTTATATAACCTGCCGACACGGGGTCGCGGGTCCGCGACAGCCCTACAAAGCGCTTCGATGCTCAAGCGTGCAGGTTCCAGCTAATGAATAAGGGAAAAGGAGGATTTCGACTGCCAGTTTTGGCTCACATGTTATCGAAAGCGTTCTCCGTCATGACCTGTTATGATTCGAACCGACATAATTGAGAAGTTTTCTGACAGCGGCTTTCTAGTTAACCAAGAAGCCGTGGTGATGATTCAGGAAAGCGAGCTGCCATTGGCAGTGGTTGACGAGGTTTTGAGAAACGTTGATGAATCTGTGTTAGTTGTTGCCCCCCCTAACGTCACCGCGGCTAAAGAATCGCTGAACTCACGGAAAAGAAATGTGAAGCCTATGCTTCTGTTCGATCACAACGAAGAGGACATTTCGGACGTCATAGTTGAGAGCCCACTCAGTGAAACGCACACTGGTGCAACGCAGCTACGCCAACGACAACCACTACCCATAACAATTCTGGAGGACATTACCGAGAGTTCCAATTGTGTAGGTACATACGAAGAATTCGTACAATACTTCAGAAATCGGTACGACCGGCTCAGCGAAATCATAAACAGGCGGCTTGCTACTCGACCAATCGAGAGCTTGACGTTATTCAACCGTAGACGCGAGGCCTTGTTCGACGATGAGGTTTCGACAGTCGGAAAAATCTCTATCGTCGGCATGGTAAATGAGATGCGCGACACACCAAATGGTCACAGGGTAATCGAGTTGGAGGACCCTACCGGATACTTCAGCGGAATTGCGTTGAAAGATAAAAGCGCATACAACGCAGCACTTCAAGTGGTGCACGACGAGGTGATCGGAATAACAGGGTCTCTCGCATCTGATGGAAAAGTGATCTTTATTGATAGTATTACGTGGCCTGAGATCTCTCCGCAAAATCAACCCACATACTCAGCGACGGACGTATACGTGGCCCTCACCTCTGACATTCACGTTGGTAGCAACACGTTCTTAATAGACACGTGGAAGGATTTTGCTGACTGGATATCGTCGAGCGATGATGAAAGAGCGCGTAAAACGGCTTATGTTATCGTGGCCGGCGACGTGGTGGATGGCATTGGGGTTTTTCCAAATCAAGAAGAGGAATTAGCCATTGACGACATCGACGATCAATATGCCGAAGCCGCCTCCCTTATTGACATGTTGCCATCAGAGCTCTCTATCATTATTTCTCCGGGAAACCACGATGCAGTTCGACAAGCAGAGCCGCAACCTGCCCTCTCAAGTGACTATGCAAAAAGCTTCAGTAACAACGTCACGTGCGTGGGCAATCCTTCGCTGATTGAACTGTGCGGCGTCAAAATACTCATCTATCACGGCAGGGCTCTGGACGATATAATCGCGGCAGTTCCTGGCTCATCATATAGCAACCCTGACGGTGCGATGAAGGAAATGCTAAAAAGACGGCATCTTTCACCGGTATATGGAAATAGGGTCTCTATAGCGCCAGAGAGCACAGATCACTTCATCATTGAAACGATACCTGACATTCTTCATAGCGGTCACGTTCATACTATAGGTGCTTCGCAATATCGAGGCGTCACTGTCGTCAATTCAGGGACATGGCAAGGCCAAACGAAGTACCAAAAGTCACTGAATATTAATCCGAGACCCGGGGTTATGCCAGTCTGCAATCTCGCGTCGATGGAGACGACATTCATTGACTTCTTAAAAAATAATGGTCACGAATCCTCTTGACCGCCAATAAGTACTATTTTACACTTGCAGTATCTTTTTTGAACCCCAATCATTACTCATAGCAACGAATAGCTTCATTCGTTCCTTGCACGCTTAGTGGAGGGGGACGATAACAATTTAAACGCCTTGCTCTGGGTGGGCAATGCCTTTCTAACTTTGAGTTTTAAAAACGTCTGCTGGTCGCTGCTCTACCTGACCTTAGATCGAAGCCATTAGATCATCCATTGAATACAATCCCGGCGGCTGCTTCACTATAAATCTTGTCGCTAACATCGCGCCGCTGGCAAATGCCTGTCTACTGTGAGCCTGATGGCTAATCTCAAGCCGTTCGCCATCTCCGATGAACAACACTGAATGATCGCCCACGATATCCCCGGCGCGTATCGAATAGGATCCTATTGGCCGGGAACGATCGACCTCTTTGATGATATCGATTGCTTTCACTGCCGTCCCGCTTGGAGCATCGATTTTGTGCTTATGATGTGCCTCAATGAGCTCAGCGGCGTACGCCGCGCTTGGAAGACTTTCTGACGCTTTCTTAACCAACTGAAAGAACACGTTAACGCCGATCGAAAAATTTGGCGATATAACCGCGGCTACATGGCCTTCGATCGCTTTCTTCGCTTCTGCACGTTGTTCGGGAGTGAATCCTGTCGTTCCAACGACGAGTCGAACACCAGCACCTGCGGCTTTTTTGATAATTTCGACCGATGAAGCAGCGACTGTGAAATCGACCAAGACGTCGGGGCTTACGCTTTTTAGCGTCTCCGCAAGCTTTGACACATCTATGACGTCAGAGTTACAGCTCTGCTTGTCAAAAGCGGCCACGAGTGTCATATCAGGCGCTTGCGTAACGTTATCGATAATCATCCGTCCCATTCGGCCACAAGCGCCTGTCACTGCAACTTCTATCTTGTCGTTTGGTGTCATACAGCCACTATGTCCTAATCGGTGCTCCCTAAGTCTGTGTAGGCCGCGAGCGTCGCTTTGAGTTTTGCAACGTTGGGTTCTGCCATCGAAGTAAGGGGCAATCGGAGCGGTCCGCCTGCAAGTCCGAGCAAATCACATGCTTTTTTGATTGGAATAGGATTTGTCTCAATAAAGAGCGCCTTAAAAAGCGGGGCTAGTCGATAATGCACCTCGCGTGCTTTTTCAAAGTTGCCGTCAAGGCAGAACTGTGTTAGTTGTCCCATCGGCTTCGGAAAGATATCTCCAGTAACTGAGATCACCCCCGTAGCCCCTAGCGCCATCATAGGAAGGGTGAGTCCATCATCCCCCGAAATGACGCAAAAATCGAGATCTTGGGTAAGCTTTATAATGTCTGAAATCTGGCTGAAGTTCGCGCTTGCCTCTTTCACCGCCGCTATGTTGTTGTGCTCGTGGGCAAGCGTGCTGATCGTTTCAGGATCCATGTTAATTCCGGTACGACCAGGAATGTTGTATAAAATGAGCGGAATATCGCACGCTTCTGCGATAGAGCCAAAGTGTTTGATTAATCCGCTTTTCATAGGTTTGTTATAGTAAGGGACTATCTGCAGAGATGCTTGTGCTCCTGCATCTTGCGCGTGGCGTGTCAGATCAACTGCCTCTGAAGTGCTGTTGGATCCCGTTCCAGCAACGACAGGAACGCTTGCCGCGTCAACGGTAACATCAATTAGTTTCTTGTGCTCATTGAACGTCAACGTCGAAGATTCGCCTGTACTACCACACGGCACTAGCCCTGAAACGCCTCCCTTCTGGAGATATGCTATGTTGGAACGCATCCCTTCGACGTCAATTTCGTCTTTGTCCGTAAATGGCGTAACCATTGCACAGAAGACGCCCTCGAATTTCATGATTTTTTCCTGTTGCCGATTTCTACTCTGTGCGTAATATATCCAGCAACCCGATTTCGAATATTCTTGCTTTCGATGTTCGTGTACTCCGATACGAGCAGCTTGTTTTTTTCATAATCTGAGCTGAATATCTCGCGGTGTCCGCGGAGCAGCTCTGCTGATACGCTTTTAATGTACGTTGGTCTGATACTCCCTATGAAAACCCCTCCGTTCCTTTTTCTTGTTAATCTGTGATACGTTTTAGCTAATTATCTTATCGTCGATGAAATTTTAGCAACCTTTTTGGCAACATGCTGTGCTGAATGGCCTAATATATATGCCACCGGTTCTTTCGCTCTACCGAGCCCAAATATGACGTCGGGAACGCTCCCGCCGCGTTTCACGCTACTTTCTATCCCGCGTGCGGTTCCCCACCCTTCGATTACTCTCTTGGGTTCGTCCGCTCTATCGAAGCCTTCCGCTGCGAGGTTTAGTTCGTGGCAGGCGTCGACAACTTCGTCTGAACGTCGCACGGTCATGGCGCTCTTCATAGAGGGGTCATACTGCAAAGCAGTCAGGACCACTCGTGCCATATTGCGGCTTGCACCAAATGCCACGCATCCGACCGGTTTGACTGTCCCTCTGACTTTCACAATTCGTCCCTTCACTGCAGCAACATCTGCTACCCTCTTAGCGCGTGAAATTGCCATCGCTAAGTTGCTGCCGCGCTCAGGTATAAGGTCCGGGTTTATAGCCTTAATGGTGCGGAGCCCCGCGCCTATATCGAGCAACGTGAGATAACGTTCGGCGGTATCTAATGTTGCTGCGACTTGGTTTACCACTCCGGACCCCGACCCAACACGTTCGCTGTTTTTTATTGCTTCGCTGACAAACGCCTTGGCCATCACAGCGCTTTGGCCTACTGAGTGCCCTTTTGCGAGAAAGGCGGCTATCGCTGCTGAGAACGTGCATCCTGCCCCGTGGGTTCCTGCCTTGATCAACTTGCCGTGGAGCAGTTCAAAATCGCCATCATACAAAACGTCCGTCCCATGCAAATGGCCGCCGGTAACAACGACTGATTTCGGGCCGAGGGTATAGATTTCACACGCGGCGCGCTTCATATCGTCGAGGCTGTGTATGGTGACGCCGGAAATCGCCTCCGCCTCTCGAATGTTCGGCGTCACGACTGCTGCGTTAGGTAGAAGACGCGCAAGGATATGTTTTGGCTCCCCAGTCATCAGCTTCCCCCCGGCTTCGGCTTCCATGACGGGATCAACTACGATCGGAACATCGTGCCTCGAAAGCACGTCAACGACGGCTTCTGCAGTCTCGACAGTCGCGAGCATGCCCGTTTTTGCGCATCGAATGTCGATGTCGGATAAAACCGCATTCATTTGCGCAACAACAATTTTAGGAGGCACATTGAATATATCAACGACGCCGCGAGTGTTTTGTGCGGTAATTGCTGTTACGACTGAGGTTCCGTGTACACCAAGAGCAGCAAAGGTGCGCACGTCGGCTTGGATCCCGGCGCCACCGCCAGAGTCCGATCCTGCGATCGTCATAACTGCAAGCATCTACAGTGGTAATGCATTAACACTTATATATTTGTAATCCAAATCCTTCTTTATCGCGGTTAAAATCAAAAATAACGCTCTGGAGAACGTTTCTAAGTGTGTTATCAACTTCCAGTGGAAATGGAGGGGTCGGTTACATCAGTGTCCGAAGATGAGATAAGAGTACCTCTTGAAACCACGCGGAGGATCTGGGATGAGCAGTACACGTCGAGGCCCGCTTCTTGGAAAGGCCCGTACGATCTCACTCCGATAACCAAACGGTTATTGCCAGGCGCTTGTGTTCTCGACGTTGGCTGCGGTGTTGGCAGGTATCTCGTGGCCCTTGTTAGGAACGGGTTTAGAGTTGTTGGGGCTGACCTTTCGCGGCAAGCTTTGACATTGCTCGATTTTCATTATGTGAGGGTGGTTGCAGATATCCAGCGGCTTCCATTCCCAGATTGTAGTTTTGATGCGGTCACGTGCTATGGAGTACTTCAACACGTGGCACGGGGCGGGCGGGAGAAGGCCGCCGCCGAACTATTTCGAGTTTTGAACCATCGGGGTTTGGCGTTTGTCGAAATCACTGGACGCCTTGATATGCGCTATAACTGCGGTAAGCGGATTTCTGCGGATACTTTTGTCCGGGGGAAAATACCAACTTATTACTTCTCTCCCTCTGAGCTTCGCGAACTTTTTCACGTAGCAGGATTTTTTTTGCTAAACCTAGATGAAAAAGTTATAAAAAAACAATATAACGGGGCGGTTCGAAAGAGACATAGTATACTGACAGTGATGAGAAAGCCATAGGCTGCTTTGGTAATAGTGTTTCATCATCTTAAGAAATATTGAATTGAAAAGGGAAGGTTGCTGTGTCGATTAAACCAGATCTGGGGCAACTCTCGATTTTGATCGCCCCTTTTTTGTGCCGATCTCCCTGTCGGGGCGTATGTTGGTTCTAAAAAAACAACAAGATATAAGGCGGAGGAGCGTTTCACACAGATGGAGGGAACATGGTTGCCAATACGCGAGTGCATTGGACTATTATAGTCGTTACGATAGCTGTAATAGCGGTTAGCAGTGCTGGTTGTACGTCCAATCAAGCGACACAATCTGGTGTTCCAGACAATCTCTTGTTGTATACAAATAAAGATGCAGGGTTGGAAATAAATTACCCCAGCGACTGGCAACTGACAGGGGGCTCTGCAGTCGGCACCGTAGCAACATTCCAGCACGAAACCCTCTTATTCCAAATCCAACGTGGTCAGCTCAATAAAACGGGACAAACGCCTCAGAGCATTGGGCAAGAATTCGTTAGCGCCCTTGACAAAAACATGAGTTTGCTCGAAAACCATTCTACTTCTCTCGGAGGGCTTCCAGCGTACGTAACTGTTATTAAAGGTAAATATGCTAGCCAGACAGTTGAAGCGTTGACACTTTTTGCTATCAAAGGCGACTATCTTTACAAGATTCAATACACTGGAACAGAAGCACAATATAACGAGCAGAACGCGATGGTTCAACAGATGATCTCTTCGTTTAAATTTAAGTGATTGCGTTTTTTTATGTTGAAAGGCGGACCCGAGATCTATAGCAAAGTGTTTAGCACGTTCGTTAAGATCGTTCTGCTAGCATAGATATTCCACTTGAGCTTCCGTCGTGTTCCGCAGTTCATTCTCGCGCTGACCACACATCTGGACGCATTTTCACTCTTTCGATGTTAGTGAAAACGCCCTCCTTCGCGTAATAGTACGAATAAGCCGCGCTCCGATTAGAGCTAAGGTTCCAAACGCCACTGGGAACCACGAAGGGATCCCGAAAAAAGTCGGATTGCTATAGCGCCAAACGCCATAATGCCCTAGCGCTTTGTGAGAGCTAGGTTTATTTACGATCGAACATATTTCAACGCGGCAATTCAATGCGGGAAATTACACAGAGCTATCCCTCGGACCGCTTCTCAGCTAAAATTGACTACTACCGTGGTCAGGTGGACACCGCCCTGAACGCTGAGTTACATCAGCGACGTCAGTCTCCTTTCTTTGCCCCGTTTGTAGACGCTTTCACTGGTGGCAAGCGCCTGCGGCCGATCCTGCTTCTTCTTGCATATGACAGCGTGAGCGGGCGAGATGGTGACCCCCTTCCTGCCGCCGTCGCAGTAGAGTTTGCACATATGGAGTCGCTCATCCACGACGACATCATCGACGGAGATCAGGTACGACGGGACGCTACAGCATTTCACGCAAGATATGGCCAAGAGATGGCGCTTCTGAGCGCTGATTTTATCCTCTCTATGATCTTAAGCATTGTCGCCCGATACTCAGATCCCTACATTACGAGAGCGCTGGCCACAGCAACTGCTCAGATGTGCGAGGGTGAGCTGATGGAACGACTTATCAGCGAAACGAACAAAGCAGTGGGTCCGGCCGTATACCAGCGCATTGTGTTGAAAAAAACGGCCGCGCTCTTTGAGGCAGCAGCGACGATGGGAGCGCTCATCGGTGGAGCATCGCCTGTTGACCTCTGCGCATTGGCGTCCTATGCAAGAGCATTGGGAGTCGCGTATCAAATACGCGATGACATTACTGATTCGGCGTATGGCCGAACGATCATGCTCGATTTAAAGGAAACGGGCCACTCCCAAAACGAGTACCTTCGCGATATGGCCACGGAATCCGTTTGTGAAGCTGTGCGCAGATTAAACCCGCTTAGATCTAGCGAGGCGAAACAAAACCTAGTGGAGCTAGCAGAACGCATCGATTCGCGGCCAACGGATCAGATATAGCAGCAACTTTAAGCTGGACATCGAAATATCTTGCTCTCACCCTGAGACTCCTCTAGAATGGCTTGCCTAGTGAGCGACTGCTCAGTAGGTCACGATGCGTCAGTCAAAAAAGCTGCAAGAATGAGCATACGTTACACATTTCGCGTTGGCGCTCCACGAAAACAAAGATTACGTGAACCTCTAAGTTACAAAAAACGCCGCAATCTCGAAGAAGATCGCGTTAGACTGATGTCCCTCAGGCGGATCCTAAAGCTCAAAAAATCGCTCTCGCGAACGTTGGAAGTTAGAGCAAATATGGCCGCAGGATGCACATTTTTCTGGAATTTTTTTTGCGAAGTACGGCCTCTTTTTCAATGTGAATATTGTTCTAGTTCATCCAGCTCCTATCTAGCTCCCCTACCTTAATATCAATACAACACAAAATAAGGAATCACACATTCGAGCTCGGATCCAAGCGATCCTTATTTAGGTCTTGCATTAAGACTTTGCTCTAGGGTTCAATGCAGCTTTAGGTGGTCTGCACAAGTCAAATCTCGCACTTCAACGAGTGTGATCGATAACTAAGGAGTTGGTAACGTCAGAGTAAACGACGATTGTGAAGAAAACGCGCACGGCCAACCCAAATATCAAATAAGCGATGTGGAGTCCATTTGGGATAGCATCGCTTACAGCAAAGATTATGTTAGAGAAAACTACTGGAGCCGCCTAGAGAATCAAGCAGTTTTTCAAGCCCTACTGTCGCACATCGGGGAGCCGGAAGGCAAACAAATCATCGAAGTCGGCTCAGGAAGCGGGTTATTGTCAGTTGCGTTAGCCAAACTTGGCGCCACGTGCACACTTTTGGATATCTCTGCGCTGTCATTGAAAAACGCAGTGGCGAATTTTGTGAATGCCGGCCTTCCACAACCAATGTATTACCACGAAGACGCTCTGAGCAGCAGTGTTCCTTCTGAAATGTTTGATGTCGTTTGGAACGCTGGTGTTTTAGAGCACTTTTTCGATGACGGGAAGGAGAGATTGATTCTTGAAATGCTGCGCATGGCAAAACCAGGAGGCATGGTCATCATACTGGTCCCTAACGCATGGTGTTGGCAACTTCAGATTTCAAAGGCCTTGATGAAGGTGCTGAAGATGTGGAAAGTGGGATTTCAAGATAACATGAGTCCAAGGCGGCTCAAACGCGTGTGTGCGCACATACAGGTGACAAATACGACAACCTACGCTTTCGATGTAGTTCACGGCTGGCACTGGATTCCCTTCGGGAAACGCATAACGAAGCTGACACATTTGGAAACGCTTGAACTTCATCGCAAGCGTTCTTGGATGGGGGCCACTTCCGTTTTGACAATACAAAAAAAGAACGATGAACACTAACAAAAAGTGTAAGTCGTGGGCAACTTTTTTTGTCTATGCCTCGATTGACTTGCACAAATCTTCTCTATGATATGCCAAAAACATCTTGATAATGAGTGTGGCATTCGCTAACTCTTGTATCTATCAAACACTTCCAAAAAGTCTTGAGCGGTTTTTTCCCAAGAGAATTTTTTTGCTTGCTCAACGCCCCTTTCACTCAGCTCTCTTTTAAGCTTGTCGTCTTTCAGCACGGTAATAATAGCGCGCGCAATTGCGTTTGGGTCTTGTGGATCGACAAGAATTGCTGCGTCACCCGCTACTTCCGGCAACGAGGAAACGTTCGAGGTAATGACGGGGCAGCCACAGGCCATCGCTTCTAACACAGGCAATCCAAATCCCTCGTAAAGCGAGGGATACACAAACACGTCTGCTTCACTGTACAAAGATATGATGTCTTGGTCACTCGCATGGTTGCATCGGGTAACCTTTCTGTCGCCATGTTCCGCTTGCATGTCGGCAATTAGAGACTCGAATTCTGGGACAGGCTCAATCACGCTACCCACTATAACAAGTTCGGCATCTGGACACTCTTGCTGTATCAGGTCAAAAGCTTCTAGAAGGCGAACGTGATTTTTGCGGCGCGCGATGTCAGAAACGATCAATATTTTGTTGCTACCGAACTTTGTCCGCGCGTTACCAGGTTTGACAAATGAAGCAAGATATATCACATCGATCTTATCTGCCGCAAGTCCCCAGAAGCGCACAGCGTCGTTTTTGGTAGAAAGAGAGTCAGCAGCATACTTTTTAGGGACGTCCAGAAACCATTTTTCATGGAAACGCATCATTTGGACCAGTTTTTTCTGAGAATCGCTTGGATAAACGAATATGACAAAATCGTGAAGCACTTGGAAGATCTTCGAGTCTGGCAACAGGCGTAGCTTGCACAACAAAAAAACGAAATACAGTGCCACCGTCGGCATTGTCAACACAAAGAAAACGTCGCTATTCTTGTACAGTTTCACTAGTTCGACAAATTCTACAGGGTGAGCAAGACGAGGAAGTTTTGAGAAACTGATTGGGCTTGCCAGAACCCTAAAAGGGTGTGCAGAAACCTTTTGATTTTCTAAAATTGCTTCGTCGACATAGTTGTCAGCGGAAGGGGTTATTATTGAGACCTCGTCCACTTCGTCAAAGGCGCTCATCTTTTTAATCAATTCCTCTGCAACTCGCGAAATTCCATTTTTTTCTTGTCGGAACGGAGCGAAGATTGTAATTCTCATGTTGGTACTTTGCAGGTGGCCCCCTTATACAGAAGTATTTAGAAGGTTGGCTCGCCTCTCTTTGAGGTGGCATTGTCACAAAAGATAATATAATCTTATTGTAAGCAATGCAGGAATCACCAACTGAAACAAATCAATGAGGTACCTTCAATGCTTTGAGGGCAATTTTTGTTTTAACAAACAAAGAAGCTCGCATACAGCGGCACTGAATAAGTTAAAAAAATGAAGCTCGTACCGCAGGATCGTTAACCCAAGAAAAAGTTGGAGCTAAGTAGTTGCTTTCCATATGTGTAGCTATACCAGGGATTGGAACCCACACCTTCCACCGCTTCCCAAAAATAACTTGTCTCCAACAAAATAGCCAAGCAAAGCCGATCATGTCAATCAATTTGCCCCTCATTCTTTTGTCATTTAAATGCCGTACATGTTTGGCAATCGCAAACGGACTAAATACCTGATATTTTGTTAGGCTTAACCAAATCCCTCCGTCTGTATTTCTTGAAGCATATGTTTTGAAAACGTTCCGGGTGGAGCGTAAAACTGATCTCGTGGTAAGGAACGTTAGGCAAGTTCCAGCCACCGTTCTCCAGTGTCTGTCGCCGAAAAATCTGATGTGACTCTTGTACTTGTGTATCTCATCAAAATAATAATCCAAATGATCATACGGAGAGACGAAGTCGACGTGATCTTCGTCGCGTAAAAACTTCACCATACTTTCGAATTGATTGGGGAGATACAGGTAG
>Ga0208851_1000066_pt1 | contig 44065 bp, 42 predicted proteins | sample NGESurshal092012_FD_184481 | JGI IMG/M metagenome (GOLD analysis project Ga0208851, IMG submission 184481) | Arctic peat soil microbial communities from Barrow, Alaska - NGEE Surface sample 415-2 shallow-092012 (SPAdes) | ecosystem: Environmental > Terrestrial > Soil > Wetlands > Peat ... | reverse complement strand
TCATTTGATGCGGCGAGTCACGAGGATTCAGAAGGAATCTCGGTCAGGCCAGGGCTACCTCAGCCACGAAAACTGCGAAAGTCCACACTGAGTAAGGCAGCCGCAATGTTTGCACCAGAGCCTCGGCCATCATCACCAGGAGGACCACGCCGACGCCGATCGCGACATCAATGAAAAGCCGTTTCACGACGCACCTCCAGGTGGAGCTGTGCACCCACACCATCGGGTCGGTTCGAGTCAGAAGACTCCGACCGGCACTTACCCGAATTTAGCTTCGCCCGGAATTGCGGTCCCGCCCAGAGGCGAAAGACCCTCCGTGGGCGACGGTTTCGGTGCCCCACCCCTGGTTCCTGCTCCACCCCGAGCCAGCGTGTACCGGACCGTCGCCGACATGCTCGACCTGCGAGCCACCGGTCGCTAGCGTTGGTCGGAGGCATCGTGACTCCAGGTTTCACGCGGCCCAGACACCGGCCCGCTGCCTGAAAGGGTCGAGTGAACAACGGGATGGCTTGGCCGAGCGGCGGTCAAGGCTGAACGCCCGTAGAGCCCGGGACCACGCAAATCAGTCGGTTGGTTCAGATGCCTGTCAGCGGGGTCAGGCCGCGGCGGGCGGCGGCACGCCGGCCGACTCGAGCGTCTCCGTCAGTTTCTTGAGCCAGTAGTCGTGACGCCGTGCCATGACCCGGTCCAGCACAAAGCTGAAGGGCCACACCCTCCAGAACGACCGGGACTGCCCGTGGATCGTCAGCCTTGTTCCGGTGCCCTCGGGTTCGAACCTGTACGTCCAGCTTCCGTGCATCGCCACGGAGGACCTATCCACGATGAGCTTGTTGGGTAGGAACTCGGTATAGACCTGGTATAGACCACGAACCCCTCTCGGGTGAGACCGGCGAGCTTCATGGCGTAGCTGTAGTACGTCCCCTGGCCCTCCTCGGTCATCTTCACGTCTGTCAACTTGATGCGCCGGTCCGGAGCCATTGCGAACTGGTTCCGGGGGTCCTTGAAGAACTCGAAGACCGTTTCCACCGGGGCTTCGATGTAGACGGTGTGCATGTTCGGCATGGTGGCAACCTTTCTCTTTCGACAAGGGTTGATCGCGTGGAGCCGTTTATCGGGCTCAATCCTCTCCGGAGCTGGATGCGAGGGGGGAACCCAAGACTAGGACGGTCACGATGAGCATTGAGAGCGATATCTGGCCGACAACAGGCCACGTGCCGCGGGAAGTGCCCCCACTACAAGTCGTGAGCAAATCCTTCAGCCATGCCCCCGCAGTCCGGCCAGAGGTTGGACCGGCCGTCGATCGTCAGGGAGCAGCGCACGTAGTTCGGGTTCCGTGACTACGCTGCTGCACCCTCGACGGTGGTCTTGACGGTGGCGAGCCAGGTATCGATGTCGTGCTCGGTCAGCTTCATCGCCACGGCATCGAACGCTGCCCTCACCCAATTCGCCGGGATGTCCTCCTCGGTGATGGTCAGCTTCGTTGCCGCTCCCTCCCGTTCAAGATTGAAGCTGAAGACGAAACCCTTTGACGCAGTGACGACAAGACGCTGGTTGGGGACGACTTCGGTGTATTCGTTCGTTCCGGTGACGTGGAAGCCGAACACCTTGCTCTCCCACCGGAAGGTGGTACCCACACCGTCCGGTGTTCGTTTGATGTCATGGACTTTGGTGGTGAAGTCCACCCAAGATCTGGCGGGATCCTTCAGGTAGTCGAACACTTCCTCGACCGGCGCATTAACCGTGGTGCTCTTTGCGAGCCTGGTCATCGTCCTCATCTCCTCGTTGAATCAATGGATCATGGCAAGTGCCCGCGACCTCAGTCGTGCGGTGCAGGAGAGTCGGATCGGGCTCAAGCGACACTCTCGCCGATGACCATCCCGCAGGCGGATCTGCCGTGGATGGCGATCCCGGACCAGCTGGGCATTCCGTTGGAGTGGTCTGCGCATGTTTACGTCCGGCGGGACCATGAGGTGCGAGAACAGTTGCGGCGGGTGATGTCCCGGATCACGTCGCAGACCAAGCATTACCAGGTCGAGCATGACCAGGACCCGCCGTCCGCGTTGCGGGAGCAGCACGACCTGGCCCTGCAGGTGGAGGCGGAACTGGCCGACGCCCAGGATCTCTCGGCCACCCGGGCACGGGGCTGGTGGCGCATCGCGGTGTCCGGCAGCACCGAGACAGAGTGCGTGGAGAACGTGGAACGGGTGATCACCGCGTACGCGCGGCGGGTCCAGGTCGAGCACACTTACGGCCAGCACGACCTCGCCAGGGAGTTCCTGCCTGGGGAACCGGTGAGGATCCGCGCCCACCGAAGGGATCTCCCGGTCCGCACCGTTGCCGCGGGTGGGGCCGCGATCACCAGCACGGCGGGGGATCGGCGGGGCTGGAACATCGCCCGCGCGGTGCTGGATGGGCGGACCCCGGTGATGTATGACCTGTGGGCCAACATGGAACGGTTCGACGTCGCCGGGTACTACCCGATCGTCGCCGGCCTCGGCGGCGGCAAGTCCACCCTCATCGGGGTGATCATCGGGAAGACCGGTGCCGCCGGGATCCCGTGGACGTGCGTCGACCCGGCCGGCCGGCTGGGCCGGCTGGCTCGCACCGCCCCACTGCGGGCGCACGCGCGGGCGTTGGACCTGGTGAATGGGCACCCCGGGTCGCTGAACACCTACCGGCTGGTTGCCGACCCGCACCCGGACGACTTCACCATCCAGGACCTTGCCGACCTCGAGGACACCGACCTCGCCGCATTGGGTGTCACCGCCGACGACCTCGGCACCGTCACCCTCGACGATCTCGATACGGACCGAATCGACCAGCTCCGCGGCCGCTGGCTGCAACGGGCCACCGTGCGGGCTCGGGCCGCCCGCCGCCGGTTAACGGTCGACTCGCTGACGCAGGTGCTGCCCGCGTCGCTGGTGGTCCGCGGCGATCAGGCCCCGAATGTGACCACCGAGCTGCTGCTCGCGGCGACCATGGTCGACGCCCCGGACGGGCCGTTCGCCGGCCGGCCGAAACACCCCGGGCTGGTGATCGAGGCGTTGCGGCAGTCGACGACCAAGCACCGGCAGGTAGCGCTGACCACGGCGGAGCTGCTGGACTCCATCCGGCACGAACCGTTGCCGTCCTTGCTGTTCCCGGAACGGGACGAGCATGACGCGGTCGCGTTCGACCGGCAGCTGATGTTCTTCTCCACCAAGGGCATCGCCCTGCCCGACCAACACGTCGGGCAGGAGTACTGGGGCGACGAGGCGCGCCAGGGTGTGGCGATCCTGAACCTGGCGTCCTGGTTGTGTTTGCGCTGGGTGTACGGGCTGCCCGCAGGGCAACGCAAGGGTGTCGCCCTGGACGAGGTGCACTTCCTCGAGCAACTGCCCTCCGGCAGGTTGATGCTCACCGAGTTCGCCCGCAACACAAGGAAACAGAACCTCGCCGTCCTCGCCGCGAAACAAGAGGAAGCCGTCGGGCCGGACAACGACACCCTGCGGAACTTCGTCGGCGGCGCGTTCCTCGGCCGGATGGACGACGAACAAGCCTCTGCAAGGGCTCTCGGCCTGGTACAGATCCCCACCGGCGTCGGCTACGAACAGGCACTGCTCGACCTGCCCCGCCCCACCGACGACCAGGAAGACGTCCCCCGACAATTCCTGTTCTACTCCCGCGGCGGAGCCGGGTTCAAAGAACTCATCGAAATCGCCCGCGCCGGTGACCACCTCGACTGGCTCTGGGCCGCACTGGAATCCGCCCCCGGCCAGACGTTCCACCGGGCCGCATCATGACCAGGCACGGTCGGCTGTGGTCGGTCGCCCTGGTGACCGGGCTGTTGCTGCTCTTCGCCGGGTCGCCGGCCGCCGGTGCGTCCGCTCCGGTGGACCCCGTGGGTGGCGGGGTCCCGGATGCCACCGACTACTGCCGGCTCGCGCCACCCGCGGAGACCCCGGGTGCGGGGGTCGCCGGGTTTCTCGACCCGCAGCAGGACCTGCCGTTCGACGGCACCGCCTACGGTGACCACGGGTACGGCGGGTTCTTCTGGTGGTCCTACGACCCCGGGTGCCTGAACTCGGTCACCCAACTGGTCAGGATCCAGTCCCCGTGGGATGCCTACGGCGCCTCACAGTCGACACAGGTTGGGAACTGGCTGCTCGGCGGCGCCGTCCTGCTCGATGCCTGGGCCACCGGCATGCGGGCCCACGCGTTGGACCCGGACACGTTCAGCAGCCTGGACTCCTTCATGTCGACTGTCACGTCCGCGGGGTACGCGGTGCTGATCCAGCCGTGGGTGTGGCTGCCGCTGGCCATGCTCGGCCTGATCGTCCTGGCCCTGGCGATCCGCGGGAACCTGCCGGAGGTGCTTCGCCGGGTGGCCGCGGCGGTGGCCGGGCTGACCGTCCTGACCATCGCCGCGGCGTCGCCGATGGACCTCGTCAGGTCGGCCGACCAGGCCCTGGTCGATGCCCAGCAACGCATTGACACTGAAGTGCTGAGCCGGCTGCCGGCGGATGTACTGCCGCAGATCCAGCACTGCCAGTTCGACCAAACGGCCCTGTTCACACCCTATTTCGACGACGACGGATTCCTCAAAGTCGCCGGCATCGCGTGCACCGCGAAATACACCCCGGACCCGAAGGACCCGGTCAACGCCGAGTACCTGCGGCGGTGGATGTACCCGGAGGTGTTGGTGCGCAACACCATTCAACGATACTGGCAGCAGGGGATGATCGGGTCGCAGAACCTGACCGGCCCGGACGCCGAGCTCGGTGCCCGGTTCCTCAACGGACAGGCCGTCAACCTCAAACTCCCGGACCTGACCAAGATCCAGCAGAACGCGCCGGCCGGCGCGGTGTGGTGCACCTACCAGGACAACAAGCAGGTCTGCGGTCGCAGCGAGAAACCCGGTCCGCCCGGCAATGTCATCGCCGCAACCGAAGCCGCGTACCGCTCCGCCATCGAGGACGCCGGGGACCCGATCTACCCCTACATCCAGGGACGCGCCGGCAACCGCACCGCCGCCGGGTTCAGCGCGCTCGCCGCGTCGGCGGCAGCCGCGCCGTTCCCGGCCGCCGCCTACACCGCGGTCCTCGCGGCCCGGCTGCTGCTGCGCCTGGGCCTGGTCGCCGGCCTGTTCGTCGGTGTCGGCATGATGGTCCGGCCCCACTTGGCCCGCCGGGTGCTGAATGTGATGGCCGGCAGCCTGCTCGTGGTCCTGCTGTTCAGCGCGGCAGGCGCACTCATCACGTACCTGTCCATGGTCATGCTCAGCCCCACCAGCATCGCCGGCTACCAGCTCGATCCAACCGCCGGGGTGATCATCCTGGCACTGGCTTCGCTGCTGGCGTGGCTGCTGACCCGACCGATCAAACGCATCACCGGCATGTTGTCCTACGCCGCCACCGGCAATCCGCACCAGTTGTCCGAGCAGCGGCGCCGGGCGATGGCCGGCCTGCACCGGCTCACTCCACTGCCCCGCTGGCGCCGCGGAAGCAGTCACCGGGTCAGCGACCCGCAGGAGAACCCGACCGGACCGGTCATGCCGACCGAACCGGCCAGGCGGAGTCGCCCCGAACAGGTCACCGTCGCGCGACGCCGCAATACCACGCCGCCGCCGGGCCAGCCCGGACGAGCGAAATCGGCACCTGCACCGGCCCTCGTCGAGCCGGCGACCACGCCCATCCCCCGGATCAGACCAGCCATCGCCGGCGACTCGACACAGACGGCTAGCTAGCCGACCATCAGCAGCCGAACCGACGCGAGACATCCCCGTCGTCGCTGCCGCGACCGGGTACCGAGACCCGGTCGCGGCCAAGCCCGGACCCGACCGCCGGCCAGTCGTAGGTCACATCCACCGGCAGGTCTGGAACGGCCGCGGCTGGGTGCTCGCCGACGACGACCGCATCTTCCGACCTGCCGATCCTGATCACCGGCCGGTCGGGCCCGCTCCGGACGAGCCGGCACGACCGCGAAGGCGACCCCGACCGCGATGCCGACGAAGGCGGAACAGTGCGCGGCGCAATGGGCCAAGGGACCCGACAGGGACGCCTGCCTCTACCGGGTCTACGGCTACACCCCTTCGCCCCAGCCGACCCCGAACCGGATCGAAGGATCATGGACACCGCCGACCGTCTTCGGCTTCCCGATCCCCACGACCATCGACGGTGACGGGTCGGGGTACCTGCCGGAAGCAGACCAGGCCGCCGCCCTGGAAGTGACCGCGCGGTTTGTCGATGCCTGGTATGCCGGTGGCTCCGACCAGGCCTGGCGTGACCAGGTCACCCGTTGGGCCGATCCCACCCTCGCCCGCGAGCTGACGAGCACCGACCGCAAGGCGCTGCCGGGCAGCCGGCGCATCACCGAGCCCGCGATGCGTGCGTTCCAACCGGGCCTGGTGCGCACCGGCGTCGGCACCGATGCCGGCTCCCTGGCGCTGACCGTGATCTACACCGACGCCGGCTGGCGCGTCGTCACCGCGACCGCGGAACCACGATGAACCGCCACCGATCCACCTGGTGCGGGCTGCTGCTCGGCGTGGCCGGGGTCCTGCTCACCGGCTGCACCATGGCCGGCGCCCGCGGCGCCACCATCAGCACCATCACCCGGGCCAGCAGCGGCGGGGACTGCCCACCCGCAACGGTCACCGGCACCGCGCCCGGCCTCGACCAAGCGCAGGAGGCCAACGCCAAGGCCGTCGTCGGGGTGGCTCTCGGCCGTGGTCTCGGCACGACCGGTGCGGCCATCGCGGTCGCTGCGGCCCTGGCCGAATCGAGCCTGTACAACTACGCCAACGACGGCACCAGCACCCTCGTCGGTTCCGCCGAAGGACGGCAACTCAACGACTCCGAACGAGCCGTCGCAAGAGAATCGCTCAACCACCCACACGACAAGGTCGGCAACAACCTCGACAGCATCGGGCTGTTCCAGCAACGACCGATGACCGGCTGGGGCACCCCCGCCGAGCTGATCAACCCCGCCACCGCCACCGGGAAGTTCCTCGACCGGATGGTGAAGGTGGCTGGCTGGCAATCACTCTCACCGTGGACCGTCGCCCAGAAGGTGCAGGGTTCACCGTCCAGCGACGACGGCATCTACCGCGACTCCTACCAACAGGCCACGACTATCGTCGCCGCGCTCAACACCGGATCGACGCCGACCACTGCCGGCGGGGCGAGCGCCATCGTCGCTCAGGCCGCGGCCGCCTCGATCTGCGGCCAGCCGGCCTCCGCCTCGTCGGGCGGGGTCGGGTCCGCGGCCTGGGGCGGCTACCAAAACGGACGCATCCCCGCCAGCGCCTTGTGCCCGGTCCCGTCCGCGCCGGCCCTGCAACTCGAATGCGGCGCCGCGACCGCGTTCGACCAGCTCAACACCGCATTCAAGGCCGCGTTCGGGCAGAACATCGGCATCACCGACGGCTACCGCTCCTACGACGAACAAGTCCAATGCCGCCTGGAAAAGGGCAGCCTGTGCGCCAACCCCGGCACCTCCAACCACGGCTGGGGCAACGCCGCCGACATTGGCGGCTGCTGCGGCGTCAACACCGGCGCCGGCGCCGCCTCCGACTGGCTCACCGCCAACGCCGGCCGCTACGGCTGGAACCACCCCGCCTGGGCTCGAGCCGGCGGCTCCAAACCCGAACCCTGGCATTGGGAGTACGGGAGCATTTCATGATCCGGCCAGGGGCCGCGGAACGGTCCGCGGCCACCACAGAGAATGGAAGGACTGTCATGACCACCACGGGAACCGTTGCGACGTCCGGAGAACGCTCATCGACGGCCGACCAGTCACCGCGTTTGCTGACCGTCGCCGAGGTCGCCGGGCGTCTTCGGGTCCACCGATCGACGCTGGTGCGTTGGGCCGATGCCGGCGTCGGTCCGACACCGATCCGGCTCGGCCGCCCGGGCCTCAAGTCGACAACGGTCAGGTTCGACGCCGATGACGTCGAACGGTGGCTCGGTACGCGCGGGCTGCCCTCCAATCGGTGACTGATCATGCGCACACCCCCACCGGGCGTTGCCTTGACGTCGGATGTCATGCGCCGCGATTCGGGATACGTAGCGCGCGTCCGATGGTTCGACCCTGAGACACGGATCCGGCGGTCGCGGTCGTTGACCTGCCAGACCGAGGACCAGGCCGCCGCGTTCTTCGAGCGAATGCAGGCGGCCGTCGCCACCGGCATCGACCCCGGGATCACCCTCGGCGACTTTGTCGCCTCGCTCGGCGAGCGGTGGATGCGCGGCATCGATGGGACGAGCACGGCCGACCCGTACCGGGCTGGCCTGAGCAAGAGGATCGTGCCGGCTCTGGGTCACTTACCGGTGCGGCTGATCACCGCCGGCCTGATAGACCGCACCATCGACAGCAGGGAGGCGGAGTGCGGCTCGTCGACACTCAAGAACACAGTCGCCGCCTTGGTGAGAGTGCTCGACGAGGCCGTCCGCGACGGGTTGATCCCGACCAATCCTGCCCGCAGTCGATCGCGTCGAGCCTGGAACAAGGTCCACGACCGAACGGCGAGTCCTCGGTCGCAGGCGCTCGCCGACTTGCCCACGCTCATGCGGTTGGTTGCGGCGGTGAGCGAGGTCGAGCCGGTCTACGGGACATGGGTCATGCTGTGCGCTCTGCTGTCCGCGCGCGGCTCCGAGGTCAACGGGCTGCTGGTCGGTGATGTCGACCTGGTCGCCGGGCTCGTTCACATCCGCCGGCAGGTCTATCCGGGTTCGGGGGGCCTGGTCACCAAGCAGACCAAGGGCCGGGCGGCCCGCACCGTCCCGGTCCTGGAGCCGCTTCGGCCAGTCCTCCACTTTCGCGTGGACGGTCGGCCGGCCAACGCGGCGCTGGTCCGTGGGCCGAAGGGCGGCGTGATCACCACCGCTTCCCTTCGCCGCGCGACGAACTGGAATGTGCTGGTCACCGGGCTCGGGCTGGCCGGACTTCGCCGCCACGACCTGCGGCACACCGGCGCGACCTGGATGGCTGACGCCGGGGTCCCGCTGCACGTGCTGCGGGAGATCCTCGGGCACCGCTCGTTGGAGACTACGAGGGGCTATCTGCACGCGGACACCCGGCATTTGACCGACGCCGCAACGGCCGTCAACGCGTTCCTGAGCGCGTCCGGGTCACAAACTGGTCACCCGGACGGTCCGGCGCTTCGGGTCATCGACGGACAACGCTAGATCAGAAAAAGGCTCCCCACCTGCGGTGTGAGGTGAGGGAGCCCATGCGTCGGGATGACAGGATTTGAACCTGCGACCCCTTGACCCCCAGTCAAGTGCGCTACCAAGCTGCGCCACATCCCGGCCACCCGGGGTGACCCGGGCGCCATGAAGACTACCTCAGCGCACGAGCCCTGCGGACCGGCCCGGCCAAGCGTGTGACCAGCCACGCCCTGCGGCGGGACTGCCGCAATCCGGAGTACACAGAACGCGGCGCGGGTCGCGCCGAACGAGTTCGGATTGGGAGAGGAGCGTGGTGAATACAGTCGTCCTGGGCTGGCCGCTCGCCGCCTTGTTGGTCGTCCTGACGGCCGGCGCGGCGACGGTGACTCAGCTGGCCGGTCTTGGCCGGAGCCGGAGCGTGGTGGTGGCGGCGGTCCGCGCGGTCCTGCAACTGGCCGCGGTCAGCCTGGTCATCGGCGTCGTGCTCCGCTCGCTCGCGCTCACCGCCGCGTTCCTGATGCTGATGGTGGTGGTCGCTACCGGCACCTCCGCGCACCGGATCACCGACTCGCTGCGACCGCGTAGCTGGTGGACGGCCGTGCCCATTCTCGCGGGCGTCGTGCCGGCGATCGGGGCGATCCTGCTGAGCACGGTGATGCCGATCGAGCCGGTCGCGATCCTGCCGACGGCCGGCATCCTGATCGGCGGCGCGATGACGGCCACTTCGATCGCCGGTCGCCGGGCAACCGAGGAACTCACCGCGCAGCGCGGCTCGTACGAGGCCGCGCTGTCCCTGGGCCTTTCCCGCCGCGACGGCGTCAGTCTGGTGGCCCGGGACGCCGCCGGGCTTGCCCTGGTCCCCGGCCTGGACCAGACCCGGACCGTCGGCCTGGTCACCTTGCCCGGCGCCTTCGTCGGCGTACTGCTCGCCGGCGGGTCACCGCTGCAGGCCGGTGCCGTCCAACTGCTCGTGCTGGTCGCGCTGTTGCTGGTGCAGGCGCTGGCGGTGACCATCACGATCGAGCTGATTTCGGCCGGGCTGTTGCCGGTCGGGGCTGACGTTCTGCCGGACTGAGTGGTCTGGGTCGATGTTTCTGGGGTGTTGCGGGAGTTCGACCTGGCCGGGCCGGACCGACGCGTTCCGGTGGACAGCCAGGGCCCCGGGCTCTTCGTTCCCCGATACCGGTGCCAGTGAATGGCGACGGTGCCTTCCGGCTGGATTTTGGGTGTTTGCGCGGAGCCATCCACAAACGGTCTGCCACAGGTCTTTTCCTCCGACAGGCGAAGACCCATTGTGGTCAGGACGTTGGCGATCTTTTCCGTAGCTCAACCGCGTCCGCCCGGTTGCGGTGGACCGCCAGGCACCAGTCGTCCGCCTCTGCGAACTCCCGGATTATGCGGCGTGTGCGGGCAGCATAAATCGGCGAACGGGACCAGCACCATGAACTGACACCCGTGTCTCGTTTGACTTGACAAATAGCCGGCCACGATGCCAGCCACGGCCACCGGGCAGTCGTATACCAGCAGTGGCACTGCCGTCGCGGGTGATCCTGCCCGACCGGAGCCAACAACACCCTCAGCTGAGACCGACCCGCATCGTCGGGCTGGGGGAATCCTGGGGAAGCCTGGGGGAAGCCCCGTCAGTGGTTCGCGAGTGAGAGCACGGATCCTCATTGAGGTCAGGGTGGTCGGAGGCAGACTATCGGTGACGCAAGAAAGGAGCCCACCGTGCACGCCCGACCACCCTTCGTGATGAATTCGCCATTATTGTCATCAGACAGGCCACCCACCAGGGAGAAACGCGCTTCTGGCCGCTGCGCTGGATATCATTGTCTTGGGGCCATAACTACCGGGAAGCCGGAGGGGGCTATTCAGAGGGAGCGATTAGGTGCGCCACGAATCGGCAACCATGGACCCGCCTTGGGTGCGCGGCTTTGAGCAGGTGACCAACGTGTTCTCGGACAACCTGATCCGGGCCCGGGCCGCCGCCCCGCAGGCCCCTGAGCTACTCGTCCCGGCCACCTCGCACACGCTGTTCTTCCCGACCGAACCGTTTATGACGGAGGCACACATGAAGCTGCCGGTCGGCCGGCAGCGTATGGAAGTCCTGCACATCAGCGACTACGAAAGGGCCGAGGAGGCACTGCACGGCCGGGCCGAGTCCGGCCCCTTCTCCCAGGCGTTCGAACCGAAGCCGCTTCGCTTGCTGCGAAGACGTTTCGGCATCGGTCATGTCAACAAGGGCGGCCCCTGGATGCTCGACGAGCCGGCCCTCACCGATGTCCGCAGATTGATCTCCGGCCCCTTCAAACCGGCGCAAGCTCGATCCCTGGGCCTGGAGATGGCCCGAACGTGCGGCGATGTGCTGCGGGAGATGCTTGCAAGGGACGATCGCGTCCTGGACGTAGGCACCTATGCCAACGAAGTCCACTTTCGGATGATGGCGCTGATCATGGGCGTCGACGAGAATCTGGCACCGGTTTTCCGGGACTGGATGCGAGTATTCAACGATTCCGAATCGCTGGCCACGCTCAACCGCCAGCCCGACATCAGGCGGCGGCTGGGGGCGTTGCTCTCGGAGGCGGAAGCAGCACAAGTCGCGGGAACGGATGCGCAAGGGCTGCTCGGCGAGCTCGCCCGCGAACACCTCGCCGGTGCAGCGATCGGCACGTCCCGGCTGCGAAGATCCGACGTAATCAGCCTGCTGTGGGCGGTCATCGCGGCCGGCACCGACACGCCTGGGACGGCCGCCACCGCGACGGTTTACTTCACTCTGCAAACCGGCGATTTCCGGCGCCTGGCCGCACTCGATCGGGCGCGAGCGGCGGGCGCCGAGGCTCTGCGGTTCTACCCGCCGTTCCCCAAGCCGCTGCTGAAGGTCACCCGCGACTGCGCCCTCGGCGGGGCACCACTCAAGAAGAATCAATGGGTCGAGGTGCATCTGCCTGCCGTTAATCGCGACGAGCGACTATTCACCCATCCGCACGAATTCGATATCGACCGATCCGATGCGAAGAATTCACGCCCCTTCGGGGATATTCCGCATTACTGCATCGGTTCGCACTACGGATTGATGGTGGGATCGTATGTCGTGTCCGCCCTCGCGGACAACCTGCCTGATCTTGCGTTGCTCCCCGAACCAAGGCCCTACCGACGGCACACCGGGCTGCTGCACCGGTTCGACAGCATGCCGGCGCTCACGAATCTCTGAATCTTCGAGGAGTTCGGCTACTGACTATTCGGCCGCGCGATGCTTGGAGTAGCCGAGGAGTAGCCGCGACCGCGTTGCCGCGACCACGTCACCGATCCTGATCCATTCGTGAAGCTGCGGCACCGAGCTGGCCCGGCTCCGCAAAGAGAACGCGAAGTTGGAAATGCAGCTGGAGTTCAAGAGAAGAGTTTCGACCTGGTTCACGAAAGGCCAGCAGTGACTTTCGCTGGTATCGCGGACTGGACTGATTCCGACGAGTACTTTGCGATGTCCATGTGGGCCTGGCTGACGCCCAGCTGGGCGTGTCCGCGGGCGACTCCCACGCGGGGCGGAGCCTGGGCGGAGCCGCCCTCTCGCCGGGGCCGGTGGGAGTTGCCCTCGGCCAAGCACGTAGCGTCGATCTGCGGTGGCGCCTTGTCCACGAACCGTTGCCGGTGCGATCCAGTTCTGGTGCTGGTGTCGGTCTGTTGCCGGTCTGCGCGGACCCCCTGGACGAGTAGCGACCGGCGGAACCGGTCCCGGTCCCGGTCCCGTCGCAGCGATGCATCTCCGCGCCATAATTCCCGACCGGAAGATTCCGACCAGGAGATCGCGGCATCAGCCGCGGGTGTCGATGACCTGACCGGCCAGCCGGACCGTCAACTGCTCCGCCGGCACCGGCTCACTGAAGTAGTACCCTTGTCCATAGAGGCAACCGAGAGCACGCAACTGGTTGCGCTGGGCAGCGGTTTCGACGCCCTCGACGATCGTCCGCAGCCCCACCGACTCGATCAGTCGCAAAATGGCAGACACGAAGGTCGCCTGCTGGTTGTCGGTGGCAATCTCCTTGACCAATGACTGGTCGACTTTGACGGTGTCGATCGGGAGTCGGCGAAGGTAGCTGATCGACGAATAGCCGGTCCCGAAATCATCGATCGCCAAGCCAACACCCAGCCGCTTCAGGGTCATCAGCGCCTCAAGGCCAGCGACGTCGCCTGTCATCAAACCCGTTTCCGAGATCTCCAACGCAAGCCGCGTGGGATCAACGCCATGGTGATCGAGGGAATCCCGAATGAATTCAGCAACACCGGGCCATCGCACCTCGACAGGAGCCAGGTTGACGTGCAATTGGAAGGGCACCGCAGGAACCTGGAGCGTCCAACGCCGAAGCTGCGCTATCGCCGCCTGCACGACCCAATGACCGAGTTCGACGATATGACCGCTGTCCTCGGCCACCGAGATGAAGTCGGCCGGGCTTAGCAGTCCGCGCAACGGGTGCGCCCACCTGACGAGCGCCTCGGCACCGATGATCCGCCCGGTCTTCAATTCCACGATGGGTTGATAGTGGAGATTGAGCTGACCCTCGGCGATTGCTTCCCCGAGTTCTGAGGCGATGCGGAGCCGCTCGCTGGCGGCCAAGTGCATTTCCGGTCGAAATGCCTGAATGTTGCCGCGCCCCTTGGCCTTTGCCGCATACATCGCGGTGTCCGCATCGCGCAGCAAATGGTCGGCGCTCTGCCCACGCAGCCCGAAGCAAACACCGATGCTCGCTCCGGCCCAGACCGCTCGCTCGCTGATGGAGAACGGACTGTGCAGCTCCTTGAGCGCCCGCTCGGCGACCCGCACGGCGTCGTCCTCCGACGTATCGGGCATCAGGATCGCGAACTCATCTCCACCGAGCCTGGCAACCGTGTCTGTTTCTCGCACCACACTAGTGAGCCTGCGGGCAACATCGACCAAAACACGGTCGCCGGCACTGTGACCGAGCCCATCGTTGACTGTCTTGAACTCGTCCAGATCGAGCACCAGGACGCACGGCGGCCTGGCCCCGCGTTCGACACTGGCGGTCGCCTGCCGAATGCGGTCGGCGAGCAGAGTCCGATTGGCCAGCCCGGTCAGCGCATCGTAGAGCGCCAACCGTTCCAACGCGATCCGCGCCTGCTCCAAGACAAAGGTGCGTTCGGCGATCCGCTCCTCCATGGTGAGCTCGAGCTCCTCTGCGAGGAGGTTGATCCCGGTAATGACCGCGTCGAGCGAATCCCGGTCCGATGACGGCTCAAGCCTCGCCGACAGGTCGCCCGAAGAGAGCTGGACGATCAGATCGACCAACTGGTCCAGGCGCCCGTCGTCAAACGATTCGCTCATCCAAACCTTCCCGCAGGAACGCAAACGCCTGGTCCCGATCGGTGAAGAACTTGGTGGGGCAGGGTGGGCGGGGGGAGATCCGGCCCAACGCGAAATTCGCGATCACCCGGTCGACCGGGCTCCGGCCCAGCATTGCGATTCTCGACGCTGCGCACCTCTCACCGAACGTCGACCTGGCTTCCCTGGCGACCGACTTGGTCGTTGCCATGTCGACGAGCATGGGGCGGCGTGTGTCGCCGCAGATTCGATTGACCTCGTCCATGGCATGACGGGCTGCCGGTCCGGTGATCGTCACTCCTCGGGGCCAAACGAGGATGAGCAATCCCTCATCGTCAATCGTGAGCGACTCGTAGTCGCTGCTGGACGAGTCGCTATCCGCAGACGGAACGCTCATGTCCGCTACCTCGGCTTCGGTCGTCGATACACCCGTTACCTCCGATCCTATTCGAGACCGCCGGTGAAGGCGGCCATTCGTGAGACGGAGCGGCGAATGGTCCGCCCCGGGACCATCGCGCGGGCGGAAAAGCCCCCGTTCGGCCCAATCGCAGCGCTGGACTGACGTCAGCCTCACCCCCGCGGGATGATGTCGCGCCCATCGCCGGGGGGCATGCTGCAGATCGCGTGGGTTACCGCGCGGCGTCAGCGGGCCGGATGCCCTCGTCGGTCGATCGCATCCGGCCCGGCGCGTTCGGGAGAGGACCTCGTCATGTGCCTTTTCGTGGTGTTGCTCCTGTTCGGCCCACGGTCGGCCATCGCACTGTGGTGGCTGTTCGATCTACCGCGCTGGGACGTCACGTTCTCCTCCTTCTGGGTGCCGTTCATCGGCTTCCTGCTGGCTCCGTGGACGACGTTGATGTATGTGCTGGTGGCACCCGGCGGCGTGAACGGCTTCGACTGGGTGTGGCTGGGAATCGCGGTCGCGTTCGACATCGCCAGCTACAGCTCCGGCGGCGTCTACGGCCGGCGGCGCAGCGTCCAGGCTGGTGGCGACCAGTGACCGGCTGGCTGGACGACCGACGCCGGGCTGCGGCTCGATGACCTTCGGCGCATGGGATCGCCCGGCGTCACCGTCCACGCACCGCACGGCCTTGTCTGCGCCGTTGACCACCTGGCCTCCTCGGCCGGCATCGCGGTGCTGCGCGCCGGCGGCAGCGCGGCCGACGCCGCGGTCTGCACCAGCGCGGTGCTGGCCGTCACCACGCAGCAGATGTGCGGCATGGGGGGTGACCTGTTCGCCCTGGTCCACCACGGTCCGGCGACCCCGACCGCGCTGACCTCGGTGGGGCCGGCCGGAGCGGGCGCCGATCCGGCCGCGCTGCGCGGCGAGGGTCTGAGCGACATGCCGATGCGCGGCGATGTGCGGTCGGTGACCGTCCCGGGCTGCGTCGACGGCTGGCTCGCGCTGCACCGGCGATTCGGCCGGTTGCCGCTCGCCGACGTGCTGGCCCCGGCCCGGGACTACGCCGCGGCCGGCTTCCCCGCGTCACCGTTGCTGGCGGCCGCCATCCGGCGCATCACCGGGGTGCCCGGCGCCGAGGACTATCTGCCGCCCGGCGGGGTACGCAGTGGTGACCGGATCCGTCGGCCGCTGGTGGCCGCGGTGCTGCAGGCCATCGTCGAGGACGGCCGGGACGGCTTTTACGGCGGCACGTTCGGCGCCGGGTTGCTCGCCCTGGGCAACGGCCTGTTCAGCTCGGACGACCTGGAGAGCCCGCTGGCGCAATGGGATTCGCCGCTGCGGGTCAGTGTGTGGGACCACCAGCTCTGGACGGTGCCGCCGCCGTCGCAGGGCTATCTGACGTTGGCCGGCGCAAGGATCGCCGACGGGCTGGACCTACCCGACGACCCGGCGGATCCGTTGTGGGCGCACCTGCTCTCCGAGGCCGGCCGGTGGGCCGGGCACGACCGGGCGGCAGTGCTGTTCGACGGTGCCGATGGTCAGGCTCTGCTGACCGACGCCCGGCTCGACCCGCGGCGCGCCGCGATCGACCCAGCACGGCGGAGCGCACCGCAGGCGCCGTCGGCGGGCGGCGGCACCGTCCACCTGTGCGCGGTCGACGGCGACGGGATGGGAGTCTCGCTGATCCAGTCGAACGCGGCCGGCTGGGGCGCCCACCTGGTGGTGCCCGGCACCGGTATCTTCCTGCAGAACCGGGGGATCGGGTTCAGCCTCGAGCCCGGGCACCCGGCCGAACTGCGACCCGGCCGGCGTCCCCCACACACCCTTGCCCCGGCGCTGGTCACCACGAACGGCGGCGCACTGACAGCAGTGCTGGGCACCATGGGTGGGGACATCCAGCCGCAGGTACTGCTGCAATTGCTGGCCCGCCTGTTGCCGGGCGGGCAGCAGCCCGGTGCGGCGCTGCTCGCCCCCCGGTGGAGCCTGGGCGAGGCCGGGTTCGCCACCTGGTCCGGCGCCGGACCCCAGGTCACCAACCTGGAATCGACCGCGTCCGCGGAATGGGAAGCGGGGCTGACCGACCGGGGCCACCGGGTGCTGCGCGCCGAGCCGGGGGCGAACTTCGGTCACGCGCAGGTCATTGTCCGCCGTGCCGACGGCATGCTGGCCGGTGCTTCCGACCCGAGGGCGATCAGCGGGGCCGCAATCGGTTGGTAGGCGGTTCGAGTACCTGCCGTCGGGCCTCTGCGTGGCCGGGCGGGGTGAGACCTGCGGGATGCCTGCTGGGCGAGAACCGTTGGCCGCCCGTCGCCGTACCCCTGGGTGCCGGCGCGGAACGCCGGCGTCCACCCACCTCATCCAGCACCGGGAGAATTGCCATGTCCGTCGTCCTGCCCACCCCGTCCACCCGCGTCCCCTCCCCCGTTGTCGGACGCGAGGCGCGAAAGCCTCACCCCCGTAACGGCTTTCCGGTGGGTGCCCGCTTCCGGCGGCGCATTGCGTCGGCCGACCTCGATCGGCTCGATCTCGATCTCGATCAGGCCGGCGTCGATCAGGCCGACAGCGGCCGGCCGCACCTGGCCCGGGTCGCCCGCGGGCTGCCGTACCCGGTCGGCGCCAGGTTCCCCCGGCGCATCGCGGATGAGCCCATCTTCGCGCCGATCGCGGTTGCCGTGCGGTCGCCGCGCCGGATGCTGCCGGTAGGCGCCCGTTACCCTCGCGCCGCGGCCTGACGGCCGATTTCACGACAGGGCGGCCCGCTGTGCTCCGGTTAGTTCTTGCGGGCCCCGCGCTTCTCGCGGACCCGGACGTTCACCCGGACCGGCGAGCCGGCGAAGTCGAAATCCTCCCGCAGCCGGCGCTCGATGAACCGTCGGTATCCGGCCTCCAGGAACCCGCTGGTGAACAGCACGAACGTCGGTGGCCGGTTGGCGGCCTGGGTGGCGAACAGGATCTTCGGCTGTTTGCCGCTGCGCACCGGCGGCGGGGTGGCCTGGATCAACTCACCGAGCCAGGAGTTCAGCCGGCCGGTGGGGATCCGCCGGTCCCAGGAATTCAACGCCCGCTGCATGGCGGGGGCCAGCCGGTGCACGCCGCGCCCGGTCTGCGCCGAGATGTTGATCCGCTCGGCCCAGGTAATCCGCACCAGGTCGTGCGACAGCTCGCGTTCGACCTCCTCGCGACGGTCGGCATCCACCAGATCAGCCTTGTTCATCGCGATCACCAGCGCCCGGCCGGAGTCGATCACCATGGTCAGCACCCGCTGGTCCTGCTCGGTGAGCGGCACCGAGGAATCGATCAGCACGATCGCTACTTCCGCTGCCTCCAAAGCGGTCTGGGTGCGAAGCGAGGCGTAGAACTCCATCCCCTTCGCCTGGTGCACCCGACGCCGCAGACCGGCGGTGTCGACGAACCGAAACACCTGGCCGTCCAGTTCGACCAGGGAGTCGACGGGGTCGACCGTCGTCCCGGCCACGGCATCCACCACCGACCGGGACTCCCCGCTGAGCTTGTTCAGCAGCGAGGACTTCCCCACGTTCGGCTTGCCGAGCAGCGCCACCCGGCGCGGGCCGGTGCCCCTGGCGGCGAACTCCGACGGCGTCGCGGGCAACGCGTTCAGCACGGCGTCGAGCAGGTCACCCGAGCCGCGCCCGTGCAGCGCGGACACGCTGAACGGCTCCCCGAGACCCAGCGACCAGAGTGCGGCGGCGTCGGCCTCGGTCCGTTCGTCGTCGACCTTGTTGACGGCCAGGATGACCGGTCGCCGGGAGCGTCGAAGCACCTTGGCCATCGCCTCCTCGGTCGCGGTGGCGCCGACCGACCCGTCGATCACCACCAGCACCGCGTCGGTGGTCATCATCGCCCGCTCGGCCTGCGCGGCCACCGCGCCCTGCAGCCCGTCGGCGTCGGGCTCCCAGCCTCCGGTGTCCACCACGGTGAACTTTCGGCCCCGCCACAGCGCCTCGTAGGAGACCCGGTCGCGGGTGACGCCCGGGATGTCCTGCACCACGGCCTCCCGGCGGCCGATGATCCGGTTCACCAGAGTGGATTTGCCCACGTTGGGCCGGCCGACGACGGCCAGCGTCGGGGTCGGGATGACGCCGCCGTCGTCGTCGCCGGCTCCGGCACCGTCCTCCCAGCCGCTGAACTCGCTCTCGTCGGTCCACGTGCCGTCGGCGACATCGCCGGGCTCGTCATAGGTCTCGCTCACGTCGTCGTCCTCGATAGGGACGCCGGACCGGTTGCGATCTCGGCGTCAAGGGTGGCCACCAAGGCGGCCAGGTTCACCCGGATGGCGTCCGTGGCGGCGGCGACGGCCGTGCGGCCACCGCCCTGCTGGACCGGGAACGTTGCCCCGACCAGGACGTGCACGGGCGGCCGGAAACGCCGTCGCCGGCCCGGTGGCCGGTTGGTGCCGCGGATGGCGACCGGCGCCACGATGGCGCCCGACCGAGCGGCCAGCCAGCCGGCGCCCGGGAACACGGCGTCGACGTTGCCGGCGCCGCGATGGCCCTCCGGAAAGATGCCGATGGCCCCGCCGGCCCGCAGTTGGGCCAGCGCCTTCAGCAACGGTTCGCGGTCGGGCACCCCGCGGATCAGGGCGTACTGCCCGACGTTGATCAGCAACCAGCCGAGTGGTCCCTTCACCGCCTCCGCTTTGACCAGGAACGAGACGCGGCGGGTCAGCGCGCCGAACAGCACAGCGCCGTCCATGAAGTTCTGGTGGTTGGCCACCACCACCACGGCGCCCTGCGCGGGCAGCCGGTCCATCCCGGTGATCCGCATCCGGTACATCCCCGCGCTGAGCGCGATGCCGATCCGCCGGCCCCGGTCCATACCCTTGGGGCCGGCGTCCTCGGGGGTCGGATCGCCCGACCCGCCGAGTCGGAACCACCTCATCTGACGCCCCGCTGACCGGCCAGAGCGAGTACCCGGTCAACCGTTTCCTGCACCTCGAGGGCGGATGAGTCGATGACGACGGCGTCCGCCGCGGCCTGCAGCGGCGAGTGTGCTCGGGTGCTGTCCTTGGTGTCCCGGCGATCCAGATCCAGCGCCACCGCCGCGAGAGCGGCTGCGGTATCGACGCTCTGGCGGCCGTCTTGGGCCGACGATCGGGGCGCGATGCCCGCGTTCTGCCGGTGCCGGCGCCGGGCGCGCTCGTCGGCGTCGGCGGTCAGGTAGATCTTCAGCGTGGCATCGGGCACGACGACGGTGCCGATGTCCCTGCCCTCCACCACCATCCGACCGGAATGCGCGAGGTAGCGCTGCCGCTCCAGCAGGTAGGCCCGGACGGCGGGATTGGCGGACACCGGCGTCACCGCGAGAGTGACCGCAGCGCCACGGATCTCGGTCGTGACGTCGCGGCCGGCGAGCCGGTGTTGCTGCCGGCCCGGGTGGATCGGCGACTCGAAGGTCAACTGCGGCAACACCTTCACCACCGCGGCTTCGTCCGCCGGATCGACCCCGGCCGCCAGCACGGCGAGCGTGACGATGCGGTACATCGCCCCGGTGTCCAGGTACCCGGCACCCAGCGCCTGGGCCACCCGGCGGGCCACCGTCGACTTGCCGGTACCGGCCGGCCCGTCGATCGCGATGACGAAACTCTGTGCGGCCACGGAGCTGTCGGCTCTGACCGGGGCCGGTGACGGTTCACGCGGCACGCTCACAACCCGACCGCCTTGTACAGCTGCGCGATCTCCACCGGGTTCAGCTTGCGCAGCGTCCCCGGCCGCTGGTGGCCCAGCTGGACCTCGCCGATCTGGGTGCGCACCAGCCGGGACACCGGGTGGTCCACCGCGCCGAGCAACCGGCGGACGATGTGCTTTCGCCCCTCGTGCAGCACGACCTGCACCACTGCGCGGCCGTTGTGCACGTCGACGACCTCGAAGGAGTCCACCTTCGCCGGGCCGTCCTCCAGTTCGATGCCGGCCCGCAGCCGCCGGCCGAGGTAGCGTGGCACCGGGCCCGGAATCTCCGCCATGTACGTCTTCGGCACCCCGTACGACGGGTGCGTCAGCCGGTGCGCGAGATCGCCGTCGTTGGTCAGCAACAGCAGGCCCTCGGAGTCCATGTCCAGCCGCCCGACGTGGAACAGCCGCTCCGGCCGGTCCGCCAGCAGCTGACCGATGTTCGGCCGGCCCAGCTCGTCGGACATCGTCGACAGCACGCCCGGCATCTTGTTCAGCGCCAGGTAGACCTGGTCGGCGCGGAGCACCACCCGGCTGCCGTCGACGTGCACCACGGCCTCCGCCGGGTCGATCCGGGTACCCATCTCCTTGACGACGATGCCGTCGACCTTCACCCGGCCGGCCTTGATCAGCTCCTCGGCCTTGCGGCGGGAGGCGACGCCGGCAGAGGCCAGCACCTTCTGCAGCCGGACACCGTCCGGGCCGTCCGGCTCCTCCGGCTCGTGCTCGACGGCCTTTGCCGGGCGCGGCCGGACACCGTCCTTCTTGCGGTCAGACATCGTCGATCCCCTCGATGTCCGGCAACAGCGGACCCAGTGACGGCAGGTCGGACAGGTCGGACAGGCCGAGCCGTTCCAGGAACAGGTCGGTGGTGCGGTACAGCAGGCCGCCGGTGTCCGGATCGGTCCCGACGTCCTCGATCAAACCCCTGGACATCAGGGTGCGGATGACGCCGTCGACGTTGACACCGCGGACACCTGCCACCCGGGCCCTGGTGACCGGCTGCCGGTAGGCCACGATCGCCAGGGTCTCCAGCGCCGCCCTGGACAGCCGGCTCTGCGCGCCGTCCAGGACGAAGCGCTCGACCACCGGGGCAAACCGGTCGCGGGTGTAAAACCGCCAGCCGCCGCCGATCTCGCGCAGCTCGATGCCCGATGACGCGGCGGTGTAGCCGGCAGCCAGGTCCAGCAGCAACTGCCGCACCCGGGCGGCGGTGTGGCCGACGGCGGTGGCCAGCGCGGCCTCCGTGACCGGCGCGTCGACCACCAGCAGCACCGCCTCCAGCGCGCCGGAAAGGTCGTGCTCCGGCACCTGCTCGGGCTGTGGTTCCACCTGTGGGTCGATCCCGGCGCCGGGCGGAGTCTCCTTCCTGTCGTGCGTCATGGTGTGCGGATCGCCGTTCACTCGTACTCCTCGTCCATCGGCGCGACCGCCGGATCGATGCCGGCCGCGTTCGCTGACTGTTCCGCCGGACGCTTCGTCCACCGTACGGTCAACGTGCCGAGCGGTTCGGGCTGATCGAAGGCCACCGAAGACTCCCGGTACAGGTTGAGCAGCCCCAGGAAGCGGGCCACCACCTCGAGGGTCGCGCTGCACCCGGCGACGAGTTCGCCGAAGGTTGCGGTGCCGCGTTCGGCCAGCATCGCGCGCAGCACCGCGGTGTGGTCGGCCACCGACACCCGGACGGCGTGGATGTGGTCGAGGTTGACGGTCGGCGGCGGTTTCGGCCGGAAGACCAACGCGGCCATCGCGGCGAACTCCTCCGGCGTCAACCCGATGGTGATGTCCGGCAGCAGCCCGAGGTAGCGGCCGTCCAGTGTCACCGCGCGCGGGTAACGGCGCAGCGCGCCCGCCTCGAGCTCGGCGAACAACGCGGCCACCTGCTGGTAGGCGCGGTAGGCCAGCAACCTGGCGAACAGCAGGTCCCTGGCCTGGAACAGGTCGTCGTCGGTGCCCGCCTCTTCGATGGCGTCCGGCAACAACCGGGCCGCCTTGAGGTCCAGCAGGGTCGCGGCGATCACCAGGAACTCGGTGACCTGATCGAGGTCCCAGTTGCTGCCCATCGACCGGATGTGCGCGATGAAGTCGTCGGTCACCTGGTGCAGCGCGACCTCGGTGACGTCCATCCGGCGCTGGCTGATCAGCTGCAGCAGCAGGTCGAACGGGCCGTCGAAGTTGTCCAGCCGGACGTGGAACGGGCGGCGCCCATCGGCCGGGGCATCCCGTCCTGGCACGGTGGGAGGCGGGACGATCGGCCCCGCGCCGGTCTGCTGCGGGGCAACGGTCATCGCGCGATCACTTCACGCGCGAGCGCCCGGTACGCCTGCGCCGCAGGCGAACTCGGCGCATAGGAGGTGATCGGTTCACCGGCGACCGTGGTCTCGGGGAACTTCACGGTGCGGGAGATGACGGTGTCGAAGACGGTGTCGCCGAACCGCTGATGCAGCATCCCGACCACCTCGCGGGCGTGCACGGTCCGGCCGTCGTACATGGTGACCAGCACACCCTCGACGGACAGGTCGGAATTGATCCGCTCCTGCACCTTGGCGATGGTGTCGACCAGCAGCGCGACGCCGCGCAGCGAGAAGTATTCGGCGGCCAGCGGGATGATCACGCCGTGCGCGCAGGCCAGCGCGTTCACCGTGAGCAGGCCGAGCGAGGGCTGGCAGTCGATGAGCACGTAGTCGTAGGCGTGCAGCACCGGCCGCAGGGCCCGCGCCAGGGTGTGTTCCCGGCCGACCTCGTTGATCAGCTGCACCTCCCCCGCGGACAGGTCGATGTTGGCCGGGATCAGGTCGACGCCCTCGATCCCGGTCGGCATCAGCACGTCGGTGATGGCGGTGGACGGCGAGAGCATCAGGTTGTAGATCGTGTGGTCGAGCTCATGCGCGGCGATCCCCAGCCCCGCGGACAGCGCGCCCTGCGGGTCGAGGTCCACCAGCAGCACCCGGCGGCCGTACTCGGCCAGCGCAGCGCCCAGGTTGATGGTCGACGTGGTCTTGCCGACGCCGCCCTTCTGGTTGCACAGCGCGAGGACGATCGCCGGACCGTGGTTGGTGACCGGGGCCGGCTCAGGGTCCCGGCCACGCATCGCCCGCAGCGCCGGGGACGAGGACCCGGCGACGCCGGGGTTGGAGACCGGTGCGACCGCGGGCGGGACCGCGACCTCGGGCTCCCCGAACAACCCGTCGGCACCCACAGCGGCGTCCACGACGACCGGGTACGCATGCTCGGCCGGCCCGTCATCGAGTCGGGGTGCACCGGCCGCTGCGATCCACGCCGCGTCATCCGGTTCGCTCATCGACTCACGAACTCCTGCCTACTGGAAATCAGTCGTCATCCCGACGACGGGGCCCAGCCTATGTGGGCCGCGGCCGTTCGACCAACGCGACCCGCCCGGCATCGCTGTGCGGGAGCACCCACCGGCGGCCCATCTGCGGGTTCCGGCGATCGGAGAGCGGCGCCCCGCCCTGCCTCGATCAGGGTCGAAGTGCCGGGTTCAACGATCGTCGGCGGTTCCCGGGGTGCGCAGTCCCGACTCGTAGGCGATCATCACCAACCGCGCGCGATCCCTGGCCGCCAGCTTCGACATCACCCGGCTGACGTGCGTACGAGCGGTCGCGGCTCTCATCTGCAACCGGCGGCCGATCTCCTCGTTCGACCGACCGGCGCCGACTTCGGCGAGCACCTCCCGCTCCCGCTGGGTGAGCACCTGCAGCCGATCGGACCGGTCCTGCACCGGCGAGCCGAGAGCCGCCGCCCGCATCACCCTGGCGGTGACGGCAGGTGAGAGCAACGACTCACCACCGGCGACGACGTGGACGGCGCGACGCAGGTCATCCGGCTCGGAGTCCTTGAGCAGGAACCCCCGCGCGCCTGCCCTGATCGCGGCGAACACGTTCTCCTCGGCGTCGAATGTGGTCAGCATGAGGACAGCGACGCCGGTCAGTGCCGGGTCTGCCATGAGCCGGCGGGTCGCCGCAACGCCGTCCAGGCCCGGCATCCGAACGTCCATCAGCACCACGTCCGGCCGGTGCCGGAGCACCGCGCGGACCCCGGATTCGCCGTCGGCGCCCTCACCGACCACGTCGATGCCGGGGTCCCGCTCCAGCAGCGCGCGGATCCCGGCCCGGACCAGGTGCTGGTCGTCCACCACCACGACCCGGATCATCAGCCGACCATCATGACATGGTCACCGGCAGGGTCGCGGCGACCTCGAACCCGCCGTCCTGGGTGGGGCCGGTGCGCAGGGTGCCGCCGAGCAGCGCGACTCGTTCCCGCATCCCGGCCAGGCCGAACCCGATCCCGGGTGAGCTCGCGCCGGCCGGCATCGCCGGCACCGCCGGTACCGGTTGCGGTGCGGCTGCATTGGTGATCCGGAGCCGGACTTCCGTTGGCCGGTGGTCGATCTCGACCATCGCCTCGGTGACACCCGAGTGCCGCACCACATTGGTGATCGATTCCTGCACGTGCGGTGCGCCGCGGCGTCCACCATCAGCGGCACCGACTGCCCGCTACCGCTCCTGCGCACCCGACTCGCACCCCGCTGCCGGCCGCGGTGGCAACCACGGCGTCCAGGTCGGCCAGTCCACCGACCGGTTGCCGGGTGTCGCCGGCCGGGTCACGCGGCACGCCGACGGCACTGCGCAGGTCGACCAACGCGCGGGCTGACCTGGCGGATGCTGCGCAGCGCCGCCGCGGCATCGTCCGGCTCGTCGGGCAACGCCTCGAGCGCCACCACACTCAGGATGGTGATCGCCGACACCGCTAGCCCCCTTCCAGGTGCTCCGTCGGGGCGGAAAGCCCCCCCGGGCCGGTGATCTCGGCTGGAAGGACACCATCGATCTGAAACCCGGCGAAACCGCGGAGATCATCATCAAATTCGACGGCTACCCTGGTCGGTACGTGCCGCACTGCCACCATCTCGAGCACGAGGACATGGCGATGATGGCGAACTTCTCCGTCCACTGAGCGCTAGACGGGCGCCCCCACCTCGTCCCGGGCGTCGATGTCGCCGCCCGTTTCCGTGGGAACCGGCGGCCGGGCGCGCGCCGGCTTGGCCGCGATCACTGCTGCCAGCCCGGCCAGCAATGCGACGAGAACCGCCCAGATGAACGTCAGGCCGGCGGTCACCAGCACGATGACCAGCACCAGCGCCACCAGCCCGGCCGCGATCCGGACGGCCACCTGCCAGCGGGAATCCTCGACCCGGCCGGCCAATCCGCCCACCGCATTTCGCAGCCCGACCGCGCTGCGCGACCGGCCGAACATCCAGGCGAGCAGCGACACGACCGCCGCGACGATCACGATGATTCGGATGGTGCTCCGCAAATTCACCGTGAGTTCTCGGGTGAAGGCCTGCGTCACGTCCGGCTGCGTCGGCGCCTGCGAGACCAGCCATTCCCGCCCGGCGAGCAAACCGAGGGTCAGCACCACCATCGAGAAGGCCAGCCAGCCGGCGGCTTTCGACAGTCCGCCGAGGCGGCTCGGCGCGATCAGGATCGAGATCAGCAGCAACAGCACGGCAATGATCGGCAGCCAACTGCCAAGGGTGTCGAGCAGGTCGTAATAGCCCGACAGCTGTTGCACGTCGGCGTTGCCGGAGATGTTGAAGACCACCGGCACATCGGGAATCTGCGACGCCCACTGCACGCCGGAGGATTCGAGCTTCTGCTTGACGGCCGTCACCGCCGATGTCAGGTCGACGTTGATGGCGTGCAATTTCCCGGGATCCTGCCCCTGCATCACCTGCACGAAGGCGGTGTGCGCCTTGGCATTTGCCTCGTTCCACACGGTGGCGAGTTTCGGGCTGGTGAACAGCTGGTCGACGATCTTGGTGATGGCATCGGTGAGATCGGTGCGGAAGGTGGCCAGGTAGGACGTTGCCAGCGTGGCGAGCTTGGGCGGCAGGCCGAGCGACTCCAGCTCGGTGCTGATGTTGTCGGCGAGCTGCAGGTTGGAGATCGCGCCATCGATGCCGGCGACCAGCCGGGTCTCGGCGGCGCTGACGATCACCGGATCGGTGATCAGCGGTTCCACTGCCGCCAGGTAGGCGTCCTGGTTGGTGACCAGGTTCTTCGCCCAGCTGGCCGTGACGCCGATCGGTGCCAGCACACAGCCCAGGACGAGCAGGACGATGGACACGACCTTCCAGGCTTTGGCCCGCGGTCCCCGGTCGATCGCCCGCCAGACCCGAGCCGCACCGGACGGGGTGGCGGTCGTCACCGGCTGGGCGATGGTCGCCGGTCCGGCGGCCGTGGCGTCCTGCGCGGCCGGTTGATCGGGGGCCGGAATCGGCGTGGTGGTCGCCGCCGGCCGGTCGGCTGCTTCCGGCGTGGCCGGGGTCTCGGGCCTGGGTTCGAGCTCGTCCGACATGTCTCGAACCTCCGCCTCGGGGACAGCGATGTGGGAACAGTGATACCAACGTGACCCATGTTCCGGCGTGGCACCCTTGTCCGCTTCACCCGTCCAGGATGATGTCCCCCAGCCGACCCGCTGAGATCGTTCTCACGAGCCTCGGCAGTGGTGTCTGGTGACCGACAGCCAGCCATCTCGACTCCGGCAAGCCCTGCCGGCGCTGTGCCGGCCGCTCGACGCTCAGTGGCCGCGCCGGTGAGGACCTCAAGAACGAAATGGACACCGCTCATGACGGACACCCCCGCCCGGCCGGAAGACCTCGATCCGGAGTACATCACCACAGTGGCCGAGCTCCACCCGCACCCACATGACGGGTACGGGCTCCCCCGTGGTCTGATCATCGCCCTCGGGCTGGCCGCCGGTGTCGTCGTCGCCGCCGGGATACACGCGGTCCCGGGCATCATCGGGCCGGTGTTCCTCGCCCTGGTCCTGGTCATCAGCGTCGATCCCATCCGCGGGTGGATGATCCGCAAGGGCGCCCCCCGCTGGGCCGCGACGCTGGCCGTGGTGCTCGGCGTGTACGCGATCATCATCGGTCTGGCCGTCGCCGGCATCGCCGGCATCGTGCAACTGGCCACCTTGATGCCGCAGTACGCGGACCAATTGCAGGAGCAGCTGTCCGGGGCCAAGTCCTGGCTGGCGGGCATGGGGGTCAGCCAGGACGATATTCAGAATGCCCTGAGCAGCATCGACCGGAGTTCGATCGTCGGCTATGCCAAGAGTCTGTTGGCCAGCCTCGTGGGGGTCTTCACCTCATTGTTCTTCATCATCACGCTGCTGATCTTCCTGGCGGTGGACGGCTCGGTGTTCGGCGATCGGATGGTCAGCCGGCGTCCCGGTCGCGAACCGGTGCTGACCGCTCTGGGCACCTTCGCCGTCGGCACCCGTAAGTACTTCGGGGTGGCCACCATCTTCGGTGGCATCGTCGCGGTGCTGGACGGCGTGGCGCTGCTGATCCTCGGGATCCCGGCCGCCGGGCTCTGGGCGTTGCTGGCCTTCGTGACCAACTACGTGCCGAACATCGGTTTCATCATCGGGCTTGTCCCGCCCGCTTTGCTCGCCCTGGTGACCGGCGGGCCCAGCCTGATGATCACTGTGATCGTCGTGTACTGCGTGCTGAACTTCGTCATCCAGTCGGTCCTGCAACCCAAGTTCGTCGGTGACGCCGTCGGGTTGACGACCACCGTCAGCTTCCTGTCACTGATCGTCTGGGCCTTCCTGCTCGGCCCGCTGGGCGCGATCCTGGCGATCCCCGCGAGCCTGCTGTTCAAGGCGCTGCTGGTGGATGTCGATCCCGATGCGAAGTGGTTGCAGCTGTTCCTCGGTGACGAGCCGGTCTTCAAGGTCAAGGACCCCAACCGGGCCAAGCGGTTTGCGCGCAAGACGACCGGCGCGCCGGCGGCGATTGCCGCTGCTCCGCCGACGGCGGCCGCCCCGCCGGCGGACACGCCTGGGTGACGACCCGGGGGTCAGGCTGCATCCCGCAGGAGCCGCATCTCCCGCACGTATTGCTCCTGGCCGACCATCCGGTACAGCAGCCGGGCGGGGGCCGGCACCTTGCCCAACAGGTTGGCCCGCTCCGCCGGGGTGGCGTCCTCCAGCATCGCGCCGAGCATCCAGGCCATCCGGTGCAGCGGGATCCAGCCGGCCGCGCGCAGCCCGAGCGCGAGCCATTCGGCGGTGCTGAAGTGCTCGTCGACCGCCGGCAGCACCTGCGTTTCCGCAACGTCCAGGTGGGCGGCCACCGCGTGGTCGAGCTCGGTCATGATGTCCACCAGCACCGCCTGCAGGTCCGGGTCCGCGGTGTCCACCCAGAGCGGGAGCAGCCCGTCCAGCTCGGACAGCAACGCCGCATGTTCCCGATGCCAGGCGCCCAGCCGCTGCCGCAGGGCGCCGTCCAGGACCCCGCGCTCGGCCAGCCGCGGCCAGAGCAGTTCCTGCTCGGCGACGTGATGGTGCCGCAGCGCCGTGGTCAGCTCCCGGCAGTGCGCGGCCAGTGTCGCAGCGCGACCGACGTCGGCGGCGACCCGTCCGACCAGGGTCGGCAGCAGGTGCAATTCGCGGCGAAAGACCCTGTGCACCAACACCATGTCCGACGCCAGGCAGCGCCGCGCCGCCCGCTCGGGAGGCGTGGTCGCCGGCGTCTTGGCGGGGGCGGACCTGCCGAGCAGGGACACGGCAGCTTCTCCGATCGAACGGCGGCAGGGATTGGGCGCGGGCACGCGACACGTCGCTTGGGCCCGACGCAAAACAAGAGTCGGCGGGACGGTTGCTGATACCCACCCCGTGGCACTGCACAGCCACTGCAGCACAAGATCCGCGCGACAGCAGTTGAGCGTCCGGCGACGCCGGGGCACCGCCGTCGGGCGGGTCGGCCCAGGGCCGTCAGCGGGCGGGAGACCCGATGCCGTCAGCGCGCTCGCGGATGCGACGTCGCGTAAACCTCGCGGAGCGAATCGACGGTGACCAGGGTGTAGATCTGCGTCGTGGTGACCGAGGCGTGGCCGAGGAGCTCCTGCACCGACCGCACGTCGGCGCCGCCCTCCAGCAGGTGGGTGGCGAACGAGTGCCGCAACGTGTGCGGCGACACCCCGCCGCCGTCGGCCTGGGCGATGCCGGCCCGCTGCGCGGTGTCCTGCAGCACCTGCCAGGCGCTCTGCCGGGACAGCCGGCCGCCCCGGTTGTTCAGGAACAACGCGCCGCCGGAGGACGCCCGCCCCCTGACCGCCAGCACCGGCCGGCCGCGCACCAGGTAGGCCTGCAGCGCACCGACCGCGTACGAGCCGACCGGCACCAGCCGCTCCTTGGAACCCTTGCCGCGCAACCGAACCACCGACACCAGCGCTGTTCCGCCGGGCGCCTCGATGGACCGGGCGAGAGCGTCGACGTCATCCACGTCCAGGCCCACAGCTTCGCTGATCCGGGCCCCTGTGGCGTACAGCAACTCCAGCAGCGCCCGGTCCCGCAGTCCACGCGGGTCATCACCGGAGGCGGCCTCCAACAACGCCGTGATCGAGGCGACCGGCAGCGCCTTGGGCAACCGGCGGGGCGGCGCCGGCGGGTGGACGTCGCGGGACGCGTCCGCGGTGACCGTGCCCTCGGCGACCAGGAACCTGTGCCAGCCCCTGGCCGCGACCACCGCCCGCGCCGCCGACGATGCGGCGAGCGCCGGGTGCCCCTGGCTCCCGGTCCGCAAGGCGGCCAGGTAATCCGTGACGTCCGAAGTGGTGATCTGCTCGACCGTGCTACGACCGGATGCGGCCAGAAACACCAAGTACCGCCGCAGGTCTCGGCGGTAGGACAGCAGGGTGTTCCGCGCGACGCCGCGTTCCACCGCGAGATGATCGAGATAGCCGCGCAGTGCGGCGGTGAGTTCGGCCGACGGCTCCGGCTCGGCAGGAGCATCGGCAATGGCGGGCGCGGCTCCAGCGTCGACGTCGGGGGCCGGGTGAGCTGCCCGCCCCGGATCACCGAGAATGGCTGGGACAGCGGCGGAATCATCGGCCGAGGATTCACCGGGCGAGGATTCACCGGGCGCCGAAACGGCCGTTCCTGCGCGCGCCAGAGCCTGGCCATCCTGCCGCGCCGGGCCTGCTGTCACCGCGGCGCGGATCCGTCCAGCGGCGGGGCGGCTGGGGCGCCGGGTCCGCGGTGCACGGTCCAGGGATGGTCGCCCCCCCGATCGGCATCCCGGAATTCGGCACCCCCCACATCGGCACCGCGGGAATTCACACCGCGGGAATTCACACCGCGGGAATCCACACCGCGGGATGCAATGGCGCCGTCCGGTTGCTCCCGCAGGACGGCGCTCCCCCGCAGCACGGCGTCAGCGGCCAGGATGCCGGCCACTGCCATCACGTTGACGATCCGGCCGGCCAGCACGGCGGCCACCGCGACGGACAGCGGCACTCGGACGACCCGCAGGTCCGCCTCTTCGTGCTCGCCGTCCGGCCGGCCCACCTCGGTCAGTTCGGTGGCCAGGTAGATCCGAACGGTCTCCTCGGTGAAGCCGGGCGAGGTCGCGACGTCCAGCAGCACCGACCAGCGCGCCGCCGCATAGCCGGTCTCCTCGGTCAGCTCGCGGGCCGCGGCGACCTGCGCCGGCTCGCCCTCGATGTCCAGTAGGCCGGCCGGCAGTTCCCACAATCGGCGGTGCAGCGGGTGGCGGTACTGCTCGATCAGGATGATCCTGGCGCCGGATCCGACCACCTCGTCGGAGTCGATGCCGACCTCGCCGGACAGATCCGGCGCCCTGGCCGAGTCCAGGGCGACCACCGCAACCGCGCCGCCGTGCTCGACGACCTCACGCTTGGCGGTGCCGCCGCCCGGCATCACCACCTCGTCGACGCGGACCGACGCGACCACGCCCTCGAATACCCGCTGGCTGCTGACCACCGAGAACATCTCGGGCGCATCCGATCCCGGATTCGCGGCGACGCCGGCGGCGTCCGTCATCGGGCGACCGTGCCGGCCACCAACTCCTCGCGCGGCCTGGCCGGCTCCGGCCGGTCGTCGGCGATGGGCAACCGCTCCGATTCCAAGTAGTCCAGGGCGGCCCGAACGAACGCCGCGAACAGCGGATGCGGACGGGTCGGGCGGGATTTGAACTCCGGGTGCGCCTGGGTGGCGACGAGGAACGGGTGCAGCTCGCGGTCGAGCTCGACGAACTCCACCAACGAGGAGTCGGGCGACGTCCCGGACAGATGCAGGCCGGCCTGCTCCAGCGCCTCCCGGTAGGCGTTGTTGACCTCGTAGCGGTGCCGGTGCCGCTCGGAAACGTGGTTGGCCCCGTAGATCTCGGCGACCAGCGACCCCTCGGTGAGCCGGGCCGGGTACGCACCGAGCCGCATGGTGCCGCCCATGTCCTTGGCGCCGGCGACCACATCGTGCTGATCGGCCATGGTTGCGATCACCGGGTCTGCGGCATTCGCGTCGAACTCCGCGGAGTTGGCGCCACCGAGGCCGGCGAGGTTGCGCGCGGCCTCGATGACGATGCACTGCAGGCCGAGGCAGAGCCCGAGCACCGGGATCTTGTTGATCCGGGCGAAGTTGATGGCGCCGATCTTGCCCTCGATGCCGCGCACCCCGAACCCGCCGGGGATCAGCACACCCTGCACGTCGCCGAGCGCGGCGGTGGCGCCGCCGTACGTCGTGCAGTCGTCGGAGGCGGTCCAGACGATGTCCACTCGGGTGTTGTTGCCGAAGCCGCCGGCCCGCAACGCCTCGGTGACCGACAGGTAGGCGTCCGGCAGGTCGATGTATTTTCCTACGACGGCGATCCGCACGGTCTCCGCCGGATGGTGCACCCGCTCGAGCAGCTCGCCCCACATCGTCCAGTCGACGTCATGGAAGCTGAGGTTCAGCCGGCGGACGACGTAGGCGTCCAACCCCTCGCGGTGCAGCACCCGCGGGATGTCATAGATGGACGGCGCGTCCGGAGTGGAGATCACCGCCTCGGAGTCGACGTCACACATCAGGGAGATCTTGCGCTTCAGCGGTTCCGGGATCTCCCGGTCGGACCGGCAGATCAGCGCGTCGGGCTGGATGCCGATGTTGCGCAGCGCCGCGACCGAGTGCTGGGTGGGTTTGGTCTTGAGCTCACCGGACGGCGCGAGGTACGGAACCAGCGAGACGTGCAGAAAGAAGACGTGGTCCCGGCCGACGTCGTGGCGGACCTGGCGAGCCGCCTCCAGGAACGGCAGTGACTCGATGTCGCCGACGGTGCCACCGATCTCGGTGATCACCACGTCCGGCGACTCACCGTCGGCATCCGGGTCGGCCATCGCCCGGATCCGGTCCTTGATCTCGTTGGTGATGTGCGGGATGACCTGCACGGTGTCCCCCAGGTACTCGCCGCGGCGTTCGCGGGCGATCACCCTGGAATAGACCTTGCCGGTGGTGACGTTGGCTTCGGCCGACAGATTGCGGTCGAGGAACCGTTCGTAGTGCCCGATGTCGAGATCGGTCTCGGCGCCGTCCTCGGTGACGAAGACCTCGCCGTGCTGGAACGGGTTCATCGTTCCCGGGTCGACGTTGATGTACGGATCCAGTTTCTGCATGGTGACCCGCAGGCCGCGCGAGGTGAGCAGGCGGCCGAGGCTGGAGGCGGTCAACCCCTTGCCCAGGGAAGAGGCGACGCCGCCGGTGACGAAGATGTGCTTGGTGATGCGCGGCGATTGCGCCACAGCGGCTCCCGTGTCCTTCGTCGGAATATCCGACTGTGGTCCGTCACTGAAGAAGGCTGACGGGCTCGACGATCGCCTCAACGGCGACCACCCCACGGGATTTCACCCTAACATCACCGGGCCTGCAGCAGCAGCGCCGCGCGCCCTGCCCCGCGCGGTTCACCAGCGCCGCGCGCCCTGGCCCCGCGCGGATCAACTTCGGCAGCGCGGCTCAACGTCGCCGAAATGTGACTGCTGGGACAGAAGTTGCCGACTTCAGCCGCGCAGGCGAAGTTGATCCGCGCGGGACCGACGGTCAGCCGACGGCGAGGGTGGGCACCTGCGCTTGGGCGTTCTGACCGAAGCCGTACCGGCCGACTCCGCCGCCGTTCTGCTCGACGAGCCCCAGGACCGTGGCGACCCGACCCGTCGAGGTGTCAACATTGTCAACGGTGCTCACCGCTGCACTGAGCGCGGTGTCGCCGCGGATGACGCCGACCGTGCCGGTGGGCTGTTCCGAACCGGTGCGGCCCGCAACGACCACACCCTTGGCGCTCTGCGCCAACTGGTTGGCCAGGTAGGCGGCGGCGCCGGCCTTGTCGGCCTCGGAGCCGCCGGTGATCTCGGCGCCGGTCAGGATGACGACCGACTGCCCGGGGGCGGGCGTGCCGGTCACCGTGATGAAGCCGGCACTGGTCAGCGCAGCAAGCACAGCGGCGGACTGCTCCGGGGTGGTGGTGCCGGTGCCGCTGGCGGGAATCACCAGGACCGAGCCGAGCAGCCCCCCCGCGATGGCGCCGGCCTGCGGGACCTCCGGCAGGGTCGCGCCGGTCGGCAGGGTGGTGCTGGCGAGCGTACGCAGTTCGTCGGCTCGAGCGGGGTCGCTGAAGTCGTTGGTCAGTTGGACCTGCGCGGTCACCGTGGCGCCCGCCCTGGTCAGCAGCGACAGCACCGCGTCCCGGTCGGCAGGGTCGGCGGTGGCCGTGGTGATCAGCACGACCGACGTGTTCGGCAGCGTGCCGCGAACCGCCAGCGCACCGACCGACCCCGCGAACTTCTCGTCGGCGCTGACCCGGCCGGTGAGGTCTGCGTTCGTCGAAGTCAGCTCGTCGTGCTGGCTGGACAGGGTGGCGTTGTCGCCTTGGAGCCCGGTCAGCAGCGGCGAGGAGATCTTGGTTGCGCCCAGCACGATGCCCAGCGCGAGCGCCAGGAATACCGCCGCCAGGGAGACGATGTGATACCGCATGGAAATCATCGGAAGAGCCCCTTGACCCAATCGACCAGCTCGTTCCACCACTGCCGTAGCAGATCTGCATAGGTTCCGCCCACGTCGGACACCATCAGCGCGACCACGATGGCCAGCGCCGCGGCCAGGATCAGCAGGGTGACCACCCACCAGGAGATCCGGGAGCGGTACAGCGCGGCGACGGTCGGCGCCTCGACCACCTTGTTGGCGACCCGCATCCGGACCAGGAAGGTGGAGGCCGTCGATCCCTGGCCGCGATCGAGTAGGTCGATCAATGTGGTGCGCATGCCGACCGTGACGATCATCGAGGCGTCCCGGCCGTCGGCCAGCAACAGCGCCAGGTCCTCGGTGCTGCCGCTCGCCGGGAACGTCACGGCGCCGACCCCGAGGTCCTGCAGCCGTTCCAGCCCGGGCGCGTGACCATCGGTGTGCGCGGGGATGACGACCTCGGCCCCGCAGCGCAGGGTCTCCGAATCGATCGCCTCCGGGTTACCGATGATCAGCGCAGGCTTGTAGCCCGCGGCCCGTAGCGCGTCGGCGCCCCCGTCGACGCCGACGAGCACGGGGCGGAAGTCGGAGATGTACTTCTTCAGCGACTTGAGCTGCGCCTTGGTGTCCGCGGACGCGGCCACCAGCAACACCTGCCGACCGGCCAGGTCGGTGCTGATGTCCGGGATCCCGACTCCGTCGAGCAGCAGCGTGCGTTCCCGCTTCATGTACTCGATCGCGTTGGCCGCGAACGCCTCCAACTGGGCGGACATCCCGGTCTTCGCCTCGATCATCAGATCGGCGATCGACTCCTGGGTCTGCTCGATGCCCTGCGCGATCGGCTCCTCGCCGGCATAGACGGTGCCGCCGTCCAGTCGGATCTTCGCGCCATCCTTCAGCCTGCCGAAGACCTTCTCGCCCACTCCGTCGATCAGGACGATGTCGGAGGCGACCAGGATCTCCGGACCAAGGTTCGGATACCGGCCGGAGATGGACGGCGACGCGTTGACGACCGCCGTCACACCCGCCTTGACCAGCGCATCCGCGGTGGCCCGGTCGATGTCGATGTGGTCGATGACGACGATGTCCTTGTGCCCGACCCGGCCGAGAAGGGCGTCACTGCGCCGGGACACCCGTGCGACTCCTGTGACTCCCGGCAACGTACGTGACTGACGTGACAGAAGTTTCATACGCCGATCGTGACAGTTGCGGGTGGGTTCCGGCGGTAGGTTCCGCCCCGTGTCGCCGATCCCGCAGCGGGCGGCCCGGTCCTTGCGGGTCGGCGCACATGCAGATTCGTGCTGGCAGTCACGTGGAATCCCGTTGGAGGAGCCGAGGCGGGGGGGCGGGGCCGGCGGGAGGCGGGGCCTGCGGGCGGTGGGGTGCCGAGGGGTGGGGCGCCGGGAACCAGGGCCTCAGCTGGCGGCGCGCTCCTTCGACCGGGGTGCCGAGCGGCGGGACGACTCCTGCTTCGCACCCTGCCGCGGGGTCGGCCGGGCGGCGGTCCCGAGCAGATCCCTGGCGTGTGCCCGTGCGGTCGCGCCGTCGGTCCCGCCGAGCATCCGGGCGAGTTCCGCCTCGCGGTCCGTGCCCGCCACCTGCCGCACGTCGGACGTGCCGACCCGGCCGCCGCTCGAGGCGTCGACGACGAAGTGCCGGTCGGCGAACGCGGCGACCTGCGCGAGGTGGGTGACGACGATGACCTGATGGCTGCGGGCCAGCGCGGCCAGCCGGGAACCGATCTCGGTGGCTGCCCGGCCACCGACCCCGGCGTCGACCTCGTCGAACACCATGGTGCCGACCGGGTCCGCGTCGGCCAGCACCACCTCGAGGGCGAGCATGACGCGGGACAGCTCACCGCCGGAGGCGCCCTTGGCGATCGGCAACTCCGGCGCGCCGGGGTGCGCCACCATGACGATGTCAACCTGATCGGCACCGTCCGGCCCGGCGGTCACCCACCGGCCGTCGATCTGCACGGCGTCGGCGTCGGCGTCGGTCGCCGCGGCCGCCCGGTGCGCGACCCGCACCCGGACCACCGCCCTGGCCATCGCCAGCTGGTCCAGCTCGATGGTCACCAGTCTGCCCAGCCGACCCGCGGCCGCCGCCCGGCGAACCGAGATCCGCTGCGCCGCCTGACCGACCTCCGTACGCAAGGCGTCGAGTCTGGACTGCAACTCCGCGAGCCGGTGCTCGGAGGAATCCAGACTCTCCAGCTCCGCGGTGGCCTCCTTCGCCCAGTCCAACACGGCGTTCACGTCCTCGCCGTACCGCCGGGTCAACGTCCGCAACGCGGCCTGCCGAGCCAATAGTTCCTGCAGGCGCTCCGGGTCGGCGTCGAGATCGGACAGGTACCCGGACAGTTCGCCGCCGACGTCCACCAGCACCACCGACGCCTGCTGCAACTGGCGGCCGAGCTCGATCAGTCGTGGGTCGGCGGAGGCGTCCAGGTCGTGAGTGGCAGCCTGCACCAGCCCGACCGCGGTAGAGGCGTCGGTGAACGCGTCCGATCCGGACAGCGCGGTCAGCGCCACCTGGGCGGCGGACCGCAGCGCGTCGACGTTCTCCAACCGTCGGACCTCGGCGATCAGGTTCGCGTCCTCGTCGGGCAGCGGGGTGATCGCGGCGATCTCGGCCAGCCCGATCCGCAGCAGCTGTTCGCGCTGCGCCCGTTCCCTGGCGCGAGCCCGCCGGTCGGCCAGGTCGGTGGCGAGCTGCTGCCAGTCGGCGCGCAGCCGGCGGTAGGCGCGCAGTTCGTCGTCGAGACCGGCGAATTTGTCCAGCACAGCGCGCTGCTGGGCGGGCCGGAGCAGCGAGATCGCCTCCGACTGGCCGTGCACCGCGATCAGTGGATCGGTCAGCTCGGACAGGGTCGCCAACGGGACCGACCGGCCGCCGACGTGCGCCCTGGACCGGCCGTCGGCGCCGACGGAGCGGACGGCGATGACGGTGCCGTCCTCGTCCAGCCGGCCGCCCGCCGCGAGCACGGTCGCCGCGCCGGGCCCATTGGGTTGCACGGCCAGCCGGACCTCGACGACGGCCCGGTCACTCCCGGCCCTGACCCGGGCGGCGTCGCCCCGACCACCGCCGATCAGGCCGAGCGCGGTGACGATCATGGTCTTGCCGGCGCCGGTTTCGCCGGTGACGACGGTGAAACCGGCATGCGGCTCCAGCACGGCGTCATCGATGACGCCGAGGTCGCTGATCCGGAGTTCATGCAGCACGTTCCTCACGGTAGCTGCCACCGGTGGCCGAGCCGGGAAGCCTCGCAGGACGGGCATCCACGGCCCGGGCTACGCCCGGAACACCGCGGTCGCACTGTGCGAGACACCTACTACTGACGGTGAGAGCGCGTGGGGCGTTCGGCGCCCTAGTGCCGCTGATCCCGCCAGCCGTGCACCGGAAGTTTGAACTTGCGCACCAACCGGTCGGTGAAGGTCTGGTCGAAGAGCCGCACCAGCGTGACGGGTTTGGCGCCCTTGCAGACGTGGATCCGGGAACCTGGCGGGATCTCGTGGATCCGCCGGCCGTCGCAGGCCAGCACCGCGCTGGGGCCCGCCGGGTCGATGTGCACCGTGACCGAGGACTCCGGGGACACCACGAGCGCCCTGGCGAACAGCGCGTGCGCGTTGGACGGCATCACCAGCAGCGCATCGACACCCGGCCACAGCACCGGGCCGCCCGCCGAGAAGGTGTAGGCGGTCGATCCGGTCGGCGTGGCGCAGAGCACCCCGTCGCAGCCGTAGGCGGACACCCCGTGCCCGTCGACCTCGACCACGACGTCCAGGATGCGCTCCCGGGTGCCCTTCTCCACGCTGATCTCGTTGAGCGCCCAGCCGGCGGCGACCAACTCGCCGTCGTGTTCGACGGTCACCTCGACCGTCATTCGTGACGACACCCGGTACCGCTGCCCGATGATCGAATCCAGCGCCTCGTCCATCTGGTCGAGATCGACCTCAGTGAGGAACCCGACCCGACCGAGGTTGATGCCCAGCACCGGCGCGCTGAGCGGTCGGGCGTTTTCGGCGGCGCGCAGCAACGTCCCGTCACCGCCGATCGCCAGGACGATCTCGATGGGACTGTCCGTGGTGTCGCAGGGGTCGAAGACGGCCAGGTCGAGTTCGCCGCTCTCCCCGGCGAGCGCGAGCAGCTCGATTCCGGCCTCGACGAGTCGCGCAGCCGCTGCACCCGCGGTGATGGCGATGTCGGGTCGGCCGGTGTGCGCCACCAGCAGCATCCGGCGGACCGTCATCCGGCGCCTTTGTCGACCGCGGCGGCGATGGCCTGCCGGCCGTGCTGCCCGGCGGACTCGTCGGTCGGTGCGTCTTGTCGCAGGTGCACGAAGAACTCCACATTGCCGCTCGGTCCCGGTAACGGAGAGGCGGTCACGCCCACCAGACCCCACCCCAGTAGACCAGCAGTCCTGACGACCTCGGCCACCGCATCGACCCGGTGGCCCAGATCGCGAACCACACCGCCCGCACCGAGCCGCTCCCGGCCGACCTCGAACTGCGGTTTCACCATCGGGACCAGGTCGGCGCCGGCGGCCGCGCAGGCGGTCAGCGCGGGCAGCACAAGGGTCAGCGAAATGAACGACAGATCCGCGACGATCAGGTCGGCCGGGCCGCCGATCGCCTCCGGGGTGAGGGTTCGGACATTGGTCCGGTCGTGCAACTGCACCCGCTTGTCGGTCTGCAACCGCCACACCAGTTGGCCGTAGCCGACGTCCACGGCCACCACCTCACGGGCGCCGCGGCGGAGCAGCACGTCGGTGAATCCGCCGGTCGAGGCGCCGGCATCCAGGCAGCGCCGGCCGGCGACCTTGACGTCCGGAAAGGCGTCGAGAGCTCCGATCAACTTGTGCGCGCCGCGGGACGCCCAGTTCTCGTCGGTGACGTCGTCGCGGACGAGCAGCGGGGCGCCGGGGTCGACCGCGGTAGCGGGCTTGGTGGCGACCCGACCGGAGATCGACACCCGGCCGACCGCGATCAGCTCCGCGGCCTGCTCGCGGGAGCGGGCCAGCCCGCGGCGCACCAGTTCGGCGTCCAGCCGCGTCCTACGCACCCGCGTTCCCGGGCGGCACCCCGGTATCGGCGGTCCGGGCCAACGCGTCGGCCAGCGCGGCGTGCAGGCGGTCGTACACCGGCGGTTGCTCTTGGGTGCTCAGCCCGTCCAGCAGCTTCAGGTCGTCGTCGATGCCCTGCAGCAGGTGCCCGGCGTCGACCGGCTGGGCGGCTCTCGGCAGACCGACCGGCCGCTCGTCACGCTGATGCATCTCGTCCTCCACGGGCGCCCGATGTGTCGGCCAGTGCTCTCATCCCCACCGCGGGCACAACCCTCTCCCGGACCGGAACGATCACCGGGACAACGGTAGTGCAGTCGACCGGCGGGTCGGGGGAGGTCCGGGAGGTCGGGGTTCGTTCGAGCGGGCCACCAGTGCACCGCCAGGCGATGCGCCGGTGCAACGGCCCGCTCGTTTCGATGTTCAGTCCGTGGGGCCGGTCAGCCCGCTCCGCTTCAGCGCGGCGGCCGCCTCGTCATCCTGGGCGCGGACGGCGGTCAGCCCCGACGCCCAGGCCCGCGCGGTCAGCATGGCCAGTGCGCGTAGGGCGCTGGCGTCCGAGACGGCGCCTCCGTCGCCGGACTGCCGCCCGGCGGAGAGCACCAGCGATGTCGCGTCGGTGGTCACGGACCACTCCAGGCTGCTGCCGGACGATGACGGGCTCGGGATCTTAGCAGCGTGGTCCTCCTCGACCAGGCCGCGCAGGTCGAAGGCGAGGTAGGTCGGCCGCTCGGTGGCCGCGGCGGACAGCAGGTCCGCACTGGTGGAGACCCCGGTGAAGACCAGCAGGCTGGGTGCGCCGGCCGCGACCGCGCAGGCGATGTCGGTGTCCAGCCGGTCGCCGACAACCAGCGGACGATGGCAACCGGACAGCCGGACCGCCGCGTCGAGTAGCGGGCGGGCCGGCTTTCCGGCGACTCGCGGTTGCAATCCGGTCGCCGCCATCAGCGCGGCCACCATGGCGCCGTTGCCGGGTAGCAGGCCGCGGTCGGTCGGCAGCGTGGTGTCCACGTTGCAGGCCACCCAGTCCGCCCCGGCCCGGAGCGCGATGCACCCCTCCGCGAGTTCCCGCCATCCGGTGTCCGGGGAATGCCCCTGGACGAGGGCCGCGGGGGCGTCGGTGGCCAGGCGCACCGGCACCAGCCCGGCCGCCCTGACCGATTCGACCAGCCAGGGCGCGCCGATCACCAGCACCTTGGTGCCCGCCGGATGCTTGTCGGAGAGCATGACGGCGGCCGCCTGCGGGGAGGTCAGCACGTCATCGGGCTGGGCGGGAACGCCCATGCCCGACAACGCCGCGGCCACCTCGGAGGGGGGCCGGGACGCGTTGTTCGTGACGAACACCGACCGGGCGCCCTGCTGCTTCGCCCTGGCCAGCGCGGGCGCGACATGGTCGATCGGTTGACCGCCCAGGTACACCGTTCCGTCCAGATCCAGCAGCAGGGCGTCGTACGACTCGGCCAGGGTGCTCATCGATCTCCAGTCTGGGGGTCGTCGGAGAACATCACCGTCGGGATGCCGGGGTCCCGGTCCTTCGGTCCCGGCTCACGTTCCGGCTCCGAGTCGGCTGCGGGTGCGATCGGGTCGATGTTGCCAGCCGGGGCTGCGTCCGGCTCATTGATGACGCCGACGTCGCCGTCGGCCTCGTCGCTGCCGGCAAGATCGCCGCTCGGCCCGCTGTCTGCGAGCTCGCCCCCACCGCTCGGCCCGCTGTCTGCGAGCTCGCCCCCACCGCTCGGCCCGCTGTCTGCGAGCTCGCCCTCCCTGACATCATCGACGGTGCGCGGGGTGTCGGACGCCGGCGCGTCGCCGAGCGCAGCTTCGTCCGGTGCAGCGAGCTCCAACTCAACGGAGCTGGCATCCCTGCTCGCACCGGCCCCGTTGCTGTCGACATGGACCGCCTCGCCGTCGGAAAACGCGGCCAACTCGTCGGCCCCATCGGCACCGCCGTCAGCCCCGCCCTCGTGCACGCCGGGCTTGTCGTCGGCCCCGTCGGTCTCGTCGGATTCGTCGGTCTGCTCCAGGGCGGCGTTGCCCTTGCGGTCTGCGCCGTCAGCGCCCAGGTTGTCCTTGCCCGGAACTGCCGCGCCGGGGCTGAACTCGAGGTCGTCCGCGAGATCCGTGGCGGACCCCGGATCGTGCCCGACACCGACCGTGTGGCTGCGGTCCGAGTCACCGCCGTCCGAGTCACCGCCGCTGAGATCCGCGACCCGATCGAGCGCGTCGGTCTCCTCCTCCGCGTCGGCGTTCGCGGCACGGATGAACCAGCTCAATGCCTCGTCCGAGCGTCCGGCCGTGAGCAGCAGATCCGCGTAGGCATACGCCAGGCGCGGATGTTCCTCGGCCTTGTCCAGGCCGACCCGCTCCAGGTGCGCCATCGCGGCGTCGATCTGCCCGAGATCCGCGCGCGCACCGGAGACAACGATGCTGAGCTCGGTGGACGCCTCCGGGTCGAGTTGATCAGCCTCGACGGATCTGGACAGTTCAATGGCCCGCTCCGGGTGGCCGAGGGCGCGCTCGCAGTCGGCCATCACCGCGAGATGACCTGGGCCGCCGCCCATCCGGCGGGCCGCCCGGAGTTCGCCGATGGCTTCGGCCCATTCGCCGGCCCGGTAGGCCACCAGGCCGACGGTTTCTCGGACGACGCCGATCCGGCCGCCGCGGGCGCGGGCGGCCCGGGCATGCCGCCATGCCGTGTCCGGGTCGTCGTCGGCAAGCGCGCCGGCCGCGACCAGGTGGGCCGCGACCCAGTCGGCGCCTTCCTTGCTCAGCCCGCGAAGATCCCGGCGGACGTCGACGTCCAACGCCTCGGCGGTCGCCCACTCGGGCAACTCCGGCCAGGTTTCGCCGATGTCCTCTTCGCGGCGGCGTGACCCCCGTTCCGGCTCCCGCTTCACATAGCCCGGACCGTCGCGATCATCCCGACGCGGAGCACCGTGCCGCGGAGGCGGACCGGATCGCCGATCCGTGGACGACGGTCGCCGGTCGGCGTAGCCCGGTCGCCGGTCACCGCTGGTGGACGCGGGGCGGCTTCGTCGGGCGTTCTCGCCCGGCGTATCACCGGGTGTTTCCCGGAATCCCTGACTCAGATCACCACTGAAGCCGCTTGCGCCGTGCTCGCCAACGTCGCCGTGATCCCTTGCCGGCCAGCGGTTCTCCGACTTCGAGGGCACCTTGCGGCGCCGTTCGTCGCGGGACGGTTCGTCGCGGGCAGGACGTTCCGTTCGGCGGTCGTCCCGCGCTGCCCGGTCACCGTTGCTGGGCCGGTCGCCAGCGCCGGGCCGATCGCGGTAGCTGGGGCGACCGCCGTGGCCCGAGCGCTCGCCGTCCCGACGAGGCCGGTCGCCGGATGGCCGGTCCGGTCGATCCTGCCGGGGCGAGGACCCCTCGGTCCGCTCTCCAACGGGGCGCGGCTTGGCGCCGTGGGGCTGATCCCGATCCCGCAGCGGGCGGTCATCGGGCCGGTCACCGTCTCGACGCGGCCGATCGGTGTACGACGGCCGATCGCCGTCACGGCGGGGCCGGTCACCGTAGGCCGGCCGATCGCCATCGCGGCGGGGCCGATCGGTGTACGACGGGCGGTCACCATCGCGGCGGTGCCGATCGGTGTACGACGGCCGGTCACCATCGCGGCGGGGCCGATCGGTGTACGACGGCCGGTCACCCTCGCGCCGCGATCGTTCGCCGTAGGACTTCCGGTCGTCGACCGAACGCGGCCGGTTCTCGACGGGCCGGTCGCCGTCGCCGCGTGGCCGGTCGCCACCGGCCGGTCGGTCACGGTCTGCACGCGGGCCGTCGCCGGCAGGTCGATCCGAATCACGGCGTCCACCGGACGCCCAGTTGGCATCACGTCTGGCCCGCTCCGCGTAGCTCGGACGGTCACCGCCGGCGCGGGGCTTCTGGGCATCTCGCTCCGTGGGCCGACCGGACGTGGTTCCGCCGTAGGGCTGATCCCGGTCACGGCGGGGACGCCCGCCGTACGGGCTGTCCCCGTCGGCCCGGGGCCTGGTGCTGTACGGCGCCGTCAGGTCGTCCGGCGGACGCCGTTCGTCCCGGCGGTCCGCACCGGAGCGCTCGCCGCCGCGCGCGGACCAATCACCGGCGGGACGATCCGCATCCCGACGCGGTCTAGCACTGGTGGACCGATCGGGACGAGACCCGCTCCCGCCGGCGCCACTTCCGCCTGAGTAGCCACGGCCGCCGCCGGAATAGCCACGGCCGCCGGATTGGTCACGGGAAACGCCGGACGGCGGCGGCTTGCGATCGGACCGTTCAGACGAACCACTGCCTCGCGATGAACCAGAAGAACGGCCATCCTTGTCACGGTGGGCGGGTGAACGCTCGCCGCGCTCGGTATCACGCCGCTCGCCGGCGCCGGAGTTCCCTGTCGCATCGCCCGAGTCACTCATCGCGTGCCATTGTCAGAACGCATATCAAACATCCGTTTTCTCTTGGAGACGCAAAAACGCCAAAGGAGGTCACTCGCACTTTGATGTGCATGTGACCTCCCCTGGGGAATGGTGTCCGGCGGTGTCCTACTCTCCCACACCGTGGCCGGTGCAGTACCATCGGCGCTGAAGGGCTTAGCTTCCGGGTTCGGTATGGGTCCGGGCGTTTCCC
>Ga0208851_1000065_pt1 | contig 44414 bp, 43 predicted proteins | sample NGESurshal092012_FD_184481 | JGI IMG/M metagenome (GOLD analysis project Ga0208851, IMG submission 184481) | Arctic peat soil microbial communities from Barrow, Alaska - NGEE Surface sample 415-2 shallow-092012 (SPAdes) | ecosystem: Environmental > Terrestrial > Soil > Wetlands > Peat ... | reverse complement strand
TCGCCGTCCCGACGGCCGACCTGCCCGCCGCGCTGGGCCAGGTCGCCGACCGGCTCGGCCCGCGCACGGGCCTGCTCGTCCTCTCCAAGGGCCTCGTCCCGCCGACCGGCGAGCTGCCGACCGCCTACTGCACCGCGCGCGCCGGCGGTCGGTCGGTCGCCTGCCTGGGCGGCCCGGCGCATGCCGCCGACGCGCTCGAGCACGGCGCCTCGCTCGTCGTCGCCTCCGCGGACCGCGAGTTCGTCGCGCAGGTCCGCCACGCGCTGGCCGACGCGGGCTTCGACGTGCAGACGACGGGCGACGTCGTCGGCGTCGACCTCGCCGGCGTCGCCAAGAACGCCGCGGTCCTGGCCGCGACGACGGCCGCCGTGCTGGGCCCCAACGCCTCGGGCGCCGCCGCCGGGAAGGTCTTCTCCGAGGTCGCCGCGTACGCCAGCGCGCTCGGCGCACGGCCGGCGACGTTCGCCGGCCTGGCCGGCGCCGGCGACCTCGTCGCCTCGGTCGTCGCAGCGGGCGGGCGCAACCGCCGCGCGGGCGAGCTGCTCGCGCGCGGCGTGCCCTCCGGCGAGATCCGGCCGGCGCTCGGCCAGGTCGCCGAGGCGCTCGACGCGCTGCCGCTGCTCGTCGCCGCGCTGGAGGCCCGCGGGGTGCGCGCGCCGGCGACGCGCGCGCTGCTCGAGGTCGTCGAGGGCCGCGAGAGCGCGCGCAGCTTCGCCGAGCACGTCACCGCCCCCAGGCGGATCGTCGGGACACGGGTGGCGTAGGCTCCGATGCGTGGACAAGGACGAGCTCGACCGCCGCTTCACGGAGCTCTACAAGGCGCACCTGCGCGACGTCTACTCCTACTCGTACTACCGGGTGGGCAACCATCACGACGCCGAGGACCTCACGGAGCAGACGTTCCTGCAGGCCTACCGCCACTTCGAGCGGGCGCTCAACGAGTCCAACGGGCGCCCGCTGCGCCCCTGGCTCATCCGGATCGCGCACAACCTCGCCGCGAACCTCTACCGCGACCGCTCGCGCAAGCCGCAGACGGCGCTGGACTCGATCGCCGAGCCGGACACGCTGCACACGACGGAGGACATCGTCGAGGGCCGCGACGAGCTGCGGCGCATCCTGGAGGGCGTGCAGCAGCTCCCGGACGACCGGCGCGAGGCGCTGATCATGCGCTTCGCGCTCGGGATGGACAACAAGGAGATCGCGCGCGCGCTCGGGCGCACGGACGGCGCCACGAAGGTGCTCATCCACCGCGCGATCAAGCAGCTCGAGGGCATCGTGGCTGCCGCCCCGGCGGGAGCGTGAGCGCATGAGCGCCTCACAGCCGGGCGAGCTCGAGGCCCTGCTCCAGCGCGCGCTGGCACCGGTCGAGCCGCCCGAGTACCTCGTCGAACGCATGGAGGAACGGCTGACGACGATCCACTCGCTCGCGGCCGACGAGCTCGACGCGTGGGAGCTCGACGTCCTGCACGACCCGCGCACCTGGGTGCGTCCGGTCGCCGCCGTCGCCGTCGGCACCGCCGCGGCGGGAGCCGCCGCGATCCTGCAGACGCGCCGCCGGCGCGGGCGCCGCGGCGCCTCCAGGCCTCCGGAGGCCGACCCCGTCGGCTTTGCGATCGGCGCGCTGCGCACGATCGCCGACGAGGTCGAGCGCCGCATGCGCAGCTGAGCTGCCACTAGTGGATCTGTCCGGAAGTCCCGTGGGGTATCCGGCGGATGCATCGTCGTTCGTGGCAAGGACGCAGGGAGCGGGCAATGCCGGCGGCATTGCCCCGACCGAGGACGACGCCACGGGCGGCGATGCGCCGCCGGGAACCCGCCGGACTTGCGGATGGGTCCACTAGCCTCATCGGGAACGCATGACGACCCAGGCGCTTCCCACCTGCTACCGCCACCCCGGCCGCGAGACGCGCGTCTCGTGCTCGAGCTGCGGCCGGCCGATCTGCCCCGACTGCATGACGCCGAGCCCCGTCGGTATGCGCTGCCCGGAGTGCTCACGGCAGAAGACGAAGGTCACCTCGATGCCCGCTGTCAGCGCACGCGCGAACGCGGCGACGGCGACGATCGTGCTGATCGCGCTGAACGGGCTGCTGTTCCTCGCCACCGGGACCGGCAGCCAGGGCAACGCGCTGTTCCGCCGGCTCGAGCTCTTCGGCCCGGCCGTCACGATCCTGCACGAGTACTACCGGCTCGTGAGCTACGGCTTCCTGCACGCCGGCTGGCTGCACATCGGCTTCAACATGTACCTGCTGTGGATCCTCGGGCAGATGCTCGAGCCCCAGCTCGGCATCCCGCGCTACCTCACGCTGTACTTCACCGCCCTGCTGGGCGGCGCGTTCGGCGCGCTGCTGTTCGATCCCGGCACGCCGACGGTCGGTGCCTCGGGTGCGATCTTCGGCCTGATGGGCGCCGCCGCCGTCGAGCTGCACCGCCGCGGCTTCAACCCGCTGCGCACCGACATCGGGATGCTGATCATCCTGAACCTCGGCCTGAGCTTCGTGATCAGCGGGGTCTCGATCGGCGGTCACGGCGGCGGCCTGCTGTTCGGCGTACTCGCCGGGATCGCGTTCCGCATCGCCGACGACCGGCGCCTGCCGGCGATCGGCTACCTGGGCTGCGTGGCGCTGTCGGCGGCCGCGGTGTTCGGTGCGATCTCGGTGGCGTAGCCGCCGCGGCGCCTCAGCCAATCGCTGAACCCACCCTCGCTCGAGCGCACCTCGAGGTCGGCGACCTCGACGATCCGGTCGGCGATGCGGTCCAGGAAGTAGCGGTCGTGCGAGACGGCGACGACCGTCCCGGCGAAGGCCTCCAGCGCCCCCTCGAGCACCTCGACGGCGTCGATGTCGAGGTGGTTCGTCGGCTCGTCGAGGATCAGGCAGTTCGCGCCGGCCAGCATCAGCTGCAGGCAGCGCAGCCGCGTGCGCTCGCCGCCGCTCATCGTGCCGACCGGCCGGCGCACCTGCTCGTAGTCGAAGAGGAACCCCATCAGGTGGCGCACCGCGTCGTCCTCGGGCATCGAGCGGGTCGCGCGCACGAGCTCGAGCGCCGTCGCGTCGGGCGGCAGCTCGTGCGCGGTCTGCGTGAGGTGGTCGAAGGTGATCGCCGGGCCCGCCCAGCGCTCGCCGGAGGTGGGCTCCAGCTCGCCGCAGAGCAACCGCAGCAGCACGGTCTTGCCTGCGCCGTTGGGGCCGATCACGCCGACCCGCTCGCCGCGCATGACGCTCAGGTCCACGCCGGTCAGCACCGGGTCGAACTCGACGTCACGCAGCTCGACGACGCGCTCACCGCCACGCACCGCGCCGCGCAGCCGCAGCGCCATCCGGCGGCGCTCGAGCACCGGGCGCTCGACCTTCTCCATCTGGTCGATCTGGCGCCGCTTGTTGTTCGCCTGCTTGATGTGGCGCTCGTCCGGAACACGGTTGGCCCAGTCCTTGAAGCGCCGGATCGACTCCTCCAGGCGCGCGATCTCCTTCTGCTGGGTGACGTAGTCCCGGCGCCGGCGCAGGAGCTCGAGCTCCCGCTCGACGGCGTAGGCCGAGTAGTTGCCCTGCCACATCCGCACCGTGCCGCGCTCGAGCTCGGCGATCTCGGTGACGGTCTCGTCCAGCAGGTAGCGGTCGTGGCTGACCATGACGACGGCGCCGGGCAGGTCCGCGAGCAGCTCCTCCAGGCGCGTGCGCCGGCGGATGTCCAGGTGCGCCTCGGGCTCGTCGAGCAGCAGCAGGTCGGGCCGGCGCACCAGGCAGGCGGCGAGCGCGACGAGCTTCGCCTGGCCGCCGCTGAGCGTGTCCGTCGGGCGGTCGAGCAGGTCGTCGGCGAGCCCCAGGTCGCGCAGATGGCGCAGGGCCTCGCCCTCGACGTCGGCGGCCGCCAGCGCGGTCACGAGCGCCTCCTGGCGCTCCAGCAGGCGCGCCATGCGGCCCAGGTCCGCGGCGAGCGCGGGGTCGGCCAGGCGCCGCTCGACGTCCTCGAGCTCGTCCAGGCGCGCGGCCTGCTCGGGCCGCGCGGCGTGGAGCGTCTGGCGCACCGTGCGCCCATCGCCGGTGACGAGCTGGGGCAGGAATCCCACGACGGCGCCGCGGCGCGTCGTCACGGCCCCGCCGTCGGCGTGGTCGAGCCCGGCGATGATCCGCAGCAGCGTCGACTTCCCGGCGCCGTTGGGCCCGACCAGCCCGACGCGCGCGCCGTCGCGCACCTGCAGCGCGGCCCCCTCCAGGATCGCGCGCCCGCCGAATCCCTTGACGACCCCCTGCGCCTGTGCGACGACCGCCATCAGAGGGCCAGGTCGAGCGCGGGCCCCGGAGCCTGCGGCACCACCTCGGGATGGAGGATGTGGGCAAGCGTCTCGAGCCCGTCGACGAGGCGCGGGCCCGGCCGCGAGAACGTCGCCGCAGCGTCGATCGCGACCACGCGCCGGGCGCCCAGCGCGCGCAGCTCGTCGGCGTGCAGCTCGGCCTCCTCGAGCGCGCGCGCCGCGTCGTAGCCGCACGGCATCACGACGACGACCTCCGGCTCGGCGGCCGCGACCGCCGCCCACGAGAGCTGCAGCGAGGGCTCACCGGGCAGGCCGAGCATGTCGATGCCGCCCGCCAGCTCGACGAGCTGCGGCGTCCAGTGCCCGCCGACGAAGACCGGGTCCAGCCACTCGAGCGCCACCACGCGAACGCGCGCCGCGTCCCTGACGGCGATGCGCACCTGGTCCACCCGCGCCCGCTGGCGGGCGATCAGGTCCAGCGCGGCCGCCCTGGCGCCGGTGGCGTGCGCGATCGTGCGCACGTCGCCCATCGTCTCGCCGAACGTCCTGGGGTCCAGCGCGACGACCTTCGGGCAGCTCTCGATCCGCTCGGCGACGGCGACGACCTCGTCGTAGCTCACCGCGCAGACCGGGCACAGCTCCTGCGTGACGATGAGGTCGGGCTCGAGCTCGCGCAGCAGCTCCTCGTCGAGGCCGTAGATCGAAGCGCCCGCCCGTGTGCGCTCGCGGACCGCCGCGTCGATCTCCCCCGAGGTCAGTCCCGCGGGGAGCGCGTCGCTCGTGACGTGCGGCAGGTCGGTCGCCGCGGGCGGGAAGTCGCACTCGTGCGTGACGCCGACGACGTCGTCGCCGAGGCCGAGCGCGAACAGCAGCTCGGTGGCATGGGGGACGAGGCTGACGATGCGCATCTCAGCGGTCGATGATGAAGGCCACGTCGTCGAGGTAGCAGTAGCTCCACTCCTCGCCCGGCTCGACGGAGCGGATGACCGGGTGCCCGGACTCGTCGAAGTGGGCGGTGGCGTGACGGTTGGGCGAGTCGTCGCAGCAGCCGATCTTGCCGCAGCTCTGGCACATCCGCAGGTGCACCCAGCGGGCGCCGATCTTCAGGCACTCCTCGCAGCCGGCGATCCGGCCGTCGGGCTCCAGCACGGTGATGGTGTCCAGGTGGGTGCACGTGGCCATGTCGGTCTCCTCGTCAGGCGGGCAGGGGGAGGCGGACGCTCGCGCGGGTGCCGCGGCCGCCGGGGCCGGGCTCCAGGCGCAGCTCGCCGTGGTGGCGCTCGGTCACGATCCGGCGCGCCGTCTCGAGCCCCAGGCCGGTCCCCCGCCCGGGGTCCTTCGTGGTGAAGAACGGGTCGAAGACGCGTGCGCGGATCGCCTCGGGGATGCCGGTCCCGGTGTCGACGACGTCGACCTGCGCGCGGTCGCCGTCGCGCGCGGTGCGCAGCGTGAGCACGCCCTCGCCGTCGAGTGCGTCGATCGCGTTGTCGATGAGGTTCGTCCAGACCTGGTTGAGCTCCGAGCCGTGGACCTCCAGGCGCGGCAGGTCGCGGTCGTACTCGCGCTCGACGGTGATCGAGCTCGCACGCAGCTTGTGCCCGAGGATCGTCAGCGTCGACTCCAGGCCGTCGTGCACGTCGACCTCCTGCACGGTGCCCTGATCCATGTACGTGTACTCCTTGATCGCCGTGACGAGCGTCGAGATCCGCTCGGTGCTGTCGCGCAGCTCGTCGACGAGGCCCGTCGCCGCGATCGTCGCGGCGACCCAGCGCAGCGCCGCCTGGGTGGCCGGGCCGGCGAGGCGCTCGACCTCGTCGACCCAGCCCGCGTCGACGCGGGCGGCGACGAGGGCGTCGACGATCCCCCACGGCTCGGCCACGATCGGCTCGATGCGATCGGTCAGCTCGTCCTCGAGGTCGGCCGCCTCCAGGGCGCCCAGCGGCGGCTCACGCAGCGCGCGCGCGGCGGCCGCGTTCTTGAGCTCGACGAGCCCGGCGGCGTCGGCGCGCTCGACCCCGCTGGAGACGAACGCCTCGATCGTCGCGTGCATCACGTCGATCGCGCGCCCGAGCTCCTGTGCGCTGCGCTGGGCCGCAGCGGCCGGGTTGTTGAGCTCGTGCGCCAGCCCGGCCGCCATCGTGCCGAGCGCCGCGAGCTTCTCCTGCTGCTGAGCGGTCGCGGCGACGCGCCGTGCGATCGGGAAGACGAGTCGCAGCGCCGCGTCCTCGACGGTCGGTTGCGAGCGCGCGAATGCGCGGAAGTCCTCGGCCGAGAAGTCGAGGACGCGCGAGGGCTCGAGCGCCCGCATGCTGACCGCCCATGGCTGGAGCGCCATGACGAGCGCCGCCCCGGCGTAGGTCGGGGCGAGATGGCGGTCCCCGCCGGTCCGCTCGACCCCCGCGACCTCGACGACGGACTGGAGCACGCCCTCGAGCACGAGGACGAACGTCGGCATGTCACCGTGGCGCACGACGTCCTCGCCGGCGCCGACGGCGCGCTCGGTGCCGCGCGCGCCGAACTCCTCGAGCGCCGCATCCTCGACGCCGTCGAAGAGGTCGAGCGCGCGCATCGCGGTGGCGACCTCGCTCATCGGTCGCTGAGGTACTGGTGGACGAGCTGCACGGCCATCGCGCCCTCGCCGACCGCCGAGGCGACGCGCTTGACCGAGCGGTGGCGCACGTCGCCGGCGACGAACAGCCCGGGCGTGCTGGTCTCCAGCAGCAGCGGGTCGCGCTCCAGCGGCCAGCCGGTCGGGCCGCCGTGCTGGAGCAGGTCGGGCCCCGCGAGCACGAACCCGCGCTCGTCGCGAAGCGCGACGCCGTCGAGCCAGTCGGTGTTCGGCTCCGCGCCGATGAAGACGAACATCGCGGCGGCCCGCAGGTCCTCCTCCGTCCCGTCCGCGCGGTCGCGCACGCGCACGCTCGCCAGGCGGCCGTTCCCCTCGACGGCGGCGACCTCCGAACCGGGCCGCACCGTGATGGACTCGATCGCCGCGATCTGCTCGATGAGGTACTGCGACATCGAGGACTCCAGCGACGGCGCGCGCACGAGCATCGTGACCCGCCGGGCGTGCTGGGCGAAGTAGACGGCGGCCTGGCCCGCGGAGTTCGCCCCGCCGACGACGATCACGTCCTGGTCGATGCAGGACAGCGCCTCGGTCATCGCCGCCCCGTAGTAGACGCCGGCGCCGGTCAGCTCGGCGACGCCCGGCGCCTCGAGCTGGCGGTAGGCCACGCCGGTCGCGAGCACGACGCTGTGCGCGCCGACCTCGGAGCCGTCGCCGAGGGTGACGACGAACGAGCCCTCGCGCCAGGCGATCGCCGTCGCGTCCTGGAAGCTCGGCATCTCCGCGCCGAAGCGCTGCGCCTGGGTGCTTGCGCGCTGGGCCAGCTCGTCGCCGCTGAGCCCCTTCGGGAAGCCGAGATAGTTCTCGATCCGCGAGCTCTGGCCGGCCTGGCCGCCGGCGGCCTCGCGCTCGATGACGAGCGTTCGCAGCCCCTCCGACGCGCCGTAGACGGCGGCTCCGAGGCCTGCGGGGCCGGCGCCGATCACGATCAGGTCGTAGAACGGCAGCTCGGCGTGGACAGGACGCCCGAGGCGCTCGGCGACCTCCACCGGGGCGGGGTTCTCGAGGAACGTGCCGTCGCGGAAGAAGAGCACGGGCAGGTCGGGGCCTTGCAGGCCGGCGGCCGCCAGCAGCGACGCCGCCTCCTGGTCGCTCTCGACGTCGAGCCAGCGCGTCGGAACCTGGTTGCGCGCTAGGAAGTCGCGCGCGGTGTGCGAGTCGGCCGACCAGCGGTGCCCGATGATCCGCACGTCCGGGTCGCGCACCGCCGGCGTCGAGGACCAGGCGGCGAGCAGGTCGCCCAGCACGGGGAAGAGCTTCTGCTCCGGCGGGTCCCACGGCTTGAGCAGGTAGTGGTCGAGCCCGACATCGTTGATCGCGCGGATCGCGGCGTCCGTGTCGGCGTACGCGGTCAGCAGCACCGTCCGCGCCTCGGGGAAGCGCAGGTCGACGTCGGCGAGCAGCGAGACGCCGTCCATCTGCGGCATCCGCTGGTCGGCGACGACGAGTGCGAGCTGCTCGCCGCGGCGGCGCAGCTCGTCGACGATCTCCAGCGCCGCGGCGGCCGAGCCGGCGCGCAGGATCCGGTAGTGCTCGCCGAAGCCGCGGCGCAGATCGCGTGCCACGGCGCGCAGCACCCCGGGCTCGTCGTCGACAGCCAGGATCACCGGCCGGCGCTCCGCAGTTAGAGGCTCGTCCAGGCCCGGAGCGCCCGCGTCGACCATGGGCCCAGGCTACCGAAGGCTTCACCTCGGGCCGCTACAGTTGCGGATGCAACGACCTGGGAGGATGACGGATGGCGACGAAGGCGGCCGGGATCGCAGCCGGCGCGGCGCCGCCGCCCGAGTTGAGCTCGCGCGGCCTCGCGCGTCGCATCGCGCAGCTGCTCGTGCTGGCGGCGATCACCGCGGCGCTGGTCAGCAGCCTGCCGGGGCTGGACGACGTCCGCGCCCGCTTCGCCCACGCCCAGCCGGCCTGGCTCGTCGCCGCGGGCCTGCTGGAGCTCGGCTCGACACTCGCGTACGTCGTCGCGTTCCGCGGCATCTTCTGCCGCCGCCTGTCCTGGCGCTTCAGCTACGAGATCGGGATGGCCGAGCAGGCCACGAACGTGCTGCTGCCCGCGGGCGGCGTGGGCGGCCTGGCGCTCGGGGCCTGGGCGCTGCGCCAGGGCGGCATGAGCACCGGCCACATCGCGCGCCGCAGCGTCGCGTTCTTCTTCCTGACCAGCGCGCCGAACTTCCTCGTGGCGGCCGTCGCCGGGGGGCTGCTGGCCGCGGGCATCGCGCCGGGCTCCGGGCCGCAGGTCGTGACGCTGACGCTCGCGCTGCTCGCGGTCGCCGCGATCGCGCTCGTCGCCGTGCTCCCGCTCGTGCTCGGGCGCGTGGGCGCCGTCGGCGCGGCGGAGGCGGATCGCAGCCGGCTGCGGCGCGCCGAGGGCGCGCTGCGCCGCGGCGCGGTGACGATCTCGGACGGCGTCGCCGACGCCGCCGCGCTGCTGCGCGAGCGCGACCCGCAGGTCCTGTTCGGCGTCGCGGGCTACATGCTGTTCGACGTCGCGGCGCTGGCGGCGGCGTTCGCCGCGTTCGGCACCGTTCCCGCGCTCGCCGCGTTCCTGTTCGCGTATGTGATCGGACAGCTCGGCGGGCTGATCCCGCTGCCGGGCGGCATCGGGGGAACCGACGGGGGCCTGATCGTCGCGCTCTCGCTCTACGGCAGCCCGCTCGCGCTGGCGACCGCGGCGGTGCTGGCCTACCGCGCCTTCCAGCTCGGGATCCCGGCGATCCTCGGGGCCATCGCGTTCGTCCAGCTGCGGCGCACGCTCTCCTCGGCGGACGCGCCGGCGGCGCTGTGCGAGCCGCTCGCCGATCCGCTCCCGCGGGTCAGGCCGCCCGCCCGGGAGGTCGCGGCGGGCTAGAACTCAGTGACCGCGTAGACCGGCTTGCCGATCAGGAGCGCGGGCGCCTCGGCGTCCGCCGTCGTGAAGACCCCGTAGCCGAGGTGCCGGCCGAGATCGATGATCGCGACGACCTCGGCGCCGTCTCCCGGCCCGGGCTGCCCGACCTCGATCGCGCAGTCGCGGCCGGCGACGCGGCAGTCCAGCGTGCGGATGCGCCGCTCGATCGGCGGGAAGTCCGTCGAGCGCTGCGCACATGCGAGCAGCCGGCCGTACTCCTCCTCGTTGCGCGACGCGGGGATACCCGGCAGGAAGAACCCTGACGTCGGGGCGGGATCTGAGATCGAGGCGATCGTCACATGGTACCCCGACGTACAATCGCAGTCATGGCGCTCCTGACCGCGGACGAGATCGACGCCTGGCGGCAGGGCCGCGACTGGCGCCTGGACGGGACGACGCTCGTGCGCGACCTCGAGGTCGCCGACTTCGCGGCCGCGATGGCGCTCGCGAACCGCGTCGCGGAGGCCGCCGAGGCGGCCGACCACCACCCGGACATCCTGGTCCACGGGTGGAACAGGGTGCGCCTGACGCTCTCGACGCATTCCGCGGGCGGGATCACCGCGGCCGACCTCACGCTGGCCGCGACGATCGACGAGCTCGTCTGAGTCCGGGCCGAGCGCGCCGTCCCTGTTGGTACATTCGCCCCGGCGAACGCTCTTGCCCGACGAACCTCCTCGAAGTAGCGGCTTTCAGGCCGCGACCGCATGACCGTCCTGCTGATCCTGGCGGTCCTCCTGCTCGTGCTGGTGAACGGGTTCTTCGTCGCGTCGGAGTTCGCGCTCGTGCGCGCCAGCCGCGGCCGACTGGACGAACAGGCACGCGAGGGGCTGCGCGGCGCGCCGACGGCCGTCCACCAGCAGGACGACCTCAGCCGCTACCTCGCGGCCTGCCAGTTCGGCATCACGCTCGCCTCGCTGGGAATCGGCTTCCTGGGCGAGCCCGCGATCGCGAGGCTGTTCGAGCCGCTCTTCGGCCCGCTGTCGCACAGCGCCTCGGTGGCGCTCTCGGTGATCATCGCCTACGTCATCGTGACGACGATCCACGTGATCGCCGGCGAGCAGGTGCCGAAGATCTACGCGATCGTCAAGGCGGAGGACATCGCGCGCCGCTGCGCGCGGCCGCTCGGGATCTTCGAGCTGATCACGCGCCCCTTCGTCGGCGCGCTGAACGGGGCGGCCAACTGGATCCTGCGCCTGATGCGGATCGACCCCTCGGCGGAGTTCGACGAGGGCGGGACGCCCGAGGACCTGAAGATGCTGATCTCCCAGGCGCATATCGGCGGCAAGCTCGACTCCGGCGAGGCCGGGATGCTGGCGGGCGTCTTCCACCTGCACGAGCAGGAGGCGCGCCAGGTGATGACGCCGATTCCGGCCGTCGTCACCGTCGACGTCTCCGACGACGTCGAGACCGCGCTGCGGCGTTGCGTCTCCTCCGGGCACACGCGGCTCGTCGTCACCGAGGACGACAACGCCGATCGCGTGCGCGGGACGGTGCACTCCAACTCGCTGGCGCGCCTCTACATGGCGGACGGCCCGGGCGCCTCGATCGAGCCGCTCGTCAAGCCGGCCCTGATCGTGCCCGAGACCAAGCCGCTGGACGACCTCCTGGCCGACCTGCAGCGTGAGCGCTCGTCGCTGGCCGTCGTCGTCGACGAGTATGGCCGCACCGCCGGCCTCGTGACCGTCGAGGACATCGTCGAGGAGGTCGTCGGCGAGATCGACGACGAGACCGACCCCGCAGGCGGCGCGGTCCGCCGCCTGGCCAACGGCGACTGGTTCGTGCGCGGCCACGTGGCGCTCACCGATCTCCTCGATCACGGCATCGAGCTGCCCGCCGAGAACGACGCGTACAACTCGATCGGCGGCCTCGTCTTCGCGGAGCTCGGCCGGCTCCCCAAGCGCGGGGACACCGTCCAGGCCGACGGCTGGTCGATCCGCGTCGAGTCCGTCCGCGAGAACCGCGTCGAAGCCGTACGGATCCGTCGCCGCGCGGTCGTCGGGCCGCCCGCGTCGTCGGCCTGAGCAGGCGGTGGGCGGGCGGGCCGGAATCAGATCGGCCCGCTCGAGGCGGGCCGACCGGTGCTTCTGGGAGGAGGTGCACTTGCGAGGTACGTTCGCTCGGCGAAGTATGCGCGGCGGGTCTCAACGCCCCCTAAATCTCCGTACGCTGCGGCGGGACGTGCCCTGAAACGAAACCGGCCCGCTCGAGGCGGGCCGGTCGGTGCTTCTGGGAGGAGGTGCACTTGCGATTCGTTCGCTGGATGCATCCTGCGCCACCCGGCTCAACGCTCGCTAAAGGTTCCGCCCCCAGCTTCCTAAGGATCCTGGGACCAACCTGTGAACAACATGCGACCGGCCCGCAAGGGGGGTGCGGGCCGGTCGGCGAAACTTCTATGGAGGCGCGGTACTCGCGCTGTGTGTGTCCCTGAGAGAATCGAATCTTGGCGCCCGCACATGAACGCGGCATGAAGCTCGCGGTAAGGCTGCTTAAGAGTTTGCGATGACGACGGATCTCCTGTACCTCACCGACGCCTACCTGCGCGAATTCGACGCCGAGGTCGTCGCCGTGGACACGCGACGCGGCGCCGTCGCGCTCGCGCGCACGGCGTTCTTCCCCGGCGGAGGCGGGCAGCCGCACGACACCGGCGAGCTGCAGGGCGCCGGGGCGGTGCTGCGCGTCGTCCGTGACGGGGACGGCGTCGTCTGGCACGAGCTCGAGCCGGGATCCGCGCTGCCGGCGGCGGGAGCGGCCGCTCACGGCGTCCTCGACTGGGAGCGCCGCCACCTGCTGATGCGCACGCACACGGCGCTGCACCTGCTCAACGGCGTCATCTGGCTCGATCACGGGGCCCAGGTGACCGGCGCGGACATGACCCCGGGCGCCGGTCGTGCCGACTTCTCGCTCCCCGCGATCTCCCAGGAGTTCGGCCGCGAGGTCGAGGCGCGGGTCAACGCTCAGGTCGCGCTCGACCTGCCGATCCGCGTCGACGTCCTCCCGCGCGCGCAGGCCGACCATGATCCCTCGCTGATCCGCTCGAAGGCGAACCTCATCCCGCGCTCGATCGACCCGCTGCGCGTCGTCGACATCGTCGGCCTGGACCGCCAGGCGGACAGCGGCACGCATGTCGCCTCGACGGCCGAGGTCGGCACGGTCCGCGTCACCGGCACGCAGTCCAAGGGCCGTGACAACAAGCGGGTGCGGATCGCGCTGGAGGCCTAGCGCGGCTTGTGCGCCGGCGCAAGCGCCACGAGCTCGACGTTCGTGGAGAACGCGATGCGGTGGACGCGCGGGTCGGGGAAGACGGTCAGTACGTGTAGAAGCCGCGCCCGCTCTTGCGCCCCAGCGCGCCCTCGGCGACGAGCGTGCGCAGCGCCGGCGGCGCCGGATGGCCGATCTCCGAGCCGATCGCGGCCGCGATGTCCAGGCCGATGAAGTCCAGCAGCGCCAGCGGGCCCATCGGATGACCGGTGCCGAGGGTCATGCAGCGGTCGACGTCCGCCACGCTCATGCCGGACTCGTGCAGCAGCGCGACGGCGGAGAAGAGGTAGGGGAACAGGAGCCGGTTGACGACGAAGCCCGGGGTGTCGGGAACGACCACGGGCGTCTTGCCGAGCGCCTCGCACAGCGCGACCGCACGCTCGCGCGTGGACGGCGCGGCCTGCGGGCCGAAGGCGAGCTCGACGAGCTCCATGCGCGGCACGGGGTTGAAGACGTGCAGGCCGAAGAAGCGCTCCGGCGCGCCGGTCGACACGCCCAGCGCCCCAACCGACAGCGATGAGGTCGTCGTGGCGATCAGCGTCGCGGCGCCCGCGACGCGCCCGAGCGTTCCGAGCACGCCCGCCTTGGCGGCGAGGTCCTCTGCGACCGCCTCGACGAGCACCGTCGCGTCCGCCAGGTCGCCGGCGTCCGTCGTGACGTGCACGGCGCCGGGGCCCATCGCCTCGCCGAGCTTCTCGGCGTGGCGCGCGACCGTGGCCCGCGCCCGCTGGGCGGACTCGTCGCTGCGCGCGAGCAGCCGCACGTCACCGACCCGTGTCGCGACGGCGGCGAGCCCGCACGCGATGGCGCCGCTTCCGGCGATGGCGATCCGCTCGTCCAAGGCGGGCGCAACATAGCGAGACCGGTGCTCGCGGCGCGGTGCGGAGGCCCAGGTACGCTTCCGCCACGAAACCGAGCTTGAGGAGCGGGAACCCCATGGCACAGCAGGGTCGCGAGGTCGTCATCGTCGAAGCCGTCCGCACGCCGATCGGGCGCGGACACCGCGAGAAGGGCTACTACAGGGCCACCCATCCCGCCGACCTGCTGGGCCGCTCGTACACCGAGCTGATCGCGCGCACGGGCATCGATCCGAACGAGGTCGAGGACGTCATCGCCGGGTGCGTCCAGCAGTTCGGCGAGCAGGCGTTCAACGTCGCGCGCAACGCTTGGCTGCAGGAGGGCCTGCCGATCGAGGCGGCCGCCACGACCGTCGACCGCCAGTGCGGCTCGGCCCAGCAGGCCGTGAACTTCGGCGCCGCCCTGATCGCCTCCGGCGTGCACGACGTCGTGATCGGCTCGGGGGTCGAGCACATGGGCCACATCCCGTTCGCCGCGGGCATGAAGACCCAGCAGGAGTTCGGCGCCGCCTTCACGCCCAAGCTCATGGACAGGCACAACATCGTCGGCCAGGGCCTGGGCGCCGAGATGATCGCCGACCAATGGGAGATCTCGCGCGCCGAGCTCGACGAGCTCGCCGTGCGCTCGCACGCGCTCGCGCACCAGGCGACCGAGGAGGGCCGCTTCGAGCGCGAGATGATCCCGATGGAGATCGACGGGCAGACGATCGTCACCGACCAGGGCATCCGCCCCGACACGTCGCTCGAGACGCTCAGCCAGCTCAGGCCGGCCTTCAAGGAGGACGGCAAGATCACCGCCGGCAACGCCTCGCAGATCTCCGACGGCGCCGCCGCCGTGCTGCTGATGACGCGTGAGAAGGCCCAGGAGCTCGGGCTCACGCCGCGCGCGCGGATCGTCGACCAGACGACCGTCGGCTGCGACCCCGTGAAGATGCTCGAGGGCCCGATCCCCGCCACGCGCAAGATCCTCGAGCGTAACGGCATGGCGATGAGCGACATCGACCTCGTCGAGATCAACGAGGCGTTCGCGCCGGTCGTCGCCGCCTGGGCGCGCGAGCACGACGCCGACATGGATCGCGTGAACATCCGCGGCGGCGCGATGGCGCTCGGCCACCCGCTCGGCTCGACCGGTGCCCGGCTGATCACCACGCTGCTGCACAGCCTCGAGGACGAGGACAAGGAGCTCGGCCTGGTGACGATGTGCTGCGGCGGCGGGCTCGGCACGGGCACGCTCATCCAGCGCACGAGCTGATCGCCCCGCCGCGGCGGACCGGTCCATGCGCCAGCTCACCAGCCTCGACAACCAGTTCCTCGCGCTCGAGAGCGCGCGCCAGACCGGCCACGTCGGCGGCCTGGCGATCCTCGACCCGTCGACGACGCCGGCGGGGACGCTCGGCGCCGCCGACATCCAGGAGCTGGTGCTCGAGCGCCTGCCGCTGCTGCCGCCGCTGCGCTGGCGCCTGGCCGAGGTCCCGCTCGGGCTCGACTACCCCTACTGGGTCGACGACCCGGACTTCGACGTCGAGTACCACGTGCGCGAGCTGGCGCTGCCCCGTCCCGGCGACGACGACCAGCTCGCCGACCAGGTCGCGCGGATCATGGCGCGCCCGCTCGACCGCGCCCGCCCGCTGTGGGAGCTCTACCTGATCCACAGCCTCGAGCACGGATACGTCGCGATGCTGACGAAGATCCACCATGCGCTGATCGACGGCATGTCGGGCGCGGAGATCATGGGCCTGCTGCTCGACCTCGAGCCGTCCGGCCGCGAGCTGCCCGAGCCCGACGGGTCGCCCGGCGGCGAGCGCGCGCCGAGCGACCTGGAGATGCTGGGCCGCGGGATCGCCGGCCTGCCGCTCTACCCGCTGCGCGCCCTGCGCGCGCTGCCGAGTGCGCTCCCGAACATCGAGGACACGCCGTTCGCCACGCTGCCCGGCGCGGGGATCCTCGGGCGCCTGGCCGGCGGCGCACAGCAGGTCGTACTGGGCGGCGAGTCCGGCGGCGGCGCCCGGACGCGCCACAGCGCGCCCAAGACGACGTTCAACGGCCGCGTCTCCGCCCACCGGCGGTTCGTCTTCGGGCGCCTGGCGCTCGAAGACGTCAAAGCGGTGAAGAACCACCACGGCTGCACCGTCAACGACGTGATCGTCGCGATGTGCGCGGGCGCGGTGCGCCGCTGGCTCCTGGCCCACGACGAGCTGCCGGCGGAGCCGCTCGTCGCGCAGATCCCGGTCTCGGTGCGCACGGGCGACCAGGTCGGGACCTACGGCAACCGCATCCTGCTCATGCGCGCCCCGCTGTTCACCGACGAACCCGACCCGGTCCGCCGGCTGCTGCGCACGCACGCGGCGCTCGCGGAGATGAAGGAGCGCCACCGCGCGCTCCCGGCCGAGCTGCTGCAGGACGCCAACAACTTCATCCCGCCGGCCGTGTTCGCGCGCGCCGCGCAGCTCACGTTCCGCCTCTCGACGAGCCGCCCGGGGCGCCCGACGTGGAACCTCGTCATCTCCAACGTCCCGGGCCCGCCGCTGCCGCTCTACTGCGCCGGCGCGCGTCTGGTCGCCAACTACCCGGTGTCGGTCATCACCGACGGGATGGGGCTCAACATCACCGTGATGAGCTACTGCGGCCAGCTGGACTTCGGCATCGTCGCCGATCGCGAGCAGATGCCCGACGCGCGCCTGCTGATGGGCTGGCTGGGCGACGAGCTCGCCGCGCTCGGCGACTGAGCGCGTCTACTCCGCCTCGACGGCGCCCTGCGCGAGCATGACCTCGCGCAGGACCGCCGGCAGCGCCGCGGCCGCGCCCGCGGCGTAGTCGTAGCCGACGAGCGCGCCCCAGCCCTCGGCGAGCAGGCGCCCGTCGCCCTCGCCGGTCATGCGGAACTCGATCCGCACGCTCGAGCGCCGCAGCTGCGTCGGCCGGACGTGCGTGCGGATCTCCTCGTCGAAGAACGCCGGCGAGCGGTAGTTGATGTGGCACTCGGCGAAGATCAGGCCCCAGTCGTCGTCGGGGTCCGTCGGGCGGTGGGACGGGACGACCGTCGTGATGTAGGCGATCCGCGCGGACTCGAAGAACTGCAGGAACGCGACATTGTTCAGGTGGCGCATCGCGTCGAGGTCGCCGAAGCGCACGCGGTCGACGAACGAGAACGGCCAGCCCGCGAGCGTCGCCCCGGGCGTGGCGGGGGCCTGAGCGCTCATCCCCAGCGCAGCCCGAGATCGTGCGCGGCGACCGGCAGCGGGCTCGCCGGCAGGCCGTCGGGCGGGACCGGCTCGTTGTAGCCCGTCGGCGCGACGTCGTTCGGCCCGTCCGGGTGGAACAGCGAGGCCATGTACTGGATCTGGCCGCGACCGACGCCGAGCTCGAACTGGCCGCCCCCGTACATCCCGATGCCGCGCTCGGCGCAGGTGTCGTAGGCGCGCAGCAGCTCGCGCAGCGGGCCGAAGCGCGAGGGCTTGACGTTCACCATCTGCGGCGCGAACGGCAGCGCGTCGATGTCGTCGACCGAGTGGATCGGCGCGTCCCATGTGATGCGGGCGCGGTGGGGCTCCAGCACGGCGTCGGTCTCCGGGGTGAGCTTGGGGTCCTCGAGCCAGGCGTCCGGGAAGCCCTCGGCGATCCGCCGGTAGAAGACCGGGTCGGCCGGCACGTCGACCGACGTGCCCTCGTAGAGGCCCTTGTAGTCGAGCGAGTCGATCGCGCCGGTCGCGACGAGCCGGGCGATCAGCGCGTCGTCCCACTCGGGCTGGGGGTCGAGCTTGAAGCGCAGCGTGGGGTAGCGCTCCAGCAGCGCGAGCAGCGGCGCGATGTCCGCGTCCTCGATGCGCTTGGAGCACACGAACGTCACGGGCCGCAGCTCGCGGCCGAGCAGGCCGTGGAGCGTCGTGCCCGCCTGGCGCAGCGCGAGGTCGAGCGCTGCCGACTCGTAGGCCCAGATGCGGTAGTCCACGGAGGCCGCGTGGCGCGCGGGCTCGGGCCACAGGTCGAGGCCCTCGACGTGCTCACAGTACGACGCCAGCGTCCAGCTGCCCGTCAGCGGCTGCACGGCGCCTGCGCGCTGCAGCGCCTCCTGGTCGTCGCCGTCGTAGGCGACGTCCTCGCCGAGGCCCTCATGGCCGCCGCCGGCCAGGTGGATCGTCGTCGTCCGGCGCAGGAAGCCGGAGGAGACGTTCTGCTCGCGCGGCTCGAGCGCGTAGCCCTCGATCTCCAGTGGCAGGCCTGCGATGCGGTCGAACGTGCTCACGGCGTCTCCTGGGCGTCGGGTGTCTGCTGCTCCAGGCGCGCGACGAGCTCGTCGAGGCGCAGCTCCTCGAGCCCGCGGCTGACGGCGTCCAGCTCGGCGGCGCAGCGCTCGACGAGTGTGCGGCCCTCGGTCACGAGGTCGAGGGTCTCGCGCAGGCCGGCCTCGCCGGAGTCCAGGCGCCGGATGATCTCCTCCAGGCGCGCGGTCGCGGCCTCGTAGGTCAGCTCGTCGTCGCTCACTCCTCGATCCTCGCATCCACGGAGGCGTCGGCGAACGTCACGCGCAGGGCCCCGAGCTCACGCGCGCGCGCCGCACTGGTCACGAGCCCGCCCTCGCGGTCGTCGACGATCGCGTAGCCGCGGTCGAGCACGCGCCTGGGATCGTGCGCCTCGAGCGCCAGGCCCAGCCCCTCGAGCGCGCGCCGCTGGGCGTCCGCCTCGGCGCCCGCACCCGCGGAGGCCTTGCGCCGCAGCACCTCGGCGCGCGTGGCGGTGACCTCGCGCTCGCGCACGCCGCGCCGCGTCGCCGCCGCGCGCAGCTCGCGCAGCTGCTGGTGCAGGGCCCGGCGGTTGCGCGCGACGTGCTCGCCGGGGACGCGGCCCATCCGCGCCAGGTGCCGCGCGCGCTCGACGACCGCGCGCCGGCCATGCCATGCCAGGCGCGTCGCCGAGGTGCGCGTCCGGGCGCGCGCCGCCGCGACATCGAGCGGGACGGCCGCCTCGGCCGCGTGCGTGGGCGTCGACGCGCTCACGGCCGCGACGTCGTCGATCAGCGTGCGGTCCGTGTGGTGGCCGACGCTCGCTATGACGGGCACGCGCAGAAGCGCGACCGTGCGGCAGAGCGTCTCGTCGCAGAACGCGAACAGGTCGGCGAGCGAGCCGCCGCCCCGCGCCACGATCACGACGTCGACCTCCTCGATCGCGGCCAGATCCTGCAGCGCGCGCGTGATCGCCGGCGCCGCGCGCCGGTCCTGCACCGGGGCGAAGGCCCAGACGAGCCGCCCGGCCCAGCCGCGGCGCCGCAGCCCCGCCAGGACGTCGTCGCGCGCCTTGCCGCTCTCTCCGGTCACGACGCCGATCGTGCGCGGCAGCGTCGGGCGCGGGAGGAGCTTCTGCGGCGCGAAGAGGCCTTCGGCATCCAGGCGGCGGCGCAGCTCGGCGAGCTGCACGAGCAGGTCGCCCTCGCCGGCGACGCGCAGCGCGGTGACGTCGAACGAGAAGCCCGGGGACGCCGTGCGGCTGCCGGGGTAGTAGTCCGGCCCGCCGCCGACGACGACCTGGGTCCCGTCGGCGAGCACGCCGTCGGGCAGGCCGAGCGCCTCGAGGCGGTCGCGCCACATGCCGCACTGCAGCGCGCCGTCGGCGTCGCGCAGCTCGAAGAAGGCGCGCGTGCGCGCGATCTTGAAGTTCCAGACCTCGCCGAAGACCTGCACCCGCGGGCGGGCGCGCAGGAAGTCGCGCATCCCGCGCGCGTAGGCGCCGACGGGATAGGGCCCGGGGAGCTCGCTGCCGGCGATGCCCTCGGGGCGGGCCGGCTCGCCGGTCATGCGGGGACGGCCGCCGCCGCGAGTGCGCGCGTCACCGCCGGCCGGTCCCCGCAGGGCACCGCGACGAGGGTGTCGACCCCGGCCGCCTCGAACTCGGCCAGGCGCGCGTCCAGTCCGGCCGGCGTCGTGGCGATCGTCCCGGCGTCGATCAGCTCGTCGGTGAGCGCCATCGCCGAGCCGGCGCGATCGCCGGCGGCGAAGCGCTCCTGCACCTCGCGTGCGCTGTCGCCGTGGCCGTAGCGCTCGGCGAGCTCGACGTAGAAGTTCTTCTCCTTGGCGCCCATGGCGCCGAGGTAGAACGCGAGCCATGGGCGCACCAGGTGGCGCGCCTCGGCGAGGTCCGCGTGGATCGCGACGGGGACGACGGGGGCGATGTCGACCGCCGCGCGCGGTCGCCCGGCGGCGGCGAGACCCTCGAGCAGGCCGTCCATCAGCACGCCGGGGTCGCGGGGATTCAGCAGGAACGGCATCCAGCCGTCCGCGATCTCTCCGACCTGGCGCACGGCGCGCGGGCCGATCGCCCCCAGGTAGATCGGGATCGGGTCCTGGATCGGGCGGGCCAGCAGCTTCAGCGGCTTGCCGAGCCCGAGCGGCTCGCCGACGCCCTGGTCGAGCGGCAGCTGGATCGGCTCACGCGCAAGCGCCCGGCGCACGACGTCGACGTAGTCGCGCGTGCGCCCCAGCGGCCTGGCGAACGGGACGCCGTACCAGCCCTCGCTGACCTGAGGGCCGCTCAGGCCCAGGCCCAGGCGGAAGCGCCCGCCGCTGAGGACGTCGAGCGTGCAGGCGGCCATCGCGGTCGCGGTCGGCTTGCGCGCGGGGATCTGCATGAGGCCGGATCCCAGCGCGACGCGCTCGGTCCGCGCGGCGAGATAGCCGAGCACCGAGACGGCGTCCTGGCCCCAGGCTTCCGCGACCCAGACCGAGTCCAGCCCCAGCCCGTCGGCGAGCAGCGCGAGCTCGGTCTGCTCCTCCGGCGTGAACCACGGCCAGTAGGCGAGGAAGATGCCGGTGCGCATGTGCCGCGCCGACCGCTCAGCCGCGATCGTCGACCGAGGCCAGCGGGGCGAGGCCGGGCTCTGCGCGGTGGCCGCGCAGCTCCCCCTCGACGCCGAGACGGTCCAGGCGGGCGATCTCGCGCTCGCCCTCCAGGCGCGCCGGGTGGTCGGCCGGCAGCCCGCGGATCAGGCGGCGGATGCGGTTGCGCAGCTGCAGCGCGAAGTGCGGCGTCGAGGCGCCCATCAGGCGCTGGACGTCGTCGACGGAGACGTCGGCACCGGCCTTCTGGCGCACGCTCGGGTTCTCGGCTTCGCTCACGGGTGCTCGCTCGTTCAGGGCTTGACGGGGGCGATCTCGAGCAGGCCGTCGATCGTGGCCTGCGTGTCGACCGACACCGCGTCCGGGTCGCCGACGATCCAGCCGTGATTGTAGACCCCGCGCACCGGGTCGCTCGAGTACCCGGGCCTGATGTCGAGCAGGTAGGAGGCGGCGCTCGGCGGCAGTCCGCCGCGGGCGTCGGTCAGCAGCAGCGGGCCGTACGTGCCGCTGGCCGAGAGCGGCGCGGCGGCCCCCGCGTCGGCCGGCCGGGTGGGGGAGGCGAAGACGAGCCCGTGGCCGGGGTCCACCACGCGCCAGCCGAACGCCCCGTCGACGAACCGCGCGAAGGCGACCGCCGTCGCCTGCGGGCCGCCCGCGGTGATGCGCGTGACGTTCCCGTAGCGCGAGAGCTCGCGCTCCACGGCGCCGGAGACCACGGTCGCCGGGCCGAGCACGTAGATGTGGGGCTTGGCGTGCGCGGTGAGCGCCGCGCGCGTGGGCGCCGGGAGCGTGTCGCGCGCCGTGAAGAGGACCGGGTCGCCGGACTTCGCCGCCCAGGCCGCGGCGGGCATCGCGTAGTCCGGGGCGTCGGCGGAGACGACGAGCACGTCGCGACTGGCGCTGCCCGCCACGCGCGAGCGGTAGCCGTCGATGTTCTGCGCCAGGGTGAACGGGTCGTTGCCGGCGATCGACACCGTCCGCAGCCCGCCCGGGTCGCCCGCCGTGCCGAGCCGGATCGCCTGGGCGCCGGCGGCGCTCGCCGCGCCGGTCGGGGCGAGCGCGCCGAGGGCCTGCGCGGTCTGCGCCGGGATCTCGCCGTTGTCGGTGAACAGCAGCGGGGCGTGCAGCGGCGCGGCCATCAGCACCGCGCCGGCGAGCGCCCCGCGCCAGTCGCGGGCGTCGGCCAGCGCCACGGCGCCCGGGCGCTGCGCGGCGGCGGTGCCCGGGAAGACCACGCGCGCCGTGGCGGCGGCGGTCCCGACGCTGTCGGCGGTGCTGATCCGCGTCGTGTTCTTCGTCGCCAGCGCCGGGTAGGCGGCCGGCGCAGCGCCGGCCGACGCCGCCGTGGACCCGCCGCTCGTGCCCACGCCGACCGCCGGGGTGCCCGTCGACGCGCCGCCCCCGCAGGCGGCGAGGAGGAGCGTGAGCGCACACGCCGCGGCGGCGGCGACCTGGCGGCGGATGGCGGGCGTCATCGCGAGCGAGGGTAACCCGATACGACATTCGTGGAGCCTCCGTCGGCAGAGTTCTGTACAGTTGCCCACCGCAAGGCCGAATCCCCACCAGTGGGGATCGGGGGACCCAGATGTTTGGGGCGAATCCCACGGTCATCCGTGAGAGGCGCAGTTCCGCGCCAGCCCGTCAGCTAACCCCGAAGGCCGTCGAACGAGACCTGAGCCCGAGTGCGCTTCCGCACATCCACGACCGTCTTCCTCATCGCGTGCTGCTGCATGCTGGCCCCCTCGGTCGCGGCCGCGCAGGATCCCGGCGGCGGCCAGGCATTCGGCGAGCCCAACCCGGCGCTCGTCCCGGCCGTCGTCGGCGCCAAGGCCAAGATGCTGCCCAACGGGCTGGCCGCCGCACCGCAGGATGCGCCGCCGGCCGTGCAGCAGGCGATCTGGTCGGCGAACGAGATCATCGGCCTGCCCTACCGCTACGGCGGCGGGCACCGCAGCTTCCAGGACACCGCCTTCGACTGCTCGGGCACCGTCTCGCACGCGCTCGGCGGCGCGAACCTGCTCCAGGCGCCGCTGGACTCCTCGTCCTTCATGTCCTGGGGCGCGGCCGGCCGCGGCAGCTGGATCACGATCTTCACGAACCCCGGGCACGCCTACACGGTGATCGCCGGGCTGCGACTCGACACGAGCGCCGCCGACGACCCCCGCGGCCTCGCAGGCCCGCGCTGGCGTCCCTTGCGGCATTCGAACGCCGGGTATCGGGTTCGTCACCCCGTGGGCCTCTAGGGCTGCTCGCGGGTCTCGCGGCGCCTGAGGTCACCCGCGGTCGGGGGCAGTGCATTCGCACAGCACCCACTCCCGCGTGCGCCCTCATGCATCCGCGATACCTCGCTCGGGCGGTGGTGGACGATCTCCTCGTCGGTTCGGTGTGGCCTGACGTTCTGCCGGCCTGACCTCGCCGTTTCTTCAATCGGGGATCAGGCCTTCGCCGGTGAAGGTCTCGGCGGCCTGCTCGAGGGTGGTGTCCGGTGGGGGGAGGATGACCTCGGAGGTCGAGAGGTCGTCGCCGGCGAGGATCTCGCCGTTGGAGCGCACGAGCGCGAGCAACTCGGCGAAGGCCGTGGCGAAGCGGGTCTCGTCGCCCGCCTCCGCGGCCTCGACGACGGTGTTGTCGAGCTCGTTGAGGGCGCCGTGCATCGCGTCCGGGAGCCGGTACTGGCCCTCCCCTGAGATGCGGACGATCACGCCTGCTCCTCGGTCTTGGGCGCGGCGGCCGGCTCGGCGTCCTCGGCCGACCCCTCGACGGCGGGCTCGCCCGCGGCCAGCTGGCCGGGCGCGGCGCCCTGGCCGAGCTCGGCCTTGAGCTTCGCGAGGTCGTCGTCGACGACGCTCTTGTTCGAGAGCTCCTTGAGTTGGCGGTCGATGTCGTCCTCGCCCTGACCGAGCTGCGTGAGGTCCTCGAACGTGCCCGCCGCCTCGAGCTCGGACACGGCGTCGGCGCGTGCCTTCATGTTCTCGGTCTTGTCGACCGCGCGCTGCATCGCGAGCCCGACGTCGGCCATCTCCTCCCCGACGCCCGTGGCCGCTTCGGAGATGCGCACCTGCGCCTCGGCGGCGGAGTACTGCGCCTTGATGACCTCCTTCTTCGTGCGGAAGGCCTCGATCTTGGCGCGCAGCGCCTTCTCGGAGTCGGTCAGCTTCTGCTGCTGGGCCTCCAGCTCGGCGATCTGCCCGTCCAGCGACTGGAGCTCGGTCTGGGCGACGTTCTTGCGCTCCAGCGCGGTGCGCGCGAGCTCCTCGTTGCCCTGGGCGAGCGCCTGACGGGCCTGCGTGTCGAGCTTGACGACCGAGTCCTCGAGCTTGGAGGACTGCATCTGCAGCCGCTTCTTGGCGGTGACGACGTCCGCGATGCCCTTCTTGACGTTCTGCAGCGACTCGAGCTGCTTCTGGTAGCTGTAGTCGAGGGTCTCGGCCGGATCCTCGGCCTTGTCGAGGATCTTCGAGACCTTCGCCTTGATGACGGTGGACATCCGCCCGCCGAGACCGGCCATTGGCGCTCCTTGTGCTCGTTCGTTGTGACCTGAAGCCTATCCCGTCAGATCGGGATGCCCCACAGGGGGAACCAGCGCGAGACCTCGGGCTCGATCGGCAGCTCCGCGCCGACGATCGCGCGCAGCCGCAGCTCCTGCTCGGTCGAGCGCTGCTGGGCGTCGGGCGTCGGCCCGGTCGGTGAGAACGGGTACCACGCGCCGCGCTTGTAGTTGTAGATGAAGTAGATCGGGGCGCCCTTGGCATCCTGGAAGGCGAACACGGCGCACAGCAGCCGGTCGCCGAACCCGTCGAGCTCGAGCTGGTCGCTGACGGCGTTGATCCCCACGGCGAGGTCGTCCACGTCGGGGTCGCGGATCACCATCCAGCGGTAGCCGAAGGCGTCGTCGTGGGTCTCGACCGTCGAGCCGGTCTCCTCGCCCGTCCCGCGCAGCACGGCCTCCATGTCCGCGACGATCTGCTCGAAGTCGCCGGTCGCCAGCGGCTGGAAGACGATCGCCGCGCTGCCGCGCGTCGTGATGCCGTGCGCGGACTCGAGCCCCACGTACGCGGTCGTGATCGCGAACAGGCGGTCGGGGGCCGGCGCCTTGAGCTTGCGCCGTCCGCCGATCGCGTCGAAGAGCCCCATGCGGGCTCAGCCTACGCCGGGATCGCCAGCGGTGCGCCGCCCGCGGTGCCCTGCAGCTCGGCCTCCATGCGCGCGAGACGCTCGATGCGCTGGTCCATGGGCGGGTGCGTGGCGAAGACGTTCATCAGCGAGCCCTTGGCGCGCGCGGGGAAGATGAAGAACGCGTTCATCTGCGCGTGTGCGCGCAGGTCCTCCTGCGGCGTGCGCTCCATCTGCCCGCTGATCTTCATCAGCGCCGAGGCGAGCGCGCTCGGGCGCCCGGTCAGCACGGCGGCGCCGCGGTCGGCCGCGAACTCGCGGTAGCGCGACAGCGCGCGCATGAGGAAGAACGAGATCGCATAGACGGCGATCGAGGCGACGATGATGAAGAAGATGCCCGACTCCTCGTCGTCGTCCCCGCCGCCGAAGAAGAAGCTGAACTGCAGGATCATCGAGGCGAGCGAGGCGAAGAAGCCGGCCAGCGTCATGATCGCCACGTCGCGGTTGGCGACGTGCGAGAGCTCGTGCGCCATGACGCCCTCCAGCTCGGCCGGCTCGAGCAGGTCGAGGATGCCGGTCGTCGCGCAGACCGTCGCATGCCTGGGCGAGCGCCCCAGCGCGAAGGCGTTGGGCATCTGCGAGGTCATCACCGCGACGCGCGGCTTGGGCAGATCGGCCTGCAGGCAGAGCCGGTCGATCGTCGCGTGCAGCAGGGGCTGCTCCTGCGGGGAGACCTCGCGGGCGCCCATCGTCGCCAGCGCGATCTTGTCCGCGGCGAAGTACTGGACGAGCAGCAGGCCCGTGGCGATCACGGCGATCGTCAGCGCGCCGGCCCCGGCGACGAACAGCGCCGCGACGAACGCGACGTAGAGCAGGCCGAGCAGGAACAGCGTCAGGAGCATCCGCGCCTGGAGCCCGCCGTCACGGCCGATGGTCGAGGTGGAGCGTGCCATGCAGCGCATTGTCGCGACATCGCATAAATGCATGCTGAACGGCGCCCGGACGATCGCGGCGTGGTAGCCTCAAGTGGCCGAATTCCCCTGCACATGCACGGGAAGCGGGGGACCCGCCGGGGGTGGTCACCACTCTCCGGGGCGAATCCCGAGCATCGCCGCTCAGGTAGCGCCAGTCCGGCGCGAGCCCGTCAGCTCACCTCGCAGGCCCCGCCCGGCCGATTGACCCATGAACCGTCCCGCTCGTAGCCTCCGCCGCCGCATGCGGCTGCGTCCCCTGATCGCGATCACGGTCCTCCCGCTGCTGCTCTGGGCCGCGCTGCCGCTCGTCTCCAGCGGGGCGACGAACCAGCAGCGCCTCGGCGACCTGCAGCAGAAGATCCAGGCGACACAGGGCAGGATCGGGCGCAGGAAGGGGACCGAGCACCTGCTCAGCACGCAGATCGCGGCCTGGACGGCGCGCATCAACCGGCTGCAGAGGACGATCGGCGCCCTGCAGGCACGCCAGGCCCGGATCCAGTCCGGGCTCGACATCGCGCAGGCCGACCTGCAGCGCATCCAGAGCGACCTGCGCGCCCAGCGCGCGCGGCAGGCGCGCCTGAAGGCGCGGCTCGCTGTCAGCCGCAGGCTGCTCGCTGCGCGGCTGGTCGAGCGCTACCGGTCCGCCGCCCCCGACCTCGTGACGGTCGTCCTGAACTCCAACGGCTTTGCGGACCTGCTGGAGCGCGGCGAGTTCCTGCGCCGCATCAACGACCAGGACGAGCGGATCATCCGCACCGTCGCGAGCGCGAAGGCCGACGCGACCGACAACGCCCGGCGCCTGGGCAGGCTCGCGGGGCGCCAGCGCCAGGTGACGCAGCGGATCGCCGCACGGCGCGATCAGATCAGCGCGATCAAGCAGCAGCTCATCGACACGCGCGTGGGCTACGACACGACCCGCAGCGGCAAGGCGCGTGCCCTGGCGGGGGTGCGCGCCGACCGCCGCAAGCTCGAGGGCGCGCTGTCGCAGATGCGCGCGACCCAGGCGCGGATCCAGGGCATCCTCAGCAGCCCCGGTACGGGCAGCCTGCCGGCAGGCCCGATCACGGGCGGCAGCGGCGCGATGATCTGGCCGGTGAACGGACCGATCACCTCGCCGTTCTGCGAGCGCCGCGCCTGGGAGGCGTGCCACCCCGGCATCGACATCGGCGTGCCGTCGGGCACGCCGATCCGCGCCGCGCTCGGCGGCCGCGTCGCGATCGCGGGGTGGACCGGCGGCTACGGGAACTACACCTGCCTGCAGCACACCGCGTCGCTGTCCACCTGTTACGGGCACCAGTCGCACATCGGCGTCAGCGTCGGCCAGCAGGTCGCCACGGGCCAGGTCATCGGCGTCAGCGGCTGCACGGGGCTGTGCTTCGGCCCCCACCTGCACTTCGAGGTGCGCATCAACGGCGCGGTGACCAACCCGCTGAACTACCTCTAGTCTCGGGAGCGTGCAGCCCGAGATCGACGTCCTCGGCCTCCCGGTCAAGACCTTCGGCCTGATGTTCGCGCTCGGCTTCCTCGCCGCCGGCGCGGTGATCCATCGGCGCATGAAGGAGGAGGGACGGCCGGTCGACTGGGCCTACGAGATGATCTTCGCCGCGCTGATCGGCGGCCTCGTCGGCGCTCGCGGCATCTGGATCCTCGAGAACCTCGACCGCGTCAAGGGCGACGTGCTCGGCAGCGTCTTCTCCGGCTCCGGGCTCGTCTGGTACGGCGGCGTCATCGGTGGCGCCCTGTTCGTGTGCCTGTGGGCGCGCTGGCGCGGCTGGCTCGGCCTCGCGACGCTCGACATGGCCGCCGTGCCGCTGGCGCTCGGCAACGCGATCGGGCGGATCGGCTGCCAGCTCTCCGGCGACGGCGACTACGGGAAGGCCTGGAACGGCCCGTGGGCGATGGGCTACCCGCACGGCACCGTGCCGACCGCACCGGGCGAGACGGTCCACCCGACGCCGATCTACGAGACGCTGGCGATGGGCCTCATCGCCTGGGGACTGTGGGTCATGCGCGACCGCGTGCGCCCCGGCGCGCTGTTCGCCCTCTGGCTCGTCGGCGCCGGCACCGAGCGGCTGCTCGTCGAATTCCTGCGCCGCAACGACATCGTCACGCTGGGTCTGACGCTCCCGCAGCTGCAGAGCATCGCGATGATGATCGCCGGCGGCGTCTGGCTCGTCGTGATCCGGCGCCGGCACGGGTCGGTGCTGCTGCCGCGCGGCGAGCTGCGCGACCGGGCGGCCGCGCCTGCGTCTGCGGCTGCTGCGTAGCCGGTCGTCCGCTCTGGTACTCGTCCTGCTCTGCGCTCACGGCAGCACCGACTGGGGGCGCATCGGCTGGGGCGCCGGGGACGGTGGACGACGACCTACGACCGCCCCCCGAACGCCTTGCGCACGAATCGCACACTCAGGTCCTGCAGCTCGTCGTCGTGCTGGATCGAGCGGTGGTGCCCGCCCGGCACGACGACGAGCCGGCTGTGCTCACACAGCTCGTGCAGCTCGCGCGAATGGGCGACCGGGACCACCTCGTCGGCCTCCGCGTGCAGCAGCAGCACCGGAACCCGCAGGGCCTCGGCCGCCGACAGCTCGTCGTGCTCGGCCAGGAAGGCGTCCAGGCCGGGCTCGGCGGCGCGGAACGGGAAGCGCCCGTCGCGCAGGCCGCGGCGCAGCCCGTCGGCGCTCGCCGGGCAGATCGCGACGACCGCATCGGCGCCGACCGCGTCCGCGGCGACGAGCGCCAGGTAGCCGCCCATGCTCGAGCCGCGCAGCGCCAGCGGCAGCCCCTGAGGCATCACCCCGGCCATCGTGGCGATGTCAGCGACCGCCCGCCCGTCGAGTGCGCCCACGCTTGCGCCGTGCCCGCGCTGGTCGAAGGCGACGGCGGCGAAGCCGTAGGTCCGGCAGCGCCGGGCGAAGTCGTAGTGGGACTCCTTCGCGGAGCCCGCGCCGTGCAGCACGACGACGCCGCCGCGCGGCGCCCCGCTCGGCAGGAAGAGCGCGTAGGCGAGGCCGTCGCGCACGCCGATCTCGGCGGGCGGCTCGAGGTTGACGGTGCGCACGGCGTGGCATGATGCGCCGCCGATGGCCGCCGCGCAACAGCTCTCGCACGTGTACCCCCTCGGGAGCCGGCTGAACGACTCCGGGCGGCTCGAGGTCGGCGGCTGCGACACCATGGAGCTCGCACGCGAGTTCGGCACCCCCGCGTTCATCGTCGCCGAGGACGACATCCGCGCCCGCGCGCGCGCCTTCATCGCGGCGTTCGCCGCCCGCACGGACGACTTCGAGGTCGTCTTCGCCTCCAAGGCGTTCCCGTGCACGGCGGTCTACCGCCTGCTGTTCGAGGAGGGGATCGGCTGCGACGTGGCCTCCGGCGGCGAGCTGGCGCTCGCTCTCGCCGGCGGGGTCGACCCCGCGTGCATCCACTTCCACGGCAACGCCAAGCACCGCGACGAGCTGGCGTTCGCGATCGCGGCGGGGGTCGGCGACGTCATCGTCGACAACATGCGGGACCTGGTCCTGCTCGAGGACCTCGTGCCCGAGGGCCGCCGGCAGAGGATCTTTCTGCGGATCGCGCCCGGCGTCAGCCCGGAGACCCACCCGGCGATCTCCACCGGCGGCCCGAACACGAAGTTCGGCTTCGACCTCTCGCACGCGCCTGCGGCGATCGAGCGGGCGCAGGCCTCGGACGCGGTCGACGTCGGCGGCCTGCACTTCCACATCGGCTCGCAGATCATGGACATCGCTCCGTTCCGCACGGCGCTGGAGGCGCTCACCGGCCTGGGCGACTTCCCGGCCTACAACCTCGGCGGCGGCCTGGGAGTCGCCTACCGCGCGCACGACGACCCGCCGTCGATCGAGGACTACGTGGCCGCGAAGGTCGACGCGGTCGACGAGATCATCGGTCCGGGGCGCCGCGTGATCGACGAGCCGGGCCGCGCGCTGGTCGCGAACTCGTGTGTGACGCTCTACGAGGTCCAGTCGGTCAAGCGCAACGTCGACACGTACGTCGCCGTCGACGGCGGCATGTCCGACAACCTGCGCCCGATGCTCTACGACGCCCGCTACGACGCGCAGGTCGCCGACCGCTTCGGCGGCGGCACGCGCTGTCACGTCGTCGGCAAGCACTGCGAATCGGGCGACATCCTGGTCCGCGACGCCGACCTGGACGACCCGCGCGCAGGCGACATCATCGTGACGCCGGCGACCGGCGCGTACGGTCATGCCATGGCCAACACCTACAACGGCGCCCTGCGGCCGCCCGTCGTCTTCGTCAAGGACGGCGACGCGCGCGTGGTCGTGCGCCGCGAGACCCACGAGGATCTGATGGCCCGCGATGTCTGAGGCACCGCCCTTCCGGATCGGCCTGCTCGGCCGCGGCACCGTCGGCTCGGCATTCCAGACGCTCGTCGCCGAGCGCGCCGGGCGCGTCGCCGAGATCACCGGCATGCGCCCGGAGATCGTCGGCGTCCTGCGCCGCAGCGAGGGCGACTTCGAGCAGATCCTCGCCGCGAGCGACCTCGTCGTCGAGGTGATGGGCGGCATCGAGCCGGCGCGCGAGTACGCGCTGCGGGCGATGGCCGCCGGGAAGCACGTCGTCACCGCGAACAAGCAGCTGCTCAGCCACCACGGCGAGGAGCTGTGGGCGGCGGCCCGCGAGCACGGCGTGCAGCTGCGCTTCGAGGCGGCGGTCGCGGGCGTCGTGCCGGTCATCCGCGTCCTGTCCGAGTCGCTTGCCGGCGCCCATGTGGACCGCATCCACGGCATCGTCAACGGCACGACGAACTTCATCCTCAGCCAGATGGCGGCGACCGGGGCGACCTATGCCGACGCGCTCGCCGAGGCCCAGGCGCTCGGCTACGCCGAGGCCGACCCGAGCGAGGACGTCAATGGGAAGGACGCCGCGGCGAAGATGGCGATCCTCGCGCGCCTGGCGTTCAACACCCCGGTCCACATCGACGACGTCGTCTGCGAGGGGATCGAGCACCTGACCGCCGACGACATGGCGTACGCGCGCGGGCTCGGCCTCGGCCTGAAGCTGCTCGGCACCGCCGAGCGCGTCGGCGAGGGCAGGCTGTCGGTGCGCGTGCATCCCGCGTTCCTCTACGGCGCGCACCCGCTCGCCAGCATCGACGGGCCGTTCAACGCGGTCACGATCGAGTCCCAGGCGATCACGGAGATCACGTTGTCGGGCCCGGGCGCCGGCGGCCCGCAGACGGCGAGCGCCGTCCTGGGCGACGTGATCAGCGCGATGATCCCGCCGGCGTCCACGCCGGAGACGACCGAGCGCCTGGAGATCCAGCAGGACGTCGAGTCCGCCTTCTACCTGCACCTCGAGGTGGCCGACCGCCCCGGTGTCCTGGCGCAGATCGCCCAGCTGCTCGGGCTGCAGGGCGCGTCGATCAAGTCGGTGGTCCAGCAGGGCCTGGGGGACAACGCCCGCCTGGTGATGGTCACCCACCCGCTGCTGGAGTCCCGCTTCTTCGCCGCATGCGAGCTGATCGCCGGGCTGGACTTCGTCCGCGCGCGGCCGCGCGCGATCCGCGTCATCGACGAGCAGTTCACGGCCTAGGACGAACCGATGCCCGGCCTGATCGAGCGCTACCGCGACCGGCTCCCGTTCACCGACGGCGATCCCGTCGTCAGCCTGCAGGAGGGCTCGACGCCGCTCGTGCCGGCCCCGCAGCTCTCCGAGCGCGTCGGCGCGCAGGTCTGGCTGAAGATCGAGGGCGCGAACCCCACGGGCTCCTTCAAGGATCGCGGGATGACGTGCGCGGTCTCCGCGGCCGTGCGCGAGGGCGCGACCGCCGTCATCTGCGCCTCGACCGGCAACACGGCCGCCAGCGCCGCGGCCTACGCGGCGCGCGCGCAGATCACGGGCGCCGTGATCGTCCCCGAGGGCAAGATCGCCACCGGCAAGCTCGCCCAGGCGCTGATGCACGGCGCCCGCGTGATCGCCCTGCGCGGCAACTTCGACCAGGCGCTCGAGCTCGTGCGCGAGCTGTCGGCCAACCACCCGATCGCGCTCGTCAACTCGGTCAATCCGTTCCGCCTGGAGGGGCAGAAGACGGCGGCCTTCGAGATCCTCGACGAGATCGGCGAGATCGATGCCCTCTGCATCCCCGTCGGCAACGCCGGGAACATCACGGCCTACTGGAAGGGGTTCCAGGAGATGGGCTCCGCGCCCCGCATGCACGGCTTCCAGGCCGCCGGGGCCGCGCCGCTCGTGACCGGCGAGCGGGTCGCGCAGCCCGAGACGGTCGCCAGCGCGATCCGCATCGGCAACCCCGCGCGCTGGGAGGAGGCGATGACCGCGATGCGCGACTCGCGCGGCGGCGTGGACGCGGTCAGCGACGCGCAGATCCTCGATGCCTACCGCTACCTCGCCGCGAGCGAGGGCGTGTTCTGCGAGCCCGCGAGCGCCGCCTCGGTCGCCGGGCTGCTCGTCCACGGGGCGCCCGAGGGCGCCGAGCGGATCGTCTGCGTCCTGACCGGCCACGGCCTCAAGGACCCGCAGGTGGCACTCGAGCAGTCGGGCTCGGTCGTCCCGTGCGAGCCGGAGATCGCCGCCGTCGAGCGCGCGGTGCTGGGGTAGGGCCCGGCGTCGTGCAGCGCCGCCGCGTCGTCCGCGTCCCCGCAAGCTCGGCCAACCTCGGGCCGGGCTTCGACACGTTCTGCGCGGCGCTCGGGCTGCACATGGAGCTCGAGGTCCGCGAGACGCCGGGGACGTTCGCCGTGGAGACCGACCTGCCGATCGCCACCGACCGTCGCAATCTCGCCGTCCGCGGCTTCGAGTGCCTGCACCCGGCCGACGGGTTCACCTTCCGCATCACCTCGGAGATCCCGCTGTCCGGCGGGCTGGGGACGAGCGCGGCCGCCTGCGTGGCCGGCCTCGTCGCCGCCGACCACCTGTTCGAGCTCGACGCCGACCTGCTCGCGCTCGGGACCGAGCTCGAGGGCCACCCGGACAACGTCGCCGCGGCGCTGCACGGCGGCTTCGTGGTCTGCGCGGACGGCGAGGCGGTCCGCTTCGACGCCCCCGACGGCCTCGAGGCGGTCCTCGTCGTCCCCCACGAGCACTGCCGCACGAAGGCCGCCCGCGACGTCCTCCCCGCCGAGGTGCCGATGGCGCAGGCGGTCTTCAACATCGCGCACGGCGCACTGCTGATGGCCGGCCTGGCGACGGGCGATCTCGACCTCGTCGCGCGCGGCCTCGCCGACGAGCTCCATCAGGACCGTCGCGCACACCTCTTCCCGCGCTCGGCCGAGCTCGTCGGGCGCGCCCGTGAGCTCGGTGCGATCGGCGCGACGATCTCGGGCGCCGGCCCGACGGTGCTGGTCTGGACCGGATACGAGGCGACCGGCGGGATCGTCGAGGCGCTGCGCGCGCAGGCCGGCGACTGGGCCCAGGTGCTGCGCACGCCGTTCGAGCCCACCGGCGCCGACGTCCGCGCGCTCTGACCGGCCTCAGGCGTCGGCGGCCATCAGGGCGCGGATGCGCCGGCGCGGGCCATCGAGCCCCAGGCGCCGCAGGAGCTCCTCGGCGACCTGGAGGTAGTCCGAGCCCAGGTCCGGCCGGTGCTCGAAGATCGAGACGGCGCGCTCGGCGGACTCCGCGTAGGCGATCGACTGGCGCACCGAGTGCTCGAGCAGCTTGTCGCCGACGTGCTCCTTCAGCGACTCGTACGCCTCGCGCGAGTGGACCGTGCGCATGTCCGCGATGTTGAAGAGCACGCCGAGCCATTCCAGCCCGGGGTTGAGACTCTCGCGCGCGAGCTCGATGACCTCGAGCGCCTGCTCGACGCCCTGCAGGGCGAAGTACTGGGCCTCGCTGGAGATCAGGGCGCGGTCCGCGGCGACGAGCGCATTGACCGTCAGCAGGCCGAGCGCCGGCGGGCAGTCGATGAAGATCACGTCGTAGGCGTCGTCGACGCCGGCCAGCGCGCGACGCAGCGTCAGCTCGCGGCCCATCTTGCCGGCGAGCGTCAGCTCGGCCTCCGCGAGGCTGAGGTTCGCGGGAATCACGTCGTCGTGGATCGCCTCCGCGGCCGTCACGCGGCCGCCGAGCACGTCGCCGATCGTCGGCTCGGCCTCGGGCTCGATGTCGAAGTAGTCCGAGAGGTTGCCCTGCGGGTCGAGATCGACCGCCAGGACGCCCAGGCCGCTCTGGCGGAAGGCCTCGGTGAGGTGGCGCACCGCGGTCGTCTTGCCCGTGCCGCCCTTCTGGGAGAGAACCGCGATCTTCAGCGCCATGTCAGCGGCAGTCTAGACCCGCGTTGTGGAGAGCGCCCGGTTCCTCGGCCGGACGCTCTCCGTTCCCTCTCCTCCGCGGGCCGCCCAGCCCGAAGAGCGTCAGCCCCGGGCCTGGAGCGCCGTGCCGGACCGGCCGCCATGGGCGGTCCCGGCGCTCTCAGGGTCCACGTCGACGAAGTGCAGGCGGTAGCGTCCGACGACGATCTCGTCACCGTCCGAGAGCACGCGCCACTCGACGCGGTCGCCGTTGACGAAGATCCCGTTGAGGCTGCGGTCGTCGAGCACCCGCACCCCGTCTGCCTGGCGGACGATCAGCGCGTGGCGACGCGAGACGGTCGGGTCGTCGAAGCGCACGTCGGCCGCGAGACTGCGGCCCACACGCGTCCACTCGCGCACGAGCGGCACGACCTTGGCCTGCTGCCCGTCGCGGAAGACGAGGTACTGGCCGGGCTCCTCGAGCTGCGGAGCGGCCGACACGAGGATCGCGGTGTGCTCGTCACGCTCGTCGGACCCCGCGGCGGATGCGGAGATCTGCTCCTGCGTCATCTGCGCCGAGAACAGGGAGGCGCGCACGAAGCGCTCGCCTGCGCATCCAGGGCACGGCGGCAGCAGGTCCCCGGTCTCGAGCGAGACCACGTAGCCGCAGTGCTCACAACGGTAGGCCCCCATACCGGCGAGGGTGCCTGAGACCAGAGACTCCACGGGCGTACTCTCCCTCATGTTCATCTCGCTTCCCGAGCCTGGAGGACTCGATCGCCTGATCCGATTGTACGCCCTGCGTCAATCGGGCATTGGGCCATTGAACGGAAATTGCACGATTCCGGGCGCGGCGAAGGACACATCGCGGATGCGCCGAAGAGGACCAGCATGCTGCGGCCCATCCTCGGAATCTCGGAGCCCGACCTCGAGCGCGCACTGCTGCGCAAGGGCGTCAGTGCCCGCGCCGCCGGCGGGGTGGTCTGCAGCGACTGCGGGCGCCATCCGCTGATCGGCGAGCGCGTCCACCACTTCGGCGGCGGCCCCGTGTGCGCGCTCTGCCTCGGCGGGCACACCGGCGAGGCCTCGGGCAGCGAGATCGTGCACCACGTCGAGCACGGCGTGAGCGTGCGCCGGCGCGAGCTGCCGCGCGCGGCCTGAGCGCCGCCGGCCATGGTCACCGGCGGGCTTCCGGCGCGACGCGCGGATAGACTGCGCCGCGCCGATGGAGCCCTTCACTCTCGCAGCGACGGTCGACCGTCCTCGCGCGGTCGTCTACGACTACCTTGCCGACGTCGCCAATCATCCGGAGTTCACGGATCACTTCCTGAAGGACTGGCACATGACGCGCGAGGAGACCTACGGCGTGGGCGCCGGCGGGCGCTTCGAGGCGGACATCCCGTTCGCACGCTTCGCCTGGGGCGACTACACGCTCGTCGAGGCCCGTGAGGACCGCCACCTGGTCTTCGCCGGCCGCTCCGGGAAGTTCAACCGGATCCGCACGGTCAACGTCTTCGACCTGCGCGACGGGCCCGGCGGGACGACGCGGGTCGCGCTCACGGTCGAGACGCGGCCCGAGCTCCCGACCGACCGGCTGCTCGAGTCGCTCGGACAGAAGCGCTCGCTGCGGCGCAGCTGGAGGAAGGCGCTCAAGCGGCTCGGGATGATCCTCGAGGACGATCGCCAGCGCGGTCGGCGGGCGACGATCGCAGGCGGGCCGCGCAAGCCCGCGACCGACCATTAGAATGCCGCCGCTGTGACGCGACGTCTTCTTCTCATCGCCCTCGTTGCTGCGGCCCTCGTGCTCGCCGCGTGCGGAAACAAGCAGGCCACGATCACCCGCGGTGAGTCCGAGGCCAACTTCGTGACGCTCGGCACGATGCAGTACCAGGTGCAGCTCTCGCGCCAGCTCAACTCGTCGGACACGGGCGACCGCGCGCTGCTGATCGGGATCCCGCCCGCCGCCCGCGTCGTCGGCCCCAAGGAGATCTGGTTCGGCGTCTGGGTCCGCGTCACGAACAAGTCCGGCTCGCCGGCGCGGTCGGCCGACCAGTTCAAGATCGTCGACACGCGCGGTCGCAGCTACAAGCCGGTCGCCCTGCAGAGCGTCAACGCGTTCGCCTACCGCCCGGGGATCGTGCAGTCCGTCTACCCGACGCTCAACAGCGTCTCGACGAACACGCCGCCCGGCGGGGCGATCGTGCTGTTCAAGCTGCCGCTCGACGCGCTCGACTTCCGCCCGCTCGACCTGGCCTTCAGCAGCACCCTGCTGCCGGGCAGGACGTCGACGGTCCTGCTGGACGTCTGATCCGCCGCTCAGCGGCGCTGCAGCGCGGCGGCGAGGATGTCGTGTGCGACGGGGGCGGCGGTGTCGCCGCCCGCGCCCGCGCCGACGAGCATGACCCCGACGGCGATGCGCGCCTTGCGGCCCTTCTGGGCCGGCGCGAACGCGGCGAACCACGCGTCGGTGTCCTGCGGGTTCGTGCTCGTGTCGCCGGGCTGGCGTGACTTGAGCTCGGCGGTGCCGGTCTTGCCGGCCACGGGGACGCCGGGGATCTGCGCGGCCGTGCCGGTGCCGTAGCGCACGACGCCGAGCATCAGGTCGCGCATCTCGCGCGCGGTCGTCGGCTTGACGGCGCGGGCCCCGAAGCGCACGCCGCGCGGGTCCAGCCGGCGCGACTGGTCGAGGCTCAGCGTCAGGCGCGGGAGCCGTCCGCCGTTGGCGATCGTCGCCGCGACCTGTGCCATCTCCAGGGTCGTCGCCTGCACGCGGCCCTGGCCGATCGCCGACGAGCCGACGGCCAGGTCGTCGCCGATCTGGTCGGCCGGTGGGATCGAGCTCTCGGCGACACCGGGGATCGGCGATGGTTGGTTGAAGCCGAAGCGCTCGGCGGTGCGCACGAGCCCGGCGGCCCCGAGCTTGGCGCCGAGCGGGGCGAACACCGAGTTGCAGGAGACCGCGAACGCCGTCGCGAGCGAGCCGCCGCAGTCCTCGCCGCCGGCGTTCGCGAGCGCGACCCCGGAGAGGACGGCCTGCGTCGCGTACGGGAACGTGTCGCTCGGCTTCACGATCCCGGCGTCCAGCGCCCCCGCCGTCGTGATCATCTTGAACGTCGAGCCGGGTGGCTGCAGGATCGAGAACGGGACGCCGGCGAACGCGTAGATCTCGCCGGTGCGCGGATTCACGGCGACCGCGCCGCCGTAGCGCGCGCCGAGCGCCGCTGCGGTGACGCGCTCGAGCGCCGGGTCGATCGTCGTGCGCACGTCGCTGCCGCGACGACCGGCGCTGCGGCCGATCACCGTCGGCCCCGCGCGCAGAACGCCGGAGGGGATCCCGCCGAGCTGCGGGTCGAAGACGCGTTCCAGGCCGCTGACGCCGACCTTCGCGCCGGGCGGGACGCCGAGGGCGGCCAGCTCGTCCGTGCGCTCCGGCGGGATCGCGCCGAGCTTGCCGACGACCTGCGCGGCGACGTCGGGCATCGTCGAGGTCCGCGCCGGGCCCTGCGCCAGCGGCGAGCCGTCGCGCGCGAGGAGCGCGCCGCGGGCGGGCATCGTCGTCGTCCGCGTGAGCCGCTGGCCGTCCTGCAGGCCAGGGAAGACCAGGCGCGGGACCCAGGCGACCTTCACCGTGCCGCCGTCGTCCCTGACGGGGATCACGACCGAGCCCGTGATCGTGCCGAACGCGCGGGTCCTGACCGTCACCGGGACGCGCCAGGCGTGGTCGCCGGACTTCGTGGGCCTGCCGGTCCGCACCGAGGTCTCCGCGGCGGTCGCGGTGGCGAGCGCCGCGCGGCCCGCGTCGGCGAAGGGCAGCAGGCCGACCCGCTTCTGGGCGTCGGCGGTCAGCTGGGCGTGCATCGCCGCCCAGTCGCCGGTCGACCACGCCTTCGCGTAGGCGGTGACCGCTCCGCGGCCCGCGTCGGACCCGCCGGAGCCGACGACGGCCCCGATGATGAAGGCCACGAGGGCGAGCGCGGCGATCGGGAGGGCGCGACGCAGGATCCGGTCGCGACGGTCCGCCGGCGGTCCCGTCCAGCGTGCGCGGGCGTCGGCGTTCGCGGCCCCGCGTGGCGCGGGCGTCCGTTCCTTCGCGCGCGTGTCGGGCGAGCTGTTGATGGCCGCGTTTCCCCCTGGAATCCGGAGAGTAATCCGTTCCGTGCCGATTCGACGCCGCCCTGTCACGTCCTTGGACGCAACCGCCCGCGGTTTCGGCGGCGCTCCGTTGCGGTCGGTGGTGCGGGCGCTACGCTCCGCCGCGAATGTCCAAGACGCTCGTCATCGCCGAAAAGCCATCCGTGGGCCAGGATCTCGCGCGGGTGCTGCCCGGCCCGTTCCAGAAGCACACGGGCACGGGCGAGAAGACCGTGCGCTGGCTCGAGGGGCCCGAGCACATCGTCACGTGGGCGGTCGGCCACCTGGTCCAGCTCGCCGAGCCGGACGAGTACGACGAGAAGTTCAAGAAGTGGCGGATGGCGGATCTGCCGATCGTCCCGTCGAAGTTCAAGCTCATCGTGCGCGACGAGCGCTCGCAGAAGCAGATGACCGTCGTGCGGCGCCTGCTGCGCGACGACGAGGTCGACCTCGTCGTCAACGCCTGCGACGCCGGCCGTGAGGGCGAGCTGATCTTCGCCTATCTCTACGAGAAGGCCGGCGCGGACAAGCCCGTCGAGCGGCTCTGGCTGTCGTCGATGACCGAGTCGGCGATGCGCGACGCGCTGAGCAACCTGCGTCCGTCGGAGGAGCACGCCCTGCTCGAGCAGGCGGCGCGCTCACGTTCGGAGGCCGACTGGATCGTCGGCATGAACGCCACGCGCGCGGCGACGATCCGCCTGCGCTCCTCCTTCGACGGCGCCGTCTCGCTCGGCCGCGTCCAGACGCCGACGCTCGCGATCCTGACGCGCCGCGAGGAGGAGATCCGCGCGTTCGTCCCCGAGAAGTACTGGCTCGTGGACGCGAAGTTCGCCACCGACGACGGGCGCCGCTACGAGGGCCGCTACCACCTCGGCGCCCAGCCGCGCCTGAGCGCCGCCGACGCCGCCGAGGCGATCGTCGCAGCGGTCCGCGGGCAGCAGGGCGAGATCACGAAGCTCGAGAAGACCAAGCGCACCGAGAAGGCGCCGCTGCTCTACGACCTGACCTCGCTCCAGCGCGACGCCAACACGCGCTATGGCTTCTCGGCGCGGCGCACCCTGGCCGCGGCCCAGCGCTGTTACGAGGAGCACAAGGCGCTCACGTATCCCCGTACGAGCTCGAAGTACCTGACGAGCGACATGGTCGCCGAGATCAAGCCGACGGCCGGGCTCGTCGGCCGCCGCCCGGACTACGCGCAGGCCGCCGCCTACGTCACGGGCCTCGACGTCCTGCCGCTGGCGCGCGTCGTCAACAACGAGAAGGTCGGCGACCACCACGCGATCATCCCCACGAACGCCGAGCACCGGCTCGAGAAGATGAACGACGACGACCGGCGCATCTACGACATGGTCGCGCGCCGCTTCCTGGCGATCTTCCACCCGGACGCCGAGTTCGAGAACACGCGCGTCGAGACGACGGTCTCAGGGCACGTCTTCCGCACGCGCGGCAAGGTCCTGATCGTGCCGGGCTGGCGCGGCGTCTACGGTGAGCTTCCCGAGGGCGAGGGCTCGGCCACCGAGGAGGACGAGGGCCGCGACCAGCAGCTGCCCAAGCTCGAGCAGGGCGAGCGGCCGCAGACGACGCACGTCGAGAGCCTGGAGAAGGAGACCAAGCCGCCGCGGCGCTACTCCGATGCCTCGTTGCTGGGCGCGATGGAGACCGCCGGCAAGCTCGTCGACGACGACGAGCTGCGCGAGGCGATGAGCGAGTCGGGCATCGGCACGCCGGCGACGCGCGCGGCGATCATCGAGCGCCTGATCGACGTCGGATACGTGGAGCGGGACGGCCGCGCGCTCGTCCCGACCGAGAAGGGCATGAACGTCATCCGGCTGCTCGACGGGCATCCGCTCACCGAGCCGGCGCTCACCGGTGAGTGGGAGAAGCGCCTGGAGGAGATCGAGCAGGGCACCGAGACGCGCAAGAAGTTCATGGCCGACATCGCCGAGTTCGCGGGCGCGACGGTCGGCGAGCTCGACGTCAAGCTCAAGGACGTCCGCATCCCGCGGGCGAACCTCGGCCCGTGCCCGGTCTGCGGGCACGACATCATCGAGAACCGCAAGGGCTACTCGTGCTGGTCGCGCGAGGACCCGGGCTGCGGCTTCGTCATCTGGAAGGCCAAGGCCGGCAAGCAGCTCCCGCCGGCGATCGCCCGCGAGCTGATCGCGACGGGCGTGACGGCCAAGCAGGTCACCGGCTTCAAGGGCCGCAGCGGGCGCTCGTTCCGCGCCAAGCTGGCGCTCGAGCAGTCGCCCGAGGGCAAGTGGCGCGTCGAGTTCGACGAGGCCTGGGCGAAGGAGGGCGCCAAGGCACCCGAGCCCGACGAGGCGGAGGCTGCCGCCACCGCGGCCGCAGTGCCGGCCGCCGAGGACGCCGCCGCCGACGGCGCCGCAGCGGCCTGAGCGACGCGCGTCAGATCCGCCGGGCGGTGCGCGACCCTTCATCGGTGACGCGCACAGGGTCGATACCGCGGGGTCCCGCAGGCCGATGGCGCTGACCCTCGTCACGGGCCCGGCCAACGCCGAGAAGGCCGGCGTCGTCCTCGAGCGCGTGCGCGAGCTGGCCCGCGACGGGGCATCGCCGCTGCTCATCGTCCCGACGTTCGCCGACGTCGAGGCGTACCGGCGCGAGCTCGCCGCCACGGGGGTCGTCTTCGGCGCGCAGGTCGTCACCTTCGCCCGCCTGAGCGCGCAGATCGCCCTCGTGGCGCATGCCGGGCGCCCGCCGCTCGGGACGCTGGGCCGCCGGCGCGTGGCGGCCGCCGCCGTGGCCCGGACGCCGCTCTCAGCACTCGAGCGGGCCGCCGGCACGGCCGGCTTCGCCCCGGCGCTCGTGGGCCTGTTCGACGAATTCGCCGAGCAGCGACTGGGCACCGGACTCGTCATCAACGCGATGCGCGCCTGGGGGGAGGCAGAGCCCCGGCGCGCGGCGTTCGCGAGCGAGCTCGCCGCGCTGCACGCCGCCTACCGCGACTGGCTGGAGCGCCTGGGGCGCACCGACCCGGCAGGCCACGCCTACGCCGCCCACGACGCGCTGCGCCTCGCGCCCGCGCTCTGGGGCGGCGTGCCCGTGCTCCTCTACGGCTTCGACGACCTCACGCGCGTCGAGCTCGACGCGGTCGCCACGCTCGCGGGCACCTGCGCGGAGGTCGTCGTCTCGCTGCCCTATGAGGACGGCCGCGAGGACATCTACCGCACCCGCGCCGAGACGCTCGGCGAGCTGAGCGTGCTCCAGGACCGCTGGATCCGCCTGCCGGAACGCGAGGAGCACTACGAGCCGCAGGCCCGCGCGCCCCTCCACGCGCTCGAGCGGCGTCTCTTCAGCGCGCCCGCCGAGCGCGCCGACCCGGGCGACGCGCTCGTGCTGCTCGAGGGCGGCGGCGAGCGGGCGGAGCTCGAGCTCGTCGCCGAGCAGGTCGCCCGCGCGCTGGCCGACGGCGTCGCGCCGGGCGACATCGCCGTCGCGATCCGCGATGCCGGGCGCATCGCGCCGTTGATCGAGCGCATCTTCGCCGACGCGGACATCCCGATCGCGCTCGAGCGCCGCATCCCGCTCGCACACACCAGCCTCGGCCACGGGCTCGTCGCCATGCTGCGCGCCGCGCTGCCCGGGGGGACCGCGGAGGACCTGCTGGGCTGGCTGCGCGCACCCGGCGTGCTGCAGCAGCCGGACCTCGCGGACTCGCTCGAGGAACGCGTGCGCCGCACCGGGATCCGCGACGCCGCGGGCGCCCACGACGCGTGGGCGGAGCTCGCGGGCTTTCGCTGGACGCAGCTCGAGCGCGTGGGGGAGGCGGCCGCGCGCGGCATCCCGGCGCTCTGCGAGCGCCTCACCGCGGAGGCGCGCCGCCTGCTCGCCGCGCCCTGGCGGCAGCGCGGCGCGCTGCTCGTCGGCGCGCCGCAGACCGACGCATACGCGCTGCGCGCGGTGCGCACGACACTGCGCGAGCTCGCCGCCCTCGCCGAGGCCGACACGGCGCTCGCGCCCGAGCCCGAGGAGCTCGCGGACATCCTCGCGGACGAGGAGGTCCGGCTCGGCGACACGCCACATCCGGGCGCCGTCACGATCGCCGACCCACTGCGGCTGCGCGCCAGGCGCGTCCGCGTCCTGGTGCTCGCGCGGATGCAGGAGGGCGTGTTCCCGACGGGCGCCGCACCCGACCCGTTCCTCGGCGACGCCGAGCGGCTCGCGCTCGCGGCGGCCGGGAAGATCCGCCTGCGCCTGCGCGAGGACCCGCTGGACGCCGAGCGCTGGCTGCTCTACTCGGCGATCTCGCGCCCCACGTTGCGCCTCGCGCTCGCCTGGCACACCGGGGACGACGACGGCGACCCGCGCGTGCGCTCGCTGTTCGTCGACGACGTGCTCGAGTGCTTCACGGAGGGCGTCCCGCTGCGCACCCGGCGCCTGGGCGAGCTCGCGTGGGCACCCGGCGACGCCGTGAGCGCACGCCAGCGGGCCCTCGCCGAGGCCGCGGCACGGCCGGCGGCGGCGCCCGCCGGCGGGCCCGGCGACCTCACCGACGGCGAGATCCTCGCCGACCTCGCGGCGCGCCCGGCGTGGGCCGGGCGCGCGATCGAGCAGTGGCTCTCCTGCCCGGTCAAATGGTTCGTCGAGCAGCACCTGCACCCCAACGCGATCGAGCCGGACCCCGTCGCGATGGCCCGCGGGACGCTCTATCACCGCGTGCTCGAGCAGGTCCTGCGCGGTCTCGGCGGCCGTGTGACGCCGCAGAACGTCCACCAGGCCGAGCGGATCGCCGCAGAGGCCCTGGCGGCGGGCGCGCGCGAGCGGCGCCTGGGCGCGAGCGAGCAGCAGCACGACGCGCTCGTGCGGCGCCTCGAGGTCGACGTCCTGCGCCACCTGCGCTTCGCCGCGAGCAACGGGTCGGTCTTCGAGCCGGCCGCGCTCGAGCTGTCGTTCGGCACGCCCTACGACGAGCGCGACCCCGTCGAGATCGCGCCGGGTCTGCGCCTGAGCGGCCGCATCGACCGCGTCGACGTCCATGGCGACGAGGCGATCGTCGTCGACTACAAGGGCGTCACCGGCAGTCAGCCGTACGTCAAGTGGGCGGCGAAGAACCAGGTGCAGGCCGCGCTCTACGCGCTCGCGCTGCCGCAGCTGCTGGAGGGGCGGCGGGTCGTCGGCGCCCTCTACCAGCCGATCGGCGCGCGCAAGGACCAGCGCCCGCGCGGCTTCCTGCTGGATGACGCCGATCCCGACCGCACCGACATCGTCGCGACCGACCGGGTCGACGAGGCGGGCGCCGGCGACGCGCTCGAGGAGGTGCGCTCGCTCGCGACCTCCGCGATCGAGGCGCTGCTCGCGGGCCGGCTCGAGCCGCGGCCGCTGACGTGCGCGTACCGCGGCGGCTGCAGCCACCCCTCGATCTGCCGGTGCGCCGACGCGTGAGCGGCCCGGACCGCAGCCTGTTGGAACGCGACGGCGTGCTGCTCGGCGCCAAGGGCGGCGCGCTGACGCGCGCGCAGTCGGTCGCGGTGCTGCAGCGCGACGGGCCGCTGATGGTCGCGGCCAACGCCGGCTCCGGGAAGACGACGATCCTCGTCGAGCGCTTCGTGCGCTATGTCATCGACGACGGGCTCGACCCGCGCTCGATCCTCGCGATCACCTTCACGCGCCGCGCCGCGGGGGAGCTGCGCCGCCGCGTGCGCGACCGCTTCATGGCGGTCGGCTGCGTCGAGCATGCACGCGCGATGGAGGGCGCCTGGATCTCGACCATCGACGGGTTCTGCGCCCGCGTGCTCACGGCCCACGCCGTCGTCGCCGGGATCGACCCGGCTGCCGTGGTGCTCGACGAGAGCGAGCTGCGCGGTCTGCGCGACGCGGCCTGGAACGCGGCACTCGCGCAGCTGCTCGGCGCCCCGCCGCCGCAGCTCCCGCGCCCCGAGGCCGAGCTGCTGATCAGCGCCTACGGCTACGACACCCTGCGCGAGGTCGTCGCCGGCCTCTACGACGAGCGCCGCAGCGCGGGCATGACGCACCCGGCGCTGCCGATCCCCGCCCTGCCCGACCTCGGCGCCGCCGCACAGGCACTGGTGCGGGCGGGGAACGCGCTGGGTCCACAGCTCTCCGGCGGGACGCCGAAGGCGCTCGCGCACGCCCGTGCCGCCGTTGCGCGCTGCCACGAGCTGCTCGGTGCCGGCCTGCCCGCCGCGCCGCTGAACGAGCCCGAGCTCGCCGAGCTCGGGTGCGGCGAGAGCGCGGGTGTGCCGGCGCTGGCCTCACCGGCGGGGCAGGCCTACCGCG
>Ga0208851_1000064_pt1 | contig 44419 bp, 39 predicted proteins | sample NGESurshal092012_FD_184481 | JGI IMG/M metagenome (GOLD analysis project Ga0208851, IMG submission 184481) | Arctic peat soil microbial communities from Barrow, Alaska - NGEE Surface sample 415-2 shallow-092012 (SPAdes) | ecosystem: Environmental > Terrestrial > Soil > Wetlands > Peat ... | reverse complement strand
CACCGACATCGCAACCGCGCTCGGCCTGAGCGAGAAGACAGTGCGCAACAACGTCTCGAACATCTTCGCCAAGCTGCTGGTTCATGACCGCGCGGCCGCAGCCGTCAAGGCGCGCACAGCCGGCCTCGGCTCCTGAGGAACGCCACGAAGTGACGGCGACACTCCCTGGTGCCCGACTGCGCCGCCGGCCCTACTACCGCTACTCGCTTGATTGGCTCAAGCCGTAGAGGACGCACACGCCGAAGTGCCGCTATCGCTCTATCTGAATCGTCGCTGCACCGGCCAATCGGGCTGCCACTCGAGGTGGCGTTCGGGCGAGTCGACCCAATTCACCGGAGCTAGTCGAGCACACCCGCGATATCGCAGATACCAGTGTGTGCCTCGGAGTCGGGGTCCCTGGCCACAGCGTGATCGACCGGCCGACGGCGTCGGTCGCACACGGTGTCGCTGGCAGGCAGTCCGGACGCGTGTTCGCTGTGGTGGGCCCTGGAGTCGATCAGCTGGGTTGCCTGCCTCGAGCACGGTGCATTGACCTGGCGATGGTGTGGCGCGAGGTGCCCGCGTCGCCCGCGGAGCTGCGGAGTTTGCTCTGGCCCACCCACCCGCGCAGCCCGGCCACTCATAACGCAGGTCCCGTCGGTCGGCTACCCGCCTGATCGCGACGCCGGCAGCTCGCCTCGTTTGGGGGGTTGCCAGCGGTCTGGCCATGACTCCGCTACTGGCCATCCGCGGCGGGCATCGGCGTCCGTTCGGGACACGAGGGTTGCCGCCGGTCTGGCCACTGCCCGGCATCAACCCGACTCGGTGGCGTCGCGGCCATCGAACGTCACGACTTCACAACGACGCGGATGATGCGGTGATGGCGTCCGTGGGTGTCTGTGGGTATCCGTGGAGTACGTCTGGCCAGACCAACTGCAAGCCCTTCGTCAGCGATGGCCAGGGTCGGATCGAAGTAGGGCCAGACCAAATGCAAGGGGGTCCCTGCTCTGCTGCGCACCTCTCCAACGGGAGGGACGGCAGAGGAGACAGGGATGTTGTCGATCGGACTGATCGGTCACGGAGCAGGCGCGGCGGACTACTACGTCGCGCGTCAGGCCGGCTGCCCACTGGACTACTACACCGGAGTCGGGGAACGCCGCGGCAGCTGGACCGGCTCCGCATCCGCCGCGCTCGCCCTGAGCGGGGAACTCGACCCGGAGGGCGAGTCGGTTCTGCGGGGACTGCTCGCCGGGGTGGGCCCTGACGGGGATCGGCTCGTCGCCGGCCTGTTTCGATCCGACCCGCGAGCGCGGGTCCCTGCCGCGCCGCTCGTCGCGGGCGTCCGGGCCGCCGCCGCGTCCGCGGGATTGTCCCCGGACATGTTCCTCGACGCCGGTCCGGCGCGGGAGTTCGCGGTGGTCGCACGGTCGCTCACTCGGTCACCCACGTCGGGTGCCGGTGTGCGGGCGGACGTGGCTGTGCGGGTCGCCGCCGCAGCGGGTCTCGATGCGCACGCCATCTACGCGGCCGCCGCGCCGCAGGCACCCGACCTGCTCGTCGACGCCTTGGGCCGAGTCGGTGAGCGTGTCGACGCTCGCCGTGCCGGGGTGGACCTGACGTTCTCGGCACCGAAGTCGGTCAGCCTGCTCTTCGCCTTCGGCGACTCCACCCAGATCACCGCGGTCCGGGACGCGCACGAGACCGCGATCAGCGAAGCGCTCGCCTACCTCGACCGGGTGGCCGGTCACGGGCTGCGCGGACACCACGGTGACGGTCAGTCCGCCCGTCACATCGCCACCGACGGGTTGCTCGGCGTCGCGTTCGAGCACCGCACCTCGCGTGCGATGGACCCGCAGCTGCACACCCACGTCGTCGTACCCAACCTGGTGCGCGGGGTGGACGGGCAGTGGTCCGCGATCGACACCCGGGCACTGCACCGCCACGCCCGGACCGCGGGCTACCTGTACCAAGCAGTCCTCCGAAGCGAGCTCACCGCGACCCTCGGCGTTGCGTGGGGGTCGGTGCGACGCGGACAAGCCGACCTGGTCGGTGTTCCCCGCGACACACTCGCGGTGTTCTCCACCCGTCGCGCGCAGATCGAGACCGAGCTCGCGCAGTCCGGCGGTGCCGGCGGACGCGCGGCGCAGGTTGCGTGCCTGACCACCCGGCCAACCAAGGCCGCCGCTCGCGGCGGCGGGGGCGCCGATCCAGCGGTCGCGGCCACGAGCCCGGCCGGCCTGCGGGCGGCCTGGGTCGCGAAGGCCCGCGCCGCAGGCATCGACCCCGACCAGCTCATCCGTGACGTCACACACGCATCGACAGCCGCGCGCAGCGCCGGCTCCCTCTCGCGGGAGGCTCTCGCCGAGGTGGGCGTGCCCCCGCGGCTGCTCGCCGACCTCCTCGGCCCGAGCGGGCTCACCGGACACGCGACGTCCTTCGACCGAGGCGACGTCCTCCGAGCCTTGTGCGAGCGGCTCCCCACCACGACCAGCCTCAACCACCAGGGGCTGCAGGCGATGGTCGACGAGGTCCTCGCCGACCCCCGAGCAGTCCCGCTTCGAGCCCATGGCCCGGAGTGGGAATCGGACGACCCGGCACAGGACGCGGAAGCGGGGAGATGGACCACGCGTGACCTTCTCGCCACCGAGGCCCACGCGCTCGAGCAGGCGTCGTTGCTTCGCGCGGCCCGAGACCCGGGTACCGACGCTGCGGTCATCGCAGCGGTGCTCGAGGAGGAGCAGCTCCTCAACGCCGAGCAGTCCGCGATGGTCGCCCACCTCACCGCAGATGGCGGGCGGTTGCGGATGGTTGTCGGACCCGCCGGATCCGGGAAGACCGCCGCACTTGCGCTGGCGCACCGGATCTGGCGAGCCCAGGGCCGGTACGTGCGGGGCGTCACGCTCTCAGCGATCGCCGCTCGCGGGCTCAATCAGGCCACCTTCATCTTCAGCACCACCCTCGCGTCCGTGCTGCACGAGCTCGAACCCGGCCCCGTCTGGACGCGGGCGAACTTCGCCGGCGGCGCGATCCTCGTCGTCGACGAGGCAGCGATGGTGGGCACTCGGGACCTGGCCCGGCTCCTGGCCCACGCCGTCGAGCACAACATGACGATGGTCCTGGTCGGCGACCCCGCCCAGCTCCCTGAGATCGGCGCGGGCGGGCTGTTCACGCACCTGCTGACGCAGACCCCCACGACCGTCCTGACCGAGAACCACCGACAAGTGGCCCCTTGGGAACAACGCGCCCTGACCCGGCTCCGCGACGGCGATGTCCCCGGCGCTCTGGACGAGTACCTGCGCCACGACCGGATCACCGTCAGCCCGGACCACCAACAGCTGCAGAACACGATCGCTCAGGACTACATCGCTCACCTGGATCATGCGACCCACCCCGACACCGCCGATCCGGGGACGACCATCCAACCCGGGATCGCGTCCGCCCTACTCGGCCACGATCCAACCCGAGCACCCACCGCCGGTGGGGTCCTTGTAGTCGCCGCGACCCGCCGGCACGCCGCGGGCATCAACGACAAGATCCGCGAACTGCTCAGCGAGCGCGGCGACCTGCACGGGCCCGAGCTCACCTGCCGCGGCGGCGAGGAACCGCTCCCGCTCCGCGCCGGGGACAGGGTGCTCGTGACGTTGAACGATCACGACCGCGGGCTCCTCAACGGGGAGCACGTCACGATCACCGCCGTCGACGTCGAGCAGCGTCAGGCCGTTCTCGTGACCAGCGATCACCGCCAGCTCGACGTCACGTCGGACTGGGCCGGTGAGCACCTCACCCACGGCTACGCCATGACAGCCCACAAGGCCCAGGGCCAGACGGTCGGCGTCACCCTCGTCGCCGGCAGCGCCGCCCTGACCCGCGAAACCTCCTACACGGCCCTGTCCCGCGGCCGGGCCACGAACCACCTCTACCTCGCCCCGGACGCAGCCCTCGACCCGGCAGACGAGGTCGCCCAGGCCTGGATCACCGATCACGCCCTGACCGACACCAGCAGGCACCTGCGCGTCAGCCGACGACAGACCCTCGCCCGGCTGCAGCACGACCACGGCTACGACCTCGCAACAAGCGCCGGCCCGACCTATGACCCGCCCGCTATCGACTACTAACCCCAGGAGATGACCGTCATGACCCAGCGCAGCCGCCAGACCCACGTCAGCCTCGCCGTCGCGAACCCTGTCCCGAGCGACCTGCTCGATGTCAAAGAGGCCGCGAACCACCTCGGCACCCCTGTCCGATTCATCCGCAGGCTCATCGCGGAACGACGCATCCGCTTCTACAAGATCGGTCGCTACGTCCGCATCGACCGACACGACCTCGAGGCCTTCGTCGCCAACGGTCGAATCGAGCCCTCCGCGGGCACACGGCCGCAGTCCACAGGTTGGCGCACGCCCTAAGTCGTCCACAGCCAGGCCGAGAAGCAGCGAGACGTCAGCGGTTCTCCACGACCGTTGGGATTCAGGCCAACTCCGGCTCGAGAGACGGGAGGTGCACTACCCATGAGCCGCAGACAGTTCGGGTCAGTCCGGCGACTGTCGTCCGGCAGATGGCAGGCGCGCTATCCCGGTCCGAACGGTGCTCAGATGACAGCTCCGACGACGTTCGCCACGAAGGCACTCGCCGGTGCGTTCCTGGCCTCCGTCGAGACCGACATGCGCCGCGGGACCTGGTTCGATCCCACAGCCGGCACGGCGATCTCCCTCGGCGAGTATGCCGCAACCTGGCTCACGCAGCGCACCGTCAAGGGTCGCCCTCTGGCGCCTCGGACCCTCGACACGTATCGCCACAGTCTCGAGGCGTGGATCGTGCCCACGCTTGGAAACCGATCGCTCGGCGATGTGGGTCCCGCCGACGTCCGCCGTTGGCACCAGTTTGTCTTAGCGCAAACCGGTCCGACGGCGGCCCGTCAGGCGTACGCGCTGCTTCGCGCCATCTTCAACACCGCGGTCTCCGACGACCTCGTGCCGCGCAACCCCTGTCGCATCCGCGGCGCCGGCCAGCCCAACACTCCCGAGCGGCCGCTCGTCGACCTCGACGTCGTGATGGCCTTGGTCGACGCCATGCCCGAGCACCTCAAAGCGTTCACCATCGTCGCGTTCTGGGGTCACGCCCGCCTCGGCGAACTCCTGGGGCTGCGCGTCGGTGACTTCGACGTGGCGAAGGGCACCCTGCGGATCGAACGACAGGTGATCGAAGTCGACGGAGAAGGCCCGCGCATCACCGCGCCCAAGGTCGGCAGCATTCGCACCGTGCACCTGCCTGCTCCCGCCGTCGACGCACTAGCCGCCCACCTGGAGAAGCGGGGCGAGACGAGACCCGATGCGCCGCTGTTCACCCAGCCCGGCGGCACGGAGCTGCGAGCTCACCACGTCCACGCCCGTTGGAAGACCGCACGCACCCGCGTCGGCCACCCGGACCTGCACTTCCACGACCTTCGCCACGCCGGGCTGACGTTGTCCGCCCAGTCTGGCGCGACCGTCGCCGAGGTCATGCGCAGGGCAGGGCACGTCTCCACCCAGGCGGCCATGCGCTACCAGCACGCCGCCGAGGAACGCGACGCCGAGATCGCCGTACTCATGGCGTCACGGGCCACGCGGTGAGAGCACGCAGTGGGTCGTCTGACGGGGTGCAGCAGCACGTCCACGCGGCGATGGCGATACCTGACACGCCGTCTGACCTGCCAGTTCACGCGATTCCCCCACCTGTCGGCTCAACCGGGGCAGGATCCGAGTCGAGACGTTAGGGGCGACGAGATAGGGTCAGGAACACCGACGAACACCGGGACGTTGAAGGGACGAGCAAGCGTCGTCGCGATACCGGTTCACGTCGCAGCCGATCAGGAAGCGGGAGGCCTCGTCGATGGCTAGGACCACGAGCACGATTGCACCCACGGCTCGCACGACGGATGCGGCACATCGAGACACGTTGCGGATCGATCCGCAGGAGATCGCCCGCATCTTGAAGCGACACCTAGGTGCGAAGCTCCTCGCACTGCTGGCCGGCGTCGAGACGCGGACGGTGAATCGGTGGGCAGCCAGCCAGGACAGACCGCGTGACGAGCATGCCGCACGGCTGCGCATCGCCTACCAGGCTTTCCTGATCATGGAGCCGGTCGAAGCGGCCCCCACCATTCGCGCGTGGTTCATGGGGATGAACCCTCAGCTTGACGACGTGTCCCCGGCCGAGGCCGTCGCCGAGGACCAGTTCCGAGAGGTGCTGTCCGCTGCCCGGGCGTTCGTCGCCGGAGGCTGACGTTCCGGGGGCATAGACGGTGGAGTCGGAGTCGTCCCCGGCCGTGGTGGAGTTCCCGGCGGCTGGAGCGTGGCGGGTAGCCCGACGGGCGTCACCCGGATCGTTCGCTGAGCTGACCCCGCAGGACGCGGCGCTTCCCAATGCCGGCAACAGGTTCGACGTGCTCGGTGGCGGGGTCCTGTACGCCGCCACCAGGCTTGAGGGCTGCTACGCCGAGACCCTCGCGCGCTTCAGGCCTTCTCCCAAGGTCCTGGCCGCGATCCGCAGCGACGACGGCTACATGAACGCCGGGAGTGTCCCGGCGTTCTGGCGGGAGCGCCGCTGCAGGTTCGAGATCAAGTGCCTGGATCCGCTGCCCTTCCTCGACGTCGAGGATCCCCAGACCCACACCTACCTGACCTCGCAGATGGCAGCCGTGTTGGTCTCGCTCGGGGTCAGCGCCCCGCTCGACGTGGCCAGCCTGCGCGGAGCCAACAGACTGCTCACGCGCGCGATCGCCCTGTGGGCGTACGGGGCGACCGACGAGCAGGACCTCCCCATGTACTCCGGGATCCGGTACAAGAGTCGCCTCGGAGACTGGGAGTGCTGGGCGATCTTCCAGGGCACAGAACTTGAGTTCGGCCCGTCCCAGGGTCTCGCACCCGAGGACAGCACGCTCGCCTCGACGGCTGCCCAGTTCGGTCTCGTGATCCACTAGCTCGGACTCCGGCGCTACCGACGTGCCGGCGCCTCCAGTCCGCGCCGTGCCGGACCGGAGCGGTCCGGCGACGGGATTGGGACCACCATTCGCCGTGAGATCTGGCACGGATGTGGCACGAAACGCACTTTGATCTCCGCGCAGGATGATGCGATTCGGGTCGCAGACGTGCATCGGTGCAGGTCAGAGAAGCGGAGGGCGAGGGATTCGAACCCTCGAGGTATCGCTACCTAGCGGTTTTCAAGACCGCCGCACTCGGCCACTATGCGAGCCCTCCTCGGTACCCGCACAGTCTGCCGGACAGCGGGAGCCGCGAGGGCCGCGACTCCCTGCTGCACCGTCACCAACGCGTCGTGCGAGGACTGTCAGAGGGTTCGTGGATCACGAGGGCACACCCGCGAGGGGACCGAACTTCCGTTGCGCTGCAAGCGAAATCGGGCGCATGGAATCTTGACACGAATACGACACCTGTTCGAGAATGGACGGATCCCCGAGCACCACGACCTCCACCCGCGGACCTCGTCCGACGGGCTCGACGATGCTGGGCTGCCCATCTAGACGACTGCGGAGGAGATCGCTCTCGTCGCCGACCTGGCTGAGCTGGACCGCCTCGACCGCGAGTCCGGGGCGTTCTGCGACGGGGACGCCGACGAGCCACCGCCGTGGGACGAGGCGGTGGTGAGCGATGACGACCTGGTGTCGTCGCTGGGTCGGTCGGTGCACGAGGCGGACCTGATGCTGCTGGCGTCGATCGATCCGCGGGACCTGTCGGAGAAACCTGGTCCGGGTCGACTACCTCCGCGCCCTCGACCGGATCAGCGCGTGGGTCGCGTCGATGCGGCATGCAGCGGTCGTCGCGATGGTCGGCGAGACCTCGAGCGAGGCCCACCTGCCCGAAGTGGCGCTGGAGCACGAGATCTCCGTCGCCCGCCGGACCTCCCGCTACGCGACGGGCACCGCTCGATCTTGGTCGAGCGCCGGGTCCTGCCGAAGGCGCGGCGGTTGACCGCGCGTGGGTTCGCCGGCGAGGTCGCTCGACCATCGCTCGCCTCGCACGCTGCGCGGGGAGTCCGACCAGATCGCGATCCTCGACGGTCAGCCCGTCCCCGGACAGATCGGCCCCGGGGTCACCCGGTTCGGGACCTGGTGGCGGCAGTTGGTCACCGACCCGGTCGACGGCCACCTCCTCGACTACGGCCGCTACCGTTCTGATCTGATCTGACCTCGACTCCTGTCAGAGCAGTGTTCACGTCACTGCCTTCTTCGTCGGGCCCGCGTTGCGCTGGACGATCAAGCGGTCTCGGGCGCGGTGACCCAGCCGCCCGTGATGCCCTGCACGGCGTGACCGGTGAGGTCGGCCAGCTTCACGCTGATGAAGGACCGCGCGGAGTCCGAGGTCTGCACCCGGAACGCGGGGTTGGCCGCGAGCAGGGTGTCGACGACGACAGCCGCGGCGTCCTCGGACGACTGCGCGTGAGCGAACGCCCCGGCCGTGCGCTCGAGGTAGCCCGCCAGCGCAAGGGCGTACGGTCCTGCGGCGGCCAGCATCGCCTCCGGATCCAGCCCGGCGTTGGCCACGAACGCGCTCGCGACCGCGCCCGGCTCGATCACGCTGACGCGCACCCCGACCGTCGCCGCCACAGGAGCCAGCGCCTCCAGGTAGCCCTCCACCGCGAACTTCGCGGCGCAGTACGCCTCGTTGAACGGCTGCCCGATGACGCCGCCGACACTCGTCACCGCGACCAGGCGGCCGCCGCTGGCCCGAAGGTGCGGCAACGTCTCCCTGCTCATCGCGACGACACCGAAGAAGTTCACCTCGAGGGTCGCCCGGATCTCCTCGAGAGTGTCGAGCTCCAAGGTCGATACGTGCGCGGCTCCGGCGTTGTTGACGAGCGCGTCGATGCGTCCGTAGGACTCCACGACTCCGCCGACGCACGCGCGCACCGACTCCGGGTCGATGACGTCGAGCCGACGCACGTCGACCTCGACACCCGCCGCAGCCGCAGCATCGACGAGCGCGCTCGAGCGTGCGAGGTCACGCGCGGTCGCGACGACGGTGAAGCCTGCCTGCGCCGCGGCCACGGCGGTCGCGAACCCGATGCCCGACGACCCGCCGGTGACGATGAGGACGGAGCCGGGCGCGGGGGCGAAGGTCATGCCCGTCACTCTGTCCGACGGCGGTCGATCCCGCGACCCGGTCAGCGGCGGTCGCGTTCGAGGTGCCGAGCCGTCACCTCGGCCGCCATCGCGCGACCGTCCGCGCTTCCGGTGACCGAGGCGAGGAAGTCGCTGACGTCGATCACCAGCAGCCGCCCGGCGGTGAGCGCCGTGATGGTCGCGGTGCGGGGTACGGCGTGCAGCAGCGCGATCTCACCGAACCCGGTGCCGGGGCCGAGGGTGAACGGCCGGCGAACGCCGTCCACGGTCACGGCGAACTCGCCTTCGGCGACGACGTAGAACGCCCGGCCGGCCTCGCCCTGGGAGATCACGACCGCACCGGGGAGGACGACGTCCCAGCGCGAGTTCTGCGCGAGCCGCTCGACGTCGAACTCGGGCAGCACCGACAGGAACGGCACGCCGCGCAGCAACCTCGTCTCCTCGGGTCGGTAGTCCGCGCGGGCGTCGAGCCGGCGGATGAACACGACTCCGGTCAGCGCGACCAGTGCGCACCCGAGCCCGATCGGCACGAACGCGACGCGCGGGCCGAACCAGTCGATGACCAGCGGGGCGAGGATCGCGCCGAGCGCCGTTCCGAGCAGCGTCGTGCTCTCCTGGATCGCGAACACCCGGGCGAGCACGCGGTCGTCCGTCGCACGCTGGAGCAGGGTGCGACCCGACACGATCATCACCGCGCCCGCGGTGCCTGCGGTCGCGAGCAGGACCATGGCCGGGGTGAGCAGGCCGACGAGCGCGACGGCGGCGAAGGCGCAGCCCTCGACCGTCCCACCGACCACGACCACCGGCGCGAGCCGACGGCCCCGCGACAGCGATGCACCCATGACCGCGCCCACGAGGCCACCGACGCCCAGGGACCCGATCAGGAGGCCGGCGCCGGTGGCCGCGAGCCCCAGCACGTCCTGGGCGTAGGCGACGCCGAGGACGTCGAGCGCTCCGGTCACGACGAAGTCGACCGTCATCACGAGCAGCAGCGCGAGCGAGCCCCAGTCACCCCACAACGTGCGGATCCCCTCGAGCGCCACCCGGAGGCCGCCGACCTCGTCCTCGTCGTCGATCACCGGCGAGAGCAGCTCGAGCCGGGTGCAGAGCCCGGCTGCGGCAAGGCAGAGCAACGTCGCGATCCAGAAGCCCTGCCAGTAGCCGAGCGTCGTCACGACGATGCCCGCCGCAACGGGGCCGAGGAACCGGAAAGACCCGTCCGCCACAGACGACAGGGAGTTGCCCGACACGAGCTCGTCGGGCGTCGCGGCCAGCTGCGGCAGGGCGGCGAAGTGGATCGGGCGCACGACGGCGATCGCCGTCGTCGCAGCCGTGGAGGCCGCGATCACGACGCCGCCCGGTGCGTCGAGCCGGAGCGCGACCATCGTCAGCAGGCAGCTCACCGCGATCAGCCCGTACGCGAGCACGAGCGCAGTGCCCCGGGGTATCCGGTCGCCGACGCTCGCGATCGCGGGTGACAGGAACGCCGCGGGCACCAGCTGCACGAGAGCTGCCAGGCCCGCCAGGCCGGCGCCACCGACCTCGAAGGCCCAGAGGATCACCACGAGCCAGACGAAGAACTCGACGAAGTCGAACAGGCAGTAGGCCACCAGGACCCGCCGCAGGCCCGTGCGTGACGACAGCGCAGTCAGAGCCGCTGGAGATCCGGACATGGCATGGAGCCCCCGTGACGATCGAACCCGAACCGTCCCCCGACAGACCGGTGATCCGTTGTCGGGAGACTAGCGGTGATCTCGCTCGACGCGCGAGGCCGCGATCTCGCGGGCGAGGGCGTGACCGTCCTCGCTCCCGGTGACCGCCGCCAGGAAGTCCGCCGAGCGGACGACGAGCAGACGCCCGGCCGACGCGGCCGAGACGGTCGCCGTGCGGGGGACGGAGTGGAGCAGCGCGATCTCGCCGAAGCCGTCGCCGGCGGTGAGTTGCGGGCGGGCCGAGCCGTCGATGTCGACGTCGAACACGCCGTCACCCACGACGAAGAACTCGGTCCCCGGCTCGCCCTGGCGCACCACGACGTCGCCCCGCTCGACGTCGAGCCAGGTGGCGTTGGACGCCAGGCGCTCGAGCTCGTACTGCGGCAGCAGCGCGAGGAACGGCACGCGAGCGAGGAGCGCGGCCTCGACCGGGTGCACGACCGCGCGCGCGTCCAGGCTGCGGATGAGGAGCAGACCGACGAGCCCGAGGACGGCCGCGCCGATGCCGAACGGCACGAACGCGGCAGACGGCGAGAACTGCGTGATCATCACGGGTGCGAGGACGGCGCCGACGGCGGTCGCGAGCAGCGTGGTGCTCTCCTGCACCGCGAACACTCGGGCGAGGATGCGGTCGTCGGTGGCTCGTTGGAGCAGCGTGCGTCCCGTGACCATCGTGAGGGCGCCCCCGACGCCCGCGACCGCGAGCGCGACCATCACGGGCACGAGCGTCGACATCGTCGCGACCGAGACGACGGCGACGGCCTCGAGGATCGCGCCGCCGGCGATGATCGGCGCGAGGATGAGTCGGCGCGCGAACGACGCGGCGAACAGGGCGCCGATGAGACCGCCGATGCCGACCGCGCCGATGATCAGACCGGCACCCTCGGTCCCGCCGTCGAGCACCTTGGTCGAGAACGAGACGCCCAGGACGTCGAGCGCGCCCGCGATCAGGAAGTCGACGGTCAGCACGAGAAGCAACGCGATCGAGCCCCAGTCGCCGCGCAGCGCGACCAGTCCCTCGAGCGCCGCCGTCCAGCCCTCCGCCTCGGCCTCCTCCGAGGCCGCACCCAGCCCCAGCCCGATGCACAGAAGCGCCGCGATCGACGCGCACGCCGTCGTGATCACGAAGACCAGCCACGGTCCCGAGAAGGCGACGACGAACCCGGTGACGACCGGACCGAGGAACCTCAGGAAGCCGTCGGCCATCGAGGACAGCGCGTTGCCCGAGACGAGCTCCTCGGGCGTGCGCGCGAGCTGCGGCAGCGACGCGAAGTGCACCGGCCGCACCGTCGCGAGAGTGGTGGTGACAGTGGTGGAGGCCAGCAGCACGACCCAGACGGGGGAGTCGAAGGCCAGGGCCGCCAGGGTCAGGAGGCTCGTGATCGCCACGCCGGTGTGCACGAGCACGAGCGCCCGGCCGCGCGGCATCCGGTCGCCGGCGCCGGCGAGCGCGGGCGCGACGATCGCGGCGGGCACCAGCTGCACGACCGCGGACAGGCCCGCGAGGCGCGCGCCGCCCTTCTCGTAGCAGTACAGGATGATCGCGAGCCAGGCGCTGAACTCGATGAAGTCGAAGAACCAGTAGGCGGCGAGGACTCGCCGCAGCCCGCCCGTCCCGCCCAGGGCGCGCAGCGTCACAGGCAGGGAGCTCATGGATTCTCCGAGTCGCGGTGCAGCGGGCTGGTGCGCCGATGCTATGTCCGGTTGCCGACACCCGTGGCGCCAACCCCCGGATTCGCGGGCGGACGGCTCGAGCCCGCGCTAGCGTCCGCGTGTCCGTTCGAAGGGAGGGTGACAGCTGACATGTCGCGCGTCGGGGAGGCTGTCGGCGAGACGTGGAAGTCGCTGGCCACCGTCTTCCGCAACCCGGGACTCCGGCGTGTCAACCTCGCCTTCGCAGGCTCGGCGATCGGCGACTGGGCCTATGCCACGGCGATCACGGTGTGGGCCTATGGCGTCGGCGGCGTGGTCGCCGTCGGCGTCTGGGGCACGGTGCGCCTGGCGCTCATGGCTGTCGTCGGACCGTTCACCGCGACGCTCGCCGACCGCTACCCGCGCAAGCTGGTGATGATCGGCTGCGACCTCACCCGCGGTGCGATCGTCCTCGTCAACTCGGCCCTCATCTGGAAGGGCGCCCCGCCCCTCGCGGTGTTCGTGCTGGCCAGCATCGCCGCGATCGTGGCGACGCCGTTCCGTCCGGCCGTCGCCGCGCTCGTGCCCACCCTCGCCGACTCGCCCGAGGAGCTCACCGCGAGCAACGGTGCGACGAGCACCATCGAGAGCCTTGCGATCTTCGTCGGACCCGCGCTCGGCGGCCTGCTCCTCACGGTCGCGAGCGTCCCCGTCGTCGGGCTCTTCGACGTCCTGACGTTCGTCTGGTCCGCCGCCTTGATCAGCCGGATCGTGGTGCAGCACCCCGACCTCGTCACGGCCGACGTCGCCGCCTCCGCCGGCGGCCAGTCCGCGTCGTCCACCGACGTCGAGTCCTCGGTCTCCGCCGACGAGGAGTCGTTCCTCACCGAGGTGCTCGCCGGCTTCCGCACGATCTTCGCGAGCCGGGACCTCACGGTGATCTCGCTCGTCTACTGCGCGCAGACCGTCGTCGCGGGTGCCTCCGCGGTGTTCGGCATCGAGATCGCCGTGCAGTTCACCAGCTTCGGGTCCAACGGCGTCGGCTACATCGACAGCGCCTTCGGCGTCGGGGCGATCCTCGGCGGCTTCGTCGCCATCGGTCGCGCGACCAAGCGCAAGCTCGCGACGGACTTCGGCGTCGGGGTCGTCTTCTGGGCCCTGCCGCTGCTCGTCGCGGCGGCGTTCCCGCAGACGCTGCCGGCCCTGCTGGCCATGGCGATCATTGGGTTCGCCAACCCCATCGTCGACGTCAACGCCTCCACGATCCTGCAGCGACTGACGCCGGACGCCGTGCTCGGTCGCGTCTTCGGGGCGCTCGACACCGGCCTCACCGCAGGCATGGCGATCGGCTCTGTCCTCATGCCGATCCTCATCCACTTCACCGGGCTGCGCTGGTCGTTGGCCATCCTCGGTCTCGCCATCGCGGCTGTCGTGCTCCCCGCCTTCCCACGCTTCCACCGACTCGACGACGTCCTCGGCGAGCCCGCGGGTCTGGCCCTGCTGCGCACGGTCCCGGTCTTCGCGCCGCTCGAGCCCAAGAAGCTCGAGGCCATCGCCCAGCAGCTCGGCCGGCTGCCGGTCCACGCGGGCGACGTCGTGATCCAGGAGGGCGACGAGGGCGACCGCTTCTACGTCGTGGAGAGCGGGCGCACGACGGCCACGCACCACGGGCGGGTGCTGTCCTCGCAGGGTCCGGGCGACCCGTTCGGCGAGATCGCCCTGCTGCGCGACGTGCCTCGCACAGCCACCGTCACCGCCGACGAGGACAGCGTGCTGCTCTACCTCGAACGGGACGCGTTCCTCGCGGCGGTCCGCGGCGACGCCGACGTCGCGACCCGGGCCGACGACCTCGCCTCGCGGCGTATCCCGACCTACTGACGCCTAGATCGTCGCGCGGTCGCGGCGGAGCGCGGTGGAGCCGCGTACGACCATGCCGAGGGGGAGGGTGAGCTGCTGCGGCTCGCGCGTGGGGTGGTCGAGCGCCTCGAGCAGTGCCACCGCGGCCCGGGCGCCGATCTCCTCGACGGGCTGCACGATGGTCGTGAGGTCGAGGTGCTCGGCCATCTCGTGCCCGTCGAAGCCGACGACCGAGACGTCGCGCCCCGGCTGCAGCCCGTGGGCGCGCAGGGCGCGCAGCGCGCCGAAGGCCATCTCGTCGGACATCGCGAACACCGCGGTCGGCGGGTTGGGACGCGCGAGCAGCGTCGTCATCGCGCGCTCGCCGCCCTCGATCGTGAAGTGGCCGCAGGCCTCGAGGTCGGCCTCCACCGGGAGGCTCGCGTCGAGGAGCGCGTCGCGGTAGCCGACCCAGCGGTTCTCCTCGGGACGGAACGGCGTCGGTAGCGGGCGCCCGGAGATGAGGCCGATCCGCTCGTGGCCGAGGTTGATGAGGTGCTGCACGGCCATCCGCGCGCCCGCCACGTCGTCGATGCCGACCGACCAGCAGCCCTCGCGCTCGGTGTCGATGAGCGCGACGGGCACGTCGGCCTCGAAGATCTCGTTGACGCCCTCGGTGTCGGTCGACAGCGAGATGACGAGGAACCCGTCGACCCGGCGCCGCAGCTTGCGGTGCGGCGGCACGCGGTGGGTCTCGCTCGGGTCGCCGATGCTCGAGAGCAGCAGGTCGAGGTCGGAGCCCTGCAGGACCTTCTCGATGCCGGACAGCACGCGGCCGAAGTACCACCGGGCGATGTACGGCGTGATCACGGCGATGCTGCCCGCGCGTCCCGACGCGAGGCGCGAGGCGGCGGGCGACACGACGTAGTCGAGCCGCTCGGCGACCTGACGGACCCGCTCGCGGGTCACGGGGTCGACGTTCGGCAGCCCGCGCAGGGCACGCGACACCGTGGCGGTCGAGACCCCGGCCTCGCGCGCGATGTCGCGGATGGTCATAGCCATGGCCCGGGCTCCTTCGCTGGCGTGCCCGGTCAGAGTAGGCAACCAGCGGCTCCTGTGCAAGCGTTTACGCCGGACTCCGGACCGCGGACCCGGCCCCCGGCAGGCGCCGCGTCCCCGCCCTGGCGTGCACGTTTCCGGCCTCGGGACGAGGATCGGCCGCCGACGGCCCCGTGGTGGCGGGCGGTGCGGTGACCCGCCGTGCTGAAACGGGTCAGCGACGTTACAGACCGTGCACGACGCTCGCGGACCTACGCGAATCCTGCCCTCGGGCGACGCACAGGAGCATCATCGACCCATGACCGAGACACCGGTGGAGCCCGACCCCGAGGTCGCAGCCGTCGCCGCCGTCGCGCGCGAGTACGGGCACCACCTCGGCCGGATGCGTTACGCCGGCGTCACCGCCGACCACGAGCGGCGCTCCATCACCGTCTACCGGGTCCCGGACGCCTCGTTCGACGACGCCCTGCGCGGTCTCCTCAGCCGGGACGTCACGCTGCACATCGCCGATGCGCCGCACACCCGCGACGACCTCCTCGTGGCCCGTGAACGGGTCTGGGCGCTCGCGGACTCACTGTCGATCACCTCGGTCGGGATCCCGGCCGACGGGAGCCGCCTGCACGTGGTCGCCGACGCCCCCGCGCACGAGGTCCAGGCTGCGCTCGACCGCGTGGTCCCCGGACTGGCCACCGCCACGAGCGGCAACGTCCCCGCCCGGTGAGCCGCCTCGCCGCGATCGTCCTGGCCGGGGGGCGCTCGACGCGCTTCGGCTCGGACAAGCTCGCGGTCTCCCTCAACGGCTCGCCCCTCGTCTCGCACGCGATCGCGGCCGCGCGGGCGCTCGGTGCCGAGGTCGTCGTCGTCGGCCCCCCCGGGCCTGGGCTGCCGGACGACGTGACCGTGGTGCGCGAGGACCCGCCGTACTCCGGTCCCTACGCCGCCGTGGCCGCCGGGCTCGGCGCGGTCGACCCGGATGCGTCGGTCGTGCTCGTGCTCGCGGGCGATCTCGTCGATCCCGGGGCCCTGCTGCCGCGGCTCGTGGCGGCGGTCGAGGCCGGCGCCGAGGCCGCCGTGGCCCTCGACTCGTCGGGACTCCGGCAGCCGCTGCTCGCGGCGTACCGCCCGGTGCCGCTGCTCGGCGGGATCGTCGGGGTCGACCCGGCGAACCGTGCGGCGAGCGAGCTGCTCGACGGCCTGCACGTCGTCGAGGTCCCCGACCTCGACCGCCACGCGCGCGACATCGACACCGTGGAGGACCTCGCCGCCGAGATCCCGTGAGCCGCGGTGCTCCCTGGCGCACCGACTACTGCTCGGGCGGTGCCCAGCTCGGCCGGCGGCGCTCGAAGAAGGCAGTCATGCCCTCGCGCGCCTCGGCGCTCGAGAACAGGCTCGCGGACAGCTCCGCGGTCCTGGTGAACGCCTCGTCGTGCGGCATGCCGGGCACGCGGCGCAGCAGCTCCTTCGTGTGCGCGAGCGCCTCCGGCCCGCCGAGGAGGAGCCGGTCGACGTAGGACGCGACCACGGCGTCGAGCGCCTCGTCCTCCGCGACGGCGTTGACCAGCCCGGCCTCGAGCACCCGCTGCGCGGTGACGCGCTCGCCGGTGAGCAGCAGCTCGCGCGCGTGCGACGGCGTCATCCTCGCGAGGCACACGACGGAGATCACCGCAGGCGCGACGCCGACGCGCACCTCGCTGAAGGCGAACTTCGCGGTCTCGGCCGCCACGGCCAGGTCGGCCGCCGCGACCAGCCCGTTGCCACCCCCTGCGACGTGACCCTGCACGCGGGCGACGATCGGCTTCGGGAGCAGCAGCATCGTCTCGAGGACCGCGACCAGCGCGCGGGGTCCGGCAGCCGCGAAGCCTTCGGCGTCGGCGTTCGACGCCCCCGCGAGGTCGGCGCCGGCGCAGAAGGTGTTGCCCTCGCCGGTGAGGATGACGACACGCACCGCGTCGTCGTTGGCGGCCGTGGAGAAGTGCTCGACGAGCGCGCGCATCGAGTCGGGCGACAGCACGTTGCGCGACTCGGGCGACGCCAGCGTGATCGTCGCGACCCCGCCCACGACGTCGTACCTGACGGTCATCGCCCTCCCTCCCCAGCTGACAACCCTCGAGTACCTTGCCCAGGTGTCGTTGACGACACCTCGATGACGACAGTTGCGCCAGGTACTCGGGTGCGGTGTGGGGTCATCGCTTGCCCATCCCCTCGAGCATGGTGATGACGCGGAGCATGACCTCGTCGGCGCCGCCGCCGATCGACACGAGCCTCGCGTCGCGGAAGTAGCGCTCGACCCACAGGTCCTCGGCGTAGCCCATGCCGCCGTGGTACTGCACGGCGGCGTCGCCGACCTCGCGGACGAGCCGGCCGACCTTCAGCTTCGCGATCGTGGCCATCCGAGTCACGTCCTCGCCCGCGACGATGCGGTCGGCGGCGGAGTGGCAGTACTCGATCAGGACGTCGGTGTCGGCGATCAGCTCGGCGAGGCGGTACTGCAGGTGCTGGTTGGCCAGCAGCGGCTTGCCGAACGCCTCGCGCACGCGCAGGTAGTCGATCGTGCGGTCGATCGCACGACGCGCACCCGACACCGCCATGTAGGCGCCGATCATGCGCTCGTCCTGGAACTGCACCATCTGCTGCTGGAAGCCGCGACCGGGCTCGCCGATCGTGTTCGACACCGGCACGCGCACGTCCTCGAGCACGAGCTCGGCCGTGTCGCTGGAGCGGTTGCCCATCTTCGTGATCTTGCGGCCGACGCTGAAGCCGGGAGTCGCGGTCGGGACGACGATCATCGACATGCCGGCGTAGCCGCCCTCGTCGCTGGTACGCGCGAGCAGGCACAGCCAGTCGGCCTGCGTGCCGTTGGTGATCCACATCTTGCGGCCGTTGATGACCCAGTCGTCGCCATCGCGCACCGCCCTCGTGCGGATTCCCGCGACGTCGCTGCCGGCGTCCGGCTCTGACACCGCGATGGAGCACACCATCTCGCCGCGCAGTGCCGGTTCGAGGTAGGCCTTCTTCAGCTCGTGGCTGCCGAAACGTGCGAGCGCGGGCGTGGCCATCGCGACCTGCACGGCGATGGCCATCGGCACGCCGGCGCAGTCGGCCTTGCCGAGCTCCTCGGCGAGGACGACCGTGAAGGAGTGGTCGGCACCCTGGCCGCCGTACTCCGGGTCGTACTCGAGACCGAGGGCACCTATCGCCGCGAGCTTGGGGAACAGCTCGTGCGCGGGGAACGTGCCGGCGGCCTCCCACTCGTCGACGTGGGGGTTGATCTCGTTCTCGACGAGATCGCGGACGACCTTGCGGAACTGCTCGTGCTCGGGGGTCGTGATCATCGCTGCTCCTCGCGTGCGGTCCGGATGCCGAGACCTCGTGCCCACAGGCGGGTGAGGGTCTCGACGGCGGTCTCGTCGTCGTGCGTCGACACGGCCTGCTCGCCGCGTCCGTACCAGTGCCGGCCGAAGCCCTCGACCATCGCGCAGAGCGCGCCGGCGGCGACGGCGGGATCGACGTCGCGCTCCGCGATGCCGTCGCGCTGCAGCCGCGCGATGTCGCGCGTGACGCGCCCGACGTGGTCGCGGCGTACGCCGGCCAGCGCGTCGCGGTAGCGCGCATCGGTGGCCGCGGCCTCCTCGACGACCTCGAGCATCCGACCGTGCCGCCGGTACGCCGCGAGGTAGCGGCGGTTCGCCTCGAGCATGCGCTGCTCGGGCTCGGGCACGTCGTCGCCGATCGCGAGCGCGGCGAACACCTCCGTGACGATGTCGTCGACGAGGGCGCGCAGCAGCGACTCCTTGTCGTCGAACCAGGTGTAGACGGTGCCGTGCGAGACGCCAGCGGCCTTGGCGATGTCACTGATCCGGGTGTTGGCGTAGCCGCGCTCCTCGAACACCCGCCGTCCCGCCGCGAGCAGGTTCTCGCGGGTACGCCGACCCCGCTCGGTGAGCGGCTGCGCCCGTGTGCCCGTGGCAGTGCTCATGCCCCGCCGTCCACCACATGCGCGCCGTCGACGCCCAGCAGGCTCACCGGGACCTCGACGTACCTCGCCCGCAGATGCTCGCCGAGGCCCTTGGCCTGCGGGTCGAGGCTCGTGGAGTCCGCGACGCCGCGGCCGAGGAGGCCGTGCACGACGACGTTGACGGCGAGCAGGTTCGGCAACGCGTGCACCCGGACGTCGAGGCCGGCCGACTCGGGCAGCAGCGACACGAGCCGGTCGCGCTGCAGGAGGTCGCAGAGCCACGCCCAGCGGTCCTCGTCGAGGGTCGGGTCGTCGTTTCGCCGGACCCAGAACCCGACGTTGGCGTTGCCGCCCTTGTCACCGCTGCGCGCGCCGACGAACGTGCCGAGAGGACAACGCACCGTCGCGTCGTCACGCCAGGCGGAGCTGCCGGGAGCGGCGCCGTCGTCGAACCGGTCGACCTGCGCGCTGCGTCCGGACGGGACGGGGTCGAGCACGGCGATCGATCCGGAGCCGTCGTCAAGGTGCACGGTCTGCGTGACGAGCCCGGCCGGCACGGTGGTCGGCCAGTAGACGCCGTAGGGCGTCCCTTCCGCCGGCGGCGCGGTCGGGAACATGCCCGGGTAGCCGGCCAGGGCGCTCTCCACGATCGGCGCCGTGAACGCCTTGCCGACCTTCTTCGGGTCCGACGCCTTCACCGTGAGGCGCAGCTCGGCCTGGGCGTCGGAGGTCGTGCGCGGGTCCTCGCGATCACGGCGCAGCAGCTGCACGTCGAGCTCGCGGACGTCGAACTGCGATGCCACCGCATTCTCCTGCGGCGTGCTCGAGAGTGCCTGGACCAGAGGGATTCCGGCGACCGTGCGGAGCGCCAGATCGGCCTTCGGCTCGATGTCGAGACCGGTGAGGACGAGCGACGCCGTGTTGCGGAAGCCGCCGAGGGTGTTGACCGCCACCTTGGCCGTTCGCGGTGCGGCGTAGCCCTTCACCCCGCTGATGCGCACGCGGTCGGGGGCGACCTGCTCGAGCGCGATCGTGTCGAACCGCGCGGTGACGTCGGGGTTGGCGTAGCTCGGCCCCGCGATCTCGTACAGCAGCTGGGCCGTCACCGTCCCGACGCTCACGAGCCCCCCGGTGCCGTCGTGCTTGCCGATGGTGCTGCAGCCGTCGGCGCCGACCTCGGCCCAGGGGAAGCCGACGTGCTCGAGTCCCGGCACCTCCTGGAAGAACGCGTAATTGCCGCCGGTCGCCTGCGCTCCGCACTCGATGACATGGCCCGCGACGACCGCGCCGGCGAGCTTGTCGAGGCTCTCGGCGTCGTCGTAGTCCCAGCCGTGCCACCAGGCCGCGGGCCCGACGACCAGTGCCGCGTCGGTGACGCGACCCGTGATGACGACGTCGGCCCCCGCTGCGAGCGCTGCCGTGATGCCGCGACCACCGAGGTAGGCGTTGGCGGTGAGGGCGGGCATCCCGAAACTCGCGAAGGTCTCGCCGGTGTCGAGGTTGGTGAAGCTCTCGCCGGCGCTGGTGAGCTCGGCGATCCGCGGCAGGAGGTCGTCGCCCTCGACGTAGGCGATGGTGAGGTCGAGCCCGCGCTCGGCCGCCATAGCGCGCAGGGCGGCCGCGCACCCGGCCGGGTCGAGGCCGCCGGCGTTCGAGACCACCTTGATGCCGCGCTCGAGGCAGGTGCCGAGGACCTGCTCCATCTGCGTGAGGAACGTGCGCGCGAAGCCGCTTCCCGCGCCGTGCTTCATCCGCTGCCGCGCGAGGATGAGCATGGTGAGCTCGGCGAGCCAGTCGCCCGTGAGCACGTCGATCGGACCGCCCTCGACCATCTCGCGCGCCGCGTCGAGCCGGTCCCCGAAGAACCCGCTGCAGTTGGCCACCCGAACCGCCCGCTGTCCAGCACTCACGATTCGACCCCCCCGGTTCCGTGTGAAGGTGCCCCGACGTCAGCCTCAGGGGTGAGGGTGGCGACGACGGTGTGGGCGTCGACGCTCTGGCCGAGGGTCACGTGGAGCTCGGCGACGACACCGTCGATGTCGGCGCGGATGGTGTGCTCCATCTTCATCGCCTCCAGCACCACGAGCGCAGCACCCACCACGACGATGTCGCCCACGGCGACGGCCACGTGCGTGACTGTCCCGGGCACCGGCGTCGAGGGGCCGCCACCGGCGTCGCCGTGGCCGGAGGACGCACCGAGCGGCAGGACATGGACGGTCGTCACCCAGCCACGGTGGTCGACGCTCACGGTCTCGCCGTCGGCGTCGTCGGCACGTCGAACGAAGACCGACGACCGCAGTCCGTCGAGCTCGAGGCGGCACCGGACGAAGCCGTCCTCGGCAGCGTCGTCGGACATGGCCTCGAGTCGCGCACCTACCGTCTGGACCAGATCGTCGCGAACTGCGATCTCTTGCGCCGCATGGGGATCCACGCCCTCGGGGACGGCCCGCAGTGCGAGGGTCCAGGCTCCCTCGCGCGTCCAGGCCACGCCGAGCACGGCAACGACGTCGTCGGCCCCGTCGCGGTAGGAGACCCGCACCGTCTCGGGAGCGCCCGCGACGTTGCGGAACCCACCCGCACCGAGCAGAGCGAGAGCGCCCACGAGCAGGTGCTCGGCACGCACGTCGTCCGGCACGCGCGGAGCGAGCACCTCGGGGTGCTCGTCGAGGAACGAGGTGGGCGTGTCACCCGCGAGGTACGCCGGATGCTCGAGCGTCGCGGCCAGCGAGAGCCGGTTCGTCGTCACGCCGACGACGGCGACCCCGCGCAGGTACTCGGCGAGCGCGAGCGCGACGTCGCCCCGCTCCTCCCCGTGCGCGATCACCTTCGCCAGCATCGGGTCGAAGTACGACGACACCACGCCGCCCTGCTCGAACCCGCTGTCGACGCGCAGCCACCCGTCACCGCTGACGAGGTCCCACGACGAGAGCGTGCCGGTGCTCGGGAGGAAGTCGCGAGCCGCGTCCTCGGCGTAGAGACGCACCTCGATGGCGTGACCCGAACGGTCGATCTCGTTCTGCTGCAAAGGGATTCGTCCACCCTGCGCGACCGCGAGCTGCCACTCGACGAGGTCGACACCCGTCACCATCTCGGTGACGGGGTGCTCGACCTGCAGGCGCGTGTTCATCTCGAGGAAGAAGAACTCCTGCGCGTCACCCTCACCGCTCACGAGGAACTCCACGGTCCCCGCGCCGACGTAGTCGATCGCGCGGGCGAGGGACACGGCAGCGACGTACATCGCCTCGAGGGTCCGCGGCGTCGCACCGGGCGACGGCGACTCCTCGACGACCTTCTGGTGGCGGCGCTGGATCGAGCACTCGCGCTCGAAGAGGTGGACGACGTCGCCATGCTCGTCGCCGAAGACCTGCACCTCGACGTGGCGGGACCGCTCGACGTAGCGCTCGAGGAAGACCGTCGGGTCGCCGAACGACGCCGCGGCCTCGCGACGTGCACCTGCGACCGCTTCGACCACCGACGCCGGCTCTCCGACGACCCGCATGCCCTTGCCGCCGCCACCTGCGGAAGCCTTGACCAGCAAGGGATACCCGACGTCGGCAGCGGTCGCGCGGAGCTCGTCGCCGGACACGTCGCCCGGGAGCTCGGCGCCCGGCACGAGCGGCACGCCGGCGGCCGCGGCGATCCGCTTCGCCTCGACCTTGAGGGACATCGAGAGCATCGAGTCCGGCGTCGGACCGACCCACACAAGGCCGGCGTCGGTCACTGCCCGTGCGAAGTCAGCGTTCTCCGAGAGGAATCCGTACCCGGGGTGGACGGCGTCCGCCCCGGCTCGGCGTGCCGCATCGAGGACCTTCGCCGCGTCGAGGTAGGTCTCCGCGGACGTCGACCCGTCGAGGGCCACGGCGTAGGTCGCCTCGTCGACGTACGGCGCAGCACGGTCCGGCTCGGCGAACACGGCGACCGTCTCGATCCCAAGCTCGTCGCAGGTGCGGATGACGCGGCGGGCGATCTCCCCGCGGTTGGCGACCAGGAGTCGCGTGATAATTCGGCTCACGGCCCTCACATCCGGAAGACGCCGTAGGAGCTCGTGCCCTGCACCGGTGCGGAGTGCGCGGCGGAGAGCGCGAGGGACAGGACTGTGCGGGTGTCGCGTGGGTCGATGATGCCGTCGTCCCACAGTCGACCGGTTGAATAGAGCGCCGTGGACTGCGCCTCGACCTGCGACTCGAAGGCCTCGCGCATCGGCGCGAACGCGGCCTCGTCGAACGTCGCGCCGGCGGCCTCCGTGCGCTGTCTCGCGACGATCGAGAGCACACCGCCGAGCTGCTTGGGTCCCATCACCGCGATGCGGTGGTTGGGCCACGTGAAGACGAAGCGGGGGTCGTAGGCGCGCCCGCTCATGCCGTAGTTGCCCGCGCCGTAGGACGCTCCGACCATGAGCGTGAGGTGCGGGACGGTCGAGTTCGACACCGCGTTGATGAGCTTTGCGCCGTCCTTGATGATGCCGCCCTGCTCGTACCGCGTCCCGACCATGAAGCCGGTGATGTTCTGCACGAAGAGGATCGGCACGTCGTGTCGCTCGCAGAGCTGGATGAACTGCGCGCCCTTCTCCGCCTCCTCGCTGAACAGGATGCCGTTGTTGGCAAGGATGCCGATCGGCATGCCGTCGAGGTGCGCCCACCCTGTGACGAGCGTCGTGCCGTAGAGCGGCTTGAACTCCTCGAGCTCGGAGCCGTCGACGATGCGGGCGATCACCTCGCGCACCTCGAAGGGCACGCGCACGTCTGCCGACGCGATGCCGAGCAGCTCGTCGACGTCGTACGCGGGTGCGGTTGCCCGACGGTTCGGTCCGGGTCCGAGCTTGCGCCAGTTGAGATGCGCGACGATGTCACGGCCGATGCGCAGAGCGTCCGGCTCGTCGGCAGCGAGGTAGTCGGCGAGGCCGGACACCCGCGCGTGCATCTCCGCGCCGCCGAGGGACTCCTCGTCGGCGTCCTCGTCGATCGCCATCTTGACCAGCGGCGGACCACCGAGGTAGACCCGCGCCGCGTCCTTCTGCAGGACGACGTAGTCGCTCATTCCCGGGACGTAGGCGCCGCCCGCGGTCGACGAGCCGAACACCAGCGTGATGGTGGGGATTCCGGCCGCGGACAGGCGGGTGAGGTTCTTGAACGACGCCCCGCCCGGGACGAAGATCTCGGCCTGCTTCGGCAGGTCGGCGCCGGCCGACTCGGTGAGCGACACGAGCGGCAGCCGGTTCGCCCGCGCGACCTCCATGGCGCGCAAGCCCTTGGCGACGGACGTCGGACCCTGCGCGCCGCCCTTGACCGTCGGGTCGTTCGCCGAGATCACGCACTCGACCCCGCTGACCCGCCCGATGCCCGTGACCATGCCGCCGCCGAGCGGGTCGTCGGTGCCCCAGCCGGCCAGCGGCGAGAGCTCGAGGAACGCCGAGCCTCGGTCGACGAGCAGCCCGATCCGCTCCCGGGGCAGCAGCTTCCCGCGCCGCCGCAGCTTCGCGACCGACGCGGCGTCCTTCGCGGCGTCGCCCGAGCCGCCGCCGCGCACGACCCGTGCCTGCAGCGCCTCGATCTCGCCGAGCGCCTCGAGCATGGCGTCGCGGTTCTCGGCGTACGCCGACGAGCGCGCGTCGACGCGGCTGGTGATCCTGCTCATGACCCTCCTCCGGGAGACTTGACGCTAATGTCAACTTGATACCCACGTCAAGATCTCGGAATCGACCCCACGCCCGGCGCTGCCACTGCGGTCAATCCGAAACCGAGCGTCGGGGTGCGGCGGGTCGGTGGGTGTTGGTCGGGGGTGGCGGCGAAGATCGACCTGTGAGCGACCTGACGCCGTGGGCGCGTGCCCGACGGGCGGCGCGGGAGGCGGCGAGCCCGCTGCCCGTCGTCGCGGTCCCGCTCGCCGCGGCGGTCGGCGCCGTCCTCGCGCACCCGCTGGTGTCCGCCACCCCGCTGCCGCCGTTCGACTCCGCGAGCATGGACGGCTGGGCGGTCGCCGGACCCGGGCCCTGGGTCGTCGTCGGCGAGCTGCTCGCCGGCAACACGCTCGAGCGGCTCGCGGACGGCGGAGCCGTGGGCATCGCCACCGGCGCAGCCCTCCCGACCGGCGCCGACGCCGTGCTGCGCCGCGAGCGCGGTCTGCTCGAGGACGCCGGCCCGCACGGCGTACAGCTCTGGGTCGGCGACCCGGTGCGCGGCCTCAAGGCCCCGCACCCCGGCTACGTCGAGCCCGGCACCGACGTCCGCTCCCGCGGGCAGGAGTCCGCCGCCGGCGAGCAGCTGCTCGAGGCGGGCGGGGTCGTGACGCCGGTCGTCGCGGGCATGGCCGCCGCCGCGGGCTACGACGCGTTGCCGGTGGTCCGACCGCCGGACGTCGCCCTCCTCGTGCTCGGCGACGAGCTCCTCGAGCGCGGTCCGGCGCGCGACGGCCGGGTGCGCGACGCCCTCGGGCCGATGCTGCCGGGCTGGTTCGCCTCGCTGGGGGCGCGCGCGTTCCCACCGGTCCGCGTCCCCGACACGTTGGCGGCGCTGCTCGATGCCCTCGAGGACGCCAACGCCGACCTCGTCGTCACCACCGGGTCCACGGCGGCGGGCCCGGCCGACCACCTGCACGCCGCTCTCAACCGCCTCGGCGCGCACTGGGTCGTCGACGGCGTCGCCGTCCGCCCCGGCACGCCGATGTGCCTGGCCACCCTGCCCGACGGGCGCCACGTGCTCGGCCTCCCCGGCAACCCGCTCGCCGCGGTGTCCGCGCTGCTCACCCTGGCCGTGCCGCTGGTGGCGGCGTTGCGCGGCGAGGTCGGCGCAGACGAGTCGCGGATCGAGCAGGCGGTGCTCGCCGTCGACGTCACGACGCACCCCGAGCACGTGCGGCTGATCCCCGTCTCGCAGCGCCGTCGCGACCTCGTGGTGGAAGCGACGCCGACCCTCCACGCCGGTCCGGCGATGCTGCGCGGCCTGTCGCTCGCCGACGGCGTCGCCGTGGTGACACCGGAGGGCGGCACCCGAGGCACCAGCGTCTCGGTGCTCCCGCTCCCGTGACCCGACCTGACCTCGCTACCGTCACCCCGTGAGCAGTCCCGGCTCCCTGCACCTGCCGGCCCGACGCCGTGGTCCGCTCGGCTCCTTCGCCCTGCGGATCGGGGTCGCGGTCGCGTGCCTGGCCATCACGACCGCGCTCGTCTACCTGGAGCGCGACGGCTACAAGGACTCCAACGGCACGCCGATCAGCTGGCTCGACGCCCTCTACTACGCCACCGTGACGCTCTCGACGACCGGGTACGGCGACATCGTCCCCGTCACCGAGCAGGCGCGGCTCGCGAACGTCCTCATCATCACGCCGTTGCGCTTCGTCTTCCTGATCACGCTGGTGGGCACGACCGTCGAGGTGCTCACCCAGCGCAGCAGGGACGAGTTCCGCGCCAGGAGCTGGAGGCAGAACGTGAAGGACCACACCGTGGTCGTCGGGTTCGGCGTGAAGGGTCGCAGCGCGTTCAGCGCACTCGTCGACCAAGGCGCCGACCCGCACACCATCGTCGTCGTATCGGCGGACCCGAGCGAGATCGACGAGGCGACGGCGCTCGGCGCCATCGGCGTCGTCGGCGACGCGACGAGGGAGGACGTCCTCCGGACCGCGTCGGTGCAGACCGCCTCGCGCATCGTCGTGGCGACCGACCGCGACGACACCTCGGTGCTCGTCACCCTGACCGCACGTCGGCTCGCCCCGCTGGCGACCCTCGTCGCGAGCGCGCGGGAGAGCCAGAACATCGGCGTGCTGCGGCAGAGCGGTGCCGACGTCGTGATCCCGACGGCGGAGTCCGCGGGCCGCATGCTCGGCCTCTCGCTCACCTCGCCGATCGCGGGTCATCTCGTCGAGGACCTGCTCGAGCCGCACCACGGCCTTGAGATCGTCGAGCGCTCGGTGCGCGACGACGAGGTCGGCGCCTCTCCCGAGTCGCTGTCGGCGCGCAGCATCATCGTGCTCGCCGTCGTGCGCGGCGACGACGTCCACCGGTTCGACGCCCGCTCGATCTCCGAGCTGCAGACCGGCGACCGGATCGTCGTCATCCGTCCCGCAGCGAGGGCCTGACCGTGCACGCGATCGTCGCGCGCGGGCCGGGCGGGCCCGAGGTGCTCGAGTGGAGCGAGGTGCCGACGCCGGACACGGGACCCGGTGAGGTCCTCGTCCAGGTGGCTGCATCGGCCGTCAACCGCGCCGACCTGTTGCAGCGCAAGGGGTTCTACCCGCCTCCGGCCGGTGCATCGGACATCCTCGGCCTGGAGTGCAGCGGCACGGTCGCAGCGGTCGGCGAGGGTGTCGACGGCTGGTCGGTGGGCGACCCATGCGTCGCGCTGCTGGCCGGCGGCGGCTACGCCGAGATGGTCGCCGTACCCTCGGGACAGCTGATGCCGGTCCCTCGCGGCCTCGACCTCGTGACCGCCGCGGCGCTGCCCGAGGTCGCGTGCACGGTGTGGTCGAACGTCGTGCTGCTCGCGAGGCTCGGCGCCGGTGAGACGTTCCTCGTGCACGGCGGTGGCGGCGGGATCGGCACGTTCGCCATCCAGGTCGCGGTCGCGCTCGGTGCCCGGGTCGCGGTGACCGCGGGCTCGCCCGAGAAGCTGGCGCGGTGCCGCGATCTCGGCGCCGAGATCCTCGTGGACTACTCGAAGGCCGACTTCGTGGAGCGGGTGAAGGAGGCGACGGACGGCCGCGGGGCCGACGTCGTGCTCGACAACATGGGTGCGGCGTACCTCGCCCGCAACCTCGAGGTCCTCGCCCCGGGTGGTCGCCTCGTGGTGATCGGGCTCCAGGGCGGCGCGAAGGCGGAGCTCGACCTCGGCCGGCTCATGGCCAAGCGCGCGAGCGTGGCGGGCACGACGCTGCGAGCCCGTCCCGTCGCGGAGAAGGCGGCGATCTGCGCCGCCGTCACCCTGCAGGCGTGGCCGCTGGTCGAGGCCGGGGCGCTCGTGCCCGTGGTCGACCGGGTCCTCCCGATGCGCGACGCCGCCGAGGCGCACCGTGTCGTGGAGGCAAGCGACCACGTCGGCAAGGTCCTGCTCGCGACGAGCTGACGACCCCGTGTACCTGGTCCAACGGTCGCTCGCGGGCCGGTGTCAGCGACAACTGCGCCATGTAGGTCGGCTCAGTGACGCGGGACGGGCAGCGCGGCGATGCGACGCTGGAGGTACGGCGAGAACCAGCCGGCGTACCTCTCCTGCAGCTCGGGCTTCATCCAGTCCAGGCCGGTCACGACGCCGCGGCAGGACGTCTCGCCGCACAGGCACTCGAACTCGTCGTAGTCACTCGAGTCGCAGGTGGCGTAGTCGAACGTGAGCTCCTCGCCGACCGCGATGTCGCGCATCGCGACGAGCAGCGTGGCACCGACGAGTCCGCAGGACGGCTCGCAGGAGTGGTTGAGCATGTCGCCCGGCTCGGGGGTGTCGTCGGACACGAGGTAGAGGTCCTCGTCGACCTGGATGGAGCGACCCTGGCGGTCGTCGCTGAAGGTCTCGAGCGTGTCGTGGGTCACGATCCACCCGCCGAATGCCGCGACGGTGGTGCCGGCGTCGATCGGCTCGGTGGCGAACGAGCCCCAGCCCTTCGCGCCGACGGGACGGGCGTCCGCCGTCGGGTGCAGCCAGTTGTAGTCCACGTGTCGTCTCCTTCGATGACGATCGCGCGGCCCGGTGCCCCCTCGGGTCCGGTGCCCTCACCCCTGACGGTGAACGCCGGTGCGTGCCCTGTCGCACGTCGTGCCGACCTATTGGACCACGTGAAGGTGAACAGCGCAGAATCGCGGAACCCCTTACCCCGTATGACTGAATGTCGGTTCAGGATCTCTAGCCGGTCGCCGGCCACCTCGACTGACGTGCGGCACGGTGATGTGATGGCGCCATGACGCAGAGCACATCGAACGGCGAGCCCGTCGACCCCGCGACGGCACAGGGCGACGACGAGCGGATCGTGATCGTCGGTCCTGACGGACGCCCGGTCGGCGTCCTGCCCGCGGAACGGGTCCGCGACGAGTCTGCGGAGGGATCGGTCGCCGACCTCGTCGAGCAGCCTGCCAAGGTCATGCGCATCGGCAGCATGATCAAGCAGCTGCTCGAAGAGGTGCGCTCGGCGCCGCTCGACGAGGCGTCCCGCACGCGCCTGCGCGACATCCACCGCCGCTCGATCGCCGAGCTCGAGCAGGGTCTCGCACCCGAGCTCGTCGACGAGCTCGAGCGCCTGACACTCCCCTTCACCGACGACCGGGTGCCCTCGGAGTCCGAGCTGCGCATCGCCCAGGCGCAGCTGGTGGGCTGGCTCGAGGGGCTCTTCCACGGCATCCAGACCGCGTTGTTCGCCCAGCAGATGGCCGCACAGGCGCAGTTCGAGCAGATGCGCAGGCGCGCCATCTCCGGGCCGGGTCAGGGCGACAGCGGAGTCCCGGGCGTCCCCGGACCGAACGAGGGCGGTAACGGCCTCTACCTCTAGGCCCCTCGGCCCGTAGGCTCTGCCCGTGATCGATCTCAAGCTCCTCCGGGACGACCCCGACCGAGTGCGCGAGAGCCAGCGCCGCCGCGGGGAGGACCCGTCGGTCGTCGACCGGCTCCTCGATGCCGACGAGATGCGTCGCGCGGCCGAGCAGTCCTTCGGGGCGCTGCGCAGCGAGCAGAACGCGCTGTCCAAGCACATCGGGCACCTGCAGGGCCGGCTGAAGAAGGCATCGGACGAGGCACGGCCGCAGGCGCAGGCCGAGCTCGACGTGGCGATGGCCGGCACCGCGGACCTCGCCGAGCGGGTGAAGGCCGCCGAGGCACGGCGCGTTGCGGCCGAGGCCGACGCCGCGGCCCTGCTCGGCGAGCTCTCCAACGTCATCGACCCGGACGCGCCGGTCGGTGGCGAGGACGACTTCACCGTCGTGGAGCTCGTCGGCACCCCCCGCGACTTCGCCGCCGAGGGCATCACCGTGCGCGACCACGTCGAGATCGGCGAGCTGCTCGGCGCCATCGACATCGAGCGCGGCGCCAAGGTCTCGGGTTCGCGCTTCTACTACCTCACCGGCATCGGCGCGCTGCTCGAGCTCGCCCTCGTCAACCACGCGATCGCGCTCGCCTGCGGCAACGGCTTCACGCCGATGATCCCGCCCTCGCTGGTGAAGCCGTCGGCGATGGAGGGCACCGGCTTCCTCGGCCAGGCGGCGGAGAACGTCTACCGCCTCGAGGCCGACGACATGTACCTCGTCGGCACCGCCGAGGTGCCGCTGGCGGCGTATCACTCCGACGAGATCCTCGAGGCCTCGACCCTGCCTCGGCGCTACGTCGGCTACTCGCCCTGCTTCCGCCGCGAGGCCGGCTCGGGCGGGCGTGACACCCGCGGCATCTTCCGGGTGCACTGGTTCGACAAGGTCGAGATGTTCACCTACGCCCGCCCCGACGACGCCGTCGAGGAGCACCGACGCCTGCTCGGCTGGGAGCAGCAGTACTTCGACAGCCTCGAGATCCCCTACCGCGTCATCGACGTCGCCTCCGGCGACCTCGGTGCGTCCGCGGCGCGCAAGTTCGACATCGAGGCGTGGGTGCCCAGCCAGGGGCGCTACCGCGAGGTGACGTCGACGTCGAACTGCACCGAGTTCCAGGCCCGGCGCCTGCGGATCCGGCTGCGCGACGAGGACGGCGTACGCCCGCTCGCGACGCTCAACGGCACGCTCGTGGCCGTCACCCGCGCGATCGTGGCGCTGCTCGAGAACCACCAGCAGGCCGACGGCTCCGTGCGGGTGCCCGTCGCCCTGCGCCCCCACCTCGGCGGCCGCGAGCTCCTGACCCCTCTGTAGGGGTTGACCGAAAGTCCTATGCGTGCTTATCTACTGCCATTCAATATGCGCGCATAGGAGATCGGAGCATCATGTTCACCTGGACCCACACCGTCACCACGACCGCGGCTCCCGAGCAGATCTGGCCGCTCTACACCGACGTCAGCCGCTGGCTCGAGTGGGACTCGGGCCTCGAGGCGGTCACCCTCGAGGGCCCGTTCGCGGTCGGGAGCAGCGGCACGCTGCAGGTCGAGGGCCAGCCGCCGCTGACCTGGGTGCTCACCGACGTCGTGGAGAACGCGCTGTTCACCGACGTCACCGAGATCCCCGGGGTCGCTACCCTCACATTCGTGCACCGCATCGAGCCGCGAGGTCAGGGGTCCGCCGTCACCCACGAGGTGAGCATCGACGGTCCCGCTGCGGCGCAGCTCGGGCCGATGGTCACCTCGGACACGCCCGAGGCGATGGGCGCCCTCGTGCGGATCGCCGAGTCCGCGTGACCGACAGCGCATCCCGGCACTCCGACGCCTGGGAGAGCCCCGGCTTCCTGCTCTGGCACGCGACGCTGCGCTGGCAGCGCTCCATGGCCGAGGCGCTCGAGCCGCTCGGGCTCACGCACGTGCAGTTCGTACTGCTGGCCTCCACCTGGTGGCTGTGCGAGCACGCCGGACCACCGCGGCAGCGCGACCTCGCCGACCACGCGGGCACCGACCCGATGATGACCAGCCAGGTGGCCCGCGCCCTCGTCTCCAAGGAGCTGCTCGTCCGCGAGGTCGACCCGGACGACGGTCGCGCCTGGCGGCTGCGCCCGACGAGGGCCGGCACGGCCCTCGCGCGGCGCGCCGTCGCCGCCGTGGAGGACGCGGACTCGGCGTACTTCGACCAGGTGCCGGCCCGTCACCGCGGTGGGATGCTCGCGGCGCTGAAGGTGCTCGGCGGACCTCAGTCCTGACCGACATCGTCCCGATCGACATCGTCCGCCTCGACCCCGCGGTCCCGGCTCGGGTCGGGTCGGCCCGGTCTCGTGATCAGGACCTCGCTGCCGATCGGCACGAACCCCTGCGACAGGAACGCGCGCAGGCTGCGCGCGTTGCCGGGACTCACGACCGCGAACACGGCCTCACCGTGCGGCACCGCGCCGAGCGCCGCGCCGAGGAGCGCGCGCCCCGCGCCCGTGCCGCGCAGCCCGGACACCACCTCGATGCTCAGCTCGCGTCGTCCAGCGACACCGGTGCCCAGGGTGACGAAGCCGCGCTCGTCGCCGTGGACGACGACGTCGTGACGCATCGACCGGGCGTAGCGCACCCGCGGGTGGTCGTCCCAGCGCGACGTCGCCGATAGGCCAGGGCCGCTGCCAGTGCCGCCGCCACCCTGGCCGTGGGCCACGAGCACGACGTCGTGCACGCCCATCGAGCCGCCGTCGGCCAGGCGCAGCAGGGTGCGCGGTGAGACGGTGCCGCCGTAGCCGTCGAGGGGCACGTGCACGAGATCGGCTCGCGTCAGGTGGGTCGCCACGAGAGAGTGGGCGGTGAGGGCGAGCACCACCGTGGAGCCGTCCTCCAGCGGCGGGAGCAGCTCGGCGCGGCCGTCCGGGTCCGGGAAGACGCCGTTGGCGGCGGCGAGCAGGACGGCGAGGAGCGGGTGGGCCACGACGGCACGCTATCGACCCTGGCGGACGCCGAACCTGCGCGCACCGGGTCGCGCAGGCAGGAGAGGATCGGCGCATGAGCGACACCGCCGATGCACCCCCGCCGGTCCTTTCCGGACCGAGGCTCGACCTCGTGCTCGTCACGGTCGAGCAGCTGCTCGCGCGCGCGGCCTCCGACGGCCCGGTCGACCTCGGCTACGACGATCCGCACGACGTTCTCGGGCCGCGCGACTCCCCGTTGCACCACCGCGTGCCGCAGGTGCTCGCCGACCCGTCGGTGAACCCCTGGCTGGTCCGCCTCGCGGTACTGCGCGGCACGGGCAAGATCGTCGGACTGGTGAACTTCCACGACGCGCCCGACGAGAGCGGCATGGTGGAGATCGGATACAGCGTGCTCCCCGAGCATCGTCGCCGCGGGTATGCGACCGAGATGGCCTCGACGATGTGGTCCTACGCCGTGACGCACCCCGCGGTCCGCGTGCTGCGCGCTACGTTCACGCCCGACAACGAGGGTTCGCGCGCGATCATCGAGGCGGCCGGCCTCGCGCAGGTCGGCGAGCAGTGGGACGACGAGGACGGCCTCGAGCTCGTCTACGAGATCGGCGCTGCCGACTACGCCACGAGATGGGACCTCGCGCAGCCCCCGTCCCGCTCCTGAGCCGACGCCCCAAGCCGCTGCCGATGTCACTGGTGGTGCGGCTGTTCCCGGGGCCGGGAGACGACCGCACCACCAGCGACGTGGTGAGGCAGGGTGCGGCTAGCTCTGGTCGGCTCCGCGCAGGGCGCGGACGATCTCGTAGGTCACGTTGTCGCCGTGCTGCTGGGTCCAGAAGATCCTGGTGCCGTCGTGGAACGGCTTGGGAACCCTCCGGCTCAGGAGACCGTCGACCGACGGGTCGCCGTCGCCCGTCGAGCCCACGAAGGCCGAGTCGAGCGTCGCCGAGGCGTCGCGGCCCTCCGCGAGGAGGCGCGTGGGCGCAGAGCCTCGGACCAGTCGTGGGTCACGTCGACGGCGTAGCCGGAGTCGAGCGCTCCGCGCTGGATGTGCAGCGTGTCGCCCGCGTAGATGGCGCGGCATCGGACGGTCGGTGAACTCGCGGGATGCACCCGCTCGAGACGCCGGCGTGGGGTCAGTCGACGACGGTGGCGAACAGTGCCGGGAAGACCTTCGCGACCTTGGCCGTGAGGTAGTCGCCGTAGACGCCGTCCCACTCGTGGACGCTGGCGCCGTCCCAGCGCGAGTCGGCGTCGTCGGGCGGGGTCGGGTCGCCGGCGAAGACCGACTCGGGCAGCGGCGTGACCCGCGCGTCCCACGACGGGTCGAGGAACAGCGGGAAGCTCACCCGGTCCTGGCCGGAGAGGTTGCGCACGCGGTGCGGGTCGGAGCGGTAGCGGCCGCGCGTCATCCGGTCGAGCATGTCGCCGAGGTTGACCACGAAGACGTACGGGTCGGCCGGCACGTCGAGCCACTCGCCGTCGCTCCTCACCTGAAGGCCGCCGTGGTGGTCCTGCGCGAGCAGCGTGATGAGCCCGTAGTCGGTGTGCTCGCCGACGCCCCACGAGTCGGTGTCGCCGGGCGGGTAGTGGAACGCGCGGAAGAGCACCGTCGGGTCGGCGGTGAGGTGGCGCGCGAACCAGTCCTCCTCGATCCCGAGGCCGAGGGCGAGGCCGCGCAACAGCGCCTGGCCGAGCGCGGTCACCTCGTCGATCCAGCGCAGGACCGTGGGTCCGAGGCCGCGCGGGCGGTCGGGCACCTGGTTGGCGCCGTGGAGCGGCGTACCGGCGACCACGCGCGGGTCGTCGGCCGGGAGCTCGACGCCGTAGTAGACGCCCTCCTTGCGGTCGGGGACGCCGGAGGTGAGCTCGCCGCCGACGGGGAACCAGCCGCGCCACGCGGGTCCCGCGCGGTCCATGGAGATGGCGGCCTTCACCTCGTCGGGCAGCGCGAAGAACTCGCGGTGCAGCGCCTCGAGGTCGTCACGCAGTCCGGCGTCGATCCCGTGCCCGGTGACGAGCAAGAACCCGCTCGTGCGGCACGCGGCGTCCATCGCACGCCCGACGGCCGCCCGCGCCTCGCGCGAGGACGCCGGGTCGACGAGGGGAGCGACGTCGAGAACAGGCAGCGAGTCCACCCGCGCAGGCTACTGACAGCCCACGTGTCGCGGTGACGTGCGGGTCTGGCGGGGTCAGAGGGTCCGGAGCCATGCGTCGGCGGCGTCGGCCTGGCGGACCAGGCCGGCGGCGTGCTTGCGGACGACGTCGCTGATGCCCTCGCCGACCGGGATACGGAACGGCGCGTCCGGGCGCAGCACGGCGCCGACGATCGCGTCGACGCATCGCGCGGGGTCGGCGCTCGACTCCGCGTGCCAGGACAGCCAGGAGTCGATCACCGTCCACTGCTCGGCGTAGACCCCGTCCGGGTCCTTCGCCGCCGCCTGTGGGCTCGCGGCCGAGATCGGCGTGCGGAACGGTCCCGGCTCGACGAGATGGACGCGGACGCCGAACTGCTTGAGCTCGAGGCGCAGCGCCTCGCTCGCCCCCTCGAGGCCGAACTTCGAGGCGTTGTACGGACCCATGAGCGGGTCGCCCGCCTGCCCGGACACGCTGGAGATGCTGACGATCACGCCCTGCGCCGCACGCAGCGCCGGCAGGCACTCGCGCGTGACGGCCATCGCGCCAACGAGGTTGACGCCGAGCGAGCGACGCAGCTCCGCCGGCGTGATCTCCTCCCACGGTCCGGCCATCGCGATGCCGGCGTTGTTCACGAGCGCGTCGAGCCGGCCGAGCCGCTCCTGGACCACCAGGCCGAGCGCCGACACGGCGTCGTCGTCGGTGACGTCGACGACCACGGTCGACCAGGGCACGCGGTCCTCGTCCGCGCGGTCGAGCACGGTGCCGAGGACGTCCCAGCCGAGGTCGTGCAGCCGCTGTGCGACGTCGTGGCCGAGACCCGACGACGTACCGGTGATGAGGGCGGAGGGCATGGCGCGAGGCTAGCCCGGAGGTCGCGCCCGCGGGTCGGATCTGGTCGCGCCGTGGAGGGCGGAGCTCGGGCACCGGGCGATGAAGGCGGAGTTTGCTCTCTATGGAACCAAGGCGTCCTTCAGTGACTACGAGCGGTCAGTAGGTGAGGGCGTCGCTGAGGGCGTCGAAGGCGTGGAGGGTGGAGTAGAGCTTCCCGGCGTCCTGGGGGGTCGGCCAGCTCGAGAGCTTCGCGGCGACCACCCGGGTACGACGGTTGACGTAGACCATCTGGCCGTGGATCCCGAGGCACACCAGCACGTCCGGGTCGGACGACGGGATCCAGCACTGGTTGCGGTACATCCCGCCGGGCATAGGCCCCGCGGACGAGCTGACCGCGAACGCCTCGCGCGAGTCCGGGGCGCCCGCGAAGCAGTCGGCCACCCAGGCCGGGCTGAGCACCTGCGCGCCGGTGAGCGAGGCGCCGTCGCGGACCAGCAGCGCGCCGTAGCGCACGAGGTCGCGCAGCGCGGCGCTGACGCCACCGTCGAACATTCCGGTGCCGACCGGGTCGAGCCCGATGTTCGCGTCGAACTCGGCGCCGAGGCGCCCCCACAGCACGTCGCTCATCAGCGCGGGCATCCGTGCGCCCGAGGCGGCCTCGAGGACCCAGCCCAGCACGTCGGTCTCGCACGACTTGTAGTCGAAGGCACCTCCGTGCGGACCGGACGCCCGCAGGGTCAGCAGGTAGTCGTACATCGTCGTCGGCAGGCCCTCGCGACGCTGGGAGGCCCAGCCGATGACCTGCTCGAGCACCCGCACCTCGGCGTCCGGGTCGAGGTAGTCCTCGGAGAAGTCGATGCCCGTGCGCATGTCGAGCAGGTGGCGCACGGTGGCCCCGGCGTAGCCGCTCGACCCCAGGGCGGGCACGTACGCCGTGAGCGGCGCGTCGACGTCGAGGGCCCCCGACGCGGCCAGCACCCCGGCCACCGAGCCGACGAGGGACTTGCTCACCGACATGAGGATGTGGAGAGTCGAGGGCTCCATGCCGCCGAGGTACTCCTCAGCGAGCACCGTGCCGTCGTGCCACACGATCCAGCCGTCGGTCGCGGTCTCGGCCATCACGTCGGCCACCGTCCGCTCGTGCGGTCCGCGCCACGGCCAGAACCAGTGCCGGTGGTGGCCTTCGGGCGGGTCGGCGACGACGACCTCCCCGAGGGTGGAGGGTGCGTTCGGCAGGGTCGCGACCGGGCCTGCGCCGCGCGAGATCGTCGCGGTCGGCAGCAGCTCGGCGACGTGCTGGAAGGACCAGTGCAGGTACGGCGACGCCTGCCAGTTGTCGAGGCTGACGCCGCCCGGCACGCGACCGGGATCGCTGCCTAGCACTGCTCGGCTCCTCGCACCACGGCGGGAGCGTCGCACACCCGACCCCGTCGTCGTCGCACCGGGGCGGTCGCACCGGCGTCGTGCCGGTCACACCGCCGTCGTGCGCTCAGACCGTCTTCGTGCCGGTGCGTGCCGTCGCAGGCTCGGTGATGGCCGTGCCGCTGTACTGCGCCCGGATCGAGTCGATGAGGTGGCGGGCCCGGATCGTGAGGGAGGTTCCGCCGTTGGACGTCGGCGTCTGCAGCCGACCCTTCGTGACGAGCACGCCGAGGTCGGCACCCTTCCACCGGTAGTCGCCGGGGCCGTAGATGCGCAGGAAGAACGCCTCGTCGTCGTGCTGCAGCTGGTGCCAGTCGAGAGCGGCGCGACGGAACCCGAGCGCTCCGCCGGCGTCGAGGGCGTACTGGCCGGTGGCCGCGGTCGAGTCGAGCCGCTCGACGACGCCCGCGGTCTCCTTGATGATCATCTGGCTCCAGACGTCGACCGCCGCGAGCTCCTCCCACCGCGCGTTGATCTCGTCGACGTCGAGGTCGAAGTCGACGTCCATGAACTCGAGGAGATGGAACAGGAACAGCGGGACGTCGGCATAGGCGCCGGCGGTGACGTTCGTGATCGCGGACGCGCCGCTGATGCGCGGGTTGAGCTCGCCGAGGTAGACCTCGTCCGCGTCGGTGTCGACGAGCACGTCGACCTCGAAGAACCCGCGGTAGCCCTCGGCCGCCAGCCGGTCGCCGAGACGACGCACGAGTCGTGACGCCTTCGTCCGCAGCTTCCCCTCGAGCACGTCGGGGAACATCTCGTTGCCGCACCACCCGCCGCGGTACGGCGTGAGCTTGGCATAGCCGGTGAGCTCGCTCATGAACGGCCCGACGACCGTGCCGCACCGGGTGAGCACCGCCTCGACGGCCACGGGGCGGTTGTTGATCCGTTTCATGACCTTGACGTCCTGGCCCTCGATGTCCTTGCGGTGCTTGTTCCAGTCGGCCTCCGACGTCAGGAAGAACGTGGTCTTCCCGGAGTCGCCGTACGGCGTCTGCACGACGAGGTCCTCGCCGAGCTTGGCCTTGCGCGCCGCGGCGAGCAGACCGGCCCAGTCGTCCACCTTCGTGAGGACGTTCGGCACGCTGCGGGCCTTGGCCTCGTTGCCGAGCCGGGTCGTGACGAGCTTGGAGTCGAGGTGCTCGCGCAGCGCGGCCTTCGGGAGGATGAGGTCGTAGCCGAGCTCCTCGCAGATCGCCTCGGTCTCCTCGTTGAAGAAGACCATCGCGATCTTGGGGCGTACGCCGGGACGCAGGCCGCGGCTCATGTGGGCCCGCACCTCGGGGTTCGCCAGCAACCAGTTGTTGATGTCCTCGCCGCTGGAGAACTCGACGTAGGGCTTGTCCTTCGGGGTGAAGACACGCGGGTGAGCGCCGTCCCACGCGTCGTAGTACGCGACGTAGGACAGCTTGCGGACCCAGCGGTCGAGGCCGAGGAGGTTGAACGGCGTCGCGCCGACGAAGTAGATCGGGACGTCGTTCGTGCGGAAGAAGTGCCGGACCTCGGACATGTTGCGCAGGGTGCGTCGTCGCGTCCTGGTGGGCACGCCTGGCGCGAATGCTGCGTCGGTGCCGACGCTCGCCGGGATGCTCCCGTGCGGGTGGGCGGCATGACGCTTGCGCTGGCTCATGGGTCCTCCGGTCCTCCCGGCCCGCTCCGGGACCGGCGGTGCGAATCATGCCGCCTGGTCGGCGTCGGCGTGAGGACAACGGGTCGAGCCGACCGCGGTGGTCCGTCCAGTCGCCCTCTGCGACGCTGAGGGCGTGATGACACCCTCCGACCCGTGCGGCGCCGACGCGTCCGCGGCCGACCCGCACCCGGCCACCGCCCACCTCGCGACCGCCACCGCGTCGTCCCTGGCCGCCGACCTGGCGGCCGGTGAGACGACGTCCGTCGCGCTGGTGCGCGCGCTGCTCGACCGGATCGCGGCGGTCGACGACGCCGGCCCCGAGCTGCGCGCCGTCCTCGCCGTGTCCGCCGACGCCCTCGACCAGGCCGCCGCCCTCGACGCCGAACGCGCGGCCGGCACGCTGCGCGGACCGCTGCACGGGATCCCGGTGCTCGTGAAGGACAACATCGAGGCGGTCGGCCTGCCGGCCACCGCCGGCTCCCTCGCGCTCGCCGGACGGCCGGTCGACCAGGACGCGACGCTCGTCGCCTCGATGCGCGCCGCGGGGCTCGTGGTCCTCGCGTCCACCAACCTCTCGGAGTGGGCCAACATGCGCTCGCCCCACTCGGCGAGCGGCTGGTCGGGCGTGGGCGGGCTGACCGGCAACCCGTGGGCCCTGGACCGCAGCGCGGGCGGGTCGTCGTCGGGGTCCGGGGCGGCGGTGGCCGCCGGGCTCGCCCCGTTCGCGGTCGGCACCGAGACCGACGGGTCGATCACGTGCCCGAGCTCGCTGAACGGCGTCGTCGGCCTCAAGCCGACGGTCGGCCTGGTGAGCACCGCGGGGGTCGTCCCGCTCGCCGCCAGCCAGGACGCACCCGGGCCGATGGCCCGGTCGGTCCGCGACGCCGCGCTGCTGCTCGACGCGATGACCGGCTCCTCGGCGTACTCCGCCGCCCCGGGCACGCGCGCCGTGGCGGACCTGCGGCTCGGAGTGGCCCGGGGATGGGTCAGCGGCCACGCCGGCACCGACGCCCTGTTCACGGCGAGCATGGCGCGGCTCGAGGCCGCCGGCGCGAGGGTCGGCACCGTCGAGGTGGCACCCGCGGGTGCCGCCGGCCAGGCCGAGCTGACCGTGCTGCTGTGCGAGCTCAAGGACGGGCTCGACCGCTACCTCGCCGGTCGCGGGGGCGACGGCCCGCGCAGCCTGGCCGAGGTCGTCGCCTTCGACCTCGAGCACGCCGACCTCGAGCTGGCCCACTTCGGTCACGAGTTCCTCGAGGCGGCCCTCGCGACCGGCGGAGTCGGGGACCCGGGCTACGCCGAGGCCCGCGCGGCCTGCCTCGCCTGGGCGGTCGAGGAGATGCTCGAGCCGGCGTTCGCGGACGACCTCGCGCCCGACGTTCTCGTCGCACCCGCCTACGCGCCCGCGTGGAAGAGCGACCTGTCGGCCGGGGACCACTTCCTCGGCGGAGGTGCCGCGAGCACGGCGCCGTCGCTGGCCGGCTGGCCGGTGCTCTGCCTGCCGATGGGACTGGTCACCGGGCTGCCCGTGGGGATCGTGCTCCTCGGGCGGCCGCACTCGGAGGCCGCGCTGCTCGCGGTGGGGCACGTGGTCGAGGAGGCGCTCGGGGTCGTGGGCACCCTGACACCGACGTGGTCCCCGCCCGGCAGAGGATGAGGTCATGACCCGCGCCGACTGGACCGGGCTCACCGGCGGGATCGACCTCGTGGCCACCGACCTCGACGGCACCCTGCTGCGCGAGGACGGGTCGGTGTCGGCGTACACGGTCGAGACGCTCGCGCAGGCTCGTGCGGCCGGCCTGCCGGTCGTCTTCGTGACGGGGCGACCGCCGCGGTGGCTCCCGGTGGTGGTCGAGGCCACCGGCCACGGCGGGGTGGCGATCTGCGCCAACGGTGCGGTGCTGCTCGACCTGGTCACGGGCGAGGTTCTGCGCTCCCACCCCATCGCCGCGCCCGTGCTCGACGAGGTCGTGCGCACCCTGCGCACCGAGGTGCCGGGCATCGCCTTCGCCGTGGAGTGGGTCCCGCTCGGGGACGCGGCGCAGGCTCCCGACACCCACTTCGCCCACGAGGACGGCTACCGGCCGCGCTACCCCGTGGGCGCGCCCGCCCAGGCCCCGGACGTGCGCGACCTGACCCGTGACCGCGGAGTCGTGAAGCTGCTCGCCCGGGTCGTCGGCGGAGGCCACGACGCCGACAGCCTGCTCGACCACGCGATCGAGCACGTCGCGCACCTCGTCACCGTCACCCACTCCAGCGCCGACGACGTGCTCCTGGAGATCAGCGCCGCCGGCGTCTCCAAGGGCTCGACCCTCGCGGTGCACGCGGCCGGGCTCGGCGTGGGGCCGGACGCCGTGGCCGCGGTCGGCGACATGCCCAACGACGTCCCCATGCTGCGCTGGGCGCGCGTGGGGCTCGCGGTCGAGGGCGCGCACCCGAGGGCCCGGGACGCCGCCGACGCCGTGCTGCCGGGACCGGCCGACGACGGCGTGGCCCGGTTCGTCGCCGCGGTGCTGGACGCGCCCGACCGACCTCGGTCGGTGTGACCGCGGTCACGCCCACCGGGTGACGAGACCCACAGATCCCGGCGATTCGTCCGTAGTCCGGACAGCCGGATGGGTGGGCGACGGGGGCATCTGCCTACCGTTCACCTGTCGTTCGCCGCAGTACGGGACCACCGTGCACGGACGACGCGCTCAATCACCGGGCCCTCCCGCTCGGTGAGCCGGGGACCCAGTCTCGCGGGGCGAATCACCGTACGGCCTCACGGCCTGCGGCGTAGGGCACCTCTTAGCCCGAGCCCGTCAGCTAACCCGGTCAGCGTGGAGAGGAGTCATTCGTGCTGTCCGCAACCCGTCGTCGGGTCCTCCCGGCCTCGTTGCTGGCCACCGGGGCGATCGCCGCCGGTGTCGTCGGGACGACCGTCCCGGCTCAGGCCTCGGTCACCACCCGTGCCGCCACCGCCTCGACCACTTCGGTCGTGACCAGGTCGGTCGCGAGCGCCGCTGTCGCCCCCACTACCGTCTCCCCGGCCGTCCTCGTCGCTCGCAAGGCTGCTGCCGCCCGCATCGCCGTCGCCCGGGTCGCCCACATCCGCTTCAGCGCCGTGAGCATCGCCCGCAGCAAGGTCGGCTCGCGCTACAGCGCCGGCCACGCCGGCCCGACCCGCTTCGACTGCTCGGGCCTCGCGCTCTACGTGGTCAAGAGGGCCACCGGCCGCACCCTGCCGCACTACTCGCGGGCCCAGATGGCCGCGACGAAGCGAGTCGGCAAGGGCCAGCTGCGCCCCGGCGACCTGGTCTTCTTCTTCCGTCACGGCGCGCACCACGTCGGCATCTACATCGGCGCCGGCCGCATGGTCAGCGCCACCAACCCGAGCGGCGGCGTCCACATCGACGCCGTGTTCTCGGGCTGGTACGGCCAGCGCTACAGCGGGGCGGGCCGCCTCGTCTGACCCGGCACGCGGAATCCGCTCCACGACGAAGCCCGGTCCCCTGAAGGGGGCCGGGCTTCGTCGTGGAGCGGGGCGGCCCTCGAACCGTGACTCCCCCGGTGTCCCGGATCACGTCGGCCGACCTCGCGTCGGAATACCCCAGGGGGGTATGGTCCTTCTGACGAAGTGGAGGCTCCGATGGCACCCGGCTACAGCGCCGACAAGGACGCCGTCCTCGCGCGCCTGAAGAAGATCGAGGGTCAGGTGCGCGGCATCGCCCGGATGGTCGACGACGACACCTACTGCATCGACGTGCTGACCCAGGTCTCGGCGGCCACCCGCGCGCTCGAGAACGTCGCGCTGCTGCTGCTCGACGACCACCTCGACCACTGCGTCCGCCACGCTGCGATGCAGGGCGGTCCCGAGGCCGACCAGAGGCTCGCCGAGGCCTCCGCGGCCATCGCCCGGCTCGTCCGTTCCTGACCCACCCGTCTACCGAGGGGAGCTCCGCATGAGCACCACCACCTGGACCGTCCAGGGGATGACCTGCGGCCACTGCGTCAATGCCGTCACCGAGGAAATCGCCGCGATCCCGGGCGTCTCGGCGGTCGCGGTCGACCTCACGTCCGGCCTGGTCACCGTGACTGCCGACGCCGACCCCTCCGCCGACGCCGTCGCCGCGGCGGTCGACGAGGCCGGCTACACGCTCGTGACCGCCTGAGGATCCGGCTTACCGCCCGTCCCGCTCGCCGCCGGCTCGTCCCCGCACTGCCCGCACCCGGAGCCGCTGCCATGTCCATGTCCATGTCGATGCCCACTCCCACGGTCACGCAGACCGTCACTCCGATCGACCTGCAGATCACCGGGATGACGTGCGCGTCGTGCGCGATGCGGATCGAGAAGAAGCTCAACAAGGTGCCGGGCGTGGTCGCCACGGTGAACTACGCCACCGAGACCGCCCACGTGGAGTCGCCCGCAGGGGTGGCGCTCGACGAGCTGGTCGCGGTCGTGGAGGCCGCAGGCTACGGCGTGCGTGAGCCCGAGCAGGAGGTCGACGACGACCCCGACGAGCTCGGTCGACGCTGGCGGATCAGCGCCGTGCTCACCGTGCCAGTGCTCCTGATGTCGATGGTCCCTGCGCTGCAGTTCTACGGCTGGCAGTGGGTCGCGTTTCTGCTCGCGTCGATCGTGGTGCTCTGGGGCGGCAAGCCGTTCCACCGCGCGGCCTGGACCAACGCGCGACACCGCGCGACGACGATGGACACGCTCGTGTCGATCGGCGTGCTGTCGGCGTACCTCTGGTCGGCGTTCGCCGTGCTGTTCACCAGCGCCGGCACGCTCGGCATGACCATGACCGTCTCGTGGCTGCCGATGGCCGACGTGTCGGCCCACGGCCACCCCGACCTCTACTTCGAGTCGGCGTCCGTGGTCGTGACGTTCCTGCTGCTCGGCCGGTGGCTCGAGCACCGGGCCAAGCGCCGCTCCGGCGCCGCGCTCCGCGCCCTGCTCGACCTCGCGCCGGCGACCGCCTGGCTGCGCACGCCCACCGGCGACACCGAGGTGCCGGCGTCGCACGTCCACGTCGGGGACCTCGTGATCGCGCGCCCCGGGGAGCGGATCGCGACCGACGGCGTCGTCGTCGACGGCTCGAGCGCCGTCGACGCGAGCATGCTCACCGGCGAGTCCGTCCCGATCGACGTCACGGTCGGCGACGAGGTCGCCGGCGGCACGGTGGTGCAGGACGGCCTCCTGATCGTCCGGGCCACCCGGGTCGGCGCCGACACCGCGCTGGCCCGCATCACCGCGCTCGTCACCGCCGCGCAGAGCGGCAAGGCGCCCGTGCAGCGCCTCGCCGACCGGGTCGCGGCCGTGTTCGTGCCCGTCGTCCTGGTCATCGCCGCGCTGACGCTGCTCGGCTGGGGCGTCACCACCGGCTGGCAGCAGGGCTTCACTGCGGCCGTGGCCGTGCTGGTGATCGCCTGCCCGTGCGCCCTGGGCCTCGCGACGCCGACGGCGCTGCTCGTCGGCACCGGTCGAGGTGCCACGCTCGGCATCCTCGTGCGCGGTCCCGAGGTCCTCGAGTCCACCCGTCGGGTCGACACCGTGGTGCTCGACAAGACCGGCACTCTCACGACCGGGGTCATGACCGTCGTGCACCGACGCGGCGACGACGAGGCGGTCGGTCTCGCCGGGGCGCTCGAGGCGGGTTCCACGCACCCGATCGCCCGCGCGGTCACGGCGTACGCCGACCGGCTCGG
>Ga0208851_1000063_pt1 | contig 44437 bp, 38 predicted proteins | sample NGESurshal092012_FD_184481 | JGI IMG/M metagenome (GOLD analysis project Ga0208851, IMG submission 184481) | Arctic peat soil microbial communities from Barrow, Alaska - NGEE Surface sample 415-2 shallow-092012 (SPAdes) | ecosystem: Environmental > Terrestrial > Soil > Wetlands > Peat ... | reverse complement strand
AGGGACCGCCGAGCAGCTGCTCGCCCCAATCCCGCGTGGGGCGGTGGGCATCCACGACGCGCAGGTCGCCTGGATCGGGCCGGAGGCCGACCTCCCGCGCGAGAGCATCTCCCCGTCCACCCGGGTGGTGGACGCCGGAGACGGGCTCGTCGCCCCTGGCTTCGTCGACGCACACACGCACCTGGTCTGGGCCGGCGACCGCTCGCACGAATTCACGCTCCGCTGCGCCGGCGCCGACTACCTCTCCATCGCCCGCGCTGGCGGCGGCATCGCCTCCACCGTGCGGGCGGTCCGCGCAGCCTCCGACGAGCTGCTGATCACCCTCGCCCTGCCGCGCCTGCAGCGCCTGCTCGCCCAGGGCATCACCACCGCCGAGGTGAAGAGCGGCTACGGGCTGGACGCCCAGACCGAGCTGCGCATGCTCCGGGTCATCGACCTCCTCGGGGCGCGGCAGCCCATCCGCCTCCTCCGCACCTTCCTCTGGCCGCATGCAATGCCGCCCGGAACCACCGATCGCGAGGAGTATCTCGCCCGCGGAAGGAAGGTCCTTCGCGACGTCGCGCGCGCCGGCCTCGCCCGCTTCGCGGACGCGTTCATCGAGGAAGGCGCGTTCGGGCAGGACGAGCTCCGGCCGTTCCTCGAGGAAGCGCGCGCGCTCGGCCTCGGGCTGAAGCTCCACGTCGACCAGCTCCGCGCGGGCCAGGGCGCCGAGTACGCCGCGAGCCTCGGCGCGCTCTCTGCCGACCACCTGGAGTCGATTGGCCCGGAGGGCATCGCCGCGCTCGGGAAAGCGCGCGTCACCGCAGTGCTCCTCCCCACCGCGACGCTCGTGCTCCGCCTGCCGCGCCACGCACCGGGCCGGGCGCTGGTGGATGCCGGGGTCGGCGTGGCCGTCGCCACCAACTGCAACCCGGGCAGCGCACCCACCGAGAACCTCTCGCTCGCCATGTCCCTGGCGTGCCTGCAGAACGGGCTCACCCCGGCCGAGGTGCTGCTCGGCGTCACACGATGGGGCGGTGAGGCGCTCGGTGATTCCTCGCTGGGCAGGGTGCGGGTGGGGGGACCGGCAGATCTGGTGGTGCTGGGCGCACCCGACCTCGACCACCTGGTTGCCCACCTCGCCACCAGCCACGTCCAGACGGTGGTCCGGGCGGGGCGCATCGTCCTGCGGAGCGACGCCAACGCCCGGTGCTGAAGAAAGAACACCCGTGTGAGCGCAACACAGTCTGCGCGTTCACATTCCGCAACAGTGCGTGGGTGCTTCCCGCCCCGGCTGCGGACGTCACTCGGCTCGTGTATGAAGAGGGAAGTCCATGTGTCGTTTGTTCGGCTTCCGGTCCGCCGCCTCAGAGCGGGTCCATGATGCGCTGGTGCTGGAGCGCAACTCGCTCCGCCAGCAGTCGCTGGAGCACCCGGATGGCTGGGGCATCGCCTCGTGGCAGGAGGGAGGCTTTCCTCAGGTCGCTCGTGGGCTCGGCGCCGCGCACCTGGATCCCGAGTTCGAACGGGTCAGCAGCGCCGTCCAGGCGCGCACCGTGCTCGCGCACCTCCGGCTTGCCTCCGTCGGCTCGGTCAAGCTCGACAACGCCCACCCCTTCACCCACGGGCGCTGGGCGTTTGCACACAACGGCACGCTGCACGCATTCGACCGCCACCGCGCTGCCATCGAGGCGCTCATCGCGCCCGCGTACCGAACGTTCCGCGGCGACACCGACTCGGAGCGCTGCTTCGCGCTGTTCCTCACCCGCATCGCCTCGCGCGTCGAGCCGGCCGGGTTCCCCTCACTGCACGACATCCAGTGGGCGCTCGCGACCACCGTCGACGAGGTGGCCCGCATCACCGACGTGGACGTGGGCACCGGAAAGCGCTCGGCGATGAACTTCCTCGTCACCGACGGAGATCTCCTCGCCGCCATCCGCCGGGACCGCACGCTCTACTTCGCCGCCGAGTCCGGCGAGGGCGTTCCACTCTTGGAGCGCCCCGGTTCCGGCACCCGCGTGTACGCGCTGGAGGTCGCCAGCGAGGAGCTGCAGGGGCCCGACGTCTGGCACGAGGTCCCCCAGGACGGCGTCATTGGCATCGACCGGGACCTGACGTTCGTGGAAACCTCGCTCGCGTCGCTGCTTCAGCGCACCGCGGGCGCGCTCGCCCGCACGGGGTGAGCCATGCCGATGAATCTCCAAGCCGCCCGGGCCGCCATCGAGCAGGCCCAGGAGAACGCCCTCGCACAGCAGGCCCAGCAGCAAGGGCAGCGGCAGTTCGCGCGTCCCGCCGTCGAGCACGTCTCGATGGGGCGGGGTCTGCGGGTCGTCATCTTGCTGGTGCTCTGGGCCGCCGGCAGCGTCATCTCCATCCTGCTCGGGCTCGGCGCCGGAGGGCTGCCCGGCGCGGGCATCTCCCTGCCCTTCGGAGTCATCGTCTCCTTCTTCCTCGCGCTGTACCTGAGCCACATCGTCCGGGTCGCGGCGCAGTGGGAGCGCGGCGTCGTGCTGCGGCTCGGGAAGTTCCACGGGCTGAAGGGGCCGGGTGTCATCCTGGTCTTCCCTGTCATGGACACGGTGCGGTTCGTCGACATTCGCCTGCTCACGCTCGACATCCCGCACCAGCAGGTCATCACCCGGGACAACGTCCCGGTCCGGGTGGACGGCGTCATCTTCTTCCAGGTCCGTGACCCTGAGCGGGCGGTCATCACCGTCCAGGACTACCGGTTCGCGGTGTCCCAGTACGCGCAGGCCTCGCTCCGTGACGTCATCGGAAGCATGACGCTGGACGAGCTGCTCAGCGAGCGGGATCAGATCCAGTCGAAGATCGCCGCGGTGGTGGAGAGCCGGGCCTCCGCGTGGGGCACGCACGTCGATTCCATCCGACTGCTCGACATCGACATGCCCGAGGACCTCAAGCGCATGATGTCCCGGCAGGCATCGGCCGAGCGAGAGAAGCGCGCGACCATCACCAAGGCCGAGGGAGACCGGGACGCTGCGCTCAACCTTGCCGCCGCCGCGTCCACCATGGCGGCGAGCCCCGGGGCGATGCAGCTGCGGACGCTGCAGAGCCTCGACGGCCTCGGCTCCTCGCCGTCGAACACGGTGGTGATCGCCGTCCCGGTCGAGGTGCTCGAGCTCGCCAAGGCGCTGGCGAAGGCGCGCGGCGCCAGCTGAGGCGGGAAAGGCCCCCCGGGAAGTCGTCATGAGGGGGTGAGTCCCGGATTACACCGGGCAGCTCGCCCTGTACGCCGGTGTCGCTCGGGGGAGGCGATCCGCCGGACAGCGCGCGGAGAGTGCGACCCCCCTCGTTGTGTACCGTCCGGTGCACTGCTTGTCCCGGACGGGACGGCGCGAGCCTGATGCGTCAGGCGCTCGTGAGGTAAGTGGTGGGCGGCACGACGGTTGCTGAGGGAGAGCAGGACGATGACCCGCGTTGCGTGGACGCTTGGACTGTTGCTGGCCCCCGTGGCCGGCGCGGACGAGCTCGCCCCGCAGACCCGCGCGCTGCTCCACCAGGCTCTGGAGGCGCGCCTCACGCTTCCCACCGATTCGCCCGCGCTGCAGCGTCCGGTGCTGCCGCCCCCGGCCCAGGCTCCGGCCTCCGCTGCAGCCCAGAAGTCCACCGGCGTGGCGACGCAGTCGGCCCAGACCGCCGCCGCCAACCAGGCCGCCCAGGACGTGGCCAACGGCCGCTCGCGGGTGAGCCAGGGCAACGAGGCCAGCGACTCGGCACGCAACGCCGCGGGCCAGGCGCGCGCGGCAGAAGCACGGGCGACCGGCGGCAACGGCGCGTCGCACGGCAAGCCGCCCGGGACACCGGGCAAGCCGCACGATACCGGCAAGCCCCCCGGAACTCCGGGTGGAGGCAAGTCCGGCCACTGAGCCCGGGCGCACGGCGCTCTCGCGCTGCTGAGCCCGCGCGCGGTCCGGAACCGAGAGCATTCGCACGCGGGGTCCCCGTCACCCGCGCGACCACCCGGCCCAGGGAGCGGCGCGCGCCGTGAGCTGCCATGCCCCGCTGGTGCTCGCGCTGCTGATCGCAGCCGAGCCAGCAACGCCCGCGTCGGAGCCGCACCTCATCGCCGGGGCCGAGGCGTTCCGAGCGGAGGCCTACGCCAAGGCGCTCGTCGAGTTCCGCGTCGCGGAGGCGCTGGGGTCGGCGGAGGCGGGGTGGTACTCCGCCGCTGCGTTGCTCAAGCTCGGAAGGGCCGAGGACGCCGTCGAAGCCTTCGTCCTCGCCGAGCGGAACACCCGGTCGGCCGGCGACGCGCTGCTCGAGGTGTACCGGGGCCAGGCCTGCTACGCGGCGCGCCTCTATCTCTGCGCGGACCGCTGGTTCGAGTCAGCCTCGTCCCGTGCGGGCCCCCGCCTTGCGCCCCAGCTGGCGAGCCTGCGCTCCGCCATCCAGGAGGCGCTCCGGAACGAGCCGATCCCCTCTGCGATCGACCGGCTCCTCGCGCGAGCGACCGAGCTGTCTGCACACCGACCGGCGCTTGGGTCCGCCTGCGCCGATGAGGCGCTCGCGCTGTCGGCGCGAACGTCCGACCACCACCGCCAGGCGGAGGCCTCGGCCATGGCCAGCCGCCTCGCTCCCGCGTCACCCCGGGGACGCCGATGACCGGGCTGCTGTGGCTCGTGCTCGCGGCCGCGGACCCGTGCACTGCGCCCATGGTCCCCGTCCCCCGAAGCGCCCGGGAGGCGGAGATCTATCTGAAGGTCGGCGATGCCGAGCGCGACCGTGGGGACGTCGGTGCGGCGCGCGAGGCCTACCGGGAGGCGCTGGCCCGCGCGCCGGGCTCGGTCGAGGCGCTGGGCAGGCTCCAGACCGTTTGTGCCTCGACGCCCGACCCGTTCCAGGCCGGAGTCGATGCGCTCGAGTCGGGGCATCCGGAGGATGCGCTGCCCCTGCTCGAGGCCTCCCGCGGACGCGGCAACGATCGCGCGGTCGACCTGCTCGAGGGCATCTCGCGTTACCAGCTCGGAGAAGACACCCGCGCCGTTCCACTGCTCGACTCCGCGCGCGCCGACCCCTCCCTGGCCGAGTCCGCCTCCTTCTTCCTCGGCCTCATCGCCCTACGCCGGGGCGACGCGGACCGGGCCACCCGTCTGTTCGACCAGGCCGGGCGCGCGAGCGGCCTCGGGGACGCAGCCCGCCAGCTCTCGCGGATGGCGCAGACCGAAGGTCATCTCGTGCTCTCGGCGGTTGCGGAGGTGCTCTACGACACCAATGTCGCGCTCCGGCCTGACGGAGCGGCCACCACCCTCCCCGGCCCGGACGGCAGCGTGGGGCTGTCCCTGATGGCGCTGGTCCGCCCCTGGGGCACGCCCGGTCCCTACGCGCGGGTGGAGGCGCAGCTCTCCAAGCAGTTCACCCTGACCGAGCTGGACCTCGTCGGAGGCGCGGGGGCGCTCGGGTTCAAGCTGCTCGGCCCCACAGCCAGCCTCACCGCTGAGTACGCCTACGGAGTCCAGGCCATCAACGGCCGGGGCTACCTCGCCGACCAGCGCGTCTTCGTCGGCGGCTCGCTCCTGACCGGAAGCTTCCTCTGGGGCGCCGCCTACGCAGCCCACTTCGAGAGCTACCGCTGGAGCGGTCTCGGCGATCTCTCCGGCCTCCGGCAAGTCCTCGAGCTCGACGCCGGGTTCCTGCCCGGAGGTGGCGTGCGCCTCACCGGCGGCTGGGCGGGAACGTGGGACGCGGCGAAGGTCGACGGGCTCTCGTACCTCGAGCACGGACCGATCCTCGAGCTGCTCTGGGCGCACGGCGCCTTCACGCTCGGCGTGCGGGGCAGCATCGCGTGGCGGAGGTACCAGGCGGAGGACCCGGCATACGGTGCCGTCCGCGACGACACCCGCTACGCCGGCACGACCTGGCTCGACGTCGCGCTCGGCATCCAGTGGGCAGTCCGCGGCGCGGTCCGGTTCCTGCGCGTGGATTCGAACATTCCCGACCTGAACGCGACCGAGTGGGTCTTCAGCACGAGCGTGGTCTGGACGGCGGCGGTGCTCTGATGCGGCGAGCCCTCCTGCCACTGCTCCTCGCGGTCCTCGGCCTGGCCGGTGCGGGAGCCGCCACGTGGAGTCTCCACCGGTCGGCGTCCGCTGCGCTCCAGCGCGGCACGGAGGAGCGTCTCCGCGGCGCCGGAACGACCGCAGCGCGCACGCTGGAACGACCGGGGTTCGAGCCCGACGCCGGCTGGCTCCGGACGGTGTTGGAGGCGAACGGCCTGGAAGGCGCGTTCCTCCTCGACCCACGGCTGCACGTGGTGCTCGACGCCGCGGGCACGGGCGACGCTCCAGCGGACCTGCTGCGGATCGACGTGGGCCGGGTCCGGCGCGCGCTGGCCGGTGAGCCGAGCGTCTCTCTCGGCTGGTCCATCGGCGAGACCCGGGTGGCCGCCGTCTACCTTCCCGTCCGTCGGGGCGAAACCCTGGACCGGGTGCTGGTTCTCGAGGGCGGCGAGGCCTTTGCCGCGCGCCAGGCCGACCTCGACCGGGCACTCCACGTCGGCTGGCTGCTGTCGGGGTGCGCGGCGGTGCTCACGGCCCTGGTTGCGGCCGGCTGGGCAGCCGCCGAGAGGCGGCAGAGCGCACTGGCGACCCGCGCGGCTCGGGGTGCGGCCGTGGCACAGCTCGCCGCGGCGGTGGCCCACGAGGTCAGGAACCCGCTCACCGTCATCAGCGGCACCGTCGAGCTGATGCAGGAGCGCGGACGTGGCCGCCTCTCGGTTCGTGACGTCGGAGCGCTCCAGGACATCCTCGGAGAGGTCTCGCGGCTCGAGACGCTGACCGCTGACTTCCTGGACCTCTCCAGCGACCGTCCACTCGCGGGGCGGAAGCTCGACCTCGGGTCCCTCCTCGAGGACGCCGCCCGCGCAGGCCGCGCTGCCACCGGCATCGCCATCGAGGTGAGCGCCGCGCCGGGGCTGCACGTCCAGGGCGACGGGGGCCGGCTCCGGCAAGTGCTTCTCAACCTCGTCTCGAACGCGGCCCGGGCCGGCGCGCACCGCGTGCGTCTCCTGGCCACGGCGGACAGCGCGCGCATCCGTGTGGACGTCGCCGACGACGGACCGGGCATTCCCGAGACCATCCGTCCCCGGCTGTTCGAGCCGTTCGCCACGACCCGCGAGGACGGCAACGGGCTGGGGCTGGCGGTGAGCCGCCGAATCGTGGAGCGCCATGAAGGCAGCCTCGCGCTCCTCGTCGCCGGTCCAGGGGCGACGTTTCGCATCGAGCTGCCGCGTGTGCAGAAGGGGGAGGAGCGCTGAATGGGAGACATCCTGGTGGTGGACGACGAGCCGAAGCTGGGGAAGCTCGTCGCAGAGATGCTCGAGCTGGACGGCCACTACGTCCAGCGCGTCGGCGGCGGCAGGGAGGCGCTCTCGGCGATGAGCAACTTCTCGATGGACGTGGTCGTGACCGACCTCCGGATGCCCGAGGTGGACGGGCTGGCGGTGCTCGGGGCCGCGGTGAAGCAGTCGGACCCGCCCGACGTGGTGCTGATGACGGGGCACGGGAACACCGAGACCGCGGTGGAGGCCATGAAGGGCGGCGCCGCCGATTACCTGTCCAAGCCGTTCTCGATGGACGAGCTCCGGGTCCGGGTGAAGCGGCTCTGCGAGCTGCGCGCCATCCGCCGCCGCTCATCCGCGCTGGTGGAGCGGCTGACGCCCACGCTGGTCGCGGAGAGCCCGGCGATGCGCGCCACACTGGACGCCGCGCTGAAGGTGGCCCGGACCTCCACCACCGTCTTGCTCCTCGGCGAGAGCGGGACCGGCAAGAGCCAGATCGCGCGGCGGATTCACTACGCGAGTGCGGTCTCGACCGGTCCCCTCGTCGAGCTGCACTGCGCAGCGCTGCCGGAGGCCTTGCTCGAGTCCGAGCTCTTCGGGCACGAGAAGGGCGCCTTCACCGGAGCGCAGCAGCGCCACGCCGGCCACATCGCCGCAGCCGAGGGCGGCACGCTCTTCCTCGACGAGATCGGCGAGCTCTCCGCGGCGACCCAGGTGAAGCTGCTGCGCTTCCTGCAGGACCGGGTCTACGTCGCGCTGGGCAGCACCGCCGAGCGGACCGCGAACGTCCGGGTCATCGCCGCGACGAACCGCGACCTCAAGGCGGCGGTCACCGGCGGGAGCTTCCGGGAGGACCTGTACTACCGGCTCAATGTCTTCAGCATCGTCGTCCCCCCGCTGCGCGAGCGCCTCGATGACGTCCTTCCGCTTGCGGTGCGGTTCCTCTCCACCCGGGGAATCCCCGAGGAACGTCTGTCGGCCGGCGCCAGATCGCGCCTCGAGCTCCACGCCTGGCCCGGGAACGTGCGCGAGCTGCAGAACGTGCTCGAGCGCGCCCTGATCCTCGCCGGCGACGCGCCGATCGGCCCCGAGCATCTGACGCTGAGCGTCGCTCCGCGAAGCCGGAACGTCGTCTCCGATCTGCTCGGCCCGGGCTTCGACCTGGACGACTTCGAGCGCGAGCTGCTGCACGCCGCCCTCGAGCGGGCTGGCGGAAACAAGAGCGCGGCCGCCCGGCTGCTCGGCATCACCCGGCGCCGGTTCTACTCCCGCCTGGAGAGCCTCGACGCCGCGAAGGACGGAGAGAGCGAGGGCTGATCAGCTCCGGAGCGCATCCCAGGCTCGACGGAGGGCTCAGCCGGCCCGGCCGAGCAGCTCGTCCTTCCAGCGCTCCAGGAGGTGCTCCGACCGCGGGCCGGAGGCGGTGACCACCAGCTCGCGCCGGTCCTCGGCGGGCTCCTCGAGGACGATGCGAAGAGCGTCGGGTGGGGCGGCTCCCGGCACCCGATCCACCCACTCGACGAGCGTGGCGCCGGGGCCGTCGCGCAGCTCATGGAAGCCGGTGCCGTCCAGGTCGGCCGGGCCAGTCAGCCGGTACAGGTCGGCGTGGGTCAACGGGATGCGCCCATGGTGCTGGTGCACGATGGCGAAGGTGGGGCTGGTGACGTCCTCGTCCCGGATGCCCACGCCCTTCGCGATGCCGCGCGCGAGCTCCGTCTTCCCGGCCCCCAGCTCGCCAACCAGACCGACGAAGTCGCCCTCCTGGAGGACACGCCCGAGCGCCTCGCCCAGGCCGCGTGTTTCCGCCGGCGACGCCGAGGAGAAGCTCACCGCCCCCATGCCGTCCACACCTCCCCCAGCGCAGCCGTGAGATCCGACGCGATGACGCCGAGCCGACCCCAGCGCCGGGAGGCCGCATCGCCCGCGAGCCCGTGCGCGAGGACGCCGACGCTGGCCGCATCCAGGGGGGCGAGTCCCTGCGCCAGGAAGGCGCCGATCATCCCGGAGAGGACGTCGCCCGTTCCACCCGTCGCCATGCCCGGGTTTCCCGTCGGGTTCACCCGGAGCTGTCCACCGGGGTCGGCGACGAGGGTGCGCGCGCCCTTGAGCACCACCACCACGCGGTGGGTGCGTGCGAAGTTGCGCGCCCGTCCGATGCGGTCGCCCTGGACTTCGCTCACGGACGTCCGGGTGAGGCGCGCCATCTCGCCCGGATGGGGGGTGAGAACGACCGGCGCGCGGCTGCGCTGGAGCAGCTCGGGATGTCCGGCCAGTGCGTTGAGCCCATCGGCGTCGACGAGCACCGGGACGTCGAGACGGGCCAGCAGCTCTCCGAGGAGAGCGTGCGTCTCGGAGCCGCGAGGTATCCCCGGACCGATCAGGAGCGCATCCTTTCCCTCGGCTGCGGCGAGCAGGACATCCAGGTGCGTCGGCCCGAGCACCGCGGCTGCCGGCAGCCCGATGCCCATCAACTCGGGCGCGTGGCCCTGCACGTCGGAGAGAGCGTCGACCGGTGTGGCGACCGTGCAGAGCCCCACCCCGCTCCTCAGCGCGGCGAGGCCGGCGAGCGCGGCCGCGCCGCTCTTCCCTCGGCTCCCCGCGACGACCAGGAGATGGCCGTAGGTGCCCTTGTTGGAGTCCGAGCGCCGGGGTGGGAGCCAGCGCGGGCCATCCGACGGCTCGAGCAGCCAGGTGGACGGCGTGACCTCGGCCAAGCCGATGTCCACGACATCGATGCACCCTGCGAGCGTGGCGCCGGGCTCGAGCGCCAGTCCGAGCTTCTGCGTGCCGAAGGTCACGGTCAGATCGGCCGCCACGCACGGCTCGAACGCCCGCCCGGTGTCGCTCGCGAGGCCCGATGGCAGGTCGACCGCGAGGACCCGCACGCCCTCGGCGCGCCAGCGCAGAATGTGGCGGATCGCGTCGGCGGCCTCCCCCTCGGGCGCCCGGGCAAGACCGGTACCGAAGAGCGCGTCGACGACCACGTCTCCTGGACGGAGGGGGAGCGCAGCCGCGGAGGAGTGGACGGGCACTCCGCCCTGCGCGGCCGCGGCGTGGTTCCGGGCGGCGTCGCCCCCGAGCCGTGCAGCGTCGCCAACGCGCCAGACGTCCACCTGGCGGCCGGCGGCGTGGAGCTTCCGCGCGGCGACATAGCCATCCCCGCCGTTGTTGCCGGGCCCGGCGACGACCAGGAACCGCGCCGCGGGGCCGCCGAGCTTCGCAGCCGCCTCCGCAACCGCGGTCCCCGCGTTCTCCATCAGGATGGAGGGGGGGAGCCCGCGCCGTTCCGCCTCGGCCTCGGCGGCGCGGGTCTCGGCGGCTGTGAGGAGGGGCAGCATCGCGTCAGTGCCGGGAGCGTGCAGCCGAAGAGGGCACCTCGCAAGTCGCGGGCTGCATTGGGTGCCCGGTAGCCGGCGCCCGCCAACGGTCTCACTCTTCGCGAGCGCGCTCGCTCCGACGACTTCCCTCCGCGACAAGCGCTTGAAACCGAGCATCGGCCCGGAGCGAAGCGAAGTCCGGTTCGGTTCCGAGTCCCACCGCCCTGCCCTTGTCGAGGCCATGATCCATCGCCTCGCGCAGCCAGGAGAGCGCCTCCTGGGGCCGTCCTCGCCGTGCGGCATACCGGGCCAGGCTGTAGCGCGACAGGGAGGTGTACGCGTTGTCGACGCCGATGACCCGACGTCGGATCTCGAGCGCCTGGCCCTGGAGGATCTCCGCCTCGTCCAGGCGACCCTCCCCGGCGAGGATGTCCGCGAGGGACGCCATCGCGTTCAGGGTATTGGGGTGCTCGGGTCCCATGACCCGCCGCTTTCGCTCCAGCGCTTCGCGCTGAATCGCCTCCGCCTCTTGCAGCCGCTTCTCCGCCCGCAAGGTGTTGGCGAGGTTGGTGAGCGCGATCAGCGTCCCGGGAGCGTCCGCGCCGAGGACCCGCCTGGAGATCTCGAGCGCACGCCGCTGGAGGCCCTCTGCTTCCTCGAGCTTTTCGCTCTCCTGGAGCCGAGCGGCGAGGTTGTGCATGACGTTGAGCGTCGCCGGGCTCTCCGGCCCGGCGGTCTTCTCCTGGAGTCTCAGGAGTTCCCGAAGGAGGCCCTCGGCCTCCGGACTCTCCTGCTCCTTCAGAACGATTCCGAGCCGGTTCATCGTCAAGAGCGTCTTGGGGTGCTCCCGTCCGAGCACTCGCTGCCGCACCTCGAGCACGCGCCTCAGGATCTCCTCCGCCTCTTCGTAGCGGCCGCGCTGCCAGAGCAACACCCCGAGCTCCCCACCCACCTCCAGCGTGTCTGGATGTTCGGGCCCCTGCAGCTTCGTCCGGAGCGCGAGCGCGCGCTCCAGCAGTGGCTCAGCCTTCGCATTCAAGCCGAGCTTTCGGTAGACCGCTCCCATCGTCTCCATCATCCGCGCCTGCAGCTCCGGTTCCGCCGCGAGTCTCCGGTCCACGTCGGCCGAGGCCCGGTCGAGGATCTCGCGGGCAGTGACGCTGTTTCCGCGCGCCTCTCCCGGGTCGGAGACGTTGAACATCTGGACCAGGAAGTCCGAGACGTTGCGAGCGGCCGCTGCCTCGCGGTTCGCCCGGTCACGTTCCAGCGCCGTCCGCCGCGCCTGGAGCCCCATCACGACGGCGAAGGAGAGGAGCAGGACGCCGACGCCCGATGCCACGCCCACACCCAGCCGGTGGCGCTGGAGATAGCGCCTGGCCCGGTACGCCCGGCTGGGCGCACGGGCCAGCACCGGCTCGCGGCGGAGATACCTCCGGAGGTCTGCGGCCAGCTCCGAGGGTGTTCCGTACCGGCGCGAGCGGTCCTTCTCCAGCGCCTTCATGGTGATCGCGTCGAGGTCACCCTCGACCTGGCGACGGAGCGTGACTGCGTCGGTGCTCCGCTTCTGGGCAACATCCGTCGCCAGCCCGCCGAGCGTCACCAGCCGGCTGCTCGGGTTCGGCGGATCGACCTCGCGGAGCTTTCGCCGGAGCTCGTCGGCGGTCGAGGCGCGCAGCTCCTGCGAGGGGAACGGCAGCTCTCCGCTGAGGAGCTGGTAGAGCACCACCCCGAGCGAGTACACGTCCGTGCGCGTGTCCACGTCGTGCCCGCTGGCATCGGCCTGCTCCGGGCTCATGTACTCGGGCGTGCCGATGACCGCCCCCAGCTCGGTGAAGAGCGTCTTCTCGGTCAGCCGGTACCCGGTGGCCTTGGCGATCCCGAAGTCGATGATCTTCGGCTGCGCCCGCCCGTCGACCATCGAGACCAGGATGTTCGACGGCTTGAGGTCGCGGTGGATGACCGCCTTCTGGTGCGCGTGCTGGATGCCGTCGCAGACCTCCGCGACCAGCGCGACCCGCTCGGTGGTCGAGAGGTGATGCTCGTCGCAGTGCTCGGTGATGGGGAGCCCCCGCACGTACTCCATGACGAAGAACGGGCGACCCTCGCGCGTGGTTCCCCCATCGAAGACGGTGGCGATCGCCGGGTGATCCATCAGGGCCAGCGCCTGGCGCTCGGACTCGAACCGCGCCACGACCTCCTTGCTGTCCATCCCTGCCTTGATGACCTTCAGGGCCACCCGGCGCCGGATGGGCCGGAGCTGCTCGGCGAGCCACACCTCCCCCATCCCGCCCTCGCCCAGGCGGTACTCGAGTTGGAAGCCCTCGAACATCGCCCTGGCCGCGCTGCCGATCGGGTCGCCGCCAGGAAGCGTGTCGTGGTGTGCGAGCGTGTCGTTGCTCATCGGGACCTGCGGAGACCAGAGCCGAGGCGGACCGCGTGAGTCAACGCGACCCGAGGGATCCCGTGCTCGAATCGAGAGCGACGCGGGAAACGCCGGTGCCACACGCCATCCGGTGCCGTCTTGGGGAGGTGTCACGAATCCAGTAGCTTCTGTGGCGTGGCGGACAAGGGCGAGGACGGCGAAGCGCTCGACACGCTGAAGACAGCGCGTGGGGGCGCGGTGGAGCCCCCGAGGCTGCCACCGATGCTCGTCCGCCTCGTCTCCGCAGAGGATCTGCGTCCCCCCGCCGAGCGTCACTGGCTCGACGGTCTCGAGGAGGTGCGCATCCTCCGCGGGCGGACGGCCGGGGCTCGCCGGGAAGGCAAGGCCCTGACGGTCACGCTCGACGATGCCTATGCCTCCACCCGTCACGCGCGGCTGCGGCGCGTCGACGGGGGATTCCTGGTCACCGACGAGGGCTCCACCAACGGGACGCTCGTCGACGGACGACCTCTGGGTGAGGGCGAACAGCGCCTGGTCCGCAACGGGCTCCTCGAGATGGGGCATACCTTCTTCCTCCTCCGCTCCGACGTGCACGGAACGCTCGAGGCGCCGACGGCCGAGGATGGCGGCAATCCGCTGACCCTGAACCCCGAGTTCTCGCTCGGGCTCGCCGCCGCCGGCCGGCTGGTGCGCAGGGCGCATGACCTGCTCGTGACTGGACCCTCGGGAGCCGGGAAGGAAATCGTGGCGCGCTGGCTCCATGGCCTCTCCGGGCGGCGAGGCCCTCTGGTGGCGGTGAACTGCGCCGCAGTTCCGGAACACCTCCTCGAGGACGAGCTCTTCGGCCACGTGAAGGGCGCCTTCTCAGGCGCGCTGACCGACCGGCCGGGACTCCTCCGGGCCGCCCACCTCGGCACGCTCCTTCTGGACGAGATCGGCGACATGCCCGCGCCCCTCCAGGCGAAGCTCCTCCGGGTCATCGAGGATCGCCGTGTACGCCCAGTAGGGAGCGAGCAGGAGGTCCAGGTGGATCTGCTCGTCATCGCCGCCACCCACCGCGACCTCCGCGGGCTGGTCGCCGAGGGAAGGTTCCGGGAGGACCTGCTCGCCCGGCTCGGGCTCCTCCCGCTCGCCGTCCCCGCGCTGCGCGACCGGAGGGAGGACCTCGGCCTCCTCATCCGCCACGTGCTCCAGGACGTGCCCGGGGGACTGGAGCGCGTCCGCTTCGAGCTGGATGCCCTGCGGCTGCTCCTGATGCACGACTGGCCCCTGAACGTCCGGGAGCTCCGCAGTGCCCTGCTTGCATCGGTGGACCTCGCCCGCTCCGATGACTCGGAGCCCATCGTCATTGGCCCGCGGCATCTCCCGCTGGCCGTCCGCTCCCGCCCCGCGCCCGGTCCCGCGCACGTGCTGAGCCCCGAGGACGCGGTGCTGCGGGAACGGCTCCTCGCGCTCCTGGCCGAACACCGCGGCAACGTGGCCGCCGTCGCCCGCGCAATGGCCAAGCCTCGAACCAAGGTTCAGCGGCTGATGGCACGCCTCGGCCTCCAGCGCACCGGCGGCTGAGCCGGTCGTCGTGCCCGGTGCTCGCCCCGGGCGCCCGCGGGCGCCCACCTCCCGTCTCCCCTGCCCTCCCCGGTTTTCCTCGTGCCGCCGGGCGACCGGGCCGAGGCACGGCGGTTGCTCAGGGACCCGTCTGGCCGCCAAACGGCCTCGGGAGGAATCACCCAATGCAGCACTCTCTGTACCCAGTCCGCGCGCACGGCGGGCCAGCGCCGCGTTCCTTGTCAGCCTTCGGTCCTGTCCTCGCTGCACTGTGCCTGTTCTCGCCATCGGCGCGCGCCGGAGACGGCGACGACTTCCCGCCCGAGCTCGGCAGAAGGGTGAGTGGAGTCAGAGATCCGGGTCCGCGGGGTGGCTCTCCTGGCGCCGGAGGTCCGCTTCAGGGCCTGACCGCGAGCGAGCTGAAGCTGTTCAACGAGGGGTTCTTCCGGGCGACGGAGCTCGAGGCCACCTGCGATGCGTGCAGCGACCTCCCACCCGGAACTCCCATTCCCCCCGGGTCGCCGCCGGACACCACCAACTCGGCGGGCCTCGGCGGACGCTTCAACTCAGACCAGTGCCTGGCCTGTCACTCCCACCCGGCGGCCGGTGGAACATCGCCCGCCATCAATCCGTCCTTCGCCATCGCCCGGCACAAGGGAGCCACCAACCGGGTGCCGTTCTTCGAGACGATGAACGGCCCCACGCGGGAGGTCCGGTTCCAGTTCAACGACGACGGCACGCGGGACGGCTCCGTCCACCAGAAGTTCACCGTGACCGGCCGCACCGACGCTCCGGACTGTCGTCTGTCTCAGCCCGACTTCGAGCAGGCGGCGCGTAGGAACGGCCTCTCCTTCCGCATCCCCACTCCGCTCTTCGGACTCGGGCTCATCGACTCGATCCCCGACATGGAGATCCGGGCGCACATGGCGGCCAACCCGGAGCGGAAGGCGCGGCTCGGCATCCACGGCACACCGAACCTCGTGGGCAACAACAGCACCATCGGCCGCTTCGGCTGGAAGGCGCAGAACGCCTCGATCGTGATGTTCGCTGGCGAGGCCTACAACGTGGAGATGGGAGTGACCAACGAGCTCTTTCCCATCTCCAAGACCGAGGACGACACGTGCAACCTGGGCGCCGAGCCCAACGACGTGACCCGTGTCGACGAGGCGAAGTTCAACGACACCCTCGAGGTGATGGCGGACTGGATGATGTTCTCGCTCTTCACCCGCTACCTCGATGCTCCCCAGCCCGCGGCGATGAGCGCGAGCGCCGCACGCGGGAGCCAGCTCTTCGAGCACGTTGGGTGCAGCGAGTGCCACGTGCCGAGCATGAAGACGCGGCCCGCACCGCGAGGGCCCCAGTGCGCGGCCCTGGCCGGGAAGACGGTGAACCTCTTCTCCGACCTGGTCGTCCACCACATGGGGGCGACCCTGGCGGACAACGTCATTCAGGGAGGCGCCGGTCCGGACCAGTTCCGCACCGCGCCGCTCTGGGGCGTGGGGCAGCGGCTCTTCTTCCTCCACGACGGGAGGGCGCGTGACCTCCAGACCGCCATCCTGGCCCACTACTCGCGGCCGACGCCGGCCCGCGGTCGTGAACCGGAGTACCCGGCGAGCGAGGCCAACCAGGTGGTCGTCGACTACGTCCGGCTCACCGCGAGCCAGCAGCAGGACGTGCTCGAGTTCCTCCGCTCGCTCTGAGGCTCACCGCCAGCGTCAGGCGGAGTCGAGCACCACGGTGGCGGCCGCGACGCCGCCATCGTGGGTGAGCGCCAGGAGCACCCGGGCATTCCGCGCGGAGACCTCCCGGGCCGCCACGCCGGTGAGCAGGAAGTTCGGCGCCCCGCTGGCGGCCTTCACCACCTCCATGTCGCGCCAGCGGATCCCCGCCGGGGCACCCAGCGCCTTCACCAGCGCCTCCTTGGCAGCGAAGCGTGCAGCGTACGCCGTGGCCGCCTCGCTCCGGCCCTCGCAGGTGGCCACCTCGCCAGGCGTGTACACCCGCTCGCGGAAGCGGACGCCGTTCGGGCCCGCCAGCACCCGGGCGATGCGCTCGACCGAGCAGACGTCCATCCCGAGGCCGACCACTGCCATCTCAGGCGTCCCGCATCAGCGCCAGCATGTCCCGGACGGCCCGGTCCATCCCCACCATCACCGAGCGGGCGATGATGGCGTGCCCGATGTTCAGCTCGTCGATCTCGGCGATCCGGGCGATGGCCTGGACGTTCTCGTAGTTGAGCCCGTGCCCCGCGGCGACGCCGAGCCCGAGCTTTCCGCCGGCGCGCGCCGCGTCGATCACCCGGTTCAGCTCGCGCGCCCGCTCCTTCGTGTTCCGCGCCTCGCAGTACCGGCCGGTGTGCAGCTCGATGCGGTCCGCCCCGAGCTTGTGCGAGGCACGCACCGCGTCCAGGTCCGGGTCGATGAACAGGGAGACCACGATGTCCCCGTCCTTCAGGTGCCGGACCGACTGCGCGAGCGACTCGCGCTGCCCGGTGACGTCGAGACCGCCCTCGGTGGTCAGCTCCTCGCGACGTTCGGGGACGAGGGTCACCAGATCCGGCTTCACCTCGTAGGCGATCTTTACCATCTCCTGCGTCGCCGCCATCTCGAGGTTGAGCAGCGTCTGGCAGGTTTCGCGCATCAGCTTGAGGTCGCGGTCCTGGATGTGCCGCCGATCCTCACGCAGATGGATGGTGATCTGCCCCGCCCCGGCGGCCTCGGCAAGTGCCGCCGCGGTCACCGGGTCCGGATAGGTGGCCTTCCGCGCCTGGCGCAGGGTGGCCACGTGGTCGACGTTGACGCCGAGTCGCTGTCCCATGTGACGGCGTTGTATCGCAACTTCAGCCGAGCGCCGCCTTCAGGGCGGCCGCGATCGACTGTGCATGCTCCTCGTTGCGCTGCCTGTCCGGGCCCTCGATGAGGATCCGCACCTTGGGCTCGGTCCCGCTGTAGCGGACGAAGACCCGCCCGTCCTTCCCCAGCTTGGTCCGTACCGCGTCGATGGCCGCGTCCACGCCCGGCATCGACTCGAGGTCGCGCCGCTCCTTCACCACCAGGGAGAGGAGCGTCTGGGGCACCGGCTCGAAGATGCTGGCCAGCTCGGACAGCGGCTTCTGCTGGCGGCACATGACGGCGAGGAGCTGGAGCGCGGCGAGCGTGCCATCCCCGGTGGTCGCGTGATCCAGGAAGATCAGGTGGCCGGACTGCTCGCCACCGAGGCTGTGCCCCGAGCGCCGCATCTCCTCCACCACGTAACGGTCGCCGACCTTCGTCCGGACCACCTGGACGCCCCAGCGTCCCACCGCCCGCTCCAGGCCGACGTTGGACATCACCGTGGTGACCAGGGTGCGCGTCCGCAGGCGGTCCTGGGCGATCAGCTCGCCAGTACACACCGCCATGATCGCATCGCCGTCGACGATGCGGCCCTTCTCGTCGGCCACGATGAGCCGATCGGCGTCCCCGTCCAGCGCCAGGCCCAGGTGCGCGCCCTGCTCGACCACCGCCCTCGCCATGTCCTCGGGGTGCACCGCGCCCACGCCGTCGTTGATGTTCAGGCCGTTCGGCTCGCAGGCGAGGCAGATCACCGTTGCCCCGAGCTCCTTCAGCACCGCAGGGGCCGTCCGGTACGCGGCGCCATGCGCGCAGTCGACCACGACCTTCATCCCCTCCAGCGTCAGCTCGCGCGGGAAGGTGTTCTTCAGGAAGACGATGTACCGGCCTCGGGCGTCATCGAGCCGGACCGCGCGGCCGATCTTGTCCGCGGTGGGCCGGATCTCGTCGATCTGACCGCTGGTGATCAGCTCCTCGAGCTTCTCCTCGGTCTCGTCCGGCAGCTTGAAGCCGTCGCGCCAGAAGAACTTGATCCCGTTGTCCTGGTAAGGATTGTGCGAGGCGGAGATGACGGCCCCGGCATCGGCGCGCATCGAGGTGGTGATGTTGGCGATGCCAGGCGTGGGCAGCGGGCCCACCAGCTCGACATCCACGCCCATCGAGGTGATGCCCGCCGCGAGCGCCTGCTCCAGCATGTAGCCGGAGAGCCGGGTGTCCTTCCCGATGACCACGCGGTGCCGGTGCGTGCCGTTGCGGATCAGGAACGCCAGCGCCCGCCCGAGCTGCATGGCGACCTCGGCGGTCATCGGCCAGACGTTGGCCGTCCCCCGGACGCCATCCGTGCCGAACAGCCGCCCCTTCGTCTGGGCCTCTCGAAGCCTCATCAAGCTGGTTCCCATGCTAGGGACCGCGACGCGGCCCCGCAAGGCAACCGACGTGTCCCGCCTGTCGCTGCTATTCCTCGAGCGTCGAGAGGTCGCCAGCGTCCTTGCCGGACTCCTGGGCCCGGAGCAGCCGCCGGACGATTTTTCCGCTGCGGGTCTTCGGCAGCTTGTCCACCACCTTGATGCTGCTGGGCGTGGCGATGGGCCCGAGCTCGTGGCGCACATGCTTCACCAGCTCGGCCTCCAGCTCCGGAGTGGCCTTGCGCCCTGCACGGAGAATGCAGAACGCCTTGATACCCTCCCCCTTCACTGGGTCGGGGATCCCGATGACCGCGGCCTCGGCGACGGCGGGGTGACTCACCAGCGCGCTCTCCACGTCGGCGGTGCCGATGCGATGGCCCGCGACGTTGAGCACGTCGTCGCTCCGCCCGAGCACCGTGAAGTACCCGTCCTCGTCCCAGCTGGCCACGTCACCCGCCGCGTACACCTGACCAGGGATCTCGTCCCAGTATTGCCGGTAGCGCTCGTGGTTCCCCCAAATGGTGCGCATCAGGTGGGGGAACGGGCGCCGGAGCGCGAGCACCCCGCCCTGCCCCTTCGGGACCTCCTTGCCGTCGGTGTCCACCACCGCGGCGTCCACTCCGGCGAGCGGAAGACCGACCGCGCCGGGCCGCGCCGCGATGCAGAGTGGCGTGCCGAGCGCCGGGCCGCCGAGCTCGGTCTGCCACCAGTTGTCGGCGATGAAGCCAGTCTTGCCATGGTTGACCAGGTGCTCGAACGCCCAGCGGCAAGCCTCGGGGTTGAGCGGCTCGCCCGCGACCGCGATCAGCCGCAGCGAGGACAAATCGGACTTCGCCGGGATCTCCCCGCCGAACTTCATGAACATCCGGAGCGCGGTGGGCGCGGTGAAGATGACGTTCACCTTGTGCTTCTCCACCACCCTCCAGGCGATGCCCGGATCGGGGAAGTCGATCGCCCCCTCGCGGACCACCGTGGTGATGCCCTCCACCAGCGGCGCGTAGACGATGTACGAGTGGCCCACCACCCAGCCGATGTCGCTGGTGCACCAGAAGACGTCGTCGTCCTTCAGGTCGTAGAAGGTCCGTAGGTGGTACGCGGTGCCGACCATGAAGCCGCCGTGCACGTGCACCACGCCCTTCGGCTTCCCGGTGGAGCCCGAGGTGTAGAGGATGAAGAGCGGGTGCTCGCTGTCCACCTGCACCGGCGCGACGTCCGGTTTGCTGCGCTGGACCAGCGCACGGAAGTCCACCTCGTTGGCCTTCAGCGGCCGGCCGCCCCCGCTCCGGCGCTGGAACCAGATCACGTGCTGCACCACGTCCAGTCCGGGCAACGCCTCGTCGACGATGGCCTGCAGCTCCACCACCTTGCCGCGGCGGAACCCGATGTCGCCGGCGATGATCAGCTTCGCCCCGGCATCGAGGATGCGATCCTTGAGCGCTCCAACTCCGAGGCCCGCGTAGACCACCGAGTGAATGGCGCCGAGCCGCGCGACGGCGAGCATCGACGCGATGCCTTCGAGCGTGAGGGGCATGTAGATGATGACCCGGTCGCCCACGCCGACGCCGAGCGAGCGCAGCCCGCTGGCCAGGCGCGAGACCAGGTCCCGTAGCTCACCATAGGTGATGCTCCGCTCGGTCCCGTCCTCATCGATGCAGACGAAGGCCCGGTGGTTGCGGCGCGGCCCGTCGGCGTGCCGGTCGAGCGCGTTCTCGGTGATGTTGGTCTTGGCGCCGATGAACCACTGGTGATCCGGCACGCGCCACTCGAGCACCCGGCTCCACGGCTGCGACCAGCGGAACCCCTTCGCCACCTCGCCCCAGAAGGCGTGGGGGTCGGCCAGGCTGCGCGCGTGCTCCGCGCGGACGTCCTGGAGATTTGCCGCGCGCCGCACCTTCTCCGGTGCCGGGATGCCCTCGCCCACTTCGAGGAGATGCTCGAGTGCCATGGCCCGCGTCCTCCTGCCGTCGTCTATTTTGAGCGCACGAGGACACGCGTGGGCGGCGAATTCAAGCGCCACCGGCCGGGCGCAAGTTCTGCGCGTCCCTCGGGCCGCGGCGCGCAGCGTCACGATCGCACGGGACCCCAAGCATCGCCGCCCTCCCGGGCTCGCGCGATGGCGTCGGCGACCGCCAGGGCCTGTCTGACCTCCGACACGTCATGGACCCGCACCACGTCGGCACCGCGCAGGACGGCAACCGCTGCGACCGAGGCGTGACCCCCGGGCAAACGCTGCTCGGGAGGCAGTCCCCCGGCCAGCACCCCGAGAAAACGCTTCCTGCTCGTGCCCACGAGGACCGGGGCCCCGAGGACCCGGAGCTCGGCGAGGTGGCGGAGGAGAAAGAGATTGTGCCCCACGGTCTTTCCGAAGCCGATGCCGGGGTCCACCCAGATGCGGTCGCGCTGCACGCCCTGCGACACGGCGCGCTCGATGGCCCCGGCGAGCGAGGTGATGACCTCGGCGACCACGTCCTGGTAGCGCGGGTCGACCTGCATCGACTCCGGCGTGCCCTGGATGTGCATCAGGGCGAGCGCCGCTCCCGCCTCGGCCACCACGCCAGCGAGGCGTGGATCGTGTCCAAGCCCGCTCACGTCGTTGACCAGCACTGCTCCGGCACGGAGCGCCTGCGCGGCGACCTCCGCCTTCCGGGTGTCGATGGAGAGCGGGACATCCGTCGTGGCGCGCAGGGCCTCGATGACCGGGAGCACCCGCTCGAGCTCGACCGATATCGGCACCACGCCCGCGCCCGGCCGGGTGGATTCGCCGCCGACGTCGATGAGGTCCGCTCCGGCTTCGGCGAGTGCCTGGCCGTGGCGAACCGCGGCCTCGGGCTCGAGGTGTCGGCCTCCGTCGCTGAAGCTGTCGGGGGTCACGTTCACCACCCCCATCACGTGGGTCCGCTCGCCCCAGCGAAAGACGCGCCCTCCCAGCGTGGTCGGGTCAGGCGGCACGTCGGTGGCGATCGCCACGTCGAGCGCACGGGCGAGCTCGCCGAGGCTCCTCTCCTCCGCCAGCCGTGCCAGTGCGTCGATTCCGGCGCGGGTTCCGGAGACGGATGCGCCCCCTGGCCGATGCTCCGGGGCCGAGAGCAGGCAGGTCAGCCGCGGGTCGGAGACCTCGCGGAGGAACTGCGACTCTGCGGGCCCGAGCCCCGTCACCAGGAGCTGTGCCCGCCCCACGGTCTCGACCAGCAGCTGGCGCGCGGCCGGCGCGACACCAAGGCGCTCCCATGCGGGCTCGAGGTCGTCGACGCGATCGAGCGTGATGGGCCGGGCGAGAATCATCTGCGGTCGAGTGGTACCAGAGAACGGGGTCCACCGCCGCCCGGCAGGTGTTCCCGCCAAACGACACTGCCCTCACCGGCCGGAGCCAGCGAGGGCAGCGAGTGAGGTCCGCTCGGGTTCCGCTCAGGCCTTGTTCGGCTCGAGCGCGGGCAGCGGCTGGATGCCCTCGAGGATGCGGCGCTTCTCCTTTTCCTTGGTCCTCGGAGGCGCGTTCACCCGCGGCTTCGGCCGCTCCCGGGTGATGGTGCCGCCCTGGACCAGGATCTCCACGTCGTCCGCCTCGAGCGTCTCGTACTCCATCAGCGCGTCGGCGATGCGCTTGAGCGTCTCGAAGTTGTCCGTCAGGAGCTTCTTGGCCCGCTCGTAGCAGCCGACCACGATCTCCCGGACCTCGGCGTCGATCTGCCGCGCGGTGTCCTCGGAGTAGTCGGGGCGGCTCGAGAAGTCGCGACCCAGGAACACCTCGCCCGACTGGCTGCCGAAGGCGAGGGGCCCGAGCTTGCTGCTCATGCCCCAGCGGCAGACCATCGCCCGCGCCGTCTCCGTGGCGCGCTCGATGTCGTTGGCCGCGCCCGAGCTCATCTCGTTGAAGACCAGCTCCTCGGCGAGCCGGCCGCCCATGGCCATGCAGATCTGGTCCAGCGTGGACTGGCGGTAGAGGTTGAACTTGTCCTCGGTGGGCAAGGACCAGGTGACGCCCAGCGCCTGCCCCCGGGGAATGATGGTGACCTTGTGGACCGGGTCACACCCAGGGAGGAGCTTGGCCACCAGCGCGTGCCCGGCCTCGTGCACCGCGGTGTTCCGCTTCTCCTTTTCGGTCATGATCATGGACTTTCGCTCCGGGCCCATGAAGACCTTGTCCTTGGCGGACTCGAAGTCGGTGTTGTCCACCCGCTCCTTGTTCTGACGGGCGGCGAACAGCGCGGCCTCGTTGACCAGGTTCTCCAGATCAGCTCCGGTCATGCCCGGCGTGCCACGGGCGATGATCTCGAGGTCCACCTCGTTGGAGAGCGGGACTCGCTTGGTGTGCACCAGGAGCACGCCGATGCGGCCGTTGAGGTCCGGCCTGGGCACCACGATCCGCCGGTCGAACCGGCCCGGGCGCTGGAGCGCCGGGTCGAGCACGTCCGGTCGGTTGGTGGCGGCGATGAGGATGACGCCCTCGTTGCTCTCGAAGCCGTCCATCTCCACCAGCAGCTGGTTCAGCGTCTGCTCGCGCTCGTCGTGACCGCCGCCGAGCCCCGCACCACGGTGCCGGCCCACGGCGTCGATCTCGTCGATGAAGATGATGCAGGGGGCGTTCTTCTTGCCCTGCTCGAAGAGGTCACGGACCCGGCTCGCGCCGACGCCGACGAACATCTCCACGAAGTCCGACCCGCTGATGCTGAAGAACGGCACGCCGGCCTCGCCCGCCACTGCCTTGGCGAGCAGCGTCTTCCCGGTGCCGGGCGGCCCCATCATCAGCACGCCCTTGGGGATGCGACCGCCGAGCTTCGTGAACTTCTTGGGGTCCTTGAGGAAGGCGATGATCTCCTCGAGCTCTTCCTTGCACTCGTCGATGCCGGCGACGTCCGAGAAGGTCACCTTGTTGTGGCTCTCGGAGAGGAGCTTGGCCTTCGACTTCCCGAAGGTCATCGCCTTGCCGCCGGTGCCCTGCAGCTGGCGCATGAACAGGACGAAGAAGACGAAGAGGAAGACGACGGGCATCCACTGGCCGAGGATGGTCAGCCAGAGGTTGTTCTGCTCCTCCTTCTCGTACTTCACGTCCACGCCGGACTCGCGGAACTTCTGGAGCATCACCGCGTCGGCGGGTGGCCCGATGGTCCGGAACCGCTCCTTGCTGTCCTCGAAGGTGCCCGAGTACGAATTGCCGCGGACGTTGACCTGGCGGACCTTCTTCTCCTCGATCTTCGAGAGGAGTGCGGTGAACGTGGGCTCCTGCACCTCGTCCTGGTTTCGGTTGAAGATGTGGAAGAAGCACACGAACAGGGCAATCAAAATCACCCAGAGTCCGATGGTCTTGTAGCTGGAACGCACGTGTGGACTGCCCCTTTCGACGCCGGGCGCGGCCTCCGGGCCCCTGGTGGGGTCCGACATCCAGCATTCTGACGGCCCCATCGGGCCAGTCGCAAGCACTCGAACGAGCGCGCCCGACCGCCCGGCCTCGGCCAGGAGGTCCAGCGCCTATAACGAACGCTGCTTTCCGGTGCCCGACTCCTGGACGAATTCTCGAACCGGGGCCTCGGCGTGGAGGAACGGAGCCGCGCCGGGGTGCGGCCTGGGCCACAGACCTACCACCCACAGCACCCGTCCTCGAGCGTCCGCCACCAGGGGCCAGGCCGCCCGCAACTCCGCTGGAATGCCCGCGTCCACGAGCACGTCCTGGACGCGTCGCGTTTGCCCCTCGTCCCGCCCGACCCGGTCCCCCGGACGCCGCGCTCGAACGGTCAGCGGAAAGTTGGCGCCTCCCGCTGGAACCCCCGGCCCCTCGCCGATCCACACCCGGAAGCCGCCGAAGTCCACCGGCATCCCCAGGCGCAGCTCGGCGGGTGCCGGGACCTCGCGCTGCCCCGGCCGCGGCTGGACACGCACCCAGCCTCCCTCCGTCGCGAGGACGCGGCGCCCCGGCAGCCCGGTCCGGCCCCCATGGTCGATGGCGGCCGAGACGTCCCGGAGCAGCCGGTCGGAGACCGGGTGGCCCAGTTCCTCCAGCCAGGCACGCAGGAGCCGGGAGCGGAGGGGCCATGGGACGGCACGCACCCCCACCGCGTCGAGCCCCGCGCCATCCCGGACCCGGGCCAGCGCCTCCCCGGCGAGTCCGGCGAGCAGCTCCTCGTCCTCCGCTGCGGAACGGGCGAACCGCGCCAGACGCTCCACCACCCCGGTCCCCGCCGCCTGGCGCAGCACCGGCAGCACATGGTGGCGGATGCGCGTCCGGAACAGCCCCGGGTCCTCGTTGCTCGGGTCCCGCACCGGCTCGAGCCCCGCGGCGGCCACCAGGGCCTCCGTGTCTGCGCGGCGGACGGTCAGCAGGGGCCGGAGGAGCCTGGGTCCGCCAGCCCGGATGGCGGCCGCCCCACGGAGCGCCGCGCCGCGCGCCAGCCGCATCAGCAGGGTCTCTGCCTGGTCGTCAGCGGTGTGAGCGGTGGCGACCGCGGCGTAACCCTCCCGCTCCGCGATGCGATGAAGCGCTGCGTATCGCGCGGCCCGTGCCCGTGCCTCTGAACCCGGCCCCGGTGTCAGCCCCAGCGCCTCGGAGTGAAACGGCAGGCCGCGGACCCGGGCGAGCTCCCCCACCCCTTCCACCTCGCGTGCGGAGCCCGGCCGGAGCCCGTGGTCGAGCGAGGCCACGCCGGTGCGCTCCCTCGCCACCTCGGCCGCCGAGAGCAGGAGCGCGAGCGAATCGACCCCGCCGGACACGGCCACGAGAATTCTCCCGCCCTGTCGCCCGAACATGGCCGCGACCGCGTCCCGGATGACACTCTGTTTGTGTCCGTCGTCGTGCATGCGACAGCCATCCACATCGGGCAGATGACACGCACCGCTGCGCAGGTTGAGCCGCGGCGAGGCGGGCCTTAGAATGACAGTCAACTGGTGGCAGTGGCGACGGGGGTGAGGAATGGGCGTGCCACTGAGCGTGTTCTGACTTTCAAAATTCGATGAGTGTTGGGCCTAGGGGTCCCCCCCCTCCCCCTCTGGGCCCACGGGGGTCGCAGGGAGCAATCTCTGCCGCCCCTTCTTTCCCGGACGCCCCGGTTCCCCTGGTGGGAGCCGGGGCGTTCGCTTTGGCGAACCTGTCCAAATGATTGACCGATCCTCGGTGGTGGCGGAGACTCCCCCTCAGACGACGTCGGCGCCTCCTGTGAGCGCAGTCCGACGTTGACATTGGACCTGACCCGGGGAGCACCGACAGATGGCCGGAACCGACAAGCGCAAGCAGAGTTTGTACTTCCCGGAGGAGATGCTCCGGGAGATCCAGGAAGAGGCCACGCGGCAGGACCGCTCGCTCTCCTGGGTGGTGCAGCAGGCATGGCGGATCGCCCGTGAGCGGATCAAGGCCTTCCCTGCGGTGAACGACGTGACCGGCGAGCCCGCGCTGCCGGACACGCGCGAGGAAGCCTGATGGCGGGCACGGATCACCGAAAGCAATCACTCTACTTTCCCGAGGACATGCTGATGGAGATCCAGCACGAGGCGACGCGGCAGGACCGCTCGCTCTCCTGGATCGTCCAGCAGGCCTGGAAGGTCGCCCGTGGCGACATCCAGAAGATGCCCTCGGTCAACGACGTGCTCGCCGGACGGTGAGCTGACCCGCCGGGCGCTCCCCGGCGGGGTCTGCGGCCTTTCTGGGATCAGGCCGCCTCGGCCTCGAGCTTGAACCCACCCCGCTCGAGCATCTGCTTGAGCTCGCCCTTCTGGATGGCCTTGTTGTAGGCCTCCTGGGGGTCGACCAGCTTCTTCTTCACCAGATCGAACAGGGCGTCGTTCAGGGTCTGCATCCCGAAGCTCTTGCCGGTCTGCATGATCGAGGGAATCTGGAAGGTCTTTCCCTCACGGATGAGGTTGGCCACGCTGTTGGTGGCGATGAGGATCTCCATCGCCGCCACGCGCCCTCCCCCGATCTTCTTGCAGAGGGTCTGGGTGATGACGCCCTTGAGGCTCTCGCTCAGCATCATGCGGATCTGCTCCTGCCGGTCGGCGGGGAACTGGTCGATGATCCGGTCGACGGTGCTCGGGGCGGTGTTGGTGTGCAGCGTGCCGAAGACGAGATGTCCGGTCTCCGCCGTCTCGATGGCGATGGCGATGGTCTCGAGGTCGCGCATCTCGCCCACCAGGACGATGTCCGGGTCCTCGCGGAGGGCGGCGCGGAGGGCGTGCTTGAACGACCCGGTGTGCACGCCGATCTCCCGCTGGTTCACCAGGCAGCGGCGGTTCGGGTGCACGAACTCGATCGGGTCCTCGATGGTGATGATGTGGTCGTCCCGGTTGCTGTTGATGTAGTCGATCATCGAGGCAAGGGTGGTGCTCTTACCCGAGCCGGTGGGGCCGGTGACGACCACCAGGCCCTTGTTGAGGTGGCAGAGGTCCAGCACGTGCTGGGGGATCCCCATCTCCGCCGCGGTCCGGATGGTGGCGGGGATCTGCCGCATCACGCTGCCGATGCCCTTGCGGTCCTCGAAGAGGTTCACCCGGAAGCGCGCCCGGGCCGTCTCGTGGGCGAAGTCCGTGTCCTTGATGGACATCCACTGCTCGCGGTTCTTCTCCGGGGCGATGGAGAAGAGCATGTCCTTCAGCCGGCCCGGCGCGATGGGTGGGTAGCCCTCGATGGGGGTCATGTCCCCGTCCACGCGCAGGATGGGCGGGGTGTCGCTCGAGAGGTGGAGGTCCGAGGCCTTCCGGTCGAGCATCAGATCGAGCAGCTGGTCCATCGCCGCCCGAGGGTCTGACGCGGGGGCGGGGGCGGGCTGGGGTCTGGCCACGCGCACGGGCTCGACGGTGGCCGATGGAGCCGCTCCGGGCGGCCGGGCGATGGCGCCGGGCCGGGTCTTCCCCGGCTGACTCTCACCGGGAAGCTCCCGGAACTGGATGTCCTTGGCCACTCCCCGCCGGAAGCCGGGCTGCGAGCCGACCGGGATGCCGCCTTCCGGGGCGCCGCCCGCAGCGGGGGTGTAGATCCCCGCGTCGGCCGGGGTGGGGCCGGGAGCAGCGGCGTGGGCGGCCGCGGCGGCGCCGGGCCCGTGCATGTACTCGTGGAGCAGCTCTGCTGCGGAGGCGAGCTCGATGGCCTCGCCCTCCTCCTCCTCCTTTTTCCCGCCGGCTTTGACGGTGGCGCGGACCTGCCCGCCGTTGCGTTCGAAGACCACGGCCACCCGACCCGCCGGTGCGCCGTACTCGAACGTCGTCGTCCCGGGCGCTGGGAAGTTGCTGCGTATCTGGGTCGGGGCGAGCTCGGCAAAGACGCCGGCGATCTGCTGCGCGGTGAGCTGCTGCCGGAGCACAGGGACCGAGCCGGACGAGGTCCGCATCACCGCGGGCGCCCCCGTCTCGAAGACGAGCTCGACCCCCTGCTCACGGATGAGACGTTCGAAAATCGGATCGAGCCTGGCCACGAGGGCCAAGTCTACGTCAAACCGCCTCGCTGCTCCCCTTGCTGGCAGGCGGGGGTTCAAACCGGGCGATCAAGGGCACATGGTCCGACAGCCCGTGGAATGGGCCGCTGCCAAACGGCTCCGTCCCGGCGAGATCCACCCACCGGATGCCGTTGCCGCCGAAGAGGTGGTCGAGGTGCATCCGGAGTCTGAAGAAACCGGCCGTGGGAAAGCCGCTGTGGGACCGGTCGATCTGCTTGAGCGCCTCCTGGGCGCCGATCCATCCCACTTCTTCCGACAGGAATCGGTAAACGGGTGAAGCCGGGGAGGAGTTGAAATCCCCGCAAACGACGAAGGGGTGTCCATCGGCGTGGGTCTGTACGAAGCTCGACAGCTTCCTGGCCTCCATGAGCTGGTTCATGCCGAACCCCATCTTCTCCTTCTCGCTCCAGAACTCGCGGGTGAAGGGGGTGGGCAGGCTGAGGTGGGTGTTGAAGACGTGGAAGGCCCGGCCGGCGGGGGTGACCAGCTTCATGTGGGCGCAGATCCGGCTCTGCTTGGTGTCCTTCAGCCGCGCCACGTGGTGATGGGTGATGGCGTGCGGGCTGGTGACGTTGTGCCCGGAGACCTGGAGCCGGTTCCGGTTCACGATGACCGCCAGGCCCGTCGTGTAGAGGGTGGTCGCGCGGAACTGGTAGGTGTGCGCGCGGAAGTGGAAGGCGTCGTACGGGAACGCCATCCTCGAGGCAGCGAAGGCCCGGTCGAAGGCGGCCATGAAGGACTCGAGCTGGGTCTGGGTCCCCCGGAACGCGAGCGTGCTCCGCAGCGAGCGCGTCTCGACCTCCTGGAAGCAGATGACGTCCGCCAGCGGGGTCAGGCTCGCCAGCCGCTGGGCGATCCGGTCCAGTGACGTCCGGGTCGTGGCCAGCCCTCGGAGCGCGTGGCCGAAGTACCGGACGTTGTAGCTGACGATGCGGAGGGGCCGCTCGGCCATGGCGGGATGGACCCGAAACTACCTCGGCTTTCGCTAACGTGCCCCACATGGGAATGAAGGACGCCGTCGAGCGGGTCGCCGCGCTGAAGGCCCGGAAGGCCGAGATGGGTGGCACCCAGCGGGTCGAGCGCCAGCACGGCCGGGGAAAGCTGGATGCGCGGCAGCGGCTGGCGCTCCTGTTCGACCCCGGGTCGGTTCAGGAGCTGGGGATGCTCGCGGCGGCGGATGGCCGCTTGCCCGACGAGGAGGACCCTGCGAGGCCCACGGCGGCGGATGGCGTCATCACCGCATTCGGGTCGATCGAGGGTCGACCGGTGGCCGCGGCGGTCTACGACTTCACGGTGCTGGGGGGGAGCATCGGGGAGATTGGCGAGCGCAAGGTGACCCGGCTCCGGGACCTGGCGTTGAAGAACCGGACCCCCATCGTCTGGCTGGTGGACAGTGGGGGCGCGCGGCTCGAAGCAGGTGGCGACGTGGATCCACGGCGGCTCGCCGGCTTCGCGGACACCGGCTACCTGTTTCGCGAGCAGAGCATCATGAGCGGGGTGGTGCCGCAGGTGGCGGCGATGATGGGGCCCGGTGCCGCCGGGACCGCGTACATCCCGGGGCTGGCCGATTACGTGCCGATGGTGAAGGAGATCGGCAGCATCGCCGTGGGCGGACCGGCGCTGGTGAAGAGCACGGTCGGAGAGGACGTCACCGAGCAGCAGCTGGGCGGGAGCAAGCTGCACAACGAGGTCTCGGGCGTGGCGGACGGCGAGTTCCCGGACGATGCGGCCTGCATCGCCGCGGTTCGCGAGTACCTGTCGTTCTTTCCTTCGCACTGTAGCGAGACGCCGCCGCGGCGCATTGGTTCGGACCCGGCCGATCGCCGCGACGAGTCGCTCCTGACTGCGGTGCCGGACAACCCGCGCCAGGCGTTCGACATGCACAAGGTCATCCTGACGCTCTCGGACGACCGCAAGTTTTTCCCGCTCAAGCCCAGGTTCGCGCGGAACATCATCACCGGGCTCTGCCGCATCGACGGCTGGAGCGTGGGCGTGGTGGCGAGCAACTCGATGTTCCTGGGTGGCGTGCTGGACGTGGTAGCCTCGGACAAGGCGGCGCGGTTCATCGCGCTCTGTGACGCGTTCCGGATCCCCCTGCTCTTCCTCCAGGACGTCCCGGGATTCCTGGTGGGGACGAAGGCCGAGCAGAGCGGGCTCATCCGGCACGGGGCGCGGATGCTGCAGCTGGTCTCGAACGCCACGGTGCCGAAATTCACCGTGGTGATCCGCAAGGGCTTCGGCGCCGGGTACTACGTGATGAATGGACGGGCGTACGAACCGGATCTGCTCGTCGCGTGGCCCGACGCGGAGATCGGGATCATGGGGGCCGAGGGACTCGTGTCCATCGGGGCGAAGAAGCTGCTCGAGCAGGCCGACAGCCCCGAGGCGGCCAAGGCGATGAAGGAGGAGCTCTCGGCGGGGCTGCGTCCGCACGTGCGGATCGATCGCGCCGCGGCGCTGGCGATGGTGGATGACGTCATCGACCCGCGCGACACCCGGAAGGCGCTGGGCTTGGCACTCGCCAGGACCGCGAACAAGCACGTGGAGCGTCCGTGGCGCCGGCGCGAGGTGCCCCCCTTCTAGCCCTCGTCGGACAGCGCGGCCTCGACCTCCCCGAGGAAGAACTCCCCGAAGCTGTCCGCCAGCTTCACCGGATCCTCGAAATCCGCCGAGAGCTGCACCACCGGGGCCTCTCCGGTCCCGTCCACGTGCGCGGTGTCCAGACAGTCGTACGTGCCGTCCCCCAGCGCGCCGATGATGACGAAGCGCGGGTCCAGCCCGTTGCTCTGGCGTTCCTCGAGCGTCAGCCACACGGCGTCCGGCACGGCGGAGTCGATGAAGTCCTCGTCGACCAGGCCGTAGACCTCGAAACCGGCCACGTCGCCCGAGCCGAGCTCGAGCAGGAACTCGCGGTAGCTCGGCGGAAACCTGAGGCCGAGCGCCTCCTCGGCGCGAATGACCAGCGACTCGGGTTTTGGACCCTCGAAATCACCCAGGCCGGCGCTGGCGATCAGCTCTCGGGCTCTCCGGTAGCGCTCGAGGCTCATCCGCCGAGGATAGCCGCGGACGCGCTCGCTTGCGGGACGTTCGGTCCCCGGCCAGGCGCTTTCCGGGTGACTGCCGGGCCCCTCCGCTCTCTCGTCGCCTGGCGGGAGGTCCGACGCCGCGCAGGACTCGAAGCTCGAATCGACCCAGCAGAGGCACAGAACACCCTCGAGGCCGAGGTCGCGCTGAGGTCACCCGAGCCGGAGCAGCTCGCGGGCCTGCTGCGGCGTGGCGATCTCCCGGCCCCGCGCACGGGCCCGCTTCGCCGCCTCGACGACCAGCTCCCAGTTTCCCTTCGCCAGGACGCCCTTGCTCAGGAAGACGTTGTCCTCGAGCCCCACGCGGCCGTTGCCGCCCTTCGCCGCGGCCAGCTCCGCCATCGGAAGCTGGTGCCGCCCCACCCCCGCGACGGTCCAGGTGCTCCCGGCCGGCAGCGAGTCGATGAGGAAGTCCAGCGCAGGCTCGGAGGCGCCCAGCGCTCCGGGGACGCCGAGCACGAAATCGTAGTGCGCTGGGAGGTCGACCAGGCCCTGAATCGCGAGCCACTCGGCCTGCTCGACCATCCCGGCGTCGAAGCACTCGATCTCCGGCCGGATGCCGAGGGCCTGGATGCGCCGGGCGATCTCCTTCACCAGCGGACGCGGATTGTGGAACACGTCGTCGCCGAAGTTCACCGTCCCGGTGGTCAGGGTCGCCATATCCGGCCGGTCGGCACCGGTGAGGGTGAGTGGCCCACACCGCTCGTCGACGCTCATCCCCACCGCACCCCCCGTGGACGTCTGGATGAGCACGTCGCAGCGGGCCCGGATGGCCCGGATGGCGGCCCGGAACAGCTCGGCGTCCTGCGAGGCGGTTCCGTCCTCCCGGCGCACGTGGAGGTGCACCATCGCCACCCCCGCCTCGCGGCAGCGCGCCGCGTCCTCGGCGATCTCCTGCGCGGTGATGGGCAGGTACGGGGTCTGCTCCCGGCTGGTCTCCGCACCGACCATCGCGGCGGTGATGACGTACGGCGGCGCGGCGCTCACCGCTTCACCCGCTGCTTGTCGAGCGGGACCACGCAGGTCCCGGTCGCGCGGCAGACGACCAGCGGCTCCCCGAGAACCTCGCCGGCGGACTCCGACGTCGCCGGCAGCGGGCGGATGACCTTCCGCGCCTCGAACCGCATCTTCCGGCTGGTCCGGCCCACCTCGACGATCTCCCCCTCCGCCTCGATGAAGTCTCCGGCGTGCACCGGGGCGAGGAACTCGATCGAGTCGTAGGCGCGGAACAGTCCCTCGTCTCCGTCGTGGAGGATGCAGAGCTCTGTCGCGACGTCGCCGAAGAGCCCCAGCATCCGGGCGCCGTCCACCAGGTTCCCGCCGTAGTGGGCGTCGTGACTGGACATCCGCAGGCGGAGCACGGAGCGGACGCTCATGTCGGCTCTCCCTCGAAGTGCATGCCTTCGGGCTCCTTCCCCATCTTCTTCAGGAGCGCGTGCACGATGTAGTTCGCCACGTCGGACGGCTTGGTCCCCGGACCGAACCCGGCGTCGAACCCGAGCTCCATCGCCAGCTTGTGGTCCACCCGTGGGCCACCGAGGAGGAGAATGGTCTTCCCCTTCATCCCGTGCGCCTTCGCCACGTCGATGAACTGCCGGCTGTTGTCCTTGTGCACGTCCCGCTGGGTGACCACCTGGGAGACCAGGATGGCGTCCGCCTTCTTCTTCTCGGCGCGGCGAATGAGCTCCTCGTTGGGGACCTGGCTGCCGAGGTTGTACGCCTCGAACCACGGGTACCGCTCGAGCCCGTAGTCCCCCGCGTAGCCCTTCATGTTCAGGATGGCGTCGATGCCCACCGTGTGCGTGTCGGTCCCGGTGCAGGCGCCGAGCACCACCACTCGCCGGGCGATGCGATCCTCGATGAGCTTGTTCAGGTCGTCGAACCCGAGCTTCCTGAAGACGATCTCCGGAACGTCGATGTCCGCGTAGTCGAGCGAGACGTCCGCCCGTGCGTACACCACGAAGAAGGTGTAGCTGTCCGCCGCCGGCTCGGCCGCGGCGACCTTCACGTCGAGCAGACCGAGCTGGGTACAGAACAGGCGCGCCGCCTCCTTCGCCTTGTCCGAGAGCGGAACGGGCAAGGTGAAGGACAGCTGGATGACGCCGTCGTCCCGGCGGTCCCCGTACGCCCGGATCAGGTGCGGCTCGCCGGCCATCAGCGCCCCTCCAGGACGTCGAGGAACGGGTTGAAGTAGTCAGGCGCCTTCTCCAGCACACCCTCGAGCCCCTTGCCTCCAGTCTCCGTCCGCTTCACGTCGCCGAAGCGGCCGTGACCGATGGCGGTGACCAGCCCGTCCTGCCGGCACTCGTCGAGCAGCTCCATGGCCTTGGCGAAGACGAAGCGGGCACGGTTGGCGATCTTCCCGTCCTCGCGGACCACGAACTCCTCGTCGATGCCCCGGGCTGCACGGTGGATGTACCCCGCCGACTTCAGGGCCACGTACCGATCGGCGAGCAGCGGGGTGTGCATCGCCTCGGTCATCATCCCCAGGAGCTGGATGCCCTGCCGCGTCCACACGGCGACCAGATCGGCCATCACGTCGTAGGCGTGGCTGAAGAAGATGTCCGTCTCCTTGTGCTTCGTCGGCGGCATGTACTTCAGCGGCGCGTCGGGGAAGCAACGGCGAACGAGCATCGCCTGGCTCAGCTCGAGCAGCAGCGTCTCCGGACGGTGGGGGTCGATCTCGTAGCTGTGCCCGAGCCCCAGCTGCCAGTCTTGCAGTCCTGCGCGCCTGGCGAAGGCCTCGTTGATGAACTGGCTGGCGATGACGGTGTGCGCGGAGTCGTAGGCGTCCGCGGTGGTGATGTAGTTGTCCTCGCCGGTGTTGATGATGATCCCGGCCAGCGCGCAGATCCGGCGGCTGAAGTACTGGTCGATGAAGGTCCGACGCATGTTGATGTCGCGGAACAGGATTCCGTACATCGCGTCGTTCAGGAGCATGTCCAGCCGCTCCCACGCCGCGGCGAAGGCGATCTCCGCCATGCACAGCCCCGAGGAGTAGTTGGTGAGCTGGATGTAGCGCTTGAGGCGGCGAGATTCGGCGTCGAGCGCCTCCCGCATGATGCGGAAATTTTCCTGGGTGGCGTACGTCCCGCCGTACCCCTCCGTCGTCGCTCCGTGCGGCACGTAGTCCAAGAGCGACTGCGCAGTGCTCCGGATGACCGCGATGATGTCCGCGCCGGCCTGGGCCGCAGCCCGGGCCTGGTCCACGTCGTCGTAGATGTTCCCGGTCGCGACGATGACGTAGCGGTGTGGCGCCGGGGACATCGGGAACTCGCGGCGGAGCGCGTCGCGCTCGTCGATGCGGCGGCGGAGCTCGTCGACGGCGGCCTCTGCCTCGCGGCGGACCTCCGCGCGAAGATTGCCCTCCATCTCGGCCGAGAGCGGGGCCAGCTTGCCGGGGGCCAGCGCGGCGATGCGCTCGACGGCGTCCAGAGGGCTCGCTGATCCGAGCTGGAGCGCACGCCCGTACCAGTAGGCCGCCCCTCGATTGAGGACCCCGGCCGCCTTGAGCCGGTCGGTCATCAGATTCGTCAGCGGGATGCCACCAGGGCCGGCATCGGCCATCCCGAACAGGCGCAGCACGGTGCGCTCCACCGAGATGGTGGTGTGCCGGCGAATCAGGTCGAACACCGGCTCGATGACCTGGGACGCGATGCCGCGGGCCTGGGCGACCTGCGCGTCGTCGACGAAGGGTCCTGGCATGACCCACCACCCGTAGCCCACCCTGTGGACCGGGGGCAACCCGAGTGCAACGCGCTGCTGCCGCCGCGGAGGGGCAGGCTCGACACCGCGTGTCGGCAGAGTGCACCTGTGGCCAACGAAGCGCCCCGGACGTGTGACTTGTTAGGTCCTGCGCCCGCGCGAGACTGTGGCGACATGGACCTCGAGGAGTGCCTCCGTGAGCACGGACCTGCGCTGTGGCGGGTCGTGTCCAGCTACGCGGCGCGCGGTCCCGAGCACGACGACATCGCGCAGGAGGTGCTCCTCGCGGTGTGGCAGGCGCTCCCGCGCTTCCGGGGCGAGAGCTCGCTGAAGACCTTCGTCCTGCGCATCGCTCACAACCGCTGCCTTTCGCTCGCGTGGCAACGTGCCCGGCGGCCCAGCGCGTCCATCGCCGAGCTCGCCCATCTCCCCGACCCCAGACCGGCTGTCGACGAGCAGGTCGCGGCGCGCCAGCGCACGAAACGCCTGTTCGAGCACCTGCGCACGCTCCCGCTGGGGCAGCGTCAGGTGCTGGGCCTCGCGCTCGAGGGCCTCTCGCACGCCGAGATCGCCGAGGCGGTCGGCATCACCGTCGAGAACGTCGCGGTCCGCCTCGGACGGGCCCGCGACGCACTCCGTCGTTCGCTGGAGAAGGAGGCCGCATGACTGCGTGGGAGTCCTGGCAATCCGCGTGGGTTGGCGCGTCCGGGCCATTGCCCGACATCGGCACCCGGGCGCACATCGAGGCACGGCGGCATCGGCGGGCGCGCGTGACCGTCTGGGTGCTACTCGCGGGAGCCTGCCTCGCCGCCGTGCCGGCCTTCGGCGCCCCGGAAGAGGTCGTTCACCTCATCGGGTGGGGCATCTTCGGCTTCTGCGCGGCGATGGGAATCGGATTCGTGCTCACCCATCGGGATGTGCGGCTCGCGGGCGCCGATGGACCGCGCCAGGCGCTCGACTTCCTCGAGCAACGGCTGGTGGCCGAGCGCCGCGTTGCGCACCTCACCCGCTGGGTCTTCCTCACGGCCTGCGTCCTGGGCGCGATCGCCACCCATGTCCTCTACGAGGAGCACGGGTCCGGGCTCCCGGTCCGAGTCATGACCCTGGGCTGCTTCGTCTTCGGATTCGCCCTGACCTTCTCCGCCCCGTGGTGGTTCGAACGGACCGCCCGACGCCGTCAGTCGGAGCTCGAGGTGTGGCGGCGCTGGATGGACGAGCAGGCACTCTAGAGGTAACGCGCTGCAAAGAACTCCCGGAGGCGGGTGTCGCCCCGGAGCAGGTCCAGCGTGAGATCGGCGTGGCCCGGGACGTACCCGTTGCCGATCAGCATCGTCAGGTCCTTCCCCACCCCTTCGGCCCCGAGCGCCGCTGCGCTGAAAGACGTCGCCATCGAGAAGAAGATGGCCGTCCCCCCGTCCCGCGTGGAGAGGATGGTCGCCATCTCCGTCCCGGGCACCGAAGCGCAGTTGATCACCAGGTCACAGAGCGCGCCGCCCGTCGCGTGGCGCACCGCCTCGAGCACATCCACCGCGTGGGTCGCGTCCACCCGAAGGCTCGCGTCGGACACGCCGAGCTCGGCCAGCGCCGAGAGCGCCTTCTCCGAGACGTCGAGCGCGAGCAGCTGACCCTTCCCGCCCGTGCTCCGCCGGGCCTGGGCGAGGCACAGCGCCCCGCTCTTCCCCGCGCCGAGCACGGCGATCCGCATCCCGGACCGGGCATGGCGTGCCACGAGTGCCGGCGCTCCGCACACGTCGAGCGCCGCGAGGACCAGCGTCTCCGGCATGTCGTCCGGCACGCGGGCCCAGATGCCGCTCGCGAAGAGGATGGCCCGGCCCCGCATGTCGACCCGGTCGACGTCCATCCGGATCCCGCGGACCTCGTCGATGACCAGCGGGGTGAGCGAGAGACTGACCAGCGTCGCGATGCGCTCTCCCGGCCGCAGCGTCCCGTGCGCGGGATGCTCGGGACCGATCTCCTTCACCCGGCCGAGCAGCATCCCGCCCGAGCCGGTGACCGGGTTCTGCATCTTCCCGCGTTCGCGGACGATCTCCTGGATGCGGGCGACCACGGCCTCGGGCGCGCCGCCGCACGCCTCGCGGATCTGCTTGAAGGACGCGGCGTCGACGTTCAAGCTCTCCACGTCGAGCAGCATCTCGGACGGGCGCAATGGCAGCGATGGGTCGAGGCGCTGCGCACGCTGCGGCAGGACACCCGCCTCGCCCACCACCCGGCTGAGTCCGTAGGGATCGCTCGTCACGCCAGGGCGGCTACCACGACCCGGCGCCGAACGTCACCCCTGCTCGCGCGCGAGCCGCGGGGCGAGGAACGCCAGCGAGCGGTCGAACCGGTAGGCAGTGCCCATGTGCCCGTCCTCGTACTCCTCGTGGACCACGGTCGCGCGGCCACCTGCGACCATCCGCGCCAGCATCCGCGCCCCCCAGCGCAGGCCGAACTCGTCGCGCGTCCCGCAGTCGATGAAGACGCTGTGCAGAGATCGGAACGGCTCTGGGTCGCGCTCGACGAAGCGCACCGGGTCCTCGGCGAGCCACGTCGCCCAGACCCGCTCGTCGATGCGCGCGGTGTCCAGGTCGAAGGGGAGCGCGACCCCGAGGGGCTGGGCCGGGTCCGGCGAGTACGCCGCGGCCATTGCGAGCACGTTCAGGACCGCGTGGTCGTCGCCGGCCATCTTCGTCTCGCGGACCCTGCGCTCGAATCCTTCCCACCAGGCGTCCACGCCGCCCGCACCGGCGATGGAGGAAGCGGCGCGGGGGAACTCGGGGAGGTAGCAGTACTCGAAGTATGCGTCGGCCGAGTGCGAGGCGAGGTGGCCGAACACACCGGGGAAATGGCGCACCAGCTGCCAGCTCCCGTATCCGCCGGAGCTGCGCCCCGCCACGGCGCGCGCGCCAGGGGACCGGAGCGTCGCGTAGTTGCGGTCCACGTGGCCGAGCACGTCCTGGACGATCATCTGCCCGTACGCACCATTTCCGGGCGAATCGATCCACTGGCTCCCGCCGAGGCCGGTCAACCCGTCGGGGAACACCGCCAGAAACGGCGGCGCGCCGGCCGCGAAGAGCGCGTCCAGCCGGTCGAGGATGCCGGGCACGAACGGCGTGGTGTTGAACCAGCCAGGAACCGAGCCCGTGAACGCGTGCAGCAGGACCACCACCGGGTACCGCGCGGCCCCGGCCACATACGCCTCGGGCAGGTACACCGCGCACGGCCGGTCGACCGGGTCCCCCCGCGGGTTCCCGGCGAGGGCGGAACAGTGCATGGTCCGGGTGTCGAGGTGGCCGCGCGGCACGGCGGCGGAGCTTCCCTCAGCCCCCTGGCCGGGGGAAGCGAGACATGACGGCCTGGAGATCGGTCCAGGCTGCCTTCTTCTCGGCCGGGTTCCGCAGGAGGTAGGCCGGGTGGAACGTGGGCATCAGCGGAATGCCCACGTACTCGCGCCACTGTCCCCTCAGCCTGGTGATGGGGGTGTCGGAGCGGAGGAGCGTCTGGGCAGCGAACTTGCCGAGCGCGACGATGACCTCCGGCTGGATGGCCTGGAGCTGCGCCTCGAGAAAGGGCTGGCAGGCGGCGATCTCGTCCGGCTCCGGGTTGCGGTTGCCGGGCGGTCGGCACTTCACGACGTTGCAGATGTAAACCTCGTCGCGTGCGTAGCCCATCGCCCCGATCATCTTCGTCAGGAGCTGGCCTGCGGCGCCGACGAAGGGGATGCCCTGGTTGTCCTCCTCGGCGCCCGGGCCCTCGCCCACGAAGACGAGGCGAGCCTTCGGGCTGCCCACACCGAAGACCAGGGTCTTCCGACCGGAGCAGAGCTTGCACCGCGTGCAGTCGCCCAGCGCAGCGCGGACGTCATCGAGCGGGGGCGGAACGGAGATCTCGGCAGATTCGACGACGAGGGGCGGCGCGTTCGATCCGTCCACCGTCACCCGGACGTCGACGACTCTCGAGATCGCATCGAGGACTCCGTCGGCGGACGCGTGCAGCTCTTCGCCGGCCACGTCGCGGTGCCACCCGAGATAGCGGCGCACGTCCACCAGGACCTGCGCCATCGAATCCGCTGCAGGAAGAACCTCGTCCGCCACGCTCGCGTCTCCCTCCACTGCCGGCTCGCGGCAACGGGAGGAACTGTGGCACCCCGATCCGACGCTCCGAGGGGAACGCCGTTCAGGGCACGGCGAGCGCTGCGGTCGAACGAAGCGCGGCGATCCGGTCCCACAGCCCGGCCGCGACCTCATCCTTCGTGCCGGCGAGCTCGAACCGGCCGCCCGCGCGATCCACGATGACCACGGCGTTGGTGTCCGTCCCGAAGCCGGCGTCCGCTCGCGTGACGTCGTTGGCGACGATGAGATCCAGCCCCTTGCGCAGGAGCTTCGCCGTCGCGTTCTCGAGCACGTTCTCGGTTTCCGCCGCGAACCCGATGACGAGCGGCCGCCGAGCGAGCCCACGGACCCGCTCCGCTGCGAGCGCCAGCACATCGGGCGTCCGTAGGAGGGCGAGTGGAGCATCGGCGTCCGCCGCATCCTTCTTCACCTTCTGGTCCGCACGGTGCGCAGGCCGCCAGTCGCTCACCGCGGCGGTCGCCACCAGCACGTCAGTGTGGTCGATCCGGGCGAGCACGGCGTCGCGCATGTCCTCGGCGCTCACCACGTCCACGATCTCCAGACCTGCCCGGTCGACGGAACCGACCGGCCCGAGCACCACCGTGACCTGCGCTCCACGGGAGCGCGCCGCCCGGGCAACCGCGAGCCCCATCTTCCCGGTGCTCGGGTTGCTGATGAAGCGGACAGGGTCCAGGAACTCGCGCGTCGGCCCGGCGGTCACGAGCACCCGGGTGCCGGCCAGGGGGCCCTCCCCGAGCAGCTCCGCCGCCGCCTCGACGATCCGGTCGGGCTCGCTCAGCCGTCCCGAGCCAACCTCGCCACAGGCCAGGAGCCCCAACCCGGGACCGACGAAGCGGTACCGCGCGTCCTTCGCCAGCACCGAGAGGTTGCGCTGCGTGGCCTCGTTGTCCCACATCGCGGTGTTCATGGCGGGGGCGAGCAGCACCCTCCCGCGGTACGCGAGCAGCGTCGCGGCGAGCGCGTCGTTCCCCATCCCCGCGACGATGCGCGCGAGGAGATCCGCCGTGGCCGGGGCGACGACGAACAGCTCGGACCACCGCGCGAACTCGATGTGCCCGAACGCCGCCTCCTGCGACGCATCCAGGATGTCGGTCAGCACCGGATGTCCGCTCAGCGCCTGGAACGTCAGGGGGCCCACGAACTCGGTCGCCGCGGGCGTCATCGCCACCCGCACCTGCGCGCCCGAGCGCTGGAGCGCCCGCAGGAGCTCGGCGGCCTTGTACGCCGCGATGCCTCCGCCGACGCCCAGGCCGATGCGCCGGCCCTGAAGAACATTCCGGTCCATGCCCGGGAAAGCCTTAGCCCCGCCCCCCCGCGGCGGCAACTTCACAGCGCAAGCCGGGTCGCCCCTGGAACCTGCACCGTCCTGAGCACGGCCCTTCCCCGGCGGACGGCGACCACGGTCCAGGTCCCCGGGCTCAGCCCCTCGAAGCGGGCCGCGCGCTTGACCCCGAACAGGAGCTGACCTTCGCCGTGGGGACCCGGGCGTTCGCTGGGTCCCGGCGCTCCGACCGCGCCCTTCTCCACCCAGAGCGCCTCCACGGGCGCGTCCAGGCTCACCTCGAGAGAGGCCGACCCCGCCGGTCCACCGAGCACCAGCTCGGAGGCAGGGAGGCGCACGAACCACACCCGCCCTGGCTGCGCGTCCGTGGACACGCGGTAGTCCCCCGCGAGCGCCTTGCCGCCCGCCGTCCCGTCCGCATCCGTCGTCCAGACATAGGTCCTGGCCCCGGCGAGCTGCACCGAACGCCCACGGGCGGGCCCGCCCTCCACCCCGAACACCCGCACCCGGACCGCGGTCTCGGCGGCGAGGACGATGTCCGCCGGCGTCCCGAGCGTCACCTCGGCGCTGCCCGCCAGCTCACCCCGGGCCGCGTGCACGAAGACCGGCGTTCCCGCCGCGGGCGGCTCGCCGACGGAGAGCGCGAAGGCGCCGGTCGGCCCGGAGCGGGTGGACTCGGATCCGGTAGTCACCACGGCGCCCTCGACGGGCTGTCCGCTGGAGAGCCGCACCGTCCCCTCGAGCGTCGGCGCGGGCTGCAGCGCGATGTCCCCGAGCTCAGAGAGGGTGGCCCCGGCGCGCACGGTCCGGCTGAGCATCCCGGGAGCCGCGACCTGGAGCTCCAGCTGCCCGTCCCGGGTGTCGAGCGGCGTGGCGAAGCGTCCGTCCGGCGCCTGGAACTCCTTCCCCTCGATGGAGAAGAGCGGAAGCGGGGCGCCCGAGGGTCCGAGCACCCGTCCGCGATAGAGCGCCCGCTCCCGAACCACGAGCCGCACCCCCGTCTGCCCGGCGCGTGCCGTCACCGGCACGTCGAGGGACAGCTCGGGCGTCCGCGCCGTGATGCGGAAGTCCCGCCCGGTCGGAAGGCCCTTCAGCTCGAAGGTCCCGTCCGCGCCGGTCTGCGCTGGCAGTCCCTCCGCCTCCTCGACGCCGACGAAGGCGCCAGGGACCGGAGCGCCGGCTCGGGTCACCACGCTTCCACGCACGACTCCCACCGCTGGCAGCAGCAGGGTCACCGGAGTCACCTCGCCCTCGCGCGTGTCGATCACCAGCGACGAGCGGGCGCCGTTCGCCGGAAGCAGCGCCTCGACGCTGAGGGTCCCGGCGGGGAGCCCGAGGAAGCGCAGCAGGCCCGAGGTGTCGGTCGGCCGATCGGCGTTGAAGAGCGCCGCGTCCCCGCCCCGCTGCTGGACGGTGACGGTGGCCTCGGGCACGGGTCTTCCCTCGGCGAGCACCCGCACGTCGAGACCGGCGCGCGGCTGGAGCCGGAGCTCCACTCCCGACGCGGGCGCACGAACCTCCGCGCTCGCGAAGCCGATCTCCGAGTGGTGCGCCTGGAGGCGGACCGTCCTGCCCTCCTCGGCGTCCAGCTGAAAGCTCCCGTCGGCCTCCGAGCGACCCTCCGCCCCCGTCGTCGCCACCACCACCGTCACCCCGGGCGCAGGCCGCCCGTCAGGAGTCAGGACGCGGCCCACGACCCCTGGTCTCACCTCGGGCCCGGGGGCGGGCCGGGGAAGCGCGGTGGCCTGGCCTCCAGCAGGCCGAGCCACCTCGGGGAGTGTCCGTGCACCGGTCGCGACCGGCACTGAGGGCGCGGGCGGCCTCCCGCGACGATGCACCAACTCGGCCGCGCCCGCGGTGAGCAGCACGAGCGCCAGCACGATCCACGGCCAGAGCCGCGCGCGTCGGTACCTCGCCGGGACGTGGAGGGTGGGCGGTCCCAGCGATGTCACTCCTCGGCGAAGGGCTGCACGGCCTGCGCCGCGGCCAGCTCCTGCCGGACCTCGGACAGCTCGTTGTTCGTCGCGCGAAGACGGTCGGAGAGCACCTGGACGAAGCTCCAGAGCAGCTTCACCGCGAGGATCGGCTCGCGCTTCATGAGCTGCATCAGCTCCGCCCGGGCAATGACCATCGCCCGGGTCGGCTCGAGCGCACGGACCGTGGCGCTCCTGGGAGCATGATCCACGAGCCCCATCTCACCGAAGTGACCGCCTGCGCGGAGCTCGGCCACCCCCACCCCGCCCGTCTCCACCCGGACCCGCCCCTTCACCACGATGAACAGCTCGTCCCCGGACTGGCCTTCCACCACGATCTCCTCGTCGGCGGGGAAGCTGCGCGTGGAGGCGATGGAGAGAATCGCCGTCTGCTCCTTGTAGGTCAGGTGCCGGAAGATGGGGATGCTCTTGAGCACCTCCATCCGGCTGCTGGTCTCCTCCAGCTCCTCGAGGGGCGCGCCGGCGTCGGTGATACCGACGACCACCGTGGTGACATTGTCCTTGCCGCCGCGCTCGTTGGCCAGGGCCACCAGGCGCGCCGGCAGCTCGGCCAGCGGGATGTCGGCCATGACCGAGGCCAGCTCCTCGTCCGGCACGTAGCCGTGGAACCCATCCGAGCAGAGGAGAAAGAGGTCCTTCGGGAGCAGGTCCAGCATCAGGGTGTCCACCTGGACCGACTCCTGGATGCCCACCGCCCGGGTGATGACGTTGCGAAGCTGGGAAGCCTGCGCCTGCTCTCGGGTGAGCGTGCCGGCCTTCAGCTGCGCGGCGATGAGGGTGTGGTCCTCGGTGAGCCGGTGCGCCTGGCCCCCGCGGAGGAGGTACACCCGGCTGTCACCCACGTGCCCGACGATCGCTTTGGTCCCGGCGAGGACGAGGCACACCACGGTCGTCCCCATGCCTCGCTTGCTCGCGTCGGACGCGGCGAGCCGGTACACCTCGGCGCAGGCGCGCTGGATGGCCGTCTCGACCAGGGCCGCTGCGGCCGCGCGCGCCTCGGAGGTGCTGGCGCGGCCGAGGTCCTCGAGTACCGGCCGGCCGGCGGCGAGCTGCTGGCGAAGCACCTCGACCGCGCGCTGGCTCGCCACCTCGCCGGCGGCGTGACCGCCCATCCCGTCGGCCACGACGAACAGACCGAGCTCCGGGTCGACCGCGAACGCGTCCTCGTTGTGTTGCCGCTTCCGCCCGACATCGCTCAGGCCATAGGCCTCGGCGGTCAGGGCAACCGGCGCGCTCCGCTCGTGCGTCGAAGCCAAGTCGGCGTCCAAACCTACCAGGACTGCCCCCGACGGCCGACGGCCCGACCATGGCTCGTGCTGCGCATAACCTGGCAGTCCGCTTGGCAGTTTTTCACGCTCATTGTCAACGGTCAGGGGGGTCGACTAAGCACCCGCCCACGTGGTCGGCACATACCCCACGATGCCGGTGCGACCCAGGGCACCCGGGAACCGGCGCGAGGAGTCTCACCAGGACATGGCACTCAAAACCATCAAGGCCCGCGCCGCGCAGGCGGCGGAGCTGCTCGAGTCGCTCAAGCAGAAGGCGCGACTGCGGCGGGAGGCGTGCAGCTCGCCCGTCCTCGTCGTCTACGGCCAGAACGAGGCGGCCAGCATCTACTTCGAGGGAGAGGACGGGGGCGGCCGCGGACGGCGGCACTGAGCGCCGCGAGACCGGGGTCCGATTTCAGTCGCTTCCGCGAACTCCACTTTCCTTGAGTTCGCGGATCCTTGTGTATACAGCCCCGGCAGTGCCGCCAGGACACTCGCCCCCGGGGTTTGCTCGTTGCTCGTAGCGTTGTTGGCCCTCACCGTCGCCGCGCCCGTCTGCGGCCCGCTGGACCTCGAGACCGCGCAGGCGGCCGCGCTCGCCCGCAGCGACGAGGTGGCCATCAAGCGGAGCGATGTCTCGACGGCGGAGGCGGAGAAGGCCTACGCCACCGCGATTCGCTTCCTGCCCGAGTTCTCGGCCAACATTCCAGTGGGCGTGGTGCCGGGCGCGCGCCTGGTCACGACGCCCCGTGCCACACCGAATCCACCGCCGGCGGGCCAACCCCCGCTCAACCCACCGGTTTA